>ENA-UOTX01000422-UOTX01000422.1-compost-metagenome-genome-assembly--contig:-NODE-422-length-46221-cov-16.233378_pt1 | contig 46221 bp, 32 predicted proteins | sample MGYA00238143_ERZ746982 | MGnify/ENA primary metagenome ERZ746982 (study PRJEB28758, sample SAMN06268862) | compost metagenome | isolation source: single cell | place: USA: California, Emeryville, Joint... | reverse complement strand
TTCATTTCTCAAGTCAAACCCAATATAATATCGATCGATCATATAATTCCTAAAGAAGGAATTTTGCTTTCCTTATCAATTTTCTCACTCAAAAAAAGAGAAATGAAACTAAGAGAGGTTTGATCGGACTCAGATTTTATGCATAGGATAAGTGTCGTGCCAGAAGTATATTGTTGTATAAAGAATTTCAGCCAAAGGAATGCAATTATCCTGGATTGGCTGCTCTTCCATTGACAATAACTTGCCCGCCTGAAAGGTGATTAAAAACATAACTCTTATTTAAATTTTGAGGAGAAAATAAAACCGAAGATTCAGTCCACTAGCCATTGTTTCGGTTGCTCTCTTTTTTCTAATCTTTGTGGACTGACCCTCTCAGTGTGAGAGATTGTTGATAAATCCTTAAGGTCACGAAAACTAGCCAAACTATCATGCACATAATTCTTGATGGTCTTTGTCGCATATCTTCAGAAGCAAAACTGAAGAATGAAAAATCTTATGCTTACTCGCGATTCCCTCGATTTTCACTTAGACAGAGCTTCCAGATGTTTTAAATGCCAGGATAGGCCTAATTTAGCTAGCTCTTGAAAATACTAAAATACTAGCGCGATTGAGAAGTGAAATAATGAGAATTTGTGAGAATTCAAGATAATTCACAATTAAAAGTGCCCCATTCATCAAAGCCATTGCTAAAGTTTGTCTAGTATAAAGCTTTGAAAAGGAAAAAAAGGACTGAAAGTTTTACAATCGTACTTGAATTAAACCAATAAATCTACAGCAGCTCTCAGGATCAAAATTATTTAATCGTCGTTAATCTCAACCGGAATCCATCCATGGTCAGTCGGATCGAAAAAGAAAAATAACTTCGGAGCTGCGAACTATATTTCGTATTGGCAGAGCGGAATCCTGAGATTCGATGACAAATCTTAATCAAATGAGTCAAAATATTTCCTTAGATTGTTGAGTCAGCTATGAAGAAAAATCTTACCTACACAACGCAGTTACTTTCACTCGAGTAAATGTTTGAGAAAAGAAAAATATCCCACATAGCATATCTACGAGCGATTGTTATGACAGATGAGATGAGACTCAAAGCTTTAACACAGTGTTTTCTCACACTATGGGCTTTTCAATACAGTGAGATCAAGGCATTATACTAGTTGCTGTCCAGCGATATAGGGCAGATGATTTTATTACCACATTTGGCAATTCTAAATTCTGCTCTGCTATAACGGCTTATTCCAATAATAAATAAAATTGATTATATCCAAGAGATTGTGCTTCAAGAACTCAGAACCTTAATTTGAGTTCTTTGAAAATTAATCGCTCCTCATGGCTCATTATTCAAATTCTTTTCTCTTGTTCTACCCATGTCTGGGCTGATTTAAAGGGCTGTCGCCGTGACTACCATAGGTCAAATTCAGTTTGTGAGTCAATTTTTTGAATATCAATAGTTTCGAGGTATCTTTCGAAATTTTGGTCTGAGCACGCCTGTAAATCGAACTAAATATCAAAAAAGCTCCCTTTCTCTAAAATTTTGCAGGTTCTATTGCGTTGGTCTCTCTCTCAGTAGAAATTCCCCGTACAAAAATCAAGAGATAATTTTTTATTTTAACGCAAGTCAATTATTCGGAATAATCATCAATGTTCTAAATTACAATCGAACGAATATGAGCTGGGAAGCAAAATCTGGTTTGTTTTTTTTTGTTGTTTTTATTAAAGTACTTTAATCGATAAAAACGAAGCAGCCATGCAAATCGACAATCCCTTGAATCTTTCGAAACAGGAAATATATCAAGAAAATAATAAGGTACCTCAACCAAGATCACAGCGACGAAGATTCAGCAAGATCCCTGGAAAGCTTTTGTTCTTCGTGATGTTCACGTTTTTGTTGAATGTGATAGAATCAATCGCTCTGCTAGCTAGGAACATAGAAAGTCGGAAGTTTCGATACGAACCTCTCAGGATGATTACCAGTGCTGCTTTATTCATGCTGATAAGTACATATTGGATCCTTGATAAAAAATTTGGAAACAGAAGGTTGAGGCGGCTGAAACTCGAGATATCATATGTAATAGTCACGCTTTTCTACGTGATAATCAATTGCTATTTTACTTCCTCCTACAATCACGAAATACAGATTTTAGCTGAATTGCAGTATGCGGACTCATTCAAATGCATGCTGTTTGGAATCTCATTGTATTTCTATAGCTTCCATCCTCTTACAAGGTTTTTTTTGCTCTTCTTCCCTTATACTTGCAGTTTTGTCGTTTATCGATTTTACGATGTGCAATTTGCTGGTTATTCTATTTGTTTTGGGGTGTTATTGCTTGCTTTCGGGTTTCATTATGGAGAGCTTAATAATGTTCAAGAGAACGCAAATTTACAAGGAGGAGTAGGAGGGTTAAGTCAAAAAGAAACCATGGACCCAACGACCCCACATAGACTCATTCAAATGTTGAAACAAGAAGACAAACCACCTGAATTGTTGAATCTTTTACCTGATGGCATTGTAATTCTAAATCAAGAAAAAGAGATTGTCTACGTAAACGATTCCCTGTCCACACTTTTGAATTGTAGCAAACAAGAAGTTGCTTCGAAATTTCTGAGTCTTCCAAACAAAGATTATTTTGAGGATGACCCTAAAAAATCGATAATACTACCAAAAAGATCCAGCACGGAGCAATTTTTCTCTTCTACGATGTCTCCGGAGGAAGCTCGGTTAACTAAAGCAATCGTGGAAGTGAAAACACCGCAATTTTCAACAAGAAATCTCAACGAACCTGAGTTAAATTTTAGCAATTTGAATGTGAAATCAATGAACAAATTAAAATGGAAGTCATTTAACCAACTCCCAGATGAAGAGATCAATACTCCTAAAAATGAAAAAGAGAGTCCCTTGTCAAAGGGACAGAAATGGAATGAAGCGAATAAGAATGAAAGTCCCTCTCTTTTGAACATCTCAATTAAAAATAAGACCGTTATCGAACGACCAATAATAAATATCAACCATGTTTCGATAAGTGAGTCAAAACTCAAACCAAAAGGTCCGATAGATGCGGACTGTTTGAATATTACTACTTCAAGGCTATTACTCAATCCGAACAGTCCTACAATGCAAAATTGCGACATTTTTTCACCAAAGAATCAAAAGATTGACCAAGATATGTGGGTCACTGCTCACGAGTACAATAGATTAAAATCTACTGAAAGAATCGCGGAGCAGCAGGCTACAAATTACAGAAATCGAATCGATCAAGTTTTTGAGAAATTTTTCAACAAGACTCGCGTCTCTAAGAAAAAGAATGTGAAAGAAACGATAATGATGCTCATGGATAAGCTTCTACCCATTTTGCAACCTTATAAAGATATTCAGTCTCCCGATGGCAGCTCAATTCGAATTGGATTAAAACATTCAGTTACTGCTCCTCACGATGAAGATTTTTTAATCACACAAGACCTCACTTGTGGAACGTCCCATTCGCTGACTATGAATAGTCTGATCAAAGTCTCCGATAAGCGAGCAGTTTTATTTGAGATAAAGTTTTGTCCAGTCATACTCGGTGGGCAATTAAACATCGTCTGTGTGGTAAGAGACAACACTGACAAAGATGTCGCGATGAGATTGAAAGAAGTAGACCGGCAGAAAAATGCTTCTCTGGCTTCTATCACTCACGATTTTCGATCTCCTCTAAACGGCATCTTATCAATGCTAGAAACGCTAAAATTGCATACTTCTCCAGAACTACAAGAAAATTACCTCGATCCAGCTTTTGCAAGTGCAAAATCCCTGTTAAATATGGTAAACGACATCCTCGATCTCTATCAGATACGCGCAAAACAACTCCGTCTCGTCTTTGTCCCTTGTGTTTTACAAGAAGTGCTGAAAAACTGCTTGGACATAATAAAGTTTCCTGCAAAAATGAAAGGGCTAAAATTACAGTTAGATATCAAAGAGAATGTTTCAAGGACCATACATACCGATCCAAACCGGCTCCAACAGATCATTGTAAATCTCTTATCGAACTCGTTGAAGTTTACGCAGAAGGGAAGCATATCTTTGACGGCTTCTCAAGAATCTACCGGAAAAATCAAGATCTCTGTACAAGATACTGGGGTGGGAATTAAGACCAATGATCTTCCGAATTTGTTCAAGCAATTTGGGAAGCTTGATTTGGGAGAAGACAACACTCTTAATCCTCAAGGCATCGGCTTGGGACTCTCAATTAGTCATGGCCTTGCAAGACGACTCAGCTTGACTCCTGATGAAGGAGGGTTGAAAGTTTTTTCAAATTTTGGAGAAGGGACAGAGTTCTGGTTCGTAATTGATGATATGTCAGTTCTAGGAACGACCTCCTCTAAACGAGAAATTGACTCCAATAAATTCTCTAGAAAAGCTTATGGATATAATTCACAGTCTTCAAGAGGATGGAACAGAGGAAAATCGCTGTTTTATGAGGAGAATAGCACCATTCGTGACACAATTGACATTGAAGATTTTACCGAGTTTCAAGCAGAAAATACTCCGATAGCTTTCCCTAAATCCCATTTTCTTCTGAGTGCCTCCAGAGAAAATAATTGTGATTGTGCGAAGATATTGATTACTGATGACGATGGGTTTCAAATTTGGGCTCTTCAGTCACTGCTGAAAAATTTAGGAATTAAGACTCCAGATACTGCATTCAGTGGCGATGAAGCAGTGAAGAAAAATGAGGACAGGCTCCTTAAAAAAACGGGCTGTTCGTGTTCAAGATATTCTCTCATTTTTATGGATTGCGAGATGCCCGGGATGAATGGAATGGAGGCAACTTCAGAAATCAACCTCATGTTTCAACAGGCGCACAAAGCGCCTCCTATCATAATAGGAGTGACAGGGTATTCAAGCCAAGAGCATATAGACATGTGCATAGCAGCGGGGATGGCTAGGGTGTTGACAAAACCTATACAGCAACATGAGTTAGAGGTTCTCTTGAGAGAGTACGGCTTTAAAATTCAGAAAGTTAAAAGCATGGGTTCTTTCGCTTGATCAAGTTCCTTTGAAAAAGATGTTATATTTTTGTTGGAGAATTTTGTCGTGACATTGCTTAATTAAATAGTTTGAATATTAATTTTTAATGGAAGTTTTGATATATAGATAGATTTTTAATTTTTATTGCCAATATCTTCCTCACCTATCGAGCTGTTCCTGTCTGATTAAGTTCTTAGCTCACAAAATTCATAGATTGTAAAGCAATATAGTTGTTGTTGCTAGTGTCAATAATTTTAGTCGATGAAGAATCAGCGAACCCATTTTCAATCATAGCACTTTTGCAAACTACCTTGTCAAAAACAGAACATATGAACTCTCTGAATCGAAACTAGCTAGATTTGAAAAGCTTGCTATTTTCTAAATGTTTTCGAATATACGGTAAAGAATAAAGTAAAATTCTGTTGTTCTAAGTCCAGTAAAATATGTTCTGGATTGATCCAAAGCTGTCACCCTGAGGAAATTGAGCAACATCTCAACAAATAAAAGGTAGCTGAGATTTAATTGTGCGAAGTAGTAGTATAGTTATTTTTACTAATATTTGCTTGACAAAGGATAAGATTCTATTAGAAAATCTCAGGTTAGTAGCCGAGAAATCAGGGGAAAAAGTGAGAAATGCTTGTTGGACGTGACGCAACCCTATTCATTCCAATCTGGATTGCGACATTGACATTTTGATGAATTAGTTGGTAAAGAGAAGCTTGTGACTTTAATCGATCCAAAAAAGAAAAATTTCCGAAATTAGGTATTAGAGCTTTTTAATTTAAAACCCTCTCTTATGGCCGAAACTAAAATCGATATAATCTTCTTTAAGGGTAGTGTGCCTAATGCACTTATTATTTGATTCATTTATTCAGAAGATAGCTTGAATTCGCCATAAAATTGCTTAATCTCTATAGAGTCGAGTCTCTCCAATACAGCATTTTTATAAACAGGGGGTGATTCGAAATTCTAATATTCTTTGGAGAAAAAATTTAATTCCTTCACAATATCTGAGTAATTTTTTAATTTTCTTTTGCGGGGCATGCCAGGCTCAACAGTACAAGTCGAATTCGAACCGATTCAATTCGATTATGGAGCCAACAGATACGTCCTTCCAGGAGACTTACCGGACTCCCTTCTTAGATTAATACCTCAACACGAAATCCGCAATTTTATTCAGTCCGCAAATGAATTATTGGAAAAAGACAGCGATATTCGTCGATCAACCGCAACTAGGCGAAAGGTCATATGGCTCATGCTACTAATGGTTTTTTTACTGTTGCTTGGAGTCGTCTTGTTAGTTACTCAGGCAATGTTAAACCCAAATGCATTGAACTCCGTACTGGGTTGGCTTGGAATCGTCTCAATTTATCTTTCTCTGATTGTGCTTGTAACTTTCTCCTGCATAATTTTCCGCACAGAAAATTTCCTTGGGTCCTTTGATTACTTTACGCCAAAAATAAAAAGAATAATCAAAGAGAAAGCTACACGATTCAGTAAAAGGAACGTGAGATGGGTGTTAGGAACTAGAATTGGGCTGTTTGGGCGAAAAGTGGAGGTCTATGATCTTCTATATATTTATTGGATAGATGCACCTATTCAGGAGAAAAATTTGGGTATAGAAAATGAGACTCGGCTAGAATTCTCAACAGCTGCAGGAACTGTACTCAATAAATTTTCCAATCCTCTTCCATGAAGCCAACATGTTTAAAAGGGTTTCTACGAAGGAAAAAAAATTCTCACAAGATATGGGCTCTTACTGAAGAGGGTGCAGCATTGGGCTAGGTAAATTCGCTTGTTTAAATTGACTTCAGTGAGACTTTTAAGTTCTCTATGCTAATTTTTTTCAAACAATTGATCCCTAATTTGTCCATGTATTTACCAAAAAAACTCCTTGTGACTAATTTCTGCATCTACACTGCATTTTTCATGTTAGTTTTGTATATGGGTTGATCATAATTGCTGAATCCTATTATATTATCATAAAAATCATCCTGAGAATCGATACGGTTCGATCGTGGGGATTGTATAGCAACAATACATCTCTGACCATGGTAAAATCAAGAGTATAAAACAATCAGAAAAACAATTCGAAAGTGAGCGTACCTAGTTCTCGCTGTTCAGCAGGAATTGCAACGGGGAAATATAGTTTGATTTAAGGCGTCCTTCCTTTTTGCTTTTTAGTAAGTGATGAGTTTTCTAGAGGATTCGGGGCACAACAAAGAAAGAAATTTTGAAAATAGAGATTACGTGTCCTCATCAATGCAGGCTCGAGAAATAAGCAGCTTCCAATCTATTCTTCATTCTTTGAAAAATAATATTGAAATCATTCTCATTATTGAATACCATTAGTATCTTAATCTCAATATCGGTCTTGGAAATTTTTGTCCCCTTTCTAAATCTCGAATGTGTCTGAAAACAATATTAGAAAATGATTTATGTCCTAGTCCTTAATGGTTTCTTCCAAGAATAAACATCGAAATCCAATAGAAGATGCACTCTTTTTTTTTTACAAAAAAAACAAAACTGTTTTTAGTCTGTGATCTCTATCGTTATTATTCGAATGATCCATAAAACACAGTTTGAAATGCTACAAGCACAAATTTCTCCCAATAAAATCAAAGCATACATCAATATGCTGAATGGCTTGTGGACATGAACGAGCAGTCCTCTCTCATCCTCGCTTCGAGAATATTTGACTGAACTCAACATAATGGTCCTCTCAAGGGTCAGCTTATCAGTTATTTAATTTTGAGGAATATGAAATTAAATGAGCTAAGCTCACCGGAAGATAGATCTGTATATAATAAACGGCAATTTTTTGTGAAATAACGAATAAATTGGGCAGTGATAGGATTTTCCATTCCGTAATTAATGTTCACTCGGAGTTTTTAATTATGATGAACTAACTCTAAAAGTTTAACCAAACATCATAAGCGATAGCTACCGCATCTAAAATTCAAAAATGGCGTACTTCAAAAGAACCATCCCACAGTGGATAATCAGCACCTCTTCCGACGGTGACCTTGCCTGTTTAAATGTTTCAAAAAACCAAGAAATTTTTCGAATGACGGAGATCCACGACAGTGATGTTGTCACACTCGCGGGTTCTTCAAGAGGAAAGTACTTTCTACTAGCCACCCAACAAGGAAGCGTCCTCCTTATCGATTTAGAGGTTCAGCAGATTCTTAAAGAGTTTGTTTCTGTGCATGACGGTAATATTCAAATAGATTACATGCTTCTCATCTGAATCCTTAAATATAGGACTCATACCTTGTGCTGCCATCTCAGAGAATGAAAGGTTTGCTGTGACAGGAGGAGCAGATATGAGCGTCGTTTTTTATAACTTAAAGACCTTGCGTATCGACCACAAGCTTCCCAACATCCATGCAAGTCAAAAATCTTTACTCATTGGCTCGTGCTTATTTAACATCCTCCTCTCAGATACAATTTTTGCATTAACAATTTCCTCCGACAGCAGCAAGTTGGTGACCGCTTCAAGTGATGCTTCAATAAAAATCATCAATATAATCTCCAAGACTGTTTTATATCATATTTATCTTGTCGATAAGAAGCCAACAGACGGTAAACATAGAATTCTTTATGGCTGGAAAGTTCTCTCTTATCTAAATTAGAGTTTATTGGAGACATCTTTACTATCAGTATGGGCGGGAAGAGAGATTTAGTGATAGCCGGAACATTCGATCGAAAGGTTGCTATTCTTGACACTTCCAAAGGTAAGATTGAACGAGTTTTCGAAAACCAGCATGACGGTAAAATTCACACATAATCATATCATATTTACTGAGAAATCACTTATAGCTAGTATTACAACGTCTGCTGTAGCTATGACTAGCAACATAGCCGTAACAGGGAGTTGTGATGGTAAAATAAACGTTTATGATATGAAAGCGAAAAAGGCTTTAGGAAAAATAAACGATCTGCATGACAGTAATTTTTTATTCGTGCTTATGAAGGTAATTATTGATATTGCTGTAAAATAGGTAAAATAGACTCGGTGAAGCTGAGTCCAAATGGCCGTTTCATGTATACGCTAAGTCGCAATGGAAATGTGCAATTAATAGATGTAATTAAACGCAAGGTGATCACAGTATTTGAAGAAGTTCATGTTTCGCTGCCTTCAAGCGAAGACATCCTGTGCCATGTTGGAAGTCTTTCAATTTTTTAATTCGTTTTTTTTTTTGTTACTTGACATATATATCACCATTTATTAACTTTTCGTCTGAGTCATATTTCATTTTCTGAATGGAATATTATAATTCATTTGCTTATATATTAAGCAATTATGAGTTGTAGAGATGCAAATACCTAATATCATATTCTTTTAAATTGAACATCTGTGTTGTTTTCACTGCTAGAATGGATACCTATTTGGTAAAAAAAAACAGAAGGATGGTTGATTTTTCACCATATTCACAATTAAAAATTATGATAGGATGACTTCATGCATCAGTTTGCTTCAGAATGAGTTATCACCACTTTTCCAGACAGAATAACATCAGGATTGTCTTGTTCTGTTTCTGGCTGAGTTTTGTTTTGTGTGTTGATTTTACTACCTTGCCCTTTGGGTTTCTTAAAATTGTGTTCGATGTTGTCGAGTTCATCATCATCAAAACTTGCATCTAATCCTTGCATAGTTATTGATCGTTTGCCTGAATTTTTGCTGCTTGTAGACGATTTATTGCTCTTTATGTCCTCTGTTCTTGAGATCACAGTATATCTCTTTAAATCCATTAGCCCTTTATCCACAACTTCTATTTCTAAGTTATTTTGAGCATTTTGTTTTGTCTCTTCATCAGCTTGGATGTTGTATAGTTTCATATATTCAGGCACCTCTTGTTTCAAAGATCCTTTTTTTGTAGGTGAGTCATTAATGATAGCTTTAATGCTCTGTCTCTTAGGCAACGATTCATCTGGTCCAAAGCATTTTTCGCAATAGCCAACATAATTACCCATAATGCAGAAATAAAAATACTCTTTGGTAATTTCTTTAATTTTTCTTCTTAATCAGAACCCGCAAATATCGTTTTTGTCAGGGTAGGGTTCTGAAACACCTGCCTAATTCTTGATTACTTTATTTATTTATTTTTTTTGGAGAATGTAGAGCCTGACCAGTTTTCGATTTTCATTGGCCGGCTATTCGTATGATGATAATAAAAATGACAAGGACGACAAATAGCATTGGAGGTTAATTTTCGAGACCCAAGGGTCAAAAGAAGTTATCTTCCTTTTATACAATTAGTTTGATTAAGGCACCAGTATACCAATAAATTACAATATAGAATTTCGTTTAGACAAAATGCATATGGAAAAAAAATTGAGTCAAAAAAGCTTTTTTCAGCACGAAATGAATCTCCTTCATAGTTTCTCTCAATAAACCGATATTATTTTGAATTGGATGTGATTAAGGCTTCAAGAATTCCAAACTGATGAAGAATTCAAATCCGCCTTGGGAAAAAAAACGTATTAAACATTCTTATGCTTCTTCCAATCATCAATAATCGCTCGATTACTATTCCCTTTGGCGACAGGAGAAATCGAGCCTATCATAGTTCTTCTGTCGAGAGTTCCTTCTTTCTCCTCCAGCTTCATTGTATCAAACACATCTTGACCAATCAGTTCGTCTTTTTCTGGTAACTTCGTTTTGGATTCTTTCCCAATGAACTGAATTGATATACATTTCCCTAATTTTTTCTGCATAGCTCGCATGGGATTGGTTAAGCTGCTGATTTTGAGCGATCTAGGTATATTCTCCTCAGAAGGGATTCCAAGCAAATCATAAAATATTTGATTATAGGTCAACAACTTGAACTCTTTGTTCTTGAATTTCTCTGATTGTAAATACGTAAATAGGTTGTTTACTACGGGTCTCACTTCAGTATACTATAATGAATTGAGTCACTTGCTTTAATGAATTCAGGAAGTTTACCCCAGAAAGATGTTTTAAAAATGTTTGGAGGCAATATAGCTCTTTATCTTTGGGATCTCCTTCAAAGGGTTTTATTAATATTCCGTTGTCTGGTTGGCATTGAATATGCTTTATGGAGTCCTTTGATAAAAATAATTGTCAAGATATACTCCACGTTTGCAATATTACGTCAACTAAGATTGATCTATTGGCAGGAACGCCGATCTTATCGAGGGTTTTAGTAAAACCCTCGTTACTCTCTTTGGCAATTGCTTCCCGTGTGTACATTGAAGTTATATAAGACATCAGTCCAAAAGTTTCACAGATTGTTTCCACGAACTAGTAAGCCCAGTGTTAATTCGGCTTTTTAGAAGTCACTGTTACTCTCTTATCTGCAGAAGTGTATATTATTATATTATAGTAAGAATTCATTTCATGCAGGAATTCATCCAAGCCGGGCCTTTTCATGGCATATATCAGACACTGCTCGCTATCTACTTTGATCTTGGGAGAGCTGATTAGATTGAATGACCATGCTGGAGGTTACGCGAATGGGAACGTATTGTCGACTAATTTGCGATAAAGAAGTATGAACTAAAGTGCCATCTAAATCCAAGGCCAGAGTCTTTTTGTCCTTTGAGAATGATAATGAGAAAAAATCAACTGCAAGAAGCTTACGAGACTCATGACTGATGTATGGGAACCACTAAACCGAGCGTCGCTTAAGAGCATTAGTGGGTTTATTTTATTATCATCTTGGGCAACTGCTTTGAGTCTGTCTCCGTCATTAGTGCTATTAAAGCTGGGCACTAGCTTGTTGGTGGAGGTTCGTGGCAACAGGGGTCCATTAACAGAATCTGTAAAATCATTTTGGGCTTGCTTTTTCACCTTCAAGGCCATTTTATCTAAAGTTAAAATTGTTTTTCAGTGATATTGACTGAAATTTTAAAGGAATCAATTGGTTACCTCTTAAAATTAATGAAATTTTAGTAAATTTCTGCCAGAAAATAGCTACTTGAAAGTGGGGTACTTAACCTCATGCCTCTTCAAACAAAATTTTAAAATTTGGTTCGATTCGAAGATAAGTTTTTTACTTAACATTGACAGTATGAGAAATTATTTTCGGCAATGTTTAGATGATTTTTCACTTGTAGGCGCTGATTAATTCAAGAAGAGCCTATGGGAATAGTTTTCAATTAGGTTTCTAGAGAAGTCATGAAGGCAAACAGAAATAAAGATCGACTCAAGCAATTAGTGGATTCTTACTCGCATATCTTATTTTAGGCTTAGTCAATCGTGGTTGAAGCAATATGAATAGCAAGATTATATTCGTGAGGTATCTTTAAGATTCGAATGTTTCTTGCCTCTTTTTCCACTAAGTTTTATAATTAGAGATTTTAGTACCCAATAATGGTTGCGGTTTTCTTTATTGGTTGAAAAATTTGGCTTTGAATTGAAGATATTGGTTAGTGATATTCAGAATAAGTTACCTATTGTGGGGCGAAGTTTTGAACTTTTCAAAACTAATTTTCGTATTCTACACAACGCTCAAGGTATGATCATTATTTAATAGAGGCAACTACGACAAAACGAAGAGACAAGAATTGTTTATTAAAGTTTAAGAAAATATTTCTCTTTTCCCTATGAATATGTTAATGACATATAATCGATCTAACACGAAGATGTATTTAGAGAACAAATAAAACGAATGCTTATCTAAGAGATTAGAGTTCACCTCTGGCTCTCATTTCTTCTTCAAATTGTTCTTCGATTGTCTTGCCAATGTATTGAACGAGGTCTTTAAATGACATAAAGTATTCAGTCTCGAACCCTTTAATAATATGATGACCATCTTGATCAAGAATATCATCGATTTTGGCACCACCGCTGATTCCTTTGCTGGTAAATTCACCGCTGATTGTTGTGGTAATCATTGGCTCATCTTCCTGCTCAAATGAATAAAAATTAATGGTTCCGCTTGCGACGCCGTTTGAAAAACAAGCTCCCTCTGACCGTTCAATATTGGAGTTAGAGCTAGCAGGGACATGAATGATAGCGCCAAGTCTTGTTCCTCTGTAGTCGAAAGATACATCCCAATGGCAGTCGTTTTCTCCAACTTCCAATTTGTTGGCAGTGATGAGACTAAAGAGAGCTAAGACCAAGCACACTTTGAAGAAGTTTTTATGCATGTTTGCTTGAGGTGTATGTAAATATGTTTGAAGATCGCTTCTTTTTGAAAAGATTTATTTTTATTATTTGTAAATATGATTCAGCTTATATACGCAATTCAGTGAGTTGAGCAAGCATGAATCTAATGAGTTTATTTTTGGATAAAAAATGAGTATAGAATCCGATTACTGAATATCCATCGTAAAAATTAGCTATACACGTGGCATTAATGGGCTCATGAATAGTGGAATGGTGGCAGTCCAGATTTGAAACAGAATTTCAAGAAAAAACTATAGATTCAACCCTCTGACTGCTATCGAAGAGATTCCAGAACCTTCTGACAGGTTTTCAAAGTGCTCTATAAGAGAAGGTGAATACATTGTTAAGTCTTCTGGAGTCAAATGGATTAAAACTCTGAGAAAAATTGTTGAATCCAAAATTTTCATTTACAAAGTTTATTTTCGGCGGATTAAATGGAAAATACTGTTCAAGTAGGTCTAATTTCATTTACTTGGGGGTGATGCATGTGTAACAGGGATTAATTACCCAAAATTTCTTAAAACCATACAACAAATGAAGTTGCCTGATATGCTTTTTGCTAAATATGTACTTAAAACTCAGAGATTTCTACTTTGGTCCTGAGAATTGAAGTATATGTAAAAGGCCATATTGCTTGGTTTCAAGCTTTCAATCAATTTCAGAAATTAGAAGAACGTTCAAAATTTCCCATTAATCCAGTAGACATTTTTACTCACCATAGTAGAAGAATGCATCAAATCGTTCAAAATATCTGTTAACTTATGAGACTAGGCCCTTTAAAACTCTCAATTGAAAAAAATTAAACAATATTTTTTTGAACTATCAAGAGAGGAAGAAAAAAAAAAAAGCACGAGAAAATTTTATGTCTTGAACAAAAAAGTATCTATCATTGGTGTTCCAAGTCCTTTGGAACAAAACTTTTCAAAGGCTTAGTAGAGGAATTATTCAGAAATGTTTTTGAATCTTCAACTAAAAAGAAAAAGATTCGTCAGATTTCAATGTTTGTAGTTCAATTCAAATTTTTGATCATTTAATTTCAGGTGTTACAGAATTTCTAATTCTCATAATTTGGAATTAATCTTTCTGTCAGTATTGAAGATTATTATTCTCATATTCTCAATCCTAATCTTTTCACAGCAATTTTTTCGATACTGGCTCATTGAATACGATCATAATAAGAGGATTCACTGAGGAAAACGCAGCTCAAGTTATGATAACAGACTTTTTTTGAGACAATAACTTCCTTAATATTTTATGAATAACAATCAAGTTTAATACAAAAGTATCAGAACAAACCTCGAAAGCTGAGAATGCAATTGAGGGGGCTAAAATTTGGGTAAATTACTTAGAGGTCATAATTGTCCAAAAAAAACAAAAAAACAGACTGACTCAGAGAGAATCTAATCTTCTTAATTCTTTTCTCTTCTTTAGTATGTGCAAGACATATCCTTATTATTATAATAAATTCGTTTAACGCATTTGAAAATTTTCTCCTAAAAATATCGTTTATTACATTGATTAGCATATGAAGAGAACATCTCTTGTTCATCATTTCCCATCATGATTGGCTGGGATAATCAGCTACTGACCTCTTTTCTCGATTCCAGGTACGAAAGCGCTGGATGTTCAATAATTTTCGAAAAGGACCACATTAGCGCTAATCAATACGCGAATTATTCTCAAAGATTTAATCAGTTAACCAACATGCAAAAGAGGAGGTAGATTTAACATATTGATTGTTAAACTTTTCGCATTTTATTTTCGTAAGACCTTAGCAATGGGAAATGGGTGGAATTGCATGAATGGCGACTCCAAGCGCCTCTTTATTGATAAAGATATGGAAGTTTGTTCAACCAGGATGAGTCAAACTTCCGTAAATCATGTGCATGCGAACTTCGACGAAAACAAGAGCGCATCTGTCATCCAATTTGCATTTAGAAAGAAAAAGATAGCTCTCCTACAGAGGAGAACGTTGAGAAAAGCTAATTATTTCATTCGTCCTAAAGCCTCGAAAGAGGAGGTTCAACAAAAGGATTCCCAAGCTTATATTTTCTCCGATGGGTCAGCCTACAGTGGTAGCTGGCTCAATAATCTTAGGCACGGCCATGGAGTCCAGCAATGGGCATGCGGAGAGAGCTATAAAGGTGAATGGCTATGTGATAAAGCAAGCGGACAAGGTTGCTTTACCTTTGCCAATGGTTCTTTTTATGATGGGCAATGGGAGGATAATCTTGCCTCAGGTTTCGGAGTTTATCAAACTCCTTTTGGATACAAATATGAAGGCGAATGGAAGAAAGACCTACCGCATGGCTTTGGTACTGAGACACTGGCAAATGGAGAAGTGTATGAAGGTAATTTTATCTTGGGACTGCGAGAAGGCCAGGGCACGCTAAAGTTCAAAGATGGCTCGACATACGTCGGTGAGTGGTTTAAAGGCAGAATGCACGGCAAAGGGAAAATGACATGGGGTGATGGACGAGTTTATGATGGTGAGTGGCAAAATGGCAAGTTTCATGGTGAAGGCGTGTACACCTGGCCTGATGGCAGGAAATATGTGGGACAGTATATCTACGGTAAAAAAGAAGGGTATGGTGAATATTTTTCTGCTGATGGTAGAGTGTACAAAGGCCAATGGCGTGATGGGAAACAACATGGAAAAGGAAAATATTATTCAAAAGACGGCACATTCGAAGAAGCTACATGGCGTCAGGGAGAAATTGAAAAACCTCTGAAAGCGAATTAATATCTTGAGCTTACTGCTGAATGTCTCTAAAAAAATAAACGCTATGATAAGGCGATTATTGGCGGGAAATTTATTAATACAGAGAGTTCCTCATTAGGCTCTTATTATTTTAAAAATTGCATCGTATTTGAAGACTAACGAAAACATGATGTGTATAATTATGCTAATGGAGTATTTTAATAGAATGAAAGAAAACTATTTCCTTTGTTGCAGAGTTGAATACCTCAACAAATTTATGTTAATGTATAAAGATAGCCATGTTCCTTTCCAATGCAGCGAATAACAAACAAATAATGTGAGTTATTTAAGCTCAAGGCTTTCAATTTTGACGTAAGAGAAAACAAGCAGATTTAAAGGAAAAAAGATTTGCCGGAAATTCGAAAAAGAAAAATTAGCTTTAACCAACTTGAAAAAGAACCAGTCATCTTATGTATAGAGAGTATTTAGATTCATTATACATGAAAGCCTGGCATCGACTTGAATCCGGTTCATGAGAATAGAGCAACAGTGTAAGACTATTGATTGTGAATGCTTTTCTTTAAAGTGAGTTTCATTTGAATTTTCTTTAGCATTATTCTTAATTTAGTAAGGCGTTGGGCAAAGGGCCCTTTTTATCGTTCCTTCTGTTCAAGCAGCAATGGAAATTAGATTCATACAAATCGATAAATTTATCATTCATTAGACGGAAATATTGGTGTTGTCGTTACTATTTGAGTCTCATCTACAGGAGAAATCGATTCGATGTCATTTAGAATACATCAGGGACTTCGTGCACTTCCATTGTTGTTGTTTCGGTGTTATTTAGAGGTATTTTTATTGGATCAAGTGAGTAAAGTGGGTTAAAAACCCAATATCAATTAAATTTCGTGTTTAGTATTCAACTATTCTAAACGAAGTGAGAAACAAAGAAACGACTTCTTTCCAGCGATGGTTCAACCAAACGCAGTGTTCAGACATGCTTTCCGTTCACGAAAATGAACTCACCGGAAAATGTCTACTCGAGCTGCGTTTCTAGCAATTTTGCTTCCACGAACTCTGGAAATGAAATTTAAAGCTGGCTTCCCCACGACTCGAGTTTTCGCTTTCAAATTTCATTCGAATCGCGGCTCGATTTGAAATAACCGCCTTAAGAGTTTCATCAGAGTTTGTGTTTTTATTAATATCAATTAATGTTGTGAACTGGATGGATTTAGAAACGCGTCAGCTAAAATATATCTTAAGGAAGAATCTTTATTATCAAAGCTCGAATTTTAAAAGATAGCAAAAATCTAACTTATTTTTTATGGCCACAGCCTCTGATCTCATCCCTGGAAAGATATTCATTGGAGGAATAGCTCCAATGACAACACGAGGTACATCCTTCAGTCTTTCCGACTGAAAAAAATCAATGACTCGTTCACTAGAATCGATCAAAAAATATTTCGGTAAATATGGTGAGATAGTAGACAGCGTCTTGATGCAAGACAGACTGACTGGAAAGTCTCGAGGCTTCGGATTTGTGACTTTTAAGAATCCGAATCTCATCAAGAAGGTTCTTGCCGATACACACTCTATCGACGGAAAGAGGGTAACTCCATTTCATCATCAACTCTTTGAATTTTGCGAATTTAGGTGGAATGTAAGCAAGCTTTGCCAGCAGACCAGAAGCTTGACAATCAGGACGACCTATCAAACCAGACGACAAAGATATTTGTTGGAGGAATCCCGCAAACTACAACAGAATCTAGTTTCAAAAAGTATTTTGAACAGTTTGGCAAGATAGAAGAGTCGTTTATCATGGTCGATCGAGCTACTTCAAAGTCACGTGGGTTCGGATTTGTGACTTTCACCACTGTCGGCGCCGTAGAAAGAGTTATTGATAACTACGACGATAATTTCCTCGATGGCAAATGGGTAAAGAAACTCTTTTTTTTTTTGTTTTTAACAGCAATCCCATTAGGTGGAGTGCAAAAAGGCCTTCCCGAAGGATGTCAACAGCCTTTCAAACTCGAACTATTCCTCTCCACAGAAGCATAAAGGTACTCCAGCTAAAAAGTACTCGGAGAAGCTAGAAACGTCAAGCGCGGATCGAAAGAAGAGCGGCACCCCTGAAAAAAGAGAGTTGGCAATTGATGAAAAAGACACCAATGAGACAAATACTCCAGAAATATCTTCACGAAAAGAATCGGAGGTTGGCTCTCCTGTTATCCAACCGACCAAAACTTTGGATAAAGCAATCGATTCCGAAGCCAGAGAGAATAAGCAATTAACACTGGAAGCTGGCTATCGTAAGCGAATCCATTCCTTGCGAAGTTAATAACGTTTAGGAGATAATGCTTATTGGAAAGATATTATTCAATCTAATGAAGCTGATAACGAAACTACTAGTGAAAAAATTCACGTAAACTTAGGCCAGAAATTGAAAAGTAACGCTGTCTTCGCCGCCCACTCTAACTTGTTCCAGTGGAAGGCGAAAATGATGAAGAAGGGAATGGCTATGAGAGCGGAGAAGACAGCCAGCAGGTTATCAACACACATTTTATATTAGATCAGATCGATGATGCAGCAAACAAAGGAGAGCCATTATTTACAAAGTTTGGAGTTAGAGAGCAAGAGGAATATGCTGAAGAGAACCCTAAACCACGCCGAACTTCTATTTTATTTGGAGTTGACCTGCTCGATATGGATGACGCGGAAATGATATATCAAGGAACAAACATGAATTATTTCGCGAACCTGCCAGGGAATTGCTCCAAGCATATATTCTTTCCAGCAGCCCATAAGCATGCAGGGTCGTACTTGGATTCCGATATCTTTAACCGAAATTCCTGCATTGGGTACCGTGGACATGAAGAGACTCGTTTTGTGAAGAATCTGCAGTCTCTATGGGCTCGGGATACCCACTTTGGCTTATAAAGTATAAGCTAACCGATCTACTCGGAGAGCTTGCTTTTCACTTTGAGAAACTGGAGTGACTAATTAAATGGTATTATTGAAAATAAACATACATATTATTATATAGGATCAAATTTGGTAGTAGTAACTTAAGTTAGGATGAAACCTAGGAATAAACATATGAAAAACAGTAGGAAATAAAACTTACCATTGAAAATGGCTAACCTTCAATAAACATTGAGAATAGTATTAAATCCAAAAAGCAAGAAAACAATTATCTAGCCAATTTAGAATGAGTTATTTATCTTATTTCTAAATAATATTGCTTTTTCTACAACCTTAAATATTTTAGATATTGAGCTCAATGCAAGAAAATGATTTATTGAGAACATATCCGCGCAAAGAAAATCAGATAAAGGAATAAAAATTGCTTTACGTTCCTATACTAAATACTTATGCGTTTGTTCTTCTAAAATTTCAAGTAGAAAATCAGAAGAACCGTGATTTGAAGATTCATATAATTTGTAAATGTATAAAGTGGCAATTGATATTATGTCTTTCAAGTGCTTGGAAAAATGCATAAGAATGTGGGTATTTTAGATTCTGTTTTCAGGACTTAATTCAGGTCGAATCATACTCTTTTTGAAATTGCTTTAAAGCACCTTCATGAAACATGGAGCAAAGTTATTTGGAATTGTGCCGTTCATCCTACAACTCCTCTCGATTTTCTCCTGTGATTAATCTATTGAATGAAATTCCCACTTTTTGAAATTGGAGCCACGCTCAAAAACTCTAATATTATGAAGAAATGGAAACTGACGGACTTTCACTGGCTTAGCCATATGAAAGAACTTATTTCCAGGACTCATGGGTGTGCTACTATTTGTCGGTAGTTTGTTGAAGCCCATGCGAAGTTCATCCTGGTTGATACACGAAGATATCGGCTATATTTTCAATTCATCTTTAGGCTATCATTGGTAATATGCTCCTTTATGATATGAGAAAATTCTTCAGGGTATTCCTTTAACCAAGTCTGGCGAAAAGTATGGGTTGAGAGTGTTTAATACCGTGATTTTATTCTCTATACTATTTTATAGAACTGCATTGTGAATTACGATATCAACAATCTCTCTAATCTAGATCGCATACGTCGTCCGAAAAGCAAGCACATCCCGGCCTTTTCTTAAGCATCTGCGCAGTTACTCCCCTACTAGACCGACAGGTGATGGTCTCCGCAAAAAATGTTAGCAATACGCATCGTATCTGTTGAAAAATGTAAACCTGCACATTCCATCCGATGTGTATTTAATCTTCTGTTATTGCTACTGATACCATAATCAAAAAATAAAAGTTGAAATGGAATTCGAAAAAACCTATTCTACAATCGCCAGATGGTCATGTCTAAAAACACTCGGCTCAGGCTATAACTCAAAGTATTTGTTCCTCACCCTGCTCATGTTTACTTAATTATCTTGACATCTTTAGAGTGAAACTCGGAAAAGACTTTTCCACGGGAGAACTCGCCGCCGTTAAGATGATCAAGCTCTCTGAGCCGACACTTAACATGAAGAACTTGAAGACTGAAGTGGAAATTATGCAGAATCTGAACCATCCGCACATCATTAATCTCATCGAGTTCTATGAGAAAGCTGACTACGTTAAAAAGTCTGGCAAGATCGTCCAAGTTGTCGCAATAGTCATGGAACTCGCAAAAGGCGGAGAGCTATTTGAATATGTCTCAAATACTGGAAGATTCAGTGAGATTGAAGCCAGAACCTATTTCCATCAGCTGATCGAAACGATTGAATTCTGTCATAATCAAGGGTTCTCACATCGTGATCTTAAGCCTGAAAATCTGCTCTTTGACTCCGATTTCAACTTAAAAGTCGCTGACTTTGGATTTTCGACACTGATAGCAGGAAAAGATGGTACGGGTCAACTTTCTACTGTGTTGGGAACTGAAAGTTATATGGCTCCTGAAATACATCTCAGACAACCTTACAGTGGATCAGCTGTGGATCTCTTCGCGTGTGGTATTATATTATTCATCATGGTGAGTGGCACTCCGCCATTCATGAAAGCTGATCCCAAAGATAATTACTACAAGATGATTTGTATTAATCGCAATAGTCTGTTCTGGGAAGCTCATGAAAAACCCAAACAGAAGCTGCCAGGGCAAAATTTCTTTAGTGAAGACTTTAGAAGTTTAATAAATTCAATGTTCGCATTGGATCCGGCACAACGGCTTTCGCTTGCCGAAGTCAAAGCACATCCCTGGTACAAAGGCAAGACCTGCTCAGTTGCAGATATTAAGTACAACTTTTTGAACAAAAGAAAAGAAATAGACATTAAATTGGCCAAATTGAAGGAAGAGAAAAAGCTTGCTAAGAAACAGTATCAAGCACTTCAGGAGCAAAATAATATTCAGGTTGGTGGAGGTGCTCGTGAGTGGAAGCCTTACAGAGATATACTCAGTGAAGAGGTAGCAATTTGAATAAATGAGCTTGGTCTAAAGAGTATCTCTTAGGAGCTAAAGGCACTTAAATCTCAAGGCAAATTCAATCCTGATGAGGAACGAACGCTTGAAAAATATGAAGTACCCTATGGGAAAGTCGCTTTGATTAACAAATTTTTAGGAGGGAATTGACAAAACTTCAACCTGCCAGATATTTTCGGTCATTGAAGCTGACACTCTGTTGAAGTTACTTGTTAAAATATCTGATCAAGTCTTCAATGAATACGAGATTCTGAATAATGCCTATAAGGTTTTTTTTGGGCAATGATGTTGGATGTTAACTTTTCTATATAGATTAAAGGACGAGTGCAAACTGACGGGCAAGGAGCCGTTGATATGAGCATAGTTATTAAAAAGGTTGATGATGAGACGAATGTCATAGAGTTCAGCAGAAAGAAGGGTCTGATCATGGGATTCTTTCAAACTGTCGAGGAAAAGTTCAAAGCTCCATTTGATAAGTTGATGAGTGAAGTTTTTAAAGAGGAGAAATGAATGCAACTGACTTATTCTTTTTAAATTTTTTGTCTGTCTCTCAATGTGTGTACTATGAGCAAATTTATAAGCTATTTTTCATGGGTTTTAAAAGAAATATTATTAACTGGGACATACTAATACTACCATGTCAATTATTTCTTGCAAGCAATTTCATATACTCAAAAAATGACTTTTCAAAAATCGTTTTCAGGCTTTCATTAGAAGAAGAAAAGAAATGCCAAATTCCAATGGTTCTTTTATTCTCTTCCAAAATTTAGAATAGGTCTATCACTCTCTAGTGAACGATAAACGAAACTCCAACTTCTCCATATTACGATTACAACTTTAGAAGGTGAAAAAAAACTTACTATCCTTATTCTCCGGAGAATCAGTTTGTTGTTCTTTTTAGGATAAGAGCTATTCCCTCAGCCAGAGTATTTTTGATAGTATCTCTCTTCTTTTGTAAACACTTCGAAACAGTAGACATCAACAAATGATGGTGAATATTAATTTTAATTTGATAGTAATTCGTAAAGGTCCTTTCACTGAGTCAGAGTATTTGGATCAATTTGTTAGATTGATCCCAACTTTTTTTCGATTTATTTTGTATTTGATGACATTTCTCTATTTGATTCTTAATTAAGTCTATTTTGTTAGTGAACTATTTATTAGATTCACTTAAAATCTAAAAATTGTAACTATTCCTCTTGAATTACAAATTCAGCGAGTACAATTAACCACGACCCAATCGACTACATATGATTTCGATTACAAATACATTTTCCCATTACTATCAATCTAAACAATGAATAGCAGCGTCAATTACCAGATACAACGATGATAATCTACCTCAGAAGTTTTGAGAGTGAGAATGAGCACATAGAATGCATCACTTCTTTTTTTATTTGATTACTGTTTTTGTTGTTGTTTTTTTTCTATACTCGCATTGCCAGGTTTTCATTCTTAATGGAAAGGCTAATTAAATCAATTATAATAGTAAAAACTTTTTAGAGTTAAGGAAATCAATTGCTTCCTCGTTGAGTTTGTAAATACATAAAAGTAGACCATAGTTTGCATCTTTGACTAGAGATCATTCTAGATTTATCAGAACAAGCTTCTTTACGAATGTGAGTGTGGGAGTTATATCTATGGCGCTTTGCTAACGATTCACCTTGGCATATTGAGTCGATTGTTTCAATCTGCTGAGAATGTTTTATATTTAGCTCGTTTTGCAACCTTGACTCTATTGGGTTACAGAACTTTTTCATTCGTTTTAATGTTGGCAAATCTAACTTGTCATAGAAAGCCATCAAAAATGTTTCTCCTCAGGCAGCTGGCTTCTTCCTCTCGTTCCCAGAGATTAAATGGTCTGGAGCAAGCGATACAAAAAATTGTTGAGTACATTGCAATTCATAACAATTATCAAAATAACATTGAGTGATAATATCTAATTATAGCTATCAGAATTGATCAATTTATCTTCGTTTTATTGCTCTTGAAGTACAGATCTATAAGAGACCAACAATGCTCAGTTTCTATCTGTATTCCACCTAATACTCTTCTATTTCAGTTTCTTCAATCGACTCTCCAATTATCTAAGGCTCATCACTCAGCAAGAAAATTAGCACACATGAAAACAGTACAGTAACTTTGATTAAATTATATCCAAATTTTATTCAATATTCTCTTCATTTCGACTTGCTTAAATGAGCGAAGCCTGCACACAAAATTCTAGCTCTGTGAGGAAAGAAGTACCCGAAGACCCACAAAAACTGAGTTGGAAACAACTCTATGATAACCTCATGACCGTAAAAGTTATTTCAGTTACTATTCTCACAAATATCAATAGCAATATGAACAATTGAAGAAAGATATGAAAAATGTGAACCAAAGTTCACCTTGCATATACTAATTGAACTTCATGATGTAGGCTGAGGCTACCAAAGAAAATTTACAGAAACAAATCGCAGAAGTGACAGATGATAAAATTCTCGAAGTTGAAACGGAACTCAGCTTATCTAAAATCGCTTTGGCTGAGGGAAACCATGAATTAGAAGTATGTAACAAAGGTCCTTTGCACATTTATCATCGGTTCTTCTCAGTTGTTGAGGTCTGAGCTTAAAGAGTATCTGAAAAAGCATCACCAGAAACCTCCTTATGATTTCGTGCGTAATTAAATACTTCCATAAAACCGCTCAGTTCGCTAGCCTATTATTACAATGATGGAGGATGTAATATGATACGAGCTAAAGATCTTGAAAAAATCGACGGAATGACGCTAAACAATGAAGATGATGGAGAGGAAAATTCTTCAGAATCAAGCGAAAGCGAGGTCAGCGATAACGGCAACGGCAACCAAGCAGAGGAAGGGGAAGTTAAAGATGATGATGACGATGACAAGAACAGTCTTTATACTGTTGATTTAGGGTCGAGGCCTGGATCAAAAAGAGAATCACAAATTGAGTCAAAGCGAGGCTCAGATGCAAAGTCAGATTTGGAGATAAGCAAATTGGGTGTGAAATCAAACAAGAGTCGCAAATCAGCTCATAGCCGCAAATCATATCATATGGAGGAGATCCAAGAAGATGCCAAGGAGGAAAACGAGGCAGTTTTTAAGAATAATCGTAAAATCACTTGAAAAATTACAATTTAACTTCCTATTTTTGCAACTAGCTGCAATTTCAATGTCGAATAAAACGCCTGAAAAGGGTAGAGAAATGAGATCTCCTTCTATCATGTTTAAAGATAAAAACGATTTTTATTCTTCTGAGGCAAATTGCTCACTTTTAATGTTTTCTGACGAAAAAATTTGATACAGGCAGATGAACATTCGGCAGAAGATTTAGCAATCTGGGAGGAAGATATAGTACCTCGGATAGAACGTAAAGTTGAAGGGGACAAACTTTATGCAAAAATCAAAGTGCTCATTGATGATTTTATTCCAAGCAAATACCGCTTCTCAGTCTGGAAATATGTAAAGATTTTCTAAGTCTGGCGAATCTAATGAAACATTTTACGGGCTAGTTGATAGGAAACAGTTTGAGAATCAAAAAGGAGATGTACAATGAAGCAAAGGAACTCCTTAAAGTGCATCCATTTTCAGCCAGAATCGCACATCTTCTACGTATAGCGAGTCTATTCACTATTTCTGAACATTAATAGAGGTGGATATTGCAAGAACGTACAGTTTCCTAAACAACTCAGAAGAAGGAGAACATTTCAAATCGGAAATGCAGCTGATTGTTCAAGCATTCCAAGTACACTTTTGCTACTATGCGATCTAACTGTTATATATAGTTTATGAGACCGGACCTTGGTTACGTGCAAGGAATGAACTATCCGATCTCAATACTGCTAATGCATATGGACCAGTATCGAGCATTTAAATGTTTCACGAACCTTGTTTACAAATCGAAGTTACTAAGAACATTATATCGAATAAACCAGCACACAGTAAAAATCCCTCGCACTGATGATTCTAAATCTCATATTCTGAAATAGCTATTGGCCATTTACAAGATATTCGAATATTTCCTTGAGGACAAATTACCAAGTATTTATCAGCACCTAGAGGAGCTGAACATCCGAACAGACATGTACTTGCTCGAATGGTTGTACACAGTTTATGCCAGAGCATTTCCAGGCCAAGTCGTCGCGTAAGTTTTAGCCTTTATCGTTGAAAAATAATGGGTCTTTTCTCAACCAGCAAAATTTGGGACTACTTTTTGTTTTATGGGGATTCCGTGCTGTTTAACGTGGCTTTAGCAATCCTTAGCTTGACAGAAAAAACCATTTTACAGCAAGATTTTGAAGGGATGATGAAAGTGCTCAGGAGCGAATCTATGAACATAGATCAAAAAGCACTAATGAAGATTCTAAGAAATCAAATGATTAGCCCAGAGAAGTATGAAAAGCAATGGAATAAGGAAATGAGTCGGATTCCTGAAAACTAGGGTAGTTGGTCCTTATGAGGAGATTGATATGACTTTCAATATTTCATTAGCTGTTTGAAAATATATCTTATATTGAGGTTCACTATATGAAAAATTGCGGTTTAATCCGACGTCGTAATTATCTTTCGGAGCTGAATAATGATGTGGAAGCCAAATCAATTGCTGAAATAAAATGTAGTATACAATCACTAATATTTGCTATTTCACAGAGCACATTATTTTTATGAGTGCACAGTTCCTTTTGGCCTTCACTTTCTCAAACTCTCTAAACTCTCAACATTATAGATGAATTTCATAAATAATGTCAAGCAGAATTTGATTTCCAGTCATTTTTTTAGGCATTATGAGGTCAGTCCCTTAGGATTAAGATGCTCCAGAAGATCCGATTATCCTACTGCTGATGTCTGGGAAAACACTCAGGACTTAGCTATATAAAATTAATTTTTCCAGTAAAATTTTAAAGTACTGAATTCCTGGGTGCAAGCCCAAAATAATTATGAAAAAGAATCAGCGAGAAAGTTTCGGGCATGAACAATTCATAAAATTTTATGTTTATGTAAACACCCTGTTTATCCTGCTAGATCTGAATTGGCAGTTTATGCAAAGTAGGAGAAACAGATAAATAATTTTATCATCGTTTGAGAAGATGCACCAAGCACAAAATGACTGGTGAAATTTGAAAGTCACTGATAAATGGGAGTTTTATCCGTAGTTTCGAGATTTGTAAATTAGTTGCGGATTCATGAGATATTTTGCACAATACATAGCTTTCGGAAGAATATAACTGACATTTCTAAGAAATGAGCATAGCTGCTGGCTATGCACTCCTATTCAAGAGTCAAATTGGGCTCTGATAGTGCTATGCTCCTCAATTGACGGTTTCAGTCATTGCAAAATTAATTATCCAGCAACTCAATCTGGCACAGATGAGCTCTCTTTTCGCTTACACGCAAATATGAACCTGTATATGAAGAGGTCATAATAAGCCAGCAAGAACAATTCTGAATTTTCGATACATTTTTTTTTTTTGAGGCCTAGAAGCAAGGTGAGTTGGAGAAAAATTCAAGAGAAATGCTCTTATTCATCTGATGCACGGTTATCTCGCTTCTACCTCTATGAAATTTTAGTAGAGATTTGAAGTCTTAGAACCACCTTATTGATTCGAATAATATTGAGATATGGAAACCTTAAGACTTCCAAAACAAAGCGAACAAGATAGCTGCCCTGGAAAAAGGGACATAGCCCCTAGCAGACTCACTTTTGAAAGACTCCAAGTGAGGAGGCTGGCATTAAAGTAAAATAAAAGTGTGATTTTAATTTTAGCCACCGAAAATTGAAACAGATTAATTTGGGTTCAGCGAGCCGAAAGTCTTCCAAAGGTGGCAAAAAGACAATAGACAAAGTCTTAAGGCAATTAAGTAGGCTAGGCATTCGGTCATTCAGAGTAATGAGTATCAAATAAAGCTAAGAGACTCTAGCTTGAATTGTACAGTAATGGTAATGAACATTTTAAGAGATACCACGTCAACAAGTTATTTGATGTATCAAATATTTGAATTTAATAACAGGAACGGCACTTTCTGGAAGAACTGACCATTTGTAAGTGGACTTATTCTTAATTCAGAACGGCAGTTGTCTAAATTAAAAGAGTAATAATTTAATAGTGCATAGTTTTGCTGAAAAATAAAGTAAGTACCCTTCCTGATAGATTTAATTGATTAAATTTGGTAAGGGTGTCTTCCGATCTGATGAAACCAGTGAAGAGAGAACTAACAAACCTCTTTGATTCTCACAAACATAACCAGCTTGAAAGCAAAAAATGAAGCGAGAGGTAGCTGAAATTTCAATGTTGCAGTCTCTTAAGGAGTGAATCCAGACGAAACTGTTATTTCGCCAGTCTCCTTAGAATTCTTTGAATTGAGGTGATATTAATAGACAATAGAAGTTAGTACTACTCTTTTTTAACTAAAACAGAGACAACGGCTTTATCCCTTGCCTGTAAGGTATGCTTTTCCTTTCGTTTCTTTAGAAGAGTAGAGAGAATAAATTGTTCCTATTTTAGCAGTTTGATGAAATTCCATAAAAATTGTGTTTCTCTCGACTAATCCATTCTCACAGAAGGTTCTCTGAAGACAGGGGATGCCAGCTGAAGAGAGACTAAGAGACATTTACTAGTTATTTCGGGGCTTCTTTAATAAAAAGATCTCGATTAGAGTACCGACTCAAGATTTCATAGCTGGAAAAACTTGATAAAAATCAGTAGCCAAAGACAAATTTTTATTTTAATTGCTTACGTATTAAAATTCATTCAACGTCACTGATAGTTAATCAACTAAATGAAATGATTAGCTACAAATAGCACGCAAACGTTCGATTATAATCAATTTTTTAGACAAGTTGGAAAAGTTATCGTTCATTAAACAACCATGAAGCTTATGAAATATGAAGAATGGGTCAAATCCGTGCACCAGGCTGATGGTTTATCGGAGAGGGTTGAGAATGAGATTCGCAAAGACATCGTTACCTTCATGATCATCCTTGGAAAGCACGCTGACCTCGGAACCTCAGCAATCGCTAAGGCAATTTTCATCTTTCATAAATTCTCCAAACTTCTCTCCTTCAAAAGAATCAATTTCTTGCTTTATGCAAGCTGTTGCATCTTCATTTCGGCCAAATTTGATGATACTCCTCTCAAGCTGGACGTTATTGCTCGCATGTTCCTCACGATGAATTTAGTTTATCGTGAGCTCCGAACAGCTCATCCACTCGGTTCCAAGGACTTAGAGCCTTCGGATTTTCCGGTCTCTATTTTCAAGGAAATCGGGTTTGAGCAGAAAGCTATAGAGCTTACTTGCGATAGCTTCACAACTGCTGAAGCTGAAATTTTAATGGAAACAGGATACGATTTGGATATAGACCTTCCATATTCGTACATTAAAATGCTTGAAGAGGAAAATTCTATGATTGAGGAGTCACTAGTTGACACTGCAATGGCAGTCGTCAACAAAAGCTGGCAAACGATTCTTTGTTTGTACTTTGAGCCGAAAGTCATTGCGATGGGAGCGTTGATTTTCGCTCAAGAGTTGAATAGAAGAAGCAGCAAAGACACTAAGCTGGAATCAGCTTGGAGGAAAGTCTTTGGTGATGTGAATCAAGAAGAAGTGGAAGAAGTGACGAAATACCTCAAAGAACTTAATTAAATAAAGCATAGTTAGATTTACGTGTCATTTAATGATATCCAGTGGTTTTTTCCCAGTCTCTCTCTCTTTCTATCAATACATAGTTAAATATATAGAAATGTTTCTTAGTCAATTGTAGTTGTGGGACTCCTTGTACACCAGGATATGGTGTGCCAGTCTGTTTATGGTTTTATAGACCCTTATATGGCTTTTTGATCTTTCTGTTGGATGCTTTTCCATTCAAAGAAAAAAAATTTTCGTTTTTCAAATGCGTTTGAAAAAAATCCCTTGAAACTTTAGACGCTAAAGCTGCGTATTCGTGAAGAAGGGCCAGGCATTATGGATTCTATATGTCATCAAGCAAGCTGTTTTGATGATTGTTAAAATAGGTGAGTTCAGAGTAGCTATCTGAAGCCTATTCATTTGAAAAATTAACTGCGACAATTTTGTTGATTCTCTGATTATCCTATTCGAATTTTTTACTCATTTAAACATAAAATTAGCAGGCAACTTCTGCCTTGAATGGAGATATTACACCACCATCGGACACTAAAGATTTGAGGAAAGAAGTCTAATTGCTTTTTACAAAGAATCTTAACTCATGAAAATCACTTACGAGAACTCAAGCAATTGCAAATTCCTAGGCTATGATTGAGCTCATAAGATGTAATAAAACTGGGGTCTTTCTAATCCTCAACGAAGAAAGAACCTCAGACATTAGCTCCCAATAATTATTTTTGTTTAATTAAAATAAGTTAAATTCTATTCTTTCTTCTTAGTAAGACTAAACGTAGTACAAAATATCAATTTTTCAAAACTCTAATTTGTGGGATAAAGATTCAGCATAGAGAGAAGTTCGCCTGTTACGGCTGTGCATACGAAGAAAATATCAATGGAACGTCAGCAACACCCTCAAAATTTACCACCATCGTTGGTCTATCGAATTTTTAATAAGTTATTTACTGAACGCGGTCAGTCTGAATTAACAGACATATAAATTTTAAATCCTATCAACGAATAAGAAAAAATGCAGACTTGCAGTTTAATGTCTCCTGAACTGATCGAGCTTAGGATTATTTACAATTTCCTCGACCAGAACAACACAGGAGAGATAAGAACTTCTGACATTAGCAGGATATCTAAAAAATTTGAGGAGTTACGGAAGAAAGAACAACCGCCGATTTTTTCAGAGATCCAAAAACTAAACACAGAACTCGAAGATCCGGAAAGAATAAAAAGGAAGCCAGTTCGTCACAGCCGAAGTGTTTCTAAGCGGACATCTGCAGAAACAACTCCGACTCGGATGCGTCCTAAGCCTTCTTGCACGAGAATTTCAACGCAGAGTATCTCAGATTTGCAACCGGAAGACACTACTGAGAAATCACCACTTCCGATTAACGCTTATAACCCACCTGCCATAAATTCTGCTCCTCTATGCAATAGAGAGCTCAAAGTTTTTCCAAACATGAAACAATCACTTGATTTCACAGAATTCCAACGTCTGTATGAAGAGTTCATTCAAAAATTTGCGGCCAGTCCTGAAGTTTTGCTCGAATGCTTTTCATTGCTTGATTATACGCAGTAAATTGATGCCGATATACAAACTAATCTGAATAATAGGGATGGTTTTGTAAGTGCGGAAAAGTTAAGACAAGTGATGTCGATCTTTGGCATTGAATCTTCAGAAGAAGAAACAAAAAGTAAAACATACTTTTTCTGAATAGATAATTCAAATCTCTATGTAGGATTACTGAAGTTTATGGGGTGTAAAAACTCAATAATGACTTTCTCTCAATTCGAGAGGATTTTTGGTGAATAGCCAAACTTTAAGTTTTCATTCTTAAAGACCTATCATTGTGCTCGGTCAGTATATCTGAAAATTGTTTCAATATATACTATACTGCTTTTAAGCTAATAGAGAATACAGTAGTGAGCTGATTGGATTAAATTAACACTTGAACTGTATACTAATAATCTCTGAAAAAATGCAATAAATTTCTCTCTTTTTTTGATTTTTTTGACTCGATAGATCATGATGTTATGAATAACTCTTCCATATGCAACTGAATAGATTTGTTGGTACCTAAATTTATCATCTATTTCCTTAAAATTATGAGCTAAACAAATCAAAATTTGATTTACCGATCGTTTATATCATAATTGTACAACAAAAGTAATATAGTATAGAAGAATCGCAAGTTAATTGCAATAATCGCAATATTTGTAGATTTCACTTTCTCTCTCTGTTGTTTACGTCGGAGATAACTTCCTCTTTGATATTTTAAACAATTCAGGGCTCTCTTTCCTGGAAAAACTCACAAAAGACCTTCTGAAAGGTGTTCCTGGTTGACTGAGAAAAGACTTTGGATCTATTGTTGTCGACTGATCAGTCGGAACTTTGAGGAAAGATCTTTGAAGCAAATCTTCCGGTGTTGCTCTCATTATTTTTTCAATATTCTTATGAGCTTCATCACGTACTTGTAGGTTTTTATTCATCTGTTGGATGAGATCACTTTCAATGTGCTCTAAATTGCGCATCTCGTTAATATGATCGTTAATTTTTGCCATATGCTGCTTCTGAACGTCACTATCAGCTATTTTGTAATATTGCAGCCTCCTTTCGAAATATAGCTGCTTGCGGAATTTCCGAATTGTTTCATCATATTTGATCGAGTTCACCCTCTCAGCCATCTCATCACGCTCATACTCTTCGCTTTTCTTTTTAAACTTAAGAATTGCTTCAGACTGCTTTTTGATTGCATTCGTTTCCTCTCTTTTATATTTCAATAATGCTTCTCTCACTTCCTGTCTTTCAAGTTGGCTCCTTTTTCGAATTTCTTGTAAATGTACTTTGCTCTCTTGAAGCTTGTTCTTCTGTTCCTGCTTCCATGAATGCTTTTTCTATCAACTTTCAGTTTTAGACTTTCGAAAAATTTGTTACCTCCTCAAGTTGTACAGCATGAATTTTCCATTTTAATACTTGGTGCTCCTCTCTCTTGGCTTTCTCAGCCAATCGCAGAGCCTTTTCACTCGCTATCTTCAGCTTTAGTACCCTATTTTGTGCATGAATAGCCTCCTTGACTACTTCCTTCCTCAATAGATGTGGTACTGGGTCACTTTTTGCACTTTGATTCACAAATGATGTCGGCCATTGATTCATGTTTCGATTTCGTGACCCCTTTTTGTGATATTACGAATTAAATTCAGCTAAACAAAGTCTGCAAGAATTAAAACAAAAATAATTGAAGTGAATACCTCGAGTAACAGACTGCTTGTATAAATCTACTGAGCTTAACCTTGGAAGCAAAGTGATGACGAAAACTGCGAGAGTTTATGATGAAACGGTGAAGATAATGCTCCTCGGCGAAAGCGGTAAGTCCCATTGAGCATTAAAGGCATTTTTCTAAATTGAAAATGGATAATAGGGGTGGGAAAATCGAGCCTTTTGCTAAGATTTACCGAGGACAAGTTCGCATCGGGCTTTCAGACGACGCTTGGGTAAATTTCCTATTTTTCCAAGAGCATCAATGAGGTATTTAGTGTGGAGTATAAACAGAAAACTGAGAAGATTGATGGAAAAAGAGTCAGCATACAAGTTTGGGATACAGCAGGTAATGATCTGAGGATCCACATGAGATAACATTTGATAGGCCAAGAGAAATTTAGAACGATCACTCCGAGTAAAAAAAAAATTCGTGTGTATGTGATCTAACAAGTGCCCAGTTTATTATAAAAACATTGAAGGAGTTATGCTTGTGTTCGATATGTGCGATACCAATTCGTTTGAGGGTAATATTATTCTTGAGGACTAATGAATCACAGATCTAATAAGGAATTGCATACTGGATGGATAAATTGAACGAAAATGCTGATAAGAATTCCTTGAAAATTATGCTCATCGCCAACAAGGCAGATATGGCGGAAAAACGAGTACTTTTTTCCATTCGATTATCATTCTAGTGTTTATTTTATTCATAGACTGTGACGAAAGAGCAAGGAGAGGAATTAGCGAAGAAGTATGGCATCAAGTACGCAGAAGCAAGCGCGAAAAGCAAAACAAATATCAATGAGATATTCTTGGAGCTCACAAAGTCTATTTTGGCGAACAAACAAGGTGCATCTGGAAAAGTTGAGGAGAAAGATGTGACTGTAAAACTCAAGGAAGAAAAAAGCTCGAAAAAGAAGGGGTGCTGTTAATCTGCTCTTTTTTTCATTGCACAAAACGTTATCCACATTTTTATTTTAATATAATGATTTTTTCTCTTTCCAAAGTGAAGAATAAACTCAATTTAATTGCTTTTTTTGGTCAACGAAAGACATATGTGAATATTTGGTAATCACTCAATTTTCAACTGTGATAGAATCAATTGCCCGAATTGAGCATGCCTGAATTTGTTTATCCCAATACAATATGACACTAATCACATATTTTTAGTAGTCGCTGTCTTGACAATATTGAATGTATATATATTTACAAGAGAAATTATTTTTTTCATGATGAAAAATGGCAAAAATAGCTTCATCATTTTTCTCAATGGTTACAGGATAGGTAATAAGCCATATTCGATCATTTACATTGATTTGGTGAATAAAGGTCCGTGACGCAGCTCTCACACAATTGGAATAAGCATTTTGAACATTGTTTTCCTTGACCAAACTTTCCGCAGTTCGTGCAAACTTCATTTTTTGTGTTCGAAGTTAGTGGGTGGTTGTTTGGGCAGAGATTGGGGTCAAAGCGAAAACTTATGCATTTCCAGCAACGATGAAATTCGCATTTTGAGCAGCCGAATCCAGCCTGTTGGATGTTACATCTCACGCATTGCAGCTCCTTGGGGTTCCAAATAAGTTTGTGTCCCATTCCACATTTCCCTGACTCAAAATTTTGTTCTGAACAGAGCACACACAGGTGGTAATTGCACTGCTTGCAATTCATTCCAGGACTCCATTTCATACATTTAGAACACCCTCGCTTCTCTTTCACCCAAGCAGTGGAGTGTCCGTTTGGGCAGGTTTTGAATTCGAAATTATATTTGGCACAATTCTCGCATTTGTAAACTCTGCAGTCGTTGCATCGGAACCCTGAGGACTGGCTCCTACAATTGTCTGTTGAACATTTACAGTTTGCTGACATCCAGATTTTTTTATGCTCAATTTTGCAAGAGCTGTCATTCGAACTCGAACTGGGTAGTTGAGGTTTAGAATTTTCTTTCAAGGTAATTTCCGCCGGAATTATGAGAGCGGTTGTCTCAAGTCTCTCTATCATGGTGTGATTCTGTTTGCAAGCCTCTTCTGGACTCATTTTCTTGCATATTGGACATTCGATTGCTGCTGGAGATTGTGCGAAGAAAGCTTGTTTGCATTCGTCGCAAATAGTATGTCCACAATGTCCTAGGGTAATAGGCTTTCTATTGATGGCATCAAATAGGTTTTTGCAAAAGCAACATTCGTCTTTAAGATCGATCGGTCTCAAGAGTTCAACAGTTTTAATAACTTCGACGGAGTTGGTACCTTCAGCTGGTCTGGCAACTTCAGGTTTAGAGGAATTGCAACCCATTCTGTTTTGCTAGTGGGATTTCTTCTTTAAATGCGAATTATTAAATTTTAAGCAAAGTGCAGATGATTAGTGCTTAAATAAACCCCACAATTTTCTCGTACTAGAACGCCTTTCTACTTAAACCTACTCAAATTTAGAATGAAATTAAATGATGGCACAGCTTCCAATTCACAATGCACTGAATTTCATATGAACCATTTTTTATTCACATCACATGTAAATTTATTGAAAATCGAAAAGAAATAAATGTCCAAAAATTCAGAAGAAGTAGGAGTTCAAATCATTGCAAAAGTGAATTGATCAAGAAAAGTTTCACCTAATATTCTTCATACTAACTCAGACGGCGTTTGTCTTGAGATGAGACTTTTATTTTTGAGAGTAGGGTTTTTGTTGTATTGAATCAATTTTGACCTGAATTCTCTTAAAAAGTAATGATTTTTACAGGTAGAAGAAGGATAATTCAAGCTCCAATCTCCTAAAACTCTCGAGGCTAATAATCATTTCAGTCAAACTAATTATATGGATGCTTCTTCATGGAAGAGAGCAGAATAAGTGAAGTAAATGAAACTAATCCACATTTTTGTTTGGGTGAAAACTTTAATCAACATATAAATTTTAGCTATTAATTCGGGCTTTTGCTGGAGAAAATTTGATGAAGACTTATTTAGTGTATTTCATGTTAGTTCATAATAAACTCTTTACGACGAAAAAAACAAGAGCCATCAACAGCAAAAATTAGTCAATTCTATTTTCCAACTATTGAAAAGCCAATAACTATATTGCCATTTCTAACCTTGCAGCTTATTGGCATTTCCTTTGCTCGTACTAGTAAAGTTATAAAAAATAGGGGCATACTCTCGCTAAGGATTTGTCATTTCATCAATTTAATAGAAGATTCGACTTCAGCTCAGAGCAGATTGCTGCCAACAAGATAAATACTGCAAATAGCAAATCGATACTAACGCGGTGAAACCCTCGCCTTTCATTAATCAACGGATTCCTCAGAAAAAAAGCAGCTAATAGCAATCATTTATTTGAAATACACTGGGTGTTTTTTAGCAGTTGTATTCAACAAGGAAGCCGAATAACGGCAATTTTATTCTCTCTCTCTGAAAAAAAATCTCCGCAGAATCTATCACTACGACTCAGAAAAGTTATAAGGACACCAAAAAATTTCATTATAGAGTCCCAGGATTTTCCTTCAGTCCTCATTATTATTTTCGACACGAAAATTCAAAAACCCTCCCCTCAAGCAAACTTCAAATTTTTTCCTTTCCTGAGTTAATTTTCCCGAATGACAGGACTCAGCAATAAATTTTATTTTTTTGAAATAAACCTCAATAAGAAATCAAGATGCAAAAAATATATTTGAGTAAAATTTTATTGAACTCATTTTGTCATCACCAAAATTTCTGACCATCTCCCAGAGATCCCACATACAAAACTGTTTGCACATCTCTTGTCGTTTTGTAAAGACTGAAACCCTCTTTGGAAATAGAATCTCTTATTGAAAGTTCCATTCATTTACTCAGTGCTACTTAGTTGTGATTTGTACATATTTGAGATCTGATTAATCTTTCGAAAAAAATATTGGCTATTATATCTTTCATAAACTTTTATTGTGAAATAAAACTCTGAATTTTGGAAAAATAAAATTTAGTTCTTTGAGTCTTTTCCAATTTTGAACGCTTTAAATTCGAATTGATTCTTGCAGAAACCATAATCATTCTGAATTTGAAAAATCTAAAAGCTAACATGTCAACCAAAAAAAAGACCCCTTCTCTCATTATACAAAATCTTAATGCTCAGAATATCCAAAATGTCTGCGTTCCTAAACACAGACAACTTAAAGTCAACCCGCTAGAAAGTTTGTTTTCAACTCGCAAGAGTTTGCAGCAACGATCATTCGGAAGCGGAAATAAAGATCCAAAAATTCAAGATAGCACGAATAATGTGGAGCAACTCGCTCAGGACAGTAGTAAAGTTTTTGAGGAACGGTCATCACCACGAAAAACGAACGCAGCAAAAACTTGGGTGATAAAAACTTATTCACATACTCCAAAGCCAAAAAAGACGAAGGATGATGATGATAGACACACTGTTCATAGTGTTTCTTCAACCAAGAATGAGCCTGCCTCAGCCAGAAAAGTGATAAAAACTGGCTTGCCATCTCTAACAGAGACGAGAGGTTCAAGTGTTCAGTCGAAAAATTCTGGCTTTCCCAAGCGATCTGAGAGCTTACCCTTCAAAAGCTCTGCTAAAAAACAAGAAGATTTGCAGATGCCCCCAGATGATCAAGTTCCAAAAAATCGAGACAGCGTTTCAACAAATTCCTCTCTCTCTGATAAGACATCCAATGATATGGATCAAGATTCAGCATTTGAGGCAGGAGCCAAATCAAGTAGCACACAAAACTCCGTAGAGAATAAAGAGAGTTTAAATGATATTATCAATGAAAAAAATAACGATAATCAGAACTGGAGACATCTAATTTTTTCTCCAGAGATTGATAATAAAGAGCTTAAAAAGCATCTGACAGCTGTGTACTCTGGCTTGATCTACGCGACGAAGAGTTTGAGAGGTCCTCCAGAACAAATGGTACAAAATAGACTTGTGAACCTAGCAACCAATCCAGACCAAAACGAAAGTAAACATCACTTCTAATCAATTTTTGCTAATAATACATTAATAGAACAAAAAAAGACACTTGTACTTGATCTGGATGAAACGCTAGTTCATCGCTGCACCCTTGCAGATAACCCACATCGAATTGCTTTGGCGAGGAAAGGCAGAGAGCTTGTTCCAGTATATATTGAAGAATTATATATGGTTGCTGACTATTACATATAGATCCCTTTCAAGGTACGACCTTATGTAGATTCATTTCTGAAGACCATGAGTGAACACTACGAAATCGTGCTGTTCACAGCTTCAACGCAACCATATGCTGAAGCAATCGTCCAGAGCCTCGACCCTGAAGGTCTAACGATAAACTATATCCTCCATAGAGCCCATTGCTTTGAAACGAGGAACGGATATGCCATCAAGGACCTCAGAATAATCAAAAACAGAGACTTAAAAAATATTCTCATCGTAGACAATTTGGTGCATTCCTTTGGTCTACAAATATCAAATGGAATCCCAATTCTCGAGTGGGAAGGCAATGAACACGACACAGAACTAAAACACCTCGCAGAATATCTGCTTGAGGCAAAAGACGCTGATAACCTTGCTGATTTTAACAGCAAAAGACTCAAACTCAAGGAGTTTGCCGCAATCCCTAACTTTGAATCGTGGATAAACGGCTTCTAGCGATTTTTTTCCATAACTCCGGGAGTCACAAAAAAACATAATTAGTATAGTAAATAATAATAAATGAGTTTTTTCTTTTAGATATTTATTTGTTGATCAGAAATGTTTGAATTTGCAAACTTTCTCTCTGCTGTTTGCAAAGATTTTTATAACATATTGAGTACCCATCAAATTATGATTTCATCGTTTGACTCTGAGCACTGACTTCCAGTGGTATCAAATTTGTCAGATTTCTGTTCTCAGTAATATACTGTATCAAAAATTTGTCATTTCACTTGATATCGTGATCTCACCTTAAGAAACTAGCCTTAAATAAACACTATCGTTTGATCAAGTATAATAAGAATTTTCTGAAAGTTAACCATGTCATTTTTGAAAAAGATTGTTGAGTGGATTCGCAGTTTCTTCTGGTCAAGTGAGCTTGAACTCAGCATCGTCGGCTTACAAAACGCGGGTAAAACAACATTGATGAATACGCTAGCAACGGGTAAATTTGACAAAGATACCATTCCAACAATCGGATACAACTATAGAACGCTAAGAAAAGGCAATGTACAAATAAAATTATGGGATCTTGGTGGACAGCCTCGCTTCCGAGAATCCTGGGAGAAATACTGTCGAGATGCAGACTGCATAGTGTATGTGGTAGATGGCAGCGATTTGGGGAGCATTGACATTGCGAGAACGCAGTTGCATCAACTTTTGAGTTGGCCAAGTCTCTCGGGCATACCTCTGCTTGTCCTCTCAAACAAAAATGACTTGCGTTCGTTCTGTCTGGACAAAGAAGAACTGATTCAGCATCTCGATCTCAAAAGTATTGTCGGAAGAAAGGTTTGTACCTATAGCATCTCTGCAAAGAACGCTGTAAATCTCGATGTCACGATGAAATGGCTAGCAGAACTACCAAAACGTCAAAAGTAGTCTTAATTTATTTAGAATGTATATATTATTATGTTAAGCATTATTAGGATTTTTTGAAGCTCTCTACTCTTTGTGGTTTCTTTATTGTCGACTAAATTCATAAGTACTCATTTCTTCTAGCAAAGCAATTATTACTAAGTCACTAAACACAACTTCCATAAACATAAAATCTTCTTTTAATTTTGTTGTAAACAACTTATGGACAGAGAGCCTCAATGTATATACATACATGTAAATAAATATTGAATACAAAGGATTAATAAATGTTTTCTAATGCAAAGAGAGAATATTGAAAAATTCTAAATTAGTATTCTTTTTGAAAAGAAAAAAAGAATAACAAAGCGAAAATTGTGGTAATTCTGAGTTCCAAAGTTGGAAATCCTTATATATTTTACCATTTCTGATTGAATTTAGTAAAATAAACCCAATCAAGTGCCCATCGTGCGTGGTCTTTCAGAAGTTAAGGAACTAAGGCTAGATATTCATCGTTGAAAAGCCCGAGGATTTATCTGCTCTATTAGAGTCTTGCAATTGTAGACCGTAATAAGGAGCGGTTTTGAAATACCTTTTTTCAAGGCTTGTAAAAGTTTGAATACTATTTAATAAAGTGATAAATTAGTTATTCAATCAATGAAAAAATAAATTACGAGCTATGCTCATCATTAAGCTGTGAGATCTTTGATCCGACTGAGATATCTCCGACTGAATACATCATTTCAGTTTCTATAATTGTCTTCGGAATGTGATTTAAATTGCTGATCATTTTGATTTTTGACTTCATCTTCTGAATACTTATCAATTTTAACGAGAGCTTGTCAGTTTCATCATCATCGTCGTCAGAAATATATTGCTCTGAATTTTCTGTAATCGGCTGAATTAAATAAGAACTTTTCTGCCCAAAGCTTGAAACATTTGATTTCTGCTTCTCTGGAGAACCTTGCAAATCGAACACTGCTAATGGGATCTATCACAAATAATTTAGTACGCTAATCTCTTGAGGCAAAATTACCCAATCATATTCGAATTTTGTATTTGCTGGCTGACTTCGTATAAGTAAACCTTTAAAAAGCCTCCTCAAATACTCATAGTCAATTTTCTCCTGCTTAGTATTCGTTTGAATATTTTTTACGTAATTCATAAAAACCACCATTTCCTCTGTCACAAGAACAATTAATTTCCCTCTTTAAACAATAGAAGCTTTACTTGGAAGGCCTTCACAAAATGACTCAGGAATAAGTCCTAGTTTCTGTTGCTCTATGTATTTCATCTTGTCATCTTTATTATGCGAGTCCTTCGGAAATATTTCTCCTAAACAGTTCTGGTTATACTTGCTCAATTAAGAGAGTTACCTCTGAAGAAATAAACGAGAATGTACACGAGTGATTCAAGATCATCTTTCTTAGTTGGCGCTAATCAATCAGAATTATCGTTGGTTTTCAATGAATGAAGTTACGTAAACCCAAGTGCATATTCAAACTCGAAAATTTATTCAAAATGCTTCTATTTGCAGTTTTTGTGACGTTGCCTCGTATTTTGAGAGAGGACCGAGCGCTTCGAGCCTGCTTGAAATCTGTAATAAACATATTCTGATTTTGTTTGTTCAGACTGATCAAAATTTCCTTCGGCATAATGTTGCAGCAGATGTAGTCATGCTTATGTATATATTCGATGGTATAGAGCTTTTGATTATGCATATTATCGTTAATTCTGATTGTTGGTAATGATAAAGTTACTATTTGTATTGCAATCATTGAAATAGTGGGAATCGTAAATTTCTTATCAAGAAGCAGGAAGAGTTTTTTCAGGTTCGGACCAAGACATTCCGTCACTGTGATTGTATGTTTCTCATTTGATCCTCTCCAGATGATTTTTGGAATGCCAGTCCCTATGAATTAAGGTAAGTCATAAAGATGGGTGTCATTTCGTTGCCTCCTTTAAGTTTCTGAAGGATTTTAGTCACCTGTCGGCTTTTTTCTTTATGAACGTGACTTGTCTGAAGAAACGTTAGAGGATATATTGTAGGTTGAGCTTTACTAATTTGATAACAATCAAGCATCGACGAATTCTATCCCATCCTAAAACAATTGCGATGAGCTAAGGGAGTTTTGAGGACAAAGCACCTTTGTAGATTTTGCTGCTATGCTTTTGACTGTCGAACTTCTCGAGAATTACAAATTGGTCGTTTATGATGTCCCTTTCTTGAAGAGATTTCTGTCTTTGCATATTTATTTAGTATTGGGTGCTTGGGATCCGTAATGATACTTTAAAATGATTTTAGTTCGGTATGTACTAGGCAATTAATTTTTTTTTTTCAGCACAAAAATTTCGATTGATTTTCGTGTTGAAATTGACTTTCTTCGAATGATGATAGTGAACCTAATAAGTTCAATTGCATTGTAATGACAAAACGTTTGACACTCCTAACAAAGTTCTTCAGTTTGGGTTCCAGTGGAATAGAAAGTAATGGGTGGCAATTTTTCGTTTCATTAGTTACAGCTCTGTAGTACCTTTGCGAAAAACTTCGTCTTCCTTTTGATACTGTCAACGACTTTTATTTATGTACACGTTTTTGTATGATCATCATAATTTAGCGGAAACATCAAGCTAATAAATTGGTTAATTTTTCCATTTTCTATTAAAAAAAGCACAAAAGTGAAAAATTCAACTCTTTCAAGTCTTTTCTAAATTGAACACTCTATGTTGAACGAATATATTCACATCGAGTTTTCTCAACAGCTTTTGGATCTATAAGGCGTCCAATCATTGATATTACATGATGCCAAAACCAAGATAGAATCCAGAAAATGCTACCTGTCAAAAAAACCAAAAATCCTGCAATACATTGTGCATAATTATACTTGTTCTAGTTTCCTCAACTACTCAAGAAGAAGTTTATGCATTTTTGAGACTAAAGAAATTTGAGAGAGTGAGAGTAGAAAAAAAAAAAATCAAGATGCTCCGAATAACAGGGAAAAAACAAACGCAGCAATTTAACTATCAATGGAAGTACTAAAAATCACCCCATTTTCAAAATATCTCCAGTCGCCATAAAAATCCATGAGGCTTGACTAATGAAATTCCTTAACCTCAAAGATAAAATTATTAAAATATGCCACTCAAAGATTTTCAAGTTCTGGCTAAACTAGGTTAAATTCTTCACATCACAACGGCTCAAATCAAAATGTTGCTAGGCGAAGGGTCTTACAGTTGTGTCTATAAAGTTAGGCGAATTACAGACAACCAAGAATATGCCTTAAAGCGTGTGAAACTGTCGAAACTCTCAGACAAAGAAAAGCAAAATGCTCTTGATGAAGTCCGAATTCTTGCTTCAATTACTAATGAAAATCTCATCGCATATAAAGAAGCTTTTATCGATGAAAGTTCCAGCTCGCTCTGGTACGCTCTTTAATTTTTTTTTGAGATTCCCTATAGCTGATGTGAATTAAGCATCGTTGTCGAGTTCGCTGATAATGGAGATTTGTTTCAGAGGCTCACTGAGCTTTCAAAGAGAGAAGGTCATATGCCTGAAACGGAAATATGGAACATTTTTGGACAAGTATCACTCAGTTTCTCGGTTTTGATGGTATTAAACTCCTTGTAGATTGTTAAAGGACTCAAAGCATTGCATGATTTACAAATTTGTCATCGAGATCTCAAGGTATCTTTTTAAAGATACATACAATAATAGCAGAACTAACTGTTTCAGTCTGCGAATATATTTCTGAAAAAAGACGGTACAGCTAAAATAGGGGATATGAATGTTTCCAAAGTAGCAAAGCAAGGGTTCCTTCACACTCAGACAGGAACGCCCTATTATGCAAGGTGCTCTTAGAATATAGATATCATGTAACTAAAACTCTATTATATAGTCCTGAAGTCTGGCGAGATCAGCCGTATGATATGAAATCTGATATCTGGTCTTTAGGCTGTGTTCTCTATGAAATGGCAGCAAATAAGCCACCATTTCAAGCTGATGATGTTGATGGTTTATACAAGAAGATTCTACGAGGTTAATTTATTAGAGAGAGAGATTAATTGTGTAAAAAAAAAATCTCCTTTAGGGTTGTATCCGAGACTGCCTTCATTCTATTCTCAAGAACTAAGCAATATGATCCGATCTTTGCTGCAAAAATCTCCATCTCTTCGTCCTAATTGCGGTATTTTTTATTTATTGAGTCTGATATCGAGTGCTCTATGATATCATATTAGACAAGATTCTGGTGATGCTTGCGACATTGAAGAAGATAAATGATAAATACAACAACGATGAATTTGAGAAAAATGTGTTATTGAGCACAATTCTCTTCCCAAAAAATCTCAACTCTAATGCTGTACGCCTTCCGAAGTCTAACTATACACCTATAAGGCAGAGGAAGAGGTTCACATACACAATTCCAGAAAATAGAAATAATAGCATGGACGCTATGATCGCTCCAGGATCTGATAGTTTCGACCGAGGTGATCCCCTGGGCAGACAAGGTGTGGTCAGAATCGGAAGAGGAGGCGAATATTCGATTCTTCCGTCATCTCGAGGTGACTCAATAGAAGTACCCGATCGGCACTACGTTGCACAAGACAAACAGAGACACAAATCGCTTCGGAAACACTCTGAAGATCTGGGAGACAATTATAACCCAGCCATTGATAACGAGATAATAAGATTGAAAAAACAGCTGGAAGCCAGATGTCAGAAAGACGAAGATGATCGGAAAAGACTAGACCAATTGCTGAGAGAGAAAGAAGTACGCGAAAGAGAGCTATACAGCTACGTTATTTCAGGAAAAGACAGCAAAGCGACAAAATCACCTGATAATACCTCTTACGATGAGGGGAATGTGAGAAATATAAAAATGAATGGCTATACTAACACTCCTAATAATATGTCTATAAAATCAATCGATCCAGACGAGAGTCTGGAAATTGGATACTCAAAAGGAACCGAAAAATATATACCTAATCCTGTTTACAATCCGAGACCAAGTAAACGCTTGGGAGTCGGCAACTCTCCATTTCGAAATCAAGGAAATAAGAACAGAGTCGGACTACACGCGTTGGCTAGGAATATGAATGAGCGCGTAGGAGATCAATATCAAATCCCTGATATTGACGACCTGCCTAAGCCAAAACTATCTAAGCTTCCTCCAGTTTCTATTACGAAAATTTTGCCCCAGGAAATTGCGCAAATGAGTTATGGGAAACAGAGGCCTAGCAATATTCTGAGAGCAAACAAACCAGATTCTGTAAGAAAAGATGGAAATTACTCAATTGAGAGTATTGATGACGTTGTGAAAGTTGGTAGTCAGCAAAGACTCTAAAGTGATGAATCGATCAAACTTGATCGGTTCTTTTTTTTTTTATTCCGGAGGTTGGATGGCACAGGTAAATGGGTTCTGTTTAAACAATAGTAAACTATATGTCTTATAAGAAATATGTCAAAAGAACTTGGCTGTGAATGTTGATGTTTTAGAATTATTTTCGGTAATGCTTCACAGCCCCACACTTTCAAATTTGTGAGGGTTATTTAATTTACTAAAATGGATCTTCAAAATGTTTACGAAATCATTCGGGTTCAGCTTATCTGTTAAATATGTTTACAACCAATCCCTGATACCCTTTTTTTATTAATGATTATACTCACAACGGGTCAAAACTAAGAATAGGCACTTTTTTCTTTTGCTTTCTCACAGCCAATTCTCAAACTGACCTTCTTTATACAAATTTGATTCAATCTTTACCAACTACGTATGTATGCTCAATAGAAAACGATGAAGCCAGAGAGTAGACAGAATAGATTATGCTAATTAATCTTTTTTAGCGGCGCCCTTAAGATCATTCTTTGCGATCAAATCATTGATCTCGCCTTCAGAGAGGTTGTGAGAGTACATAGAGCCATCTTTCTTCTGAGAGACATAGAGAATTTCGACTAAGGCGCGGGAAAAAATTTAATATTCAATGGAAGTGGAAGGATTGTACTTTTCTCGGCTGAAGGGTTAGAGGTATCCAAAGTCTTAGCAAGGGCTTTGATGGCAAGGTCAAGACCCTTTGTCAAATCCAAAGTTTCTTCCCATTGCTCCTTCAAGAAAGAGTTGGCAGCCAAGCTGTTGGTACCTATAATCAATCGTTATTCAGGTGTCTTAACCACATTAACTACCAATGGCATAGGCTTTCCATCCTGCATAGTTACCACTTGGATCAGAGCTGTAGAGTTGCCATTTGTAGAGTCTGTCCCAGCCGGCATATAAGAATGCCGCGCCAAAAGGTCTCATACCTTATTAGAGTTAACAGGTAAGCCTTAGGATAAGCCTGGGACAAATTACCTCCTGCCAGGGTGTAATATTGCTTGGTGTCACAGATGGTTTGGATGAGTTGTTCCACAGGCATAGCCTCTCTGTAAACAAATCTGTGTCGTTGGCAGGCGAGTCTGGCGTTATCGATTAAATAGTTTGCGTCGGCAGCAAGACCTGAGACCACGGTATAGAGGTGGTTGTCCAAAGCGAAGATTTTTTCACTCTGTTTTGCTGTCAGAATGGATTAAATTCTGAAGGGAAAAAATTTGAATTACTCTGCTCTAAGAGGGCAGAAACGGTTTGCTTTTCACTGGCGAGGATGACTCCTTCAGTCGTGAGGATACCGATGGCAGATCCGGCCTTGTTGATGGCTTCCATAGCATACTCGACTTGCATCAAGCGACCTGGGAGATTAGATCATGATGAGGTTGAAGAAATCCTCTGGAAAGTTACCATCAGCGTTGAAGGAGTTGGTTTTCGCGTCGTATCTACTCTATAGAGAGGTTAGTGTGAGCTAGAGGTTAGAGGAATTGGATACCATTTTTGTTGGAAGTTTGCTTTGGTAATAGAAAAAATTATTTAATTGTGTATCTTTAAGCCAACTCTTTTTTGCAATTTGTACGAATAGGGAGCAAATTTTCAAATACGACTCCTTTAATTCCACGCTTTATAATAGGAAACGAACCTCCAGTTTAATCCAACAAGCTACATAACTCGTCCTTTTGGAGAACTCTATGGAGTCGTTGTGTGATTTAATAACCGCTACATAAATGATACCCCAACCTTGTTTCTTTTTGACGCTCCAACAATTTTCTCGTATCTTTGTCAAACAGATTGAACTAGTAGTAGTTGAATATTAATCATCAATGTACTTTTCGCAATGGAAATTAAACAGTACTGAAAGTGAGTCTTCAAGAATCTTCTAACCAAATTTAAATTTTTTATGCAGAGCGTTGAGGATTTTTTTAAATAATTTTCAATTGCATCACACCTACTTATTATTCCTGCTATCGTAGTTTCATATTCTCTCTTTGTTAGAATTGTAGCTGAGTACTTAATACTCTCTAATCTTAATCAACGATCTCGTTTTTTTTTTGCAAGTTATGTTTGTTAAAGGAAAGATTTTTGTTCAAGTTGATATGTAATAACGAGAATCAAGAACGCAAATTAGCTGATTTTCATATGAAGATGATTAGTTGTATCCTTCTTCTTCACCTTCACCTTCAGCGGTTTCGACACCGACTTCTTCGTAATCCTTCTCCAAAGC
>ENA-UOTX01000421-UOTX01000421.1-compost-metagenome-genome-assembly--contig:-NODE-421-length-46355-cov-7.192640_pt1 | contig 46355 bp, 25 predicted proteins | sample MGYA00238143_ERZ746982 | MGnify/ENA primary metagenome ERZ746982 (study PRJEB28758, sample SAMN06268862) | compost metagenome | isolation source: single cell | place: USA: California, Emeryville, Joint... | reverse complement strand
CAATAAAAAATTGCCTGAAAGCTACGGATTTCTTTGAAACTGATGATTGCAATCTTTCTTACAGCGAGAGCCAGCAAAAGTGAGTGAATCCTATGATGTGAACAATTTAGCTGGAATAAGATGAAGTTTCTCTTCGGGTTGCTCTCTGGTCTTTCTCCTGCCTTCAAATCGGTTTTGCATGCAATTTGACATTCAAATCAAGCTTGCTCTTCAGATCGCAGTTGTACGAATTTTTCCCAACATTTTTAATTTTCTCCTGTATAATAAAATATCCGGGAAAAAATAGCATGCCAAAATTTAAATTTTTGAGCTGTCGCCTTTTTTCCTCATGACTAATTCGTTTGATTTTAAGGATCAGCCGTTTCATCAACGCTTTCATTCCTCTTGCGAAAGGACTTACAGAGAGTGTCTTTTCATTATTTTGCCTGTACCAAACCCGCATCATTCTCTCTCGTCAAAACAATTGTTTCGATACTGCCTTTGTTATAATACTAGTTCGCACCACTCACACGTAATCAAAATAGACCCTTCCATAAACCACTAATCACCGAAAAAACTCTCAAGGTTCAGCGTTAATTCTCCCATGTATTGCCTTTATCTGTCTCGAATTAAAAATGAGCACGAGGTGCCTCATGGATCCCCAAATCGTTCAGTTGCAGCGTTGACATTTTCTGAATAAATCCATGCACTGGAAAAAAAATCCTTGAAAACTCATCTGTGAAATTTGCACCTATGAGCGCTTTGCAGAGGGCCACGTGACATACTTCCAGTGATAAGTTGACTCCTCCTTCGTTCCATTACAACGATATGAAAGGAAATGCTTGGCTCAATTACTAGGACGTGCTATATATACCTCGTTAAATAAATAACGGCTTTCAGAAAATTGAACAGTGAACTTTGGCCTTGAAAAATCTTTATTAAATACTCGGAATGTTTGATTTTTCCTCTTTAAATCAAATTCAAAAAATGGCTCATGTTCTCATAATATGCCTGTTCATATATGAGCCCCACTTGCAAGATATCAGCTGGGTCTCTCATATCAATAACGGCACTGAGATCTGCCAGCATTTCAGCTTCGAAGCTCTTCGCTATACTTTTTTGTTTTTCCATATCCATTCTAAACGCATTTTCATTGCTTTTCCAGCAAATCATTCTCGAAGGTGCCGATTGAAAAAAATTTGCAGTATCTCATTATTAAAACTGTATTCACCCAGTTTAACTCAGGATATTATTAATGATACCGCGCAGATAATAATTTCGAATTTGATGCATTGTGCGTCATCGAGCCAAAATGAGATCATTCCAATGATTTGAATTTATTAGAAGATCGTTGTTATTTCTAATTATAAAGTTCAGATTATCTCTGGCTTTTAAACTGGGCTCCCAGAGATCACTCTCTCTCTTAACTGAGAACTTCTTTAAACCGAATGAATCATCCCACCTCATCTCCAAAGCTAGGAAAATGGAGGTTACTTAAGCACATTGCTTCAGGATCAACTGCAAAGTACAATTCTTACGGTTGAACATAGCTGATTTATTTATTCGAAGCGTTTATTTAGGGTTTAACCCAGAAACCAAGCAAGAAACAGCTGTAAAGATCTATGATTACTGCTCCGAGGTCACCGAAGACCTCATCAACCATGAGAAGGAGATTATTGACTCTCTTAGCCATCCAAACATCATTCTTATGGATGAATTCTTAGAAAATATCGATTTCGAAGACGCTCGAGGATGCACCTTTAAAGTCTCTGCCTTAGTTATGGAGAACGCCGCTCATGGCTCTCTCCTCGAGCTCCTCGAATCGCGTGGAAGCCTACCCGAAGTCCTTGTAAGGACTTATTTCTGTCAGCTCATCGACGCGATTGAGTACCTCCATGCGAAAAACATCGCTCATCGGGACATAAAGCCAGAGAATCTCTTACTCGGTCGGAAGTTTCGCTTGAAACTGGCCGATTTTGGGCACTCGCTTGACTTGAAAAAGTCAAGCTGCACATCACGAGTCGGGACATCTCAGTACTTTGCTCCCGAGATGCATGTTTCTCGGAAATTCGACGCAAAAGACGCTGATCTCTTCGCTGCAGCTATAGTCCTCTTCTGTATGATCTCGGGTTCGATGCCTTTCGTAAAGGCAACCGAATGCGATAAATTATACAGCAATTTCTTCAATGAGAGCACGACTAGCTTCTGGAGCTTCCATGAAACGGTCTCCAGCGGGGATTCAAGCGAGGAATTGTTTACTGAGGATCTTAAAGATATCTTGGAGAAGATGTTCAACCCTGACCCCAAAAAAAGACTATCTCTTACTGAAATAAAGAAGCATCCTTGGTGTCAAAAGGCGAAGCTCGATGATGATGAGATAGAGCGAACCGTAAGAGAGCTTCAAGAATAGGTACCGATCAAGATGGACTTGGCATGGTGCTTTCATATATTAGGATATTCAACACCATCTTAAAATAGGTATATATAAATACTGTAACAATGGCGGTTATCGAGTACGTTTCCCCTCTAAATTTGGGTTAATTAGTTCTCTGTGCATTTCATGATGCATATTTACTTCCCCATCTTAACCAAACTATTACTTTTAACACTCGCCATACTAATAACTATCTCAAACGCATAATTACGTATGCCGCTTCAGCTTTACATTATACCTTTAGTGAAAAAAATGATATAGATAAAGTATAGATAAAGTTCAGAATACCTGATAGAAATTGCTCAAAAGCAAAGAGATCTCTCAAGCCTCTCTAACGGAGCAACATTGCGATTGAGATTGATTACTCAGCTCAATAGAGAATAGTCATAGCAGAAGTTTCTCTTAAAAAACCGAAAATTCAGCAGATTGATAATTTTATGAAATGCTCCTTAATTCATCTAATAAATTCTGTTCAAACTCTGTTAAGGATTCGCCAATCCCAACTTAATTAAGGCCATGCGGGATCAAAGATAAATCTATAATTACACACATGAACAAACCAATTCCTCTACCAGAGGAACTCGCAGACCCCAATGACACAGCACGCACATCGTCTCCACAGTCCAAGACTAGCAGTTCCACGTCTCATGCCAAATCTAAACAAAACGAAGTGAAATTTTGCGAAAATTTGCTTTTGCTTCTCAAATCAGCAGGCACTACTCTTATACAAAGCCTGACAGGCTTCGCCTCTTTCACAAGTTTAGTCTACTTCGTTTCACTCAAGAATGATCCGAAGCTCATGGGTTGTTTTGGCTTAGGAGCGACATTGCAGTTCGTGTTCGTTTATTCATTCATCATCGCGTTGAACGTTGGTCTCTCCACTGTTGGCTCGCAAGCCTACGGTGCCGGTAACCCTCGGCTGCTCGGTCTTTACTACAAAAGAGCCCAGATTATCCTGATGTTAGTAGTAATTCCTATGTCCCTCATCTTGGCAAATTCAGCCTCTCTCTTCCGACTTATTGGAGTCGAACCTGAACTCGCCCTCGGGCTCCAGGACGTCTTAATCCACTTGCTACCAAGCTCTGTGGCCGTTGGCTTATTTGACGCTGGGAAAAACTATCTCATTTCCCAGAAGATCTTCAGTCCACAGAGCATCATCCAGATCGTAAGCATCGTATTCGACGTCTCTATACAATATACCTTGATTGTGCATTTCGACCTTGGGTATCTCGGGATCGGCTTGAGTCGCTTTTTAGATGAAGCAGGAAAACTCACAATGTTGAGCATCTTCATCAAATGCTCGAAGAAATGCCAACTTTCTACTGTTCCATGGAATAAAGACTGTATCAGAGGACTATGGAAACAGTTCAAAGAGCAACTATCAGCCGGAGGGCTGATGATCCTCGATATTTTCGGAAGTCAGATCGTGTTGATGCAAACTGCGTATTTAACCCCATACGAGCAGGCGGCGAATATCATCGGGACAAGAATTATGAATTTCTGCCTCAATTTCACGTGGAGTCTCCAAACAGCGCTTTCTGCGTTCGTTGGAAACAGCATCGGCGAGCAGAACGAAAAAAAGGTGATGACTTTCGTCAAGGCAGGGCTTCTCATCGATGGGGTGATTGTCTGTGTGACTTGGATGTTCGTAGGTACTCAAGGAGAAAATATAGCCCGAATTTTCTCAACAGATGGAAAGGTTGTTCATATTATTGAAGGACTGATTGGGTTGTATCTGCTTATTTGCCCGGCTGATAATCTCCAGGCAATATTTGGAGGTATTCTCAGAAGTTCTGGCAAAGGAAAAACCGTTTCGAGGCTATTTTTGGTGACTTATTATCCAGTTTCGGTTCCAATCTCGCTGCTCTTCGCACATAGGCTTGGGTACGGCATCTACGGACTGTATTTGACGATTTTTATTGTGAAAGCGATCAATGCCATCGTTATGATTGTGATGTTTAAGAGGTTGAATATCAAGGAAGAAATGGAAAAAGTTGCTAAAAATCTGAAAGAAGAAGACAAGATGACGAGGCAAGCCAGTAAACTCCAGACTTCGGATATAGAAACGGGTCCAGAAGAAACAGATTCTCAAAACGAGAGCTAAATGCTTCGAATCTAAACCGAGAAGCTCAGGGCAGCATTAAACGTAAGCTCAGGTGGTGAGACTGATTTCTCCCTTTTTTTATAACTTTCTAGGTGGGATCTTTTATAAACTAAATAGGTAAATGATGAAAAATTATGATTTGTGTGATGATTTAACATTCCTTGAATTGTGTATATATTTTGTCATATTGCATATATATCTCACAGAAATTAATATCTGCATTCTGTTCATTTAAAGAAGGAAATTGTTTAATATAGAAAGACTAAAACAAAGAAAAGAAAAACTAATTAGATGAGTGCAAAAGGCTAGAGTCTTGTAGATTTTCGGTTCTTCTTTATTCTTGACTTCCTTATTCGATTTTCTCTTATGTTGGGAAACGTCGGTAATAAATAGTAGGCTATAAGTACAATACAAACTCTTCCTACGTAATCAAAACGATTCTAATGCCCATAAAATAGTAGCCATAGAGATATCCTTAAAGAAGATAAAACTTTGAATTTCTGACTAAGTTACTTTTATTCATTGTTGGATTAACAATCATTTTCTGGAATATTATTTTACTGAACTTAAGTTTGGCTATGCTAATGCTGCATGGCTGGAAATGTTTAAACCGAATGAACGAGCCGAGTTTTGAAATATTTTTGACTAATCAAACCAACATGATTTTATTTTAAGAAAAATACTCTGGCAAGAGCCCTTCTTTTCTAAAATTAGCCATTCGATCAGAATTAATCTAAAGGAAAAGTTTATTCAACAACAGAGAATAGCTCTTTCCAACTCTTAGCATCAACTGCTACAGTTCATATTTCCATTTTGCTACAATTAGTGAGAACAAGCTGCAGATGGTTATGTTATATTATCCCGAAGCTTTAAAAAATGACCTTGGAGTGATTCTACCCTCTTAAAACGTCTATTCAATTACCACACTTATTCTGTTCTACTTCGAACTTCATAAAATTACTAGGATTTAAATCTTAGCCAATGGTCCACTCCGAACAACCTCAAGAGCATGCTACAGAAGCTGTTGGCGGCACAGAAGAACAAAAGACCCTTGAGCTTGAAGTGATCACTTCGACGCAACCTGACGCCAAAACCGAAGACAAAGAAGATACGTTCAAACATGTTTTCATTTCTCTATTGAAATCCGCTGCAACTACATTGATCCAGCAAGGCTCGGGGTTCTTCTCATACACGACCCTAATCTTCTTCGTATCACTGAAGAAAGATCCCAGACTCATCGGATGTCTTGGTCTCGGTGTCACATTACAATATGTATTTGTGACATCCTTCATCGTGGCTCTTAACGTCGGTCTGAGCACGGTAGGTTCGCAAGCCTATGGAGCAGGAAACCCAAAGCTGTTGGGTCTCTATTTCAAAAGAGCACAGGTGATCGTCTTGCTCGTGGCAATTCCCATGGCGATTTTGCTAGCGAACTCGTCTTCTTTCTTCTATATCATCGGCGTCGATAAACAGCTATCGGAGTCCTTGCAAGGGTTTCTCGTCTACTTGCTGCCCAGTTCCGTCATGATTGGATTGTTTGACGCCGGAAAGAATTATCTGGTGTCTCAGAAAATCTTTGGACCTCAGAGCGTGATCCAACTCATTAGCATGGTGATAGATATCAGCATCCAATATACACTAACAGTGAAATTGGACCTCGGGTTTCCGGGAATCGGCTTAGGCAGATTCTGCGACGAGGCTGGGAAAGTCATCATGCTCTACACCTTCATCAGCCGATCGAAACGCTGTAAGGACGCAAACGTCCCTTGGAGCCGAGAATGCTTTAAAGGTCTCTGGGGACAGTTCAAGGACCAACTCTCAGCAGGAGGTCTGATGATCCTCGACATCTTCGGTGCGATGTTTGTTCGTATGCAAACAGCTTATCTAGGTCCAAATCAGCAAGCCGCAGATGTCATTGGCACTCGTATCAATAATTTCTGTATGCTGTTTACCTGGAGCCTTCAGATCGCCATCGGAGCGTTTATTGGAAATTCTGTTGGAGAGCAAAACGAAAAGAAATACAAGCGGTTTACTAAAGCTGGGTTGCTACTCGTGGCGTGCTTTGTTAGCATGACCTGGCTATTCATGGGAACCAAAGGACATCATATTGCGATTATCTTTTCGGAGGAACCAGCCGTGGTGAACTACGTGGAAGGATTGATAAGTTTATTTATGATTATCAGTCCCGTTGATACCCTCCAGGGAGTTCTGGGAGCGATTCTTCGGAGCTCAGGCAAAGGGAAAGCCCTTTCGAAGCTGTATATGGTGACTTATTATCCGGTATCGATACCGCTATCGATTTTATTAGCTCATAAGCTCAGGCTCGGTATCTATGGGCTGTATTCGACAATTCTTATCGTAAAAGGCATAAATGCGGTCACGATGTTGTTTATGTTAGCGCGAATTGACTTGAAGAAAGAAATGAAAAAAGCAGTTGATAAGGTCAGAGAAAACGAAAAGAGCATGGTAGCAGCACAGCATGTAGATTTCGAGGAGATGGTCGAGGAAACAAATGGAGACTCTAGCAATAAACATTCGTCGAGGCTAGATGAAAAAGATAAAAATTTTGAAGATGCTGCAACTGAGGCCTGATTGAGTAAGGATAGGCTTTGAAAAATAACGTAAGACTTCATCTTCATTATATTTTATGTATATGTCTCTCTTTTTTAGTGGCAATATTTGTGGTTGCTTTCATTTCAAGCGAATATAGGTACGCGTATCTCAATGAATGATATCAAACTGATTCTCTGTCTATTCCTGTATGATTAGTCACTAAAAGCGAAATAATGGCTTTTTACCAATTGTTCAGAAGCAATTCTCATTTGTGGTGGTTAAAGGCTGCCTTAAATAATTAAAGAAGAGCAAATTGAAGCCGATTTGTTATAAAAGCAATTCCATTTCTCGAAGTCATTTTTGACTCACAATTGGCAGACATTTCTTTCATTAAAATAGTTCGGAAAAAAGTGAAATGCGTATTGAAGAATGGAATTCTCAACTACATAGAAAGCGGAATAGAAATACTTCTTCAGATGTATGAATAATGGGTAACAATCTCTATTTGTGATGAAGTCAAGCAAAAAACTAGAAAAATCGGTCCTGTATGACTGAAAGAACCAAAAAGAAACACCAGATGTTGTTCATACTCGAATGTCCTTCTTATTTTTTAAGACCGCATATTCCTGTCACCACGACACATTGACATTGATAACGTATAGTAATCAATTCCGATTTTTTCGATTCAGAATAAATTTATCTCGCTACCAGGCGCTCTTTGAGAGAAAAAAAACGAAATGCTCTGCAGCCGAGCCTTTGAATTTCGCTTTCCTATATTCAATACTTACACAGCTTTAATTATTGTCTTTCATCTTCATGCTATGATACGAAACTTCAAAACAGCCTAATAACTTTACCATTAGATGATCGGATCAACTCGGATCAGGAATAATACTCAATCCCTCACACATAGCGTGGGAAACCCAGAAAATGGAATCTAATGCTGAAGACTACATACTGAATCGGTAGTTTTAGGTCAATAGAATTCTTAATTTTAAGGGTTTTCATGAATTTTTTGTTTCGATAGTGTTATTCTCGATTCATGTTCAGTTAAATTATCAATTAAGCTTCCTTCTAAGATCTTAATGCGACCGTTAATTGGTCGATTATCAGCTCTTTTGCTAAAATTGCTGGATACTTAATAATACTGGAGCACCTGCACCCACTAAAATAATCCATTAGAAAAAATTCGAGTTTTTGTCACTGATTAAATTTGAACGTTTTCGATCCTCCAAACATAAAAGCTTGTTTTATTAATTACTGAAAACAAGTATGACAGTGCCCAAATTAAGCGAGTTCAGTTTGAAGAACAACAGACGAGCTGATTAAGCTGACGAACGGCTAATACTGTTTCTATATAAAGTTGAGGCCAACTCTCAATAATCATTATAATAAACTACTACAGCAACACCTCAAGACTACCCTATTATCTTTTGTTAAATGCAATCAAAAAGCTTAATCGTCTTCTTCATTGTGATCGCATTTTTTGGTAATTGTAGAGGTTCGTAAATATTTGACTGACTAGTTCTTTAGGTGTAATTGCCAATGCACAGACGCCTAACCCTAATCAATGCGGAAACCTCCAATATGCATGGAAAAACATTTGCTTGGATCGCTGCCCTAATGGATACATTGCAGACGATTCAACAAGAACTTGCATTAAATCATCAGGAAATGGCACTAACGCAGCTAACACTGCTCCGCTTACTGCCTCCATCACTCAAAATTCCACTAATGCCACATCGATCAACAAAACTGAGGTTGTTAAGCCTGAAAGTCCAGTCGCAAATGTCACAACCGGCACTGTTAACACTGCCAGTGTGAATGAAACTGCAGAACCAATAGTATTGGAAAACGACAATTCTGCAGAGATTATCCTAGCTGATGTTGTTACTGCTGCGGCTATGGGTCTCGGTGATGCTCATGATGCCAAGGATAATGGTCTCGTGGCCCAAGATAATAACTCTAAGCGATTGAGAAGAAGAAGACTTTAATCAATTTTTTTAACAATGAATCTATGAAATAGTAATGAAATATGTCTATAAACTAGGTCGTCGTTTTTAATATGCATGCACGATTTTTTTCACACAAATGAAGTTTTATAATATCATATCAATATACAATCGGAATCAAAATCCAATTATTATTCAAATACCTCATCAATAAATTCGTTCGTCTTCTAATTCTCATCGCAATACACTTTTCTGTTCAATTTTCTGCTGAAAACTTAAGAGTCTTCCTTGATACAAAGCAGATGAAAGATTTGTAAAAAATCTTCATGATTTTCTTGAAGATAAATCCCAAGTCACGATTAAAATTATCTGGCTTGCGCTTTACAATCAAAAGTTCTTTGAAAGCGGGTTCCATTAAGTCTTGGATAATCCTCAATGAGTCTTCGCTCACATCGCTTGCTACAAGCTAAGAAAATCAATTTGGAGAAAAGCAGGGTAATATTCAAGCAATTTCATCGCGTATTTGTTGAAAAATAACCTTGGTATTCTCATTGCAGGGGTACTCAGGACGGCAAGATGATATATACGGATCCAGTATCCACCGGGAAGATCGATCCATATTCAAATCGCAGATTCTGTAACAATTCCTATTATCATAGCACATCAGCCTCAACCCTTTCAGGAAAGAGTTCGAAAATGAAAATCAAATGGCATTCGAGGACGGAAGGATTACGAAAGCATATTTTGATCGACTCAAACACATCGAATGGGGCTGCTTGACAGTCTCAATCGCTGCGATAGGTCTCTCAGTGATAGAAGTAATCATCATATGAGGAAAATACCGAAATCTCTCTTTTTTGTAGTATGACCTCGAGTATGAGGAGGAAGACGTCGAAATCGCGCGCATTCTCCTCTATCTTATCTTCGTGTTCAGCGTCCTTCTTGGTAAGCCGCCTGATGTACCTTCATCCTTACACTAATAAGCTATATTAACCGTTGTACGGTACTCTTTCTACCTCGAATATAAGAAGAAACGCCATTTAGTGCCACCCAGCGCAACACTATTCTCTACTAACGACTATATCCCAATGATCATCGAAGTCTTGCTGATAATGGTGATCCCATATCCATGGCTGCAAGGTACTATTACCTGTTAAATCTCTTCTGATGACCTCTCAGGTATCAGAGTGTATGCGGATGTGCTGAATCTTTTTCACGGACCCGGCGAGATTTATTATCATGTTAATGAGATAATCCAGTTGTTTTCTCCCGTGAGAATCATATTTACTTTGAGAGTTTTTGCTTTGATCTCTAGCTGGAACAGCAATCGTTCGCAACGGCTCTGGTAAATTAAACACTCCTATCAATTGGCATAGAAACTGAGCTCTGATTTGTCATAGCGAGCTATATGCTGTCAAACCTGGCGTGTTGTTTGCACTGAAATGCATAATGGTGACGGCTCCTGGTCTGCTAGTCTTCATCACATACCTCTGCAGCATTCCTTACTTCGGGTATATGCTCCGGATTGCTGAGAGGCCAACCGAACGGCTCCCTGCGACGACAATGATATTTGACTACTCGAATTCCATGTGGTGCGTCATTGTCACAATAACGACAGGTATGCAGCTCTTTTTTATTATCAATGGTTGTATTGACTGTGCTTAGTCGGATATGGAGATTACTTTCCCATCACTTTTCTTGGAAGGACTGTTATTTTTATGGTTTCGATTTGGGGGACGCTCATCATGTCGTTGGTCGTGGTTACGCTGACGAAAATATTTGCAATGAATAATTTCGAGGGAAGAGTAAAGTTTTAGTTGAAACAATCAGAGGCTAATGACGATGATTTCAGGCGTTTTTGGTGATGAATAGGCTTATGGCGCTAGAATCAATTAAAGAGGGTGCTGCGAATATCATTTCGAGTATTTTTAGAGGAAGATTGAAGGAGAAAAAAACTGGTAAATTTGCAGAGGACAATTTCAAAGAATTCAAGGAGCATATGAAAAAGTTTAGATATGCAAATCGGTAGACCTTCTTTTTCAAAAAATTGCAGGACTTATATATATTACATGGAAAAGGTGGTATCGGGAGCTCGGGAACTCAGGCAGCCACTTCGAGGAGATGAGCAGACAATTTGACATGTTCAAGGAGCAGTTGAAGTTGATTCTCAAACATAATCAGTTCATTATGGAATCGAATAAGCATCTTATGAGCGCTGCCGGCTTAGATGATAGAGCTTATGGTCAGATGAGCGGTTTTGTAAAATCCACAGCAACTGTGCCAAAGGACAAAGGTTCGCTGATTCAAGGATCGGTAATTCAAAGCAAGCCCTCAGTTGTAGAGGGGAAAGTATCTATTGGAGAAGCGAAAGCGTCTCTTGCAGAAGGGAAAATGTCTGCCGCAGAAGCTGATCCTATCACAACGATAGAAGGTAAGCGTTCATAATCAATTGTTTTCTGAGTGTTTTTCACTGATTTAAAGATGAAACTGAAGAGCGTAAGGTTCCTGAGAGCGAAATCCTTACAACAAAGCCAGAATAAATACTCATATTCAATAATGTATAGCGAATCTATCACATTTTGGTGTTTTATCAATTCCATGACACTAACCTTTTCTGTAATGTTGTACTATAGCAATAAACGGATTGCTGAGAAGTTGCATTGCTGCATTCGAGTTGTATTATCAGAGAGTACCCACCTTTCTTTTTTAAGTCATCATACTTATGCATAAACCAAAGTGCCCATTTTCTATCAAATCAACGTTCATAACTCCTCACCGATGATAAAACATTAGGTAATTTACTGGTAGTGATATGAAGTGATAGGAGAAAAAGTATTAAAAAACTGGCTCTTTTCCAAAGTATATATTATGAATAGCATCGCGCTTATCATTCTCTCAATCTACCAGTCATGAAATAGCTTCTTACACCAAATCACTATCGAAAACACTCTATTCTCTCTCTTAAACTGCTGTTTTCTAGATGAATGCATCTCATCTTGAGTTTTATTGATGGCTGATAGCAACTGCGAAAGAAATTACTGTTGAAACTGCCCTTTGAATTAGATTCAAGTCCAGAGCCCCACCGAGCCATTCAAAATCGCTTTTGTGCAAGCTCTTATCAATAAATTTGCAAGCTTATTCTTCAGCGCCTGGAATTTTAAAATAAGGGCTTCTTTAATTAACAACTCAGAAGAATGTTTTATATCCCTCAAATCTACCAGCGTGAAACTAGTGTAAGGAAATAGAATCTCCTCTTTGTTGTTTTGGAGCATTCATCGCTTTTCAGACGTTTGGCAATCTTTGATCGTAAGAAAATCGAGCGTTAATTAAACAATAAAAGATTTTATAATTGATTCTAATCGTTTCATCATGGAACTGGCTATAAAGTAGATCATTATAGATTTATAATCACGAAATTTACTACTATCCGAGGTTTTATGAACTCTACTACTCACCAAAATGAGTCTCCTGAGGGGGAGGCTGGCACTTCTGAAATTCATGGCATTCATTATGGAAGCCTCTATGGCCGAATTGAGGAATTCCTTGATGAAATGGATTTACACGTTGAGTACCCAGAATTTTTTGAAAAACCTTCACTTCAGTTAAAAAAGCATTCCAGCTTTTTTTCCTTGGGCTCGGTTTCTACTACTACTTCGGAATCCAGCAAAACACTACTATTTACTACTACTACCAACTCCTCATTACTTATCAGAAGACGTCGGAGTAATGACACTTAACTCGAGCTTGACCCCAAACCAGCATTAATTAAAAGTACACGGCGTTTTCTATACCGATTTTTTTTCTTGCATGGTTATTAGGTTCCTTAGTGATTGTATTGGCGGATAACGTTAAAAAGCTATATTTTTATCAATCTATACTTCATATATATTACAGAGTATTCAAAGTTAGCTAGTGAGTTGTTGGCCTCTATCAATTACAAAATTCCTACTTTCATTATACCAACTACTAATTTTTCCAAAGAACGAGCGTGACCATCGCTATTTTGCTATGCTATCCTTATTCTTACAACATCTGAATAAACCAAAATGTTAATGGAAATGATAATTTTGTGATTTATATCTTTTCGTTTTCAATTTATAACTAAAGAATTTGACGAATACTGCATTAAGCAAACAAAAAGACTGACAATATCAAACTGCTTTAAAATTACTACAGACTTTTCAATGAGATGTCTGTCACTGTGCTGTTATCTGATTTATTTTAATAGCTTCTTCATTGAGAGCTCTTCTTTGAAAAAGAACATCGTGAGGAGCGAAATGCCCGCCATGACTGAAAACACGTAGAAGAGAATGTTGAAATCGTCAATTTTCGAAAGTTTGACAATAAGAAACTGCGCGATGTTTGAGAACATCAACGCGAATCCAACGAGTCCATAGACTTTTGGCCCGACTTCCTGACCGAATACTTTCGCAGTATAGGTTGGGAAAAGTGCGAAATGCCCTCCTTCGCAAGCGAGAAGCACTGAAACCCAGACGAAATACATCACTTTGTAATTAGAAGCGAACTGTAGAGTAACACCAGCGATGATTTCGACGATAACGAGCGCGCCATAGACCTTTTTAAAGCTAAAGCGATCGAGAGCGGTTCCCCATCCGATACGCGAGCCTCCATTCCAGATATTCGCGACACTGCCAACCCAAGTCAGATATAGGTCATTATCGAGTGCAGGCTGCTTAATACCGTACGTCTTATAGCAAGAAGCGATGTAGAAACCGATTGTCGCGGATCCGAAGATCATAGCCATCAACATGTAGAGCTGCTTGGTTTTCAGCGCATCGGAAACAGTCAAATAATCATCTTCCGTGGCAGTATCGGTGGATTGATTTACAAGGAGAGGCGTATTTGCATTGTTTTGTTGGGCTGAGACCTTTGTTTTCTTCGGGTCTTTGATAAGCAGCAATCCAATGATGGTCAGGACGAGGTAACAAGCAGAGAGGACTCGCAGCATGGTTGGGACCCGGTCGCTGACTTCTGAATCGAAGTATTTTTGTTTCTCACCAGGGAAGGTTTTTGTGGGTTTGAGGTTGTCGGGATTGACGATTTGGACTGAAACGATACCGAAGATGAAGGTTCCTATAGCGAAGCCGCCGACGATCCATCCAGTGGCGCTGCCCTTACGAAGTGGTAGGTGTTCCCAAGCGGCGATGATCGGAGGGAAATAGCTGATTCCGGTGAGGAAACCGACGATGCTGTAGAGAATGATGAAGATCCAGAAGGAGTGAGCAAAAGACTCGATGAGGAAGGAGAGGCAGATGAGGAGCATTGGAAGGGTGATGGATGCTCGTAATCCGACTTTGTTGGCGATAACTTTTCCGATTGGCCAGCCAACGGCAACGAAAATGCCTTGTAGAGGGAAGACCATGCCAGCGAAATCAAGTGTGAGGTCTGGCTCGTAGTTTTTGAGGTGAGAAGTGATGTAGATGCCGATAGCGCCCCATAAATAAAAGGCTCCAAGAACAAACATAAGCAGAACGCTGCCGATGACTGTAAGAATGCCGTCTTTGTTCCAAACAGGAGGCTCGGCTGGCTTCGTGAGTAGATATCCAGCGTCTGAATCAGTGGAATCGTTGGCCATATCAATTGAGGATTTCGCTGATGGATCGACGATTATTTTTAAATTAGTTAAACGGGAATCTGATCCTGAAGTCAAAAACAAAGCTTAATCAGGAGTTACAAAAGCCTTGGGAGAGTACTCCTATACTTTCTTTGCTGATGCATCAGTTTACAGGATTTGTGAAGGTAGCAATCATCTATTGTACAATTATAATGAAACCATCTCTAAACAAATTTTGAGATGGAGCCTCCAAAGTACTTAAAAAATTTTTTTTTAAGATATAGATACCCAATTGATGGTGTTGGTTTGCTCTTAATCTGAGAAAATTTCCTCATTATTGCGAAGACAAAGGACAATGTGAATTTCTCTTGTGCTCTTTGATTGGACTCCTTTTTCTGTAGATTTCTTTTCCTAAAGCACTCTCTAATCGCTCTTGCTCTTAGGAAAATGCAGTACCTATACCTCCCTTTCTTTGGACTGATAATCTGAGCTTATATTTCCTGCAAACGTTGTTATTCATAGGAATTTGGATTTATTTGAAGACTCCTTATTTTGTTAATACGTCAATTAAACGACAGATTATTAAATCATTGAAGTTTTACTCTGTCGTTCAGACCCTCAGTTTGCTTGGAAGCTCCGACCTATCTATCACCAGCGCGTAATTTCGAATCACTCCATACTATCAGCATTCACAGTGGCTTATATTGCGTGTAACAATCACTATCGGATCAGCATTTAGCTCTTAGCTACGTCATTCATGTCATCGGAAAGATCACCAAAATCGTTGTAGATGAAACTCCTGCGGTTAAGAATAAAAGGACCAGTCTAGTTAGGACTTAACGAGTCTTTTGCATATTTTTCAATATGCTTTAGAATAAAAAGGCTCTATCTATAAGTTCAAGACTAATTTCCATTCATACGTGAAAGAGTAATTGTCTTGATTGCCTGTGAACATGAGTTTTTTCAACGAGATCTGAGTTTTCCGACATAATCGAAGACCAATAAGTGAATTTCATTTCGACTCTTTTAAAGGCCAGATCCGGAATCCCTATTTCAACGAGATCTCACGAAGAGATGGAGCAGTTGCATCTATTGACTTTGGTACAAGGGAGACTAGGTCGGAAATATGATCGAAGTAATTAATTTGGAAATGCAAAACTCAAATTAGAAGGAGGGTTCAGTGTTTTAAATCCATTCAGCAGAAAGGAATATAATGTACTAGAAAATTTAATGTATATAATATAATATTTAAGAGCAGGTTTGATCGAGGTCTCCTTTGAACAGAACACCAGATGTCGGTCTGCTCTCCGATTACCGATACCTATGATTGAGAGGATTTTCACAACGGTTTTTTTGTTTATTGGATTTTTCTTGTAATGCTACATTTGCCTCCTAAAGCAGTTCCTAAGCCTTTTCACATACCAAAAGAGGACAGTAGCAGGAGTTTATACAACTACATAATCTTTTACATTCTCTCAATGAAAAGCTTTTTTTATTTTGAAACCTCAGCCAATGGTTATAGTGCATTGAGAGAAGAATCCTTATGATTGAGCATTTGGTAGATCTTGCTGAGAGAAAAGGTGGTCACCGATTAAGTTTAGAGGTATCTTATCGAGTGATTGATTGAGCCAAAAATAGTTTTTTTAAAAAAACGAGAACAAAAATTAAAATTTGAGTTATGAAATGACCAACTAACAATTGACAATTTCGACACAAATAGGGGAAATATACTCACCTTTGCATCTCTTCATAGGAGAGATTGCTACGTTTGATCGGCTGCTATTGAAATAATCCAATAGGCCACGCATGGCCCATCATCACAGTTTGATCAGTTCGTTGGCAATATTTATAAATACTTATTCTCAGCAAAAATCTGCCGTACTCTAGACTACTTCCGTAAAGAAACAACTAAGTTTTTTTGGATATACATAGATATTTTTATGTGAGCAGAAAACCTTTTTATTCGGGATAGAATGCATGAAACTTTGAGAAATATCGCTATTCGCTGTCTATGGATTCAAGATTAAGCAGAAACTGCCACTTTCTCGCATGCTATATGCGAGGTGTTTTGCTATGTTCTTCGTAAATTATTTAATGATTATTGCAATAAGAAGGTTCTACGAAACTAGCAATTTCTAAGTTAATTTGTGAAACTAAACTCACTGGCGGTCATAATTCTAATTATTAGATGCTCAGATTTCATCTAAAACTGTGAAATTTTAAGAGACTGATCAAAGAGAGCAACAAATCTGCGGCTTCAAATCTATACAAGAACAAAAAGCAAGAAAAATTGTTTAGTAAGACTAGCGACCCTCAGAGAGACCTGAGGAAGCGAGTTATTGAGTTTTGAGTCGTTTCGTACTGTGTGAATTTTCGATTCCTTTCACTTGAAAAATTTTCTATGCTAGCATTTGATCGAAAGAAAAAAAAGAGAATGGAATCAATATCTAGCCTTTGTTAATTTGCCAATTAAATTCATAAATTACATTGAAGCACTCGTTCTTTTAAAGCTTAGCGCCAACTATTAATTTATTTTATTAAAGAAGACAACGAGATCACAACGCCTAGAACCGATTAAAAAGATGCAAAACCTAACTGGTAGGCAGGCAAATCCTGCTTTTATGAGAGTATTCCCATTCCATTACGCAGCGAGTGCTATTATTGGTTCAGAAATGAGGCATTCTGACAAGAATTCACAATCTCGGTCCTTAAACCCACAGTCAGCTCTCTTTTTCTTACTTTCTTGACTTTTTTCGTCATTAGAGCCTTCGGATACTATGATACTCATTCGAACTATGCTGATAGAGGAAGCATGAGTCAGCAATTCACTTTTGACGGTAATACTGAGGAGTAATTTTTTATTAATGTATGCTTAGTCGAGAGACCTGTTTTCAAGATTGAAATGGATCATCAGCCAGTGATGAATGCCAGAAATTATCGACATTATAATGCAGACGATGAGGATTTCCTTTTCGCTGAACAGATCAAAGCTCTACCTGAACCTGAGACACAATTCGATGAAAAATCAGGACAAAAACTCGCCTCAAAGGAACTATCAGCACCGCAATCACTGAATCAGAGTCAATCTACGACATGGAAATCACGGACTGCATACAGCGTATCAGAAGACGTAAGTATATTGAATTATGTAAGCAAGAATGTTGGTCAGTTCAATTCAAAAACCTACTGGAAACAAGCCGTCAAAGGTGAAGAGCTCTCTTGGTTAGATCGGAGTTCAGAGTCCATTCGATCAAGATACCGCTTTTATTTAAATTACATTGGACAGGAGGAAAAACGCATCATGGAAGAATGGGTGGAAAAACATGGAAACGAAGGCTATTGCGTGTTTGCTGAGCTACCGTCGCAACGGGTAAAAGGAAAAATCACCCCAGCCCCTGCCAAGAAGCTCGCCATTCTGAGGCGCGAAGACACACTTGATCCCGAAAAGGTTGGACCAAACACGATGTTGGGAATGGGAAACATGCGAAGCCGAGAAAGTGCCTTATTGCCTCGAAAAGGCGATTTGATAGTCGATGCGAGTCTGCTCCCTGAGGATCAAATTTCGACATCAGGAGAGCCTTTGTCTTCAAATCCAAGTGAAAGCAGACGGCCTGATACAAGCTCTTGTAGGGATTCCCAGACCCAGAACCGAAATGCTAAAAAAAGAAAAGGATACAGTGAAATGCAGAGTATTGAGTAGACCGCGACTCGGAATCCTTTGGAGAGACGTCTTTCAATCAAATGAGCCAAGCTGAGAAGGCTCGGCTGTTTGATCTTTTCTTTTCTTGCTCGATGAAGTTAGAATTAGTGAGCAAATGCTTGAACTCAAACTCATCCGTCGCTTGGACTGAAGACGATGACAAGTTACTTGCAGGTCGTGAGAAAGAAAAGCATATCAAATCTCTATCACAGGTGAAGGGTCAAGCAAATGTGAAAGCACGTCAGGAATTTTTGAAAAAATGGGAAGAGCTACGACCGAAGCTTGGAAGATAGCGCTGCTCAGACGAGTTTTCACTGCGTTTGCGCAAGAATCTCGCGAGAAGCAGAGATAGATATTATTATTAGTCTAGAATTACCTTTTTTCATTATGACTCTGAACATTTATAATAAATTTTATATCTTAAGCGCTAAAATAAGAATAGAGGGGGCGTAGCAGCCTTTAACTAATGTTGCCGTGCAAACTCATTATTATCTTATGCTTAAAATTCATTATTTTACCTATTAGCGAATATCTTTGAGTCATAGCAGCTAGATGACATTACTTTTGTCATTTTATCTCACATTTTCATGGAGAATGCCTTCGAAAAAATTTAATTAATTTACGAATTTGATATATATCGAAAAAAACCTCGGTTTAACACAATTTAATTCAGGCATGAAAAACTGGAGCATGAATAAAAATTCCATTTCAAAAATAGAGTTGCATCAAAACTTGGATCGTGCAAGATCCATCAATGAATTGCTACAATTTGAATTAAAACAATCCTGTTTTTATTCAACCAAAAAAAAAAGGAAAGTCATAAGAAATACATGTGTAAATTGATAAACAATGGAAAAGTCTCTGAAAATGAACGCAATCGGCTCAAAGAAAGGGATCTCTGAAATTTGATTTTAATGAAGCGTACTCAGCGCTTTGTAGTGATAGATCCTCTCTTTCTTTTCTTCCCTCGTCGTGGGATGAGGCGTCAATTTATATGGAATTTGCCGAGGCGTATTCCCATGGTTTTCTGAGATTATCGAATCATAACCCGATTTTTCATTAGCTTGAGACTCATCGTCATCTGCTCGACTGATTTCAAAAGTATTCACATGATTCTTTCCATTTTGAGTCTCCAGATTAGGTGTTTCTCCAATTTCAGTGCTTTTCGCTTGAGCAATGGTGGATCTTAGTTTATCGTTCATTCTGTCCAAGATTTTGGGATCAGCTCCGAGAAGCGCCATAATGAGCTTATCGGATTCAACAACATAATTTGCTTTTCTATGCAGGCCTTTGAACTCCTCACGTATTTTGGTAAATTCTCTGTCCATAATCTCAAAGCCGTTAATTTCATTACTTAGCTCTCGATATTGCCTATAAATCCATTAAATTTCAGCGATCAAACTCGCATATGGGTTTTACCTCTCTGTGCGTTTGAGGATTTTCAAATGTCTCTTGATCTTGTCGATATTTTCCCTAGGAATTCTGTTCGTTATTCTCGTGTACAGCGTTCCTCGCCACAAATTGGTAATGACGTAGGCAGCGTGTTCTCTGAGTTTCTCCTTTGTCAACAGCCTTTGAATTATCACAAAGCTCTAAAAACTGTAAGGTAAACCGCATTATGAAGCTCGGAACCTTAGACTCCAGTCTATCAATGGAAAAGAGGCCGGAGACTGAAATGACCATGAGAGATATGATTGATGTTCCCCATAAACTGACAAAGAAGATGATCATTCTGCCAAGGAAAGTCAACGGATAATAGTCGCCATAGCCAACTAATCATTTGGTTATTATTCATTGAAATCTCCGTTTGCATCATTACCTGTTGCCATAGTAATTATAATGCACCACATTGAGTTGAGATAGGTAAAATAAGTTGTATTGCTTGGGATACGGTCAGTTGGTCCTTCAGCAATGCGCAACATGTAAGCAAATAAGGGGATACTGATCAAATAGCTGCTAAAAATGAGCCTCATCGGGTTGGTTTTCATCACGCATTTAATCGTAAAATGCAGGCCTGGTCTAACCGCATACATTTCGCTATGATACCACAATTTAGCTGAGATTTATTGTCGTAAGTTACCAAATTCGTTGTGAACGGTTGCCATTCCATATCGTGCTCTGGAGCACCAGTCTCACAACCACAAAGAGCCGAAGTGTGGAAAATAGTTGGATGATAGAATTCGTGTAATAGTATATTGGAGTGCTGTCATAAAGTGAATAGGTTTCAACAACGTGGCCTGCCATATTATCATTAACGAAACCCTCATCCTCATATCAAATTACCTTGAAGCCAAGGATAAGGAATGACCATTATTAATACAATTTCCAAAAACAAATGCTGGTACATGCCAGTGGTAAACAAGGTGTCTCTTTCCGATATCATGTTTCTTTTCTTGAGATACTGTAAGCTGAAAATATACCGCACAACCGTCAAAATTGCTAATAAATCAAAAATCAGAAAAAATTGAGCGCAAAATCGAATACATAGGAGAATGCTTGCTGTGAAAATAAGGTAGAGGAGGATTAGTGCCCATTCTTGGTTCATATTGTTGAATTCTAACTCATACTTGGAGGTATCTTGAATCCAAAATCGAAAAAATGTCTTTTACTTCTATCACTGAGAGCCCGATTCCAATTATCGAAATTGTTAAGCACGCGATTTCTATCGTGTTTAGCCGATTAAAATAAGTTTTTGTAACTCTTCCGTCCTCAAATCCTTTTTTCTTTTCGGATCCTAATTCATCACTATTATTCGCAACGGTTAAGTGAGGTCATTATGTGATCGCGAACCTCAGGGCTCGAGCATATTTGACGGTATTTGTAGAATATTTGCGCAGATGCTTGTGAGAATTATTTCTGGGCTTGTTTTATGAAGGAATGTTGAGAAAAAATGGTACTTCAGCAGGGATATCATCGTGAGATTTGGTCTGTTTCGCTCTAAAAACGGAGAAAATGCCCGTAGACGTCATCGGATACTTCTTAGTGACTTTTCCAGTCAACGATAAATTGATTAATTCTGCAATAGGAACTTAAAATAATTATCCAGAAAATCCTTTTGTGTTCGCGAAATTTATGACAACAACATATCAGACAATTTCGATGAAGCCCGTGTAAAGGAGAAAAAGATATCCAGAAATAACCACACAAAGGAAATAAAGATATTGAAAACGAGAATTCTCTCAACATTCATTTCTGAAAAACTTAAAAAAATGTTATCCGGCGTCTGAATGCGATTTAAAACGAAACCAGCTGCTCTTCTAAGTATCGGTGGAGATTTTTGACAGAGCAGGATTTTTATTTTATTTTTTTTTTTGAAACTCGAGACCTTGACAGACAAGGTCTAATACTTTAGAAAGTAAGATCAATTAATTGGAGTTTAAATCACTACGAGACGAACTTCGAAATAATTCTCGGGAGTACATTTGATTTTCTCATAGAAAGATGCGATTGTTAAAGAATATTACTGTAGAATAAGAAAAAAAAGTCATTTAACAAACGAAGTTGTTGAGTAAGATGACCCAAAAAAAGTTGAACAGTTGAAAAGGGGTGTTTTACTACCCTTTCTGGAATAAACTAATGATTCGAAGCTTTTCTCACAACAAAACTTGGCCTTTCTTTATAATCTTTAAACTCAGGACTGTCTTCATAAACCAGAAGAGGTCTTTCGGTATCTCTCTCAGTTTTTTCTAATAGTTTAGTTCAAAACAAGAGTTAATTCTTTACAAACGATATAATTTACCTATATTCACGCTGACATCAGAAAGATATCCAAGTTTGACTTCTTGTGGCTTTATCGTGGGAGATTCCGCCCGTTTAGCCGCATACCAAGCGGGAGAATACTCTCGTGTAATTTTCTTTTTAAAGTCAGGTGCTTGCGTCGAAACCTGCCCCTCCACTCCAGCAGCCACCGCTAACTCTTTCACGGCTTTAACAACATAGCCGAGGTCGCTCTGGACACTGTCGACTTCATCTTTAATGAACTCGAAATATCTTTCCATTTCCTCAAATCCGTGGCTTTCATTCGCTAAATCCCGATACTTTCTGCCGCGGAAAGTTAGTTGATCGCATAGAAAGTAGGCTTTGTTACTTCGCTAACTTCCGATAACGCTTTAGATGAGTTTTAACACTGTGAAGGTAGCCTTTAGCTATTTCTCCTTTTTCTCTGGACACTCTTTTCCCGCGGATCATATTTGTGAAGATCTTCGCAACCTCCTTTTTCATGCTTTCTTTCACCCACAGTCTATCGAGGAGCATGTACATCTAATCAGTGGGTTAGAGATATTTCTCATTAACGAGTAATTGCCTTAGATTCAGCGTTTGACATATTAAACAGGCTCGTTAGAACGACGACCATGAGAGAGATGATAACCGTGCCCCAGATACAGATAAAAAACACGATCATCCTGCCTAAGAATGTCTGAGGGTAGAAATCACCGTAGCCGACTAATACACCGTAAACAACTGATCAAGCTGCCATGTTTTACCTGTTGCAATAGTAATATATGCGTTCCACATTGCATTAGCATAAGTATAAGTAGGCAAACTTGGATCTGCTCTCGCCACTGGCATTTCAGCAATGCGCAACATATAGCCGAAAAACGGGATGCTCGCCAGATACGAGGCGAATATCAAGATAAAAGGATGCGTTTGCATCATGCATTTCAGAGTGAATAGCGCGCCAGACTCCACCGAACCAAGCTCACTAATCAAAATTGGCCATATACCCAATTGTGGGAGGATTCTCAGATAGGTAGTTACCAGAGTCGTTGCGCGCGGTTGCTGTTCCAGTAAGAATTGAGTAAGACGATTCGCATCACGATTGCTATCCGCAACACTGAGAACAAACACAGTACTTCATTCACATGGTAATAAAAATCACGATCATTATAATAAGTCGTAGTATCTATGCGGAGTCCTGTTGTTTTGACAGATTTTAATAAATTTTTGAAACAGTGCGCAAAATACCTTGAAACCAAGGATAAGGAATCAGCATCGCAAAGAAAATTTCAACCAGCATTTGGTACCCAAGGCCGCTTGAGAATAAGCTATCTTTCGGCTCTAATGTGAATCTCTTTTTCATGTAATGCATATTGAAGATGTATCTGACAACAGTCAAAAAACCTGTATTGAGTTTAGGGATTTTGGGTGATGGTAATGGCTTACATAGCAACAGAGAGGAAAAGAAGATTAACCAGAGTAATGTTTTTGACCACTTTGTTTCGCGTTCGTAATACTCGAGCTCATACTGTTGACTGCTGTTGAACACACTGAGAAGAATCAGGTGGGAGTACCTGAATTATGGTGAGGACTAGACTGATGAGAGCCATTGAAAGGCATGCAAGGTCAACGACTTGAATTCGGTCGAAGAGAATCCTGGTCTGTTTTCCCTCTTCGAATCTAGTGTTGTTTTGCTCTTCTTGGACTTCTTTCCTAAAGATATACCTCAAAATATGCACTTAAGAGCAATTTACATCACTTGCTTCATAAAGTTCAAACCGACATCAGCAACGTTTTGGGCGAGCTTGTGAATAATAGATTTTCGCTGAATGAAATCAAAGTAAATCGAGAATTTTGGACTGTGGTGCTACTTGAATTGTTTTCATTTGGACTAATGGAAGGTGATTCTTCTTTTCGCCTGAGTGGTGGGGATGGTGATGACCGTGGAAGATGTTGCCCTTGAGTGCGTCCATTTTGATGATTTATTTGCTTGGTTAATCCTGTTAAATTATATTAGAATGAGCAGTTAATTTAATAGTCGTTTAATATGAAAAAAAAAAAATGGGCTGCAAGGATCCGGCTTTGGTGATTTTGATTCGAAAGTGAATGTAGGCTCGAAAGTGCTGTACAAAAGTCAAACTCAAGCTCACTAGTTTATTTCGGAGTGTGTATGATTTGTAAATTTAGCCTCAACTCAGAAGATGACGAATAATATTTGTGGAAAAAATCGGACTCGTGTACTATTTTCTTGGGCTCACGAGATCGCTTGAAGAGCTTTTTGTGCTCAAACATTGGAAATGCAACTTAACCTTATGGTTCAATGGCTTTGTGAATATTGATATTTCGATTTTCTGCCTTCATTCGAGAGATAATGCCTTGGAAATGACATTTCTTAAAGGAAACGCGACTCAGATAAGGTATCTCTTAACAATATCTAAGACTGAGAATAAAAATAGATATTTTCGTGGTTTTCATTTCATTAAAGTAATTTATTAGATTTATAAACAAATAGAAAATCCATTGGTACCCGAACTCAGTGTTGTTCCAAAGTGCTTCAATATTCTCTAATAAGTTTACTCAAGGAGAGGAAAATGTGTATTACAACCAACATAAAAATAAAAAAATATCAAGCATTTCATCTAAATCTCAATCTTTTGAGACTCCCATCGCACTGACATTTCCGAATGTAGCCCGAGGGACTCTTTACAATTGCTGTGAGGCAGTAGCAGGTTGATCGAAACAAACACGGTTTCCTTTCTCAAATATCGGTTGGATCAGCCATTTGCAAATCCTCTACGAAGGCAAGATTTACAGTTTATATTCGCAAATTTTCATCTCTGGTTTGTGTATTCGTCAGACAAAGAGCAGTATCAAAGGAAAATTCTTCTTTCAAGTCAGTGCTGGTTTCTACTCTTCGATCTTGGACATCTAAATTGATTTATTTTTTTTTGGGGGTGCGGCTTCATTCAATGCTAGTCCGACCTCCACCATGAAGTCAACTTATTATTGAAAATATCCTCAGATGGTGATCAGAATAAACTCCGAATAAATTGAAGTTCCTTTTGAACAGTTGCCATAAATTTTTATTTTCTGTACCGGTCGGTAGCAGAAGACAAGACTCGTGATCGATTATCTGAATGAAACCAGCAGATTAATTATGTTTATATACAATCACTTAATTCCATTAAAATTTGTATAAACTTATTCCAACAAAATTGAACACTCAATCGCCAAATAAAGCTCTAATGCCAAGCGTTCTCACTCCATCTTCAAGGAAAATCAACTTCTTCCCTCCATTAACTGATGCTACTATCAGCGTCGCGTCTCTGAAAAATACTCAAGCGGTTGGTAGCTCTGAACTACAGCGCGAGAAGACCGGATTTTCTCCTTCCTTAAGGGAAATAAACAAGAGCGAGATTTTTCGGTCTCCTGGTGAAAAGCAAATTGCCTTCGGAAATATTCCAAAAATCTCAGATATTCAACCAGGATCGCCTAAGAATGTCGACGTCCGACAGCTCATCAGAAATTTGAGAATAAAGCCAGCGGTTTTCCAAAGTTTAAGACCCAGACAACCAAAGGACTTTCAAAAAACGCAAAAATCACCAACATATCGAAATAATAGCGAAATAATCCAAGAAAGTTCGACCACGCAGAAGCAGAATAACAAGAGCTCGGCTTTCCTGTCAGAGTTGACCGTTGAGAATGTAACATCCTCGAAAAAATCGAAGACCTTTCCCAACATAGAGAAGCCAAAAATATCATTTGATGCTAACAAATTTCGTACAAAGAAGTTTGTGGTTACGAAACTGAATAGCAGTATTTCTGCAGAAAAAACAGCTCACAAGGACTCATCGCGTCTTGCAAGCGATTTTGACTCGTATTGTTTGAGCAGCATCAAGCGTGTCAGATTTGTTTCTGGCAACAACCAAGCTCCATAAGAAAATTTTCTTTATGAAATGCAATTTTTTGTGAAAAATGTTGTGCCATCAAAAAAGCAGCTTTCTTCTTTTGAGTTTTGGTGGGTCCATTCTTCTTTTGAGTTTTGGTGGGTCCATTCTTTTTTTAAGTAAGGGACTCTATATTATTAAATTCAAGATTCATAATGATTAATTGAAATGATTCCTCCTGAGATGCTATGGAGGCTTCAATATTGAATGAGAAAATACTTTCGTCACTGATAATTTCAAAGGAATTTAATTAATTTAGAGAATAGGCCTAGGGGGCAAACTGCGAATTGACATCTTATCTTATTCTTGACGAATCGGGGATGCAAATTGGGATGTAGAATATAAATCAACAAAAAAAAAGCAATTTTCGAAATGAAATCAGAATGGTAACAGTTGCGGTATTGAAAATTAACAAAAATTCAAAATTCAAATTTTCTAAATTTCTAAATTTCGAACAAAAATTTCATCCCAGATGGGACTCGAACCCACAACCTCCGGTGCCGGAAACCGATACGCTACCATTGCGCCACTGGGATGTTTTTTTGAAATACTCAATCTCCCGTCTGTTTTATACACATTGGTCCGGGAGAACAGCCGAGATTCGATGTCCGCCTTGAAGAAAGGATCACATCTCATGAATAGTCCATGAAAGCTTTGTTTCCAACAATTTTGGTAAGCCTCATCCCCTCAATAAGCAGCATGTCATCTATTTTCATAGTTTTGTTCTCTCTGGGCAAGAATTTCACAAAGATTTTGTCGTCTTGTCGTTAGCCAGTCCTCCAACTTCTCTTGAAATAGATCTCCTTTTCTCATTAATCATTCTTGAATACTTTAATTGTAGGTCTGCGAGCCCTCAGGTCAATATGGTCGTATCGATATCTCATGAAGTCCATCCAGGAAAAGGAGACTTCTGAATTCTTGACACAATGGAAGTCGTCGCTGGTGACGAAAGCTTAACTCGTTAAGATGATCCAAGTTGTCCTATTAGAAGTATAAATTAGTCATCAGGAAAAACCAAAAAGAAAAGAGGGTGAAAATATCAAATATGGTTTTTTTCAGGATGAATGTGTTAAAAAAGAATCATGGTGATTCATAACCCAGTGCGGTTCATCATAAGTTTCACATTTGATGTTGTGGCAAAGTCTGAAATATTACCTCTTTTATTGATAATGACTCCATCATAGGTCCAAGCTCATTCAAATCCTCAATGTCCTCTGGATTTGAGCTCAAAACTGATCGGTTTTGTATGAGACAGTACAAGCATTCGCTTCGCTGTCGAGGATTTTCCTCAAAGTTTCATGAGTACGTCGCTGACTCTGTCTGATTATAAATAAATAACTGATAATTTACTAAAAAGGAATTCTATTTTTTTTATAACATTGATTAATAGTTCTCTGAATGATGAGAAGGAGATGCTTATGGAAATGTATAGATAAGTTTCGTTGCTAATAATAACTGAAAAGAAAGAAAAGGAATAAAATATGCTAAACTCGCAAACGCCGCAAACGAAACACAGTTAGAGTCAGATTCAACTTAGTGGCTTATATCTCCATTTAATAGAATTTGACGCACTGAAAGCCTTCGGCAATGCATTGAATTGACTAATTCCCCCAACAGACTGCATGGGCGTAATCTAAGAGAAACAAATAATTATATCGTCTTCCATATGATTGTAAATAACGATACCGTCTTTGGTTGATTCTTTGAATAATACTGCCTTTCCATTATCGGCTGCGACGACTTTGACTGTCTTATCCATTGAACAAGTTGCTATTTTATCGCCATTTGGACTCCATTTGATGGATTTTATTACATCTTCAATGTCCAAAGATAATTGATAGAAATGTTAACGTGTCATTACCTGAATGAACAAAGTTATGTTTCCTCACAGCTTTTCCCACTCTTTGGTCATATATCATCACGCCGCCAGCTCCAGTTCCAGTTCCACTTCCAGCAGCCAGCGCAAGAAGATTATAATTATTCTTGCAAGCATCCATCGATGTGACTCCGACTATATCCATTATAATTCAGATTTAGTTCAAAAAATATTCCAAATAGCAAAACAAGAGAGAAAGAAAGAGAGCGAGAAGAAACTCAAAAAAAAAGTATATCGCAAGTTTGAAGTTTCTAGACTTACTTTCATATTTAGGAACATCGTCAACATTTTCGAATAACAACACTTTTTTTTCAGCATCAAAAGCATTTAATTTCCCTCTTCCATAGGATACATATACCAATGGGCTCTCTGATTGCTGACTCCATCTACACATAGGTCGGACATTTCCTAATTTGGTTTGATTTTATCGTGAGGCATATACAATAGCCATCAGAAATTACTTTGTGTAAAATTCAATCTAATCTCCGAGCTCGAGGTGTCACTATCAACATCAGAAACTCGTAAATTCCCACCTTCATCGATAAGTGCTATATGTTTCCCCTCTTTATGTAAATCAAGGCTTTGAACTTCTGCTCACATGTATTAATAAAGCCTTGTATTATCTTTAATAACAGATAATATTTACGACTGTCGATTCTTTGCTTCGCTTTCTTTACAAGAGAGCAGATAATTCCATCTACTCTGTATTGAATTTCAAACAGATGATAGGAAAGCGAGTCTTTAGTTGGAAAAACTGCAAAGAGATTCCTTTTGTGACAATACGCAATGTCTTTTGTTGTAATATGTCGGAATGTACCACAGAATGAGAAAATCCGTTTCGGTTTTCTCTTTGAGATGTCAAAGATTTCAATCGCTCCGGCGTAGGTGGAATATCCGGCTGAGATCAGCAAATTTGTATCACGAATGTGAACGATGTTCGTCTCAACTAACAGCACATAACTCATCTGATACTATTAATTGTGTTTCTACTTGGTTTGAATCTCGGAGATTCAATTCCTTGAAACTGTGCAAATTTCTTTCGCGAATTTACGTCATAGATGTAAACGGTATTGTTGCCTGGAGTGCACCACATGAGCTTCTCGAAATTTGGTGGAAAATCTACATCCTGAGCAGTTTCGTTGCTTGAAAAAGTGCCACCCATATTTTAATTCTTCGTTATTTGGATCTTTAAAAGCGAATAGTAGAAGGCTTAAAACCTTTATTTTTATTTAATCTCTTGACTATCAGATTGGCGTTAGAAAGATTTTTTTTCGTCAATTAATCATCATGAATAATGTGCCTGCTAACAGCTAAATTTATTTCCCTTCTGCAACTATCGAGGAAGTAATAATTACGCTAGTACTATCTAAAGTGAAGATTATTCAATTGACTCTGAAGAAGAAAAAAGGGATTACTATCTTTTCTCTCATTACATGAAGTCCTGGAATACTCAGAAGAATTCATGCATTGGAACACATCGAAGACAATTTTTTACTGCAGATAATGAAAACCAGAGTAAATCTGAATGCAAAATACGTTAAAATCAACTATACCGGAAATGAATCATTATTAGATTTCAGTAATAATTAGGAATGCTTTTCTCATATTCAATCATTCTGCCAAATTTTAATTTTTACTTATTTTGAATTTGAAGCCCTAAAACACCTTTAGATAGCTTTTAATTGACCTATTCTCCCAAGCACACTCCATGAGCGTAACGCGCATTTGTACCTAAGAGTCGCAGAATTATAGCGCTGTATTGATTTTGAATGACAATACTCAGTCCTGCAGATTCTTTAAATATTTCCTTTCCGTCCCCAACTGCAATTACTTTAACCGTCTGATCCAATGAACAAGTTGCTATTTTCTCACCATTTGGACTCCATTTGATGGATTTTATCTTATCTTCAACGTTCAAATGTGATTGATTGAAGTATGAATGAGTCAGTACCTTGATGAACAGAGTTAAATTTTCTTACAACTCCTCCTTTTCTTTGATCATATATCATTACAGCACCACTTCCAGCAGCTAGCGCGAGGAGATTGTAATCATTCTTACAAGCATCCATCGTAGTGACTCCAACTAGAGTTCAATTTTGCTTCAAAACATAGCCTTGAGATTTTGACTTTACTTTCATACTGAGGTACATCGTCAACATTTTCGAATAACAACACTTTTTTTTCAGCATCAAAAGCATTTAATTTGCCTCTTCCATAGGATACATATACCAATGGGCTCTCTGATTGCTGACTCCATCTACACATCGTGCTAACATTTCCTAATTTGGTTTGATTCTGTCTTAAGGCATATTTAAAAATAATCTGAAATCACTTTGTGTAAATATCAATTTGAATTCCACGCAAGAAGTGCCAGTATCAACCTCATAAACTCGTAAATTCCCATCTTGATCGATGAGTGCTATGTGTTTCCCCTCTTTATTTAAATCAAGGGTCTGAAAGTCTACACACAAGAATCAATAGAATCTCAGTATTGGAAAAATAGTTACGAGTGTAAGGCTTTCCTCTTTTTGCTTTCTTGACAAGAGAGCAGGTAACTCCTTCTGCGCCGTATTGAATTTCAAAGAGATGATAGGGCAGCGAGTCTTTGGTTGGAAAAATAGCAAAGAGATTCCTTTTGTCGCAGTATGCAATATCTGTTGAAGTCATGTGACTCCAGTTGTCGCTGAATGTATAAATCTGTTTTGGACTTCTCTTTGAGATGTCAAAGAATTCAAGTGCACCACCAACCATGTAATAACCGGTTGAGATAAGCAAGTTTGTATTTGGAATGAGTAAAATGTTCGTCTCAACTAACAGCATAACTCACCAGATAGTACGAATTGTGTTTCTACTTGGTGTGAATATTGGAGATTCAGTCCCCTGGAAATATGTAAATCTCTTTTGCGTATTGACATCATAGATGGACACGGTATTGTTGTCTGGGGTACACCAAATGAGTTTCTCGAAATTTCTTGGCCACTCTTCATCCACCAGAGATTTCTCTAGAGGCTTTTGTTGATTTGGTGGTTGAATATTTTTGCTCTTTGAGTCAGAAGCACCCATATTTTAAACGAATTTAATAGAAATAATTTTCGAATTTATTTGGAAAAGAGCTTCCTGCGTCTTGTCTTGCCTTACTAGAATGGATAGGATCGATTGTCTGGTTTCTCATACAATATGTCGGTGACCTTCTGAAAGAATTAGTCGCTTTAATTGTTCTAACTGAAGTTGGTAATACTACAATTAGGAAAAATTTTTATATCAGGCAAATCCGAGCCAAAGGTTTCTTTTAAAATCATCCGTTAAGTGAGCTCTTGATTGCTGTAAATTTACCCGACTGAATCGCTAAAGAGCTATATTCTAAATAAACAGTACATAAAATCCTGTATCTTCAGAAGAAATAAAATCTTCAAATTTGTTCAGAACGTATACAGAAATAATCAACATTACGAAGCTAAACCTGAACATCCCAAATAACATCACATAAAATCATCGCTTTGGTAGTTTTTAGTTGACTTATGCTCTGCTTTTGTGTTTATGAAAATTAATTTCAAGTGCTATTGAAATTGTTTACATAATTCGATTTGTAAAATGGTTACAATCTCGACGCGTCCTCTACTTTTATGATTTAGCCAGAAAGTTGTAATAGGACTACCAAAGAAGAAAATCTGGCGATGAATGCAAATATATTTGAGATTATATTGATGTAATAGTTTTGTCTATAGCAATTGCATCAGTTTCATTTGACTTCTCTAATATCATCATTCTTTCTGCGAAATTGAATCATTTATCGTCAATTATCAAATTATGAAGTAAATTGAATTCATTTTTCAGGTTTGGTGTAATAACCAAAATAAAACTTTTTAGCTTTTTCACGGAAATAATTAAAAATTGAATTAAAACTGCTCCTTAATGGCATTCCTTTCATGCGATATCCAAATAAGCTTCGAGATAGGAGCTCTAACCATCGAAGATTTTGGCGTTATCGCAACTTGCACATGCTATTTAAACATCGTCTGGTTCTCAATTTTATTCATTGGCATCATTATCTCGACATTCACGTTCTATCGCAAAGCTTATAAAGAAATCAAAGCCTCCGACTTCAAAATCTCATGGTCTGAATACCTCAAAAGAAGTATCACTGTTGCCGTTGATGGCTGCATAACTAAATACTTCTCAGAAAAACGCTGGGTTCAATATTTATGTGCGCTTTTGATCTGGATTTCATGTGCAATCGGAGCTGTGTCTTATCTGCTCGTTGTCATCATTATCCGTATCCAAAATAATGTACTAGGCGCTCTTGGGACAATTCCTACGCTTCTCGTACTGGGTACGCTGATATTTTTAGTGGTAGTTCTGATAACCAAGCAAAAGTATCTCTTAACTCGGTCGCCAGCGCTCACAGGAGCAGGTTTCAGTGCATCAGAGCGAAGATTCATTCTTAGGACAGCCATATTTAGGACGCTATGGCAAACCTTGCTTATTTTTCCAATGATAACGCTACCTTCTCTTCCAAATGTGATTACAGGTCAATCAATCGACCCCCAAACTACAGTCCTCTATATGAACCTCGTTGGTTGTTTTGGCATCTACATGACCATTCAAGCCGCCAGTTACTTGAGTTACGAGCGAGTAGTTTTGGAATATCAATCGAAATGCATGAAAGTTAATCAAAAGGCGCTTGCTGCGAATAAATTTCTTGCGAACTTCAGCCCTTGTACGGTTATTCAGAACACGCCAGTAGAAGATACGTATCAAAGGTTTAGACAAGATATTTTGGATAATGCGCCGAAATATCTCTCTACGTTTGTGGAAGAGTATAATTTGATTGACACAAGGCCTTTCACGAAGATGCCGCAAAATATTGGCGAGATAAGCATCATTCCGAAGCTGTTTATCTGGGTGTTTCTTTTTCTCATGTCGTGCCTTCTGCTGGGAATTCTGGTCTCATCAGGTGTCCCGATCTCAGGTCTCTATGTCGTTTATTCTTGCATTGTCCTGGTGGTTCTGATTTTTGTTAACCCCGTTTTGACGTTTCTGTTGCTGAAGTCGAGAATTCTTTTCGGAGCTCAAGTTGATGAAGATGAAAACCCCCAAGAGATGATTGGTGCCCAAATAGAGTTCCGGTACTCTCTGAATAGCGTTGAATAAGCGTTAGAAATAAACAAAGTTTGTTTTAGTCTCTTAATGATTGTCATCTTAGATATTTATATGACATAGTTTGTTCATTGGATAAAATTGGATTTTCTTTCTCGATATTTTCATTAGAGCTGTGATATCTGCTTGTTTTGGATGACTGCATTTAGATCAAAAGAATTGCTTAAATTTAACATTGCCATGTTAATTATTCGGATTTGATAGTGAGCTCATTTCTGATCAAAATTAAAGACAACTTAAGCGGTAATAGCATAAATTGATATGTGTACGCTGAAGAAAAAAAAAACTGATTGTAGAACTCAAACTTTTGACCAGGAATGAGTCCGTCAGAATCTTGGAGTCCTAGTCCTTCGCTCCAAAAATCAATAATGATGATCAACGCCTGCTCTTTTTTACTAATTTTCCAATGGCTGCAGGAATAACTTCGCATTTTCTTTTTTTCTCCTATTAAATTAAGAACTACAATACTGGTATCAATAACGCTTCACAAAACCCTCTTCTTTATCCATTGAAATTAGCCTAAATAGCTTTGAAGAGAAATATCTCTGATTGAATTTACTCACGAAGTTGATCTGTCAAATTTCACTCATGAAGTTAGCCTTTCATTATTTAACGATGAAATGTATCTGAAAATAAAAAATCAATCAGAAACGTAATCAGAAACCAAATGACATTCACAATCACCCAGGAAAACTTTGAGAAATTCAAGGCAGCATTCGCTCTTTTCGACAAGGACGGTGATGATATCATCTCGATAGAGGAGCTCGGACCTCTCATGAAGTTTGTTGGACAAAATCTAGCTGAAGCTGAGCTTCAAGAGATGATTAAGAAAGCAGATCTCGACAAGCGCGGAAAACTCTATCTCCCTGAGTTTATGACATTGATGGTGCTACAATTGAGAGAGAATCAAGCTAGAGAACTTATTGAACAGTTCAGGGTGTACGATGAGGACAATAGCGGTCTCATTTCTGTTGATGATTTCAGATCAGTTATGGTTGAACGCTATGAGACGTATGATGATGAAGAAATAGATGAGCTGAGTAAGGAGACTGGTGGCAAGAGTGATGATGGTCGTCTTAAATATGAAAAAGTTGCCAGAGTATTGACGAGTAAATAGCCTATTATTTTTTGTATAAAAAAATATATTTGCTTGTCACTCCGAAATTGGAAAAGAATATCCAGAGAAATTAATTCTACGTTTTCGAAAGTTGGCAAAAGTCATCTTTGAAGGGCTTTAAAATAATTTCCTTTGATATAATTATGTTGGCTTACGTCAAAATTATGCTTTAATTCCTGTTCATTTCAATGATATTTTTTGATAACATAACGCTAAGGAGCGGATACTGATATAGCAGCTACTTCATTACTCAAGAACAATTAATATTGAAGTGAGAATCAAACCGCTGAAATTCATAAGTAATTTATTGATTTTGCAATAAGAGTACCACTGTACTTTCTTACAAATGCTGAAAATACATGACTTTTCAAGGAGTCATGTCATGGGAAAAATTAACCATTTTCCTTCCTTCAATTTTTTAAGATTGATACCATTTTCTTCACACATTATCAAAGCAAACTCTCCTAACTCCTCAATTGGTAATCCTTTATCTTCATTTCTTGTCTGATCTCTGACAGTATTGAGCACCAAACCATCACACTCTGCAATAAACGCATTTCCTTTGAGATTTCTCCTGACCAAATGAGCAGCTTCTGCTTTCATTAAATATAAGAACGAATCCTTAGCAATGCCCCAAGAATCATCTTGCAGCTCATTCCCATCAAGAACCAACCTTTGCTGTTTGACTGGAATCGATAAATCCTTCTCAATCTTTTCTTTCAACTCTTGTAGAGGAGAAAATGCTGGAATTTCGAGAACATAATTTTCGCATCCCAATGTTTTGATCGTAATCTGTACGTTATATGACTTCACAATACCAGCCTCACCAAGATTGTATCCAAAACTAGATGTCTCTCCATGCCGAGACCATTCATCACCAGAAGTCTTCGCTTCTTCATAGTAGCCGTCTCTCTCAGAATTCCCTTTATGAGTAATTTTTTTCACTGCTGGCTGGTCTACAGTTAGCTTCTCTCGGAGATATTGGCTCTTGTCGTGCTGTATAACTGTAAGCGCCGTCTCATTCTGCAAATTGTAGTCCAACAAACTTTTGTTGTCATCTTTTAGCAGCCTCCCAGCATGTAAAATCGTTAAATTATCACGGTTACATTTTAATTCGCTCTCGATTTGGTGTTTCAGTTCTTTGAGGGTAGCTGAGAGGCTGAATTCTATATCAAAAGCCTCACCTTGGTAAGTTTTGATAAAAATCCTTATTAGATTCTTATGTGTGTCGCTGAGCATCAGCCAAACGGTATTATGAGTCTTGAAGTCATAACTAGACACCGCAGCGGTATCTTCTAATAGGGTATTCTCAATAAAAAGATTTTGCTGTGAGACTGGATATCCCAGTAACTCACGAATTTTGCATTTGATGTCTTTGATTGTATTATCTGGAGTAATCTGCTCGAGAGTTACACTTTCTCCTTTAAGGTCTTTGATAGCAATCGTCATAGAATCGTTTCCTTGCTGTTTGGCGCCAGTCTTCTGATGCGCCTTTTTTGAATCAGATACAAGATGCAGGGTCGCATCTTCTATGATACCATATTGGCGAAGAGTTTTTTCATCATCATCCAGAATTTGTTTATCATTTATCAGGAGATATTCTTTCGAAGAAAGGTTGCTCATTTGACAGATTTGTTGTTTTAAAAGAAGTATGGACTCATCAGGATCAGCATATACTTTCATTCCATTTGAACCATCAGATTTCATGATGATGTTGACTACGATTTTTTCAAACAACTCTATGGTCGAATTATCCTTCAAGCCACATTTGTCGATAAATAGATCATCTGAAAGCTTTTCCTTAACCTCGTGTTTATCGGGTTTGTAAACGAGTATCTGCTTCTCTACTGGGATGTTGAATTTGTCTTTGATTATTTCCTTTGTCTTGATGATGTTTTCAGATTTGTCTATTTTCATTTTTAATTTGCCTTTTGATGAACTCATGATAATTAGAGTAATATTTTCCTGACTAATTAGGGATATGGAAGTCTCGTTTTTCAAGCCATACTCTTTAAACGTTTTTGAGTCCTCCAATTTTCTGTTTCCACTATGCAGAATTTGTTTTTGTACCGGAACTTCAAATTTCTTCTCAATTTGATGTTTTAAAGCTTCGATGCGACTTTCAATGCCCACAGAGAAGCATATTGTTTTTCCAGTTTTGTCTCTCACCAAAACTCGTATCTCTGTAAGTTCTAATTCGAGAGAGGATTTTTCCGTAATACCATATTCATTGAGCGTTTTATTACTTTCCTTCAACTCTTCTTCCTTGTTTCGAAAGATGCGCAGCTTTTGTTGGCAACTTCCCAAATCTTCTTGCCCGAAATTATTCGGAAATTGGTCCAAAGCAATTTGCTTCTTTAAGGATCCTAAAGTCTCATGTCCACAAGTTCGGACATTGAAGACAGTCTGATTATTCTGGATGCTCAATGACATCTTCTTTGATAATTTGATAACATTTCCTTTGCTGAAATCAAATTCAGATAGAATTTGACTGTCGTTGAGAAGTACATGCTCGTTGAAGAAGATAGCATAGTCTTTATCCAACTGCTCTTTGTTTAGTTTTTCAGATATTTGCCCTTTCAGCTGTTTTACTGTTGAAGAGCAAGGAATTTTAATTTTTCCGGTTGTTCCAGGGTTATCATCAGCTTCGAAGGTTAATTCCTTCTCATTCACCTGGAAATACAGTTTGTCTAAGTGTTGAATGTTGTGATCAGAAAGACAATCGTTATCATTTAAGGCTTTGGCTTTGAAAATCAATTTTTGGTCAACAATAGGAACTCCTGTTTGCTGTTGGATTCTTTCTTTCAGAGTTTTGACTGAGCCTTTGGGATCTATTTCATAATCCTCTTGTTCTGTATGAATTTGCAGAATTATTTTGATCATCTCGAAATTAAATTAGTTTGATAGAGCAGCAATTAAGTCAGCATACACTACTTCAAATATTCTTGAACTAGAAATCAAAGCAAAATTCTCAAAATGAACCCTCTGATTGCTAGGAGACAGTTGGGTTTTCTCTCACCAATTATGTTCTATTGTCGAGCTAATTTTAGTAATGGATTATTATTTTGTTCAAATATTTCCCTTCAAAACAATATTAATGTTGAACTCACACGATCTTGCCTGAGAATGTATTTCTAAGGCTAAAAGGAAGAGAAACGCTATTGAAACTCTAACTCAGGAATGTCAATCAAAGTTTACAAGGAAAACAAATTATTAACAAGTTGAGAATTAGCACCATGCAACCCTAAGTTCTCAGGTTTCTTAAATGAGAAAAAGCAGTCCAACTAAGTGCGTTTCTTTATGACAAGGCAGATCGGATCATGTAAGATATCGAGATATCACGCTCTCTATCTAAATTTAAGGAAAGAGGTTTTTGTTGAAATTAATGAATTAATAGTATATATATAAAAATTGAATTAGAAGTATAGAGATAGATTAGCAAAGAAGCATGTTCAATAAATCATGCATGCAACATAAACTGATACCAATTTCAGTATATATATTTAGTTTGTGCTAATCATAAATAATTGAGAAGTATTTATTTCTGTCTCCTCGCTTGAATCCTTCTCTTGATGTTGGATCTCTTCATAGGAGAGTAATAGTGAACTTTCTTTCCGAAGTACACAGTTCCCTTGTCATGGAACTGGACAGTGTAGTGAAGGTTGTTCACGTTGTTGAATTGGAATGATTTGCCCTGCTTGTAGAATTGATCCTGGAATGTCACAAGCTTCTTGCCCACGTCGATCTTAACCATGAACTTGGTGTTCAGGTTGAGCAAGTTGTCAGAGCAAATAACCAAACTCTTATCGCGGTAGTTACCGTTGAGGTCGAGAAGTTCTGAGTTGGCAGCTTCGATAAGACCAACACAAGCCGATCCTTCCATCTCTCCGAACGAGAATTCGAATTGGTCAACTTTGCTTTGAGCGAAGCTTGTACCGAAGAGATTGTGGAAGCCTGTGCCATAAGATGATATGGTGCCGTTGTTGTAGTCACCAACAATACTAGTGCTTGTTCTACCAGATAAGAATGCCAAGGCATTAGTATCTGCGTCAGTTCTGACTGGAGTAGATTTGATCTGTCTCTTGAGTCTGCTAAGGAGATCTAAGTCGAAGAATTGTGGTTTGCCACGGACTCCTTTGATGACTTGGAGACGGTTACCAGTCAAGAAGCTGTACACATCGTGAGCTTTCTCATCGATGCCAGCTTTGTTCTCCAAAATGTTTAACCACAGTGGTGATGCGGTCCTAACAGGGAAGTTGCCAAGAGGATTGGTCTGGACGAGGTTGTACATCGTTGAGTATCCAGGCGACTTCGTGCATTTATCTGTGGCAAGGCTGAAGAAGTTTTGTTGTCCGCAAGGATTAAGGTGGACTGCCATGTCACTGATACCGAATTGGATGCCGGCTCTTGCGCCTCTAGATGTGCTAGGAGTAGAGAGGATTGTGAGGTCAAGAGTTGGCTTGGTATGGTCGAATGAAATTTCAAGGTCTTGGTAGGTGTCAGTTTCACCGAGGACATACTTGAAGACAGTTTGTCCTGAAGATTGGACAATAGTGTTCTGATCAACCCAAGAACCAACGAGATAGAGTCTGAATCTGAGTGTAATGGTGGAGTGGACAGGCAATTGTGTGAAGACTCTACGAATGATCGTAGTAGACACGAAAGGTCCAAGAAGTTTGTAGCCAAACAATTGGCTGTGGTAGAGAGCTTGTCGAGTACCACGAATCTGGAAGTTGTTCATGTTGAAGTTGGTACCAGACAGCTCGATGAGTGTGAGACCAGTGTTTTGAGCTGGCTGTTGACTTGCGCCAGTCCAAATGCCGTAGATTTCGCGACCATCATCCTTGAGGCCGGTTTCACTCTGGAATTTAGGAAGATACATGAGGTTCAATCCTTGGTTGTAGAACTGACCATAGTGATCGGTTCTGTACAATTGGTAAACGGCTGTGTCGCCAGCCTTAGCGCAAGTGTTGAGGAGGACGTTGAAGACATTCTGCACAGAGCAAGGGTTCATGTGCATAGCGAAGCTGTGCAGGTTCCATCCAGCGTTGTTATCGGTTTGAGCACCTTGGCTGGTGACCATGAACTTGAGTTCAAGTTTAGGTTGAGTATGAACGAATTGAAGTTCGATATCTCTGAAGTCGTTGTTCATGGTGATATTTCTAGTGAAGATCTGGATGCCGTTCATCTGGACTGAGTGAGCGAGGTTATTCCAGTTACCAGTACCCATCAGACGGTATCTAACGATGACCGTAGCGTGTTGAGGAAGATTTGTGAAGGTTCTGGTAAGGATGTAGTTCGCTCCGACGTTGAATGATCCGAGAACGTTAAAGCCACCATGTTGAGTGAGTGGTGCACTTGAAGAGCCGCTTGGAGTTGTGTAGATCCACTGTGTTGGAGAGGATTTGAGGTTAACCAACTCAATGGTAATCTGATTGCCTCCGAGAGCGGTGTATTGAGGTCTGCTGATTGCGCTCGGTGCGACAAGTGCATAAGTCTGTGTTCCTGATAAGTATTTGACTGGCTGAGCTCTGATGTAGTAGAGTTCGTTTGGAGCTCCGGCATGACCAGCCGCTAGATTCAGGTGCCATGAAGGTTGAGTTGCAAGCCATTGGAATCCTTTAGGATGGTTGACGTATGAAAGTGCATAGAAAGCAGAGTTTCCAGCGAGCTGGCAGGCTTGAAGCTTATTATTGAAGAAGTTCTTCACTCCGCAAGGATTAGCATAGAATCCAAAGTTGCTGATTGCGAATCCACCAGCATTCGAAGGAATAGAGCCAGAAGCTGGGACTGCTGAGAGTGAAATTATGACGTTGTTCTGAGTGTTCGGGAACTGAGACTCAATCACTCTGTGGTAAGTGCCAGATGGTAATTTAGATTGGAATACTGGAACGCCATTGGCTCTGAGGAAGAAGTTCAAACCTGTAGGAGAAGCAACGTTGATCTGGAATCTAAGAGCGATACTCTGATGTGGGCTGAGGTTCAAGTATTGTCTGGTCAAGGTGTATCCAGGACTAATATAGCCGAGAGCTGGGAATCCGTTCAATTGAATAGTAGTGAGAGGTCCTCTGTTGATTGACCACTTGCCGGCGTTGACCATTGGGTTGCCAACAAGATCAAGGACCAAAGTAATTGGAGTCGTTCTGCCGCTGCTTGTTAAAATGTTGCCGCCGGATGGTTGAGTAAAGAGTTGCAATCCAGTGCTAGGAGCTCCGAAGTTGAGAACTGTGCCGTTGATTGCAATGATGTCTCTATCATTCGTGAATTGACCAGAGAGGATATGGCTGATCCAATTTGGTTGTTGCTGGAGATTGTAGCCTGGGAATTGGCCAGCATAATAAATTTGGAGGAGTGGGCTATGGAAGCTGTTAGCAACTGGCATGAATGAGCCTGTGACGCTATGTGGAATATGTCCTGCAGGAACATTGGTATATGTTACTGCCATTTGACTGAGTGCCCACGTGAATGGTGCACTTGAACTTGCTGTTGTTGGTGCTGAGGATCCGAAACTGATCGTCAGAGTTGGTTGAGCGCCTCCAGTAGTGGCGTAGTAAGGGAATTGAGCTTCAACGTGTTGAATTGGAGAAGTAGAAACAATTGGAGTGCTCAGGACATTCGCTCCGTTTAGATTAATCGTGAATCGACTGCCAAGAGTAGGAGTTCCCGTCAGATGGAGGTTGAATCTGGCAACAATAGCGTTGGTTGAGGCCGATGGAGCTAGTTGGTATGTGAGGATGGTGCTTGGTCCGAAGCTTCCAAGAGCTGGTACCGTTCCAAGGTAATTAATGCTTGGAGTTCCGACGTTGGTGCTGAAACTTGGGAACTTGAAGTTAAGACCGACCAATTCAAGCACCGTGCGAGTATGAGCTAATGGAGAGCCAGCAGCAGTGCCAGTCAATGTAAGACCAATGTTAGCCAAGGCGTTGCTCAATGGAGCGCCTGAAATACTACCAAGAGAAGTAGGAGTGCCGAAGTTCAGGACAGTTCCGTTGATTGCAATGATGTCCATCTTGTTGTTGAATTGACCGCTGAGGACATATGGAATCCAGAGTGGTTGTTGAGCTGTAGTGTACTGAGGGAATGAGCCTGCCAGATAGATACCAAGCATTGGTGTGTAGAAGCTGTTTGCGACAGGGCTGTATCCGAGTCCGGTAGTGCTTGGGATGTGGCCTGCTGGAGCACCGCTGTAGGTAACAGCCATCTGACTTATCGCCCACTTGAATGGAGCTAATGATAATGATTTGGTTCCTGCACCTGGAGCACCCAATCGAATTGTAAGGACATTCTGAGCGCTTGGACTGTAAGTGAATGGGAATTGAGCTTCGACGTTCTGGAAGATGTTGCTACCGGTGATTGGAATGGTGAGGACATTGACGTTATTGGCTGTGAGGGTAAGTGGAGCACCCTTAGCATCTCCAGTAATCATCAAAGTGAATCTCACGATGGCTGACTTGGTCGTTGGAAGCGCCCTCAAAGTGTACGTAAGCGTGCTGGAAGGACCGAATTGTCCAAGAGCAGGAATATTGTAGAGCATGGTTGTGCCAAGTTTACCATCAGGCATCTTGAAGCCACCATAGCCGAATTTAGGTCCAGTAAGCTCAAGAACAGTCTTGGTCATTGGGTAGATGCTTCCAGCCAACCGAGAGGCTTGAAGACTGGCAGGAGTGTGGCCGATACCGAAGTTAAGGACTGTACCGTTGATTGCGATGACGTCCATGTCGTTGCCGAACTGACCGCCGAGGACATGGGTCAACCATGTTGGTTGTTGAGCTTGAGTGTAGCCTGGGAATGAGCCGCCGAAGTGGATCTGAAGAAGAGGAGTGAAGTAGCTGCTCAGAACTGGACTGTATCCTCCAGTCACGCTGTTTGGAATGTGACCAGCTGGAACTGTGCTGAACGAGACGGCCACTTGACCAAGTGCCCATTGGAATGGAACACTAGCTTGTGATGAGGTAGGAGCCGAGCCGAATGTGATAGCAAGAGGAATCTGTCCGCCAGCACCGGTTGTGCCTGTAGTATGTGGGAATTGAACTTCAATGTTCTGGAGGTAGCCGGTTGTTGAGATTGGATGGCTAAGAACTGGTTGTCCTCCAGCGGTAATAGTCAGAGGAACGTTCTGAATGTTGTCACCGAGCGTGTAAAGGTTGAATCTGACGTTAATAGCCTTGGTTGAAGGTGTTGGGCTGAGCATTGTCTGGACAGTGTCCGCAGGATTGAAGTATCCAATGACAGGAACGGAGCCAATGCGAAGGACACCGAACTTGGTTGGGCTAGTGAACATGCTGTGATCGAACTTAGGTCCAGTGAGTTGGAGGTAAGTATGAGGAGAAGCAATGTGTTGAGCTGACAGCATGGCTGGGAGGCTCAAGATACTAGTGCTCAATGGTGAGGTTCCAGCACCCTGGCCAGCACCGCTTATTGGAGTTGTGCCGAAGTTGAGGATAGTACCGTTGATAGCAATAATGTCCATCTTGTTGTCGAATTGAGCGTTGAGGACATGAGGAATCCATTTTGGTTGAGCATCAGCATTGTATCCAGGGAATTGGCCAGCTAAGAAGATACCCAAAGCTGGAGTGTAGAAGCTGCTAGCAACTGGAGTGTATCCGCCGTGCTGGCTACTCAAAATGTGACCGGCAGGAGCGCTGCTGTAAGTAACAGCAAGTTGGCTGATACCCCATTTGAATGGAGCAGAAGAAAGCGCGCCTGGTGAAGTGCCTGGACCAGTGAATCCGAGAGTGAGCTTGTATTGTGTCTGGCTTGGACTTGTGGAAAGTGGGAACTGGATTTCGACGTTTTGGAAGATATTCTTACCGCTGATTGGAGCGGTGAGAACGTTCTTTCCGCCAAGTGAGGCTGTGAATGGTTGGTTGTCGGCTTGGCCGCTAACCAAAAGGATGAATCTGACAATACCAGCGTTGGTGGTGGAAAGAGGGTTCATCGTGTAGGTGAGAGTGGTAGTAGGAGCCAAGTTGCCAATGGCTGTGAGTGAGCCGATTGGAGTTGTTCCTAAGGTGCCTTGGCTCACGGTAAAGCCAGCAAGACTTGGCTTAGCGGTGGTGAGATGGATATCAGTCTTGGTCTGTGCAGTGAAGAGAGGACCGAAGCCGCTGGCTTGAAGAACCTGGCCTGGTCCAGAAGTGAGAGGAATACCGCCGAGGTTCAGGATTGTGCCGTTAATGGCAATGATGTCACTCTTAGGTTCGAATTGACCTTGCAAGACATAGTTGAGCCATGTTGGTTGTTGTCCAGCACCGTATCCAGGGAATGAGCCACCATAGTAGTTCTGGAGTAAAGGAGTGATGTAGCTGTTCAGAACTGGACTGTATCCTCCAGTCACTGGGCTTCGAATATGGCCAGCTGGAACAGCGCTGTAAGAGACAGCAAATTGAGAAATACCCCACTTGAATGGTGAAGTTGCAGCCTGGAGTGGAGTAGCGGCGAAGCTAATTGTGAGAGGGGTTTGTCCTGCAGCACCAGAAAGTGGGAATTGAACTTCAATGTTTCTGCTAAGATCGGTGCCTGTCAGAGGAATCGTGAGAACATTATAACCAGGAGTACTAATGGTGAATGGAACATTTGAAACTGGTCCTGAGGTTGTGAGTTGGAATCTCACGGTTGCTGCTTGAGTTGACTGGAGAGGTGACAAGGTGTATTGCAGGACGCTTGGAGTGGAAAGACCACCGAGCACTGGTACTGAGCCGAGAGTGGTGTGGCCAATAGTGTCAGTAGGACTGGAGAAGTTGGCAAGGTTGAAGGTAGGTCCAGTCAACTGGATAATGGTAGGTGATTGACTTAATATTTGTGGAAGGTGAGCAGTCGTGCTCATAGTTGGAAGATCTGAGATGCTGCTGCTAAGAGGAATTGTTCCAACCATTGTCGTTGGTGCAGCACCGCCAGTTGTCGTGATTGGAGATACTCCGAAGTTGAGAATAGTGCCATTGATAGCGATAACATCGACATTATTCGTGAATTGTCCGTTCAGAACATAAGGCGCCCAAACAGGTTGTTGACTGCTTGTGTAACCAGGGAATGAACCTCCGTAGAAGATACCGAGAGCTGGTGTGTAGTAACTGCTTGCAACAGGACTATATCCAGCACCGACACTGCTTGGGATGTAACCGGCTGGAGCGCTGCTGTATGTCATCGCGAATTGTGAGATTCCGAGCTGGCAAATCATGTCATCTGCTGAGGCTTTGACTGAGACTCCTGAGCCTAAGTTGAGGTTCAAATCTTTGTTCGCACTTGTTTGAGCTGCACCTGCATCATCTGCTCTACCTGAACTTACTCCTTTTCTTTCATCTCCCTTTGCTTCTGCCTTCATTGCTTTAGCTCCTGTACCTTGTGCTTGTGCATCTGCTCCTCCGAAGCTAATTGTGAGAGGAACTTTTCCTTCTTTATCAGCCATAGCTTGAGACAGAGGGAATTGAGCTTCAACATTCTGGTAGAAGTTCTTGCCAGTGAGAGGAATACGAAGGACGGATTTTCCACCTGCTCCCATGTCAAGAGTGATGACACATTCGGCACCAGTACCAAGTAGATTGAATCTAACAATACCAGCTTGAGTAGAAGCAAGTGGGGTCATCTGATAGGTTATGGTGCTAGTAGGTGAGACATTTCCAAGAGCCACAACTGGGCCGATGGAAACAGTGCTGGCTGGTGCTCCTGTGACAGCGAAATTCGCTGTGCTTGGAGCCGAGCCTACCAGTTCAAGTACGGTCTTCGTAGTCGAGAAATTAGGGACCTGAATGTTTTGGGATGTCTGGCTTGGGGTTCCCAAATTGAGTATCACACCATTGATGGCTATAATGTCATTTGGAGTACTGAATTGGCCTTGCAATACGTGTTGTAACCACGTTGGTTGAGCTTTATATCCTGGGAATGCGCCGCCATAGTACAGTTGAAGAGCTGGTGTGAGATAACTGCTAGCTACAACGCTTGGTTTTCCAGTCACACTGTGAGGAATGTATCCGGCTGGAGCGTGGCTGTAAGTTACGGATAATTGACTGACAGCGTACTTGAATGGAGCTGAAGTTAGTGTCGGTGATCCCTGAGTTGGTGCTTGACCTTGACCTTGACCTTGACCTTGACCTTGACCTTGACCTTGACCTTGACCTTGACCTTGACCTAGACCTAGACCTTGACCTTGACCTGGAGCTGTTAAAGCGAAGCTGATAGTTAGAGGAACTTGAGCCTGACCGCTTGTAGTATAAGGTTGTGTGAATTGAAGCTCAATATTTCTCTGAATATTTGTTCCAGTCAATGGAATACTAAGGACATTCACTCCACCAGCAGTGACTCTAAGTGGTGCATTGGCTGCAGTTCCAATGATATTAAGATTGAATCTCGCAGTGACAGATTGAGTTGTTGGTTGAAGAGTGAGTGTGTATGTGAGAGGTTGAGATGCACCTAATTGAATTGCCGAGACGTTGCCAACAGGAGTTAAGCTAAGTGTGGTTGACGGGGAAGAGAATCCAGCAAGACTAGGACTTGCTCCAACAAGTTCAAGTACAGTTTTTGTTTGTGTGAGGAAGACAGGTTGATGGGTACTGGCTTGAAGTTGTGGGAGAATGCTGAGACTACTGCTGAGAGGTACAGCTGAAATGCCACCGGTTGTAGGAGCACCTGCTGTGCCAACAGGAATACCAGCACCTGATGTGCCAGCACCTGATGTGCCAACAGGAACACCAGCTGTGCCACCAGTGGTGGTAGGCGCACCTACAGAAGATGGTGATATACCCAAAGCTATTGCAGCAGGAGTACTAGCGGCCAGAGCTCCCAAATTGAGAATAGTTCCATTGATCGCTATGACATCAACATTGTTCGTGAATTGTCCGTTCAGAACATAAGGCGCCCAAACAGGTTGTTGACTAGTTGTGTAGCCAGGGAATTGACCTCCGTAGAAGATACCAAGAGCTGGTGTGTAGTAACTGCTTGCAACAGGTCTATATCCCGTACCTACACTGCTTTGGATGTGACCAGCTGGAACACTACTGTATGTGACAGCGAGTTGTGAGATTGCTAACTGGCAAATATTGTCATCTGCTGAGGCTTTAACTGAGACTCCTGAGCCGAGGTTGAAATTCAAGTCTTTGTTTGCACTTGTTTGAGCTGCACCTGCATCATCTGCTCTACCTGAACTTACTCCTTTTCTTTCATCTCCCTTTGCCTCTGCCTTCATTGCTTTAGCTCCTGTACCTTGTGCTTGTGCATCTGCTCCTCCGAAGCTAATTGTGAGAGGAACTTT
>ENA-UOTX01000419-UOTX01000419.1-compost-metagenome-genome-assembly--contig:-NODE-419-length-46472-cov-6.102985_pt1 | contig 46472 bp, 35 predicted proteins | sample MGYA00238143_ERZ746982 | MGnify/ENA primary metagenome ERZ746982 (study PRJEB28758, sample SAMN06268862) | compost metagenome | isolation source: single cell | place: USA: California, Emeryville, Joint... | reverse complement strand
AGGGCTCAAAGTGATACTTGCTGGAGCACAATAGCAGTCAAAACCTCAAAACCCCAAAACCCCTAACAACGACAATTGATCAATAGTTTCAGCAATCAGTATTTCGACTATTTTTACAGTAAGATTGATATTTCTGAAGATTTTAAAAATTTTTTTTTCAATTACTTTTGAGCAACAACTTTAACACCTTTTTCAAAAACAAATGTGAGATGTTTTAGATATTGCTAGATGTGCTGCTATTCATTGTCAGCCATGAAACATTATTTTTTCATTTGGGATATTTCTTGAATGAAATTTATGATAACATCAATGATTTAATTATAAATCAAAAAGAAGTTTCGGTCCTTCTTATTGAATTGTTGTTGAAACATATTACATATCATAGCCTTTTAAAATTATTTCCCATGAAAGAGATTTTTTGCACTCAGAGCTCAAAAAAAAAGTTGCTTCGAATGAACGCAGCTAGGATTTTTTCTATACTTGGATGTATGGGGGTCCCTGCTTTTGAACACGATTGGGCTTGTAGACCATCTGCTTTGGGTTCCTTGGGTCTTGCTGGAAAGAGTTTTGAACTGACTTTGGCTTATTGTCATTTCGGATTGCGTTCGCTGAATTGACCTTTGGAATCAGAAAATCTGCATTACTTGTACTACTCATTTGCTGGCTATTATCAGCTCTTTCGGAGGATATTGCCAAAGGTCCGAAGTTTGAGATCCATAGATTATCAATATCAAGTCCTTGGCTTTCAAGTAGCGAGAATTGGCCTTCTTCAATGAGAGAAGAGTGAATGTTGTAGTTCTCAAATTTAAAACCCCCTTCTCTTGAATTACGCTCACATTCGCTTTGCTTCTTCCTTTGGTCTGAACCATTGAGATCTCTAGTCGTGAAAAAAGACCAATCATGGTCATCATCGTCAATCTGCCCACGACCTCTTTCTTCATTGGATTTGCTGGTAGAAGTGGAAGTGCTTTCCATACAATCAGTCAACCGTTCTGAATTATTGATTTTCTTTGGTGTAGCTCTGAAGATAATTGTCTTCGAATCTGCGACAACCTTCAATTTCTGAACCACTATTTTCTGAGGTTTCTCAGGGACTTTAGCACCAGTATCAGCTACTGCTCGAGTTTCTTGAGGTAAGATTAGCTCCTGGCTATTTTGCTGCTTAAAAAGTTAATTAGTATCCGAACTGTCCTGCTATGCCTACCATTGGCTGATATAACTCATTCACAGACTCTTTTAATTTTTGTTTTTTCGTCATTTCGGATCTATTCACACATTTCTTGAAAAACTCCCACCTATCATAAACAAGGTCTGAATAACATTGCAAGGTCTTTTCAATTTTACCCAGATTCTCGGTCTGATTGATTATCTGTATCAATGGCTATATTTTCAAACAAAGGATTTCCTTTAAAGCTAGAACTCTGTTAAACGTGATAAGAAAAATACCAAATGAACGTTTATCTACCTTGGAATAAATATCAAAAAGTGATTTTATTCTCGATTCCTTGAGATGGCATAAAATTTTCACGAGGAGGTCATTCTCTCGGCTGAATATTTCTTCTATCTCTCCGCACAATGAATTAAGCTCTGAAATAATCTGCTTTTGTGGTTCCTCTTCCTCTTCTATTTCTATTCCTGACGAGTTATCATTTGTTTTCATTTCCTCACAAAATTCCTCGGAAAAAATTGCCCTTTTTTCGTCCTCGCCCTCAACATCAAAAAAAGAAATTGAATTCTTGTTCAGAATCCGAGCTAAGCCAGCTTCAGATAAATCTGGTAATCCCTTCTTTATTCTCTCATATATCTGTAGCCTGGAGTAAAAAGCCTTGAAATCTGTGAGACACTTCATATATATTCAACAAAATCCTCCTCAAGAAGTCAATGTTACTGCAACGGGCTCAACTTTCATTTTCTTAGAATGCCCCTTTTCATTAGAACTAGCTATCAGCTTCCATCTCTCAAGGATCTTGGCACATTCTTCAAATTTGATTTTGACCTCATTTGCGCTTGCAAGAATCTGGAGCAGAGATTTAAAACCGAGCCAATCTAGAGAGCATAACAACCTTATGAAAGTCCAATTTTTCGAACCCAATCGGATTTTCAACCAAATGCTTAGCTATCGCGTCAAAGAGTTTTGAGGATTCATCTAGCAGCAGCAATTGCTCAGATTGATCTTTTTCTTTCAAATATTTGAAAAATCGATTTCTCTCCTCTTTGTACGATCCTCTGTTTGTACTTAGGACTTTGAGATAACATGTTTGAAACGTCCCATTTGAATCATCATTTTTCACAGTATGTATCTTTCTCGCAAAATGCTCAACAAACAATTTTTTGTATGTCTCCATGCCAGTCCCAGGAGCAGATTTCGAATCTAATCCTATACTATTATCACTTTGAAAATTACTTTTTTCGATTTGACCGAAAGGATATTTACATCTTCTGAACCTTTTTCACAGGTTTCGGAACTTTGTGACTCGTTTTCTTTTTCCTACTCGAGCTTTTGAGCTCTCTCTTTATTAATGCTGCAATTTACTTTTGTTCTTGAGGTTTTGCATGTGATCGGAGTGAACGTGATCTCTCTGAAGGCTTTTTCGTTCTCTATTTTTTATGGAAGGTAAGTAGATTTCTGAGGGATTCAAGTTACAAGTTTATTCGAATATGAGTTTGTTTGGTTCGAAGAGGTACCACGCATTGTTAATAGATTTCTCCACCTGAAGAAAGTAAATGATTTATATCGAATCTGCGAAAGATCTCATTGAATTGCGCGGGAAATAATTCTTATAATTTTTGTCGCGCAATGAGCTCAGTTTTTATTAGGTGAAATTTCTAAAGACCTCCGTTTTTTTCTCAATAGATATCTTTCATTGCTTGCATCCGAAATTATTATTAAACGCACAATCCTAGTCTTGATACTTAGCACAGGGACGAAAATAACTCATCTCACGCATTTATCACTCCTTCATTATTAGATCTAGTATGAATTCATTCAAAAGTCTCAATCAGTGTCATATAATAAATAAGTTTAAAAACAGCTGCTGTTCGGCGGGAGAAATATGCTAACGTGTTAAAATCTAATGTTTAATAAATTGAAAATTTCTGGACCCTTGAATGACAAGAGATTTGAATTATTAATATTATGATGTTCAATAATAATAGAAAACTCGAAAAATGATATAAGAAAAAAATAATAATAAGCTTTATTATTCAATGATTTCTCCTATAATAATAAAAGAGTATGATATTGAAGAGTTCCGACATTTCCCTACAACAATCTTTTTAAACAAATTATCCGTTTTAGGAAGTAAACTCTGCTGATGAAAAGTTGAAAGGTAAGTCGGCTTGAGTACAAAATCGACCAGAGCCATGCTATTAGGGCTCAAAGTGATACTTGCTGGAGCACAATAGCAGTCAAAACCTTCTTGAATAACACTGGACTCTTTGGGCTGATAAACCTCTAAATCAAGCATTAAGGGCATATTGCTACAGTTCTTGATCGGAATCTTGGTCTCGAGCTTCTTTCCTTTTGTTATAGCTATCTTGATCACATGACGTTTCAGATCTGTGTGGTAAAGAGCGATTGGTGATATAACTTTGGGGATAATGGATTTTGCTTCCAATGGAAGTGTAAATCTATCACAAAGCCTTTGTATTGAAAAAATAGCTTGACCTCGTATTGTATCTTTGATTTTTGTTTTAGGAACTATTAAAGCCAGAGTGAAGCTTGCAGATGCGAATGGCACTAGAACCAGAAAGTGCTTGTATTTGTAATCGATGGAAAAACTTCTTTTGATCGCAAATACGAGTTCTTCAGTTTGTGTGAATTCACAATTGGTGCACTGAACTAAGATTTCCACAATGAGCGTTTCTCCTGTTTTGTTGCAAACTTCAAGAGGCTCCTCTACGATTTGACCTGGCAGCGTAGTACCGTAATCGATTGCGGTTTTATTAATAAATAGGTATTCGGATAATTTTTTCTGATCCTGGATTTGCGAGTCTTGATCTATCTGAGCTTCGGAGGTTGCTAATTCTCCATGATTGCATTCTTTTTGATCTACAAGAGGTATTTTTTCGTTGTTAATATGCGCATTCATTCCACAATCTTTCTCGTCTTCATCAGGCTCAGCGTGCTTCTCCGGCTCAGTAGGGCTTATTGTTAAGTGTTGCTCGTGTTCTTCAGCAATTTCTTCTTCTTTCAACTGAGTAGCAACTTCCTTCTGTTCTTGTTCGTAAAGAAGATTATCTACTCCGCTGAGTTGTATAGCCTCTTCTTCGTGTAATTTTTCGGGAGATTTTTCTTCGCCCTCAACTTCCTCTTCTTCATCATTTATATCCTGTTCTTCCTCAACGATCGCTTGCTCTCCCTCCTCATAGATGATATGCTCTTCCTCTAAAACATCTCCGTCACAGACCATGTCCTCATCTTCTTGCTGTTCATCTCTCCTAATGTTTTCTTCACATGGTAACTCAATTTTATCAGCTAAGACCACGTATTCCAAATCTCGGAGTTGCTCGCTATGATTTTCATGAGGATTAGTAGTTTCCACCCCTTCTTCATTTTCTTCGAAAATATCTTCTTCAAACATTTCAAACTGCTCCAGTCCATCTGTACATTCGTTGTTATGCTCTAAATTGCTCTTTCTTGCTTCATAATGTCCTTGGTTGTCATCCTTATCGTTTATCGGTTCATCCACAGAAACTTGATTCTCTTCTGTTTCATCCCCCTCTTCTGCTCCTTCATCGTGCTCTTCTTCATCGTGTTCTTCAAAGTCCTCCTCTTCATCATCATCACTGTCATCATCAGGTTGCTCATATTCTTCTTCACTCTGGCAGTTTTCGTCATTTGCAAATGCTTCAGGTTTGCCAATCTCTTGAATTTTTTGAGACTCATCATCCTCTTGAATATCCTCCAGCTCTTCTTCTACGCTGATTACATCTTCTTCTTCCTCATCATCATAATATTCATATTCATCGCCTTTAACATCTTCCTTATCAGCAGTGGATTCTTCATTACAAGTGACACGTTCCTCACTTGTTTGAGCAGACGGAATATTCTTTTCCTCAACATTAAAGGAAGGAGCAACTTTCTCTTTTGTTTCATGTTCAGTCTTATAATTTTCTGCAGAATTAGTGAACACAGAGATTTGGTTTGTTTCTTTGGAATTCAATTGCATGCCGAGGATTCGATTTTTTTCTTCCAAAAGTTTCTCACGTAACATATTTGCATATCTTTCAGTCTCTCTCAAATAAACTCCAGATTTACATGTTCCTTGCAATTTGGGCTGTCCGCTATCCATAAATTGTTCGATTTTTTGCATGGAAATTTTATTGTTCACATCATTAGGTTCGAAGTGATGGCTTTGCTGCTCAAACGAAAAGGGAAATCGGTCACTTCTATCATGGGCACCTGAACTCAAGATATTGATCTTCTCTTGAATCATTAGTGTTTTATTATTTTTGAGGCTGCTTTGGTTTTGTAACCTAACGAATTGCTAGTTTTTCTGTCGCTCAGAAATTTATTATTGCTGTGTATCATATCTATAAATAAAGATGATATTGAAATAATATTGTTTGTACCTGTGGCAGTGTTTATGGAGCAGATAATAGTCAATGCAGAAATGCCCGCTCATTATCAGACTACTTTTCTGAATATTTTTGAATGATTGCATACACAAGTATCAACTTATATAAGATCTTTAGCGAAAATTGTGGCCATACATCATTGAAAGCGTTAACTAGCTAAATGGTGATGACGACAGACTGGAGCAGCTGCCCCATTATAGATCATAGCATGGGTAATTAGTATGGATCCACTCATGTTAGAATAATAGACCAAACGAACGAAAAAGAACGATAGGTAGTTGATATCATTTTTGAGAGACGGAAATATCAAAATTATTTGCTTCTCTCCGAGCTTCCTAACTATTCATTTTCCCTCCGTTATTTTCCGTGAGTAGCGTATTCACAAGATAAACTTTATTAATTGGCTTTATTCCACTCCAAAACGCCAAAGCCCTCTCGCTACAAGAATCTAAACTTATCCAAACCAGCAATTTTGGGAATTTTTTTACGATGAACACATCATTATCAAAGCCAAGTACAGAAACTCCAAAAGTTCGAAGTAATTTTGACATAATGAAAGAATTCGTTAATTTAAATATTCAGGCAAGAAAATCTCTCTTACTCAACGTGAGCCAGAAGGTGTTGAGAATACTCCTGAAGGTACTTCTAAGAACTCAATGGCGCTTTTGTCACAACTGAAAGCACTTCCTAAAAAGTATGTTTTTTTCTCCTGAAAAACGAAAAAGTGGCATCATTGCATTGTATAGGACTTCGAGCAGCACCAGAAACGTAATTCAGGATTATAGGAAATCGCGGGTCAAGTACTCCTCAATAAACCTGAACGACCTCGTCGGAGATCAAAATTTGACCAATTTCAGTATATTAAAACAATCCATGAGCCCAAATTCAAAACAGAAAACACCTGCGAATAACAGGAGTATGAACAACAGCATATAATCACCCCCTTAACTCTATCTGACTATATAGGAGGCAATTTGAGCATCAATGTTGAGAGCTCTGAACAGACAGCGGATTCCAGCCGTTTGAAAAAACTGATTTCACCGAAAAGCTTTATTGTAATGACCTTTTACTCTGCATGCCTATGTCTAAACGTCATCATCATGTATTGAAGGCAAGCGACTCATCAAAGACCGATATTAGGGCAAAAAGGGTTTTAAATATGATCCAGAGTGAAACGAAAACTCATTCACTCTCGCTAACTTCGCCCACAAAAGTGCTTACACACCATCGTGATGCAAGCAAAGACTCTGTTAAAGAATATAAAGGAGGGAAAAATACGTCTATTGATCTCAGAGCTTTCGTTTCACCAAGAAGGCCAATTAAATTTGAAGAACCGCATACTGTTAAAGAAAAAAAAGTACCGGTACGATTATCCTTAATAGCAAATAATTAATACTGCTTTTTTAGGTGCAGCAGCAACAGCATCATCAGCCACCGCCACAGCAGCAATTACAACCGTCGTATCCGTGGTCTCCTCAATATATTTTAGAAAACTACGAAACTGCGCTCTCACCTCTCGAAAAAACTGAGATTTTTAAATACAAGGAAATATACTATTTTGGGGAGAATGCAACCAAGATACCAGCAACAAATGAGCAAACCTTTGAAGACGAAAGGTATGCAGCATGTGGGTGACTTTGCGGCTTGACTGAATGTTTCTTAGAAACGACTATAAAGCGATTCGATATGATCATATCGCGTATCGTTATGAGATTCTCGATATCCTTGGAAAAGGATCTTTCGGGCAAGTACTCAAGGTGTTTGATCACCAGACGAAGCAAGAAAAAGCGTTAAAAATCATCAGGAATCAGCCAAAATTCCACTATCAAGCCAAAATTGAAATCAAAATACTAAAGTACATGGCTGAGAAGCACTGTGAAGACTATAATATCATCAAAATGGAAGACAGCTTTATTTTCCGAGGACACCAATGCTTGATTTTTGAAATGCTGAGCATGAACCTATACGAGTACATAAAACTAAATAAATTCAAGGTTTGCCTTTCAAAATATCCTATCACCCCTCTAACATCAGAATTTTGATAGGGACTTTCCTTGAGCCTGATCCGAAGGATAGCAATTCAAGTTCTATACTCATTGAAATTCACAAGAAAGCACAAAATCATCCATTGTGATCTTAAACCCGAAAATATACTCTTGCGCTATCCTAACAAATCTGGCATCAGAGTAAACAACATGAAAATAGCAATTGAAAACGATCATGCTTCTTTGATAGGTTATTGATTTTGGTTCAAGCTGCTTTGAGTCTGAAAAACTCTATACCTATATTCAAAGCCGCTTTTACCGGTCTCCCGAAGTCATCCTTGGCTTGAGTTATGATACTCAAATTGATATGTGGAGCTTTGGCTGTCTTCTTGCAGAACTGTTTATGGGTATTTTGATTTCCAGCTTTTCTCAAATGCTCATATCTTTTCCTGTGAACCAAATTAGGATATCCAATTTTCCCAGGTGAGAGTGAAGGAGATCAACTTCTCGCAATGATGGAGATCCTTGGTGAACCTGATTTAGATTTTATTCAAGTATGCATAGTGAAGCTTTGGGAGTTTGTAACTAATCGTGTTTTCCAGAGAGGAAGCAAGAAATACAACTTCTTTGACGAAGATTATACTCCTAAAATGTTTCCAAATTCAAAAGGGAAAGTCAGGATACCTGGTTCATTGGAAATCAATTCTGTTCTTCGGTGCCGCGACCCTAACTTTGTGGATTTGGTTCAGAATTGTCTTGTTTTTGACCCAAAGCTCCGTTATACTCCTGATGAAGCTTTATGCCACCCATGGATCTTGGAGGGGCTCCCAGAGAATCTGCAAGCTCAGCATCTTAAACTCGTTCGAAACGAAACGGAGAGGAAAGAAATATCTGCCACAAAAACGCGACCTGTCCCAGAGACCACGATGAAAAACACTCAGGAACGATCAACGTCTACTCATAAAGGAGAAATCGGCGTGGGAACCAAAGAGGAATTTGCTGCTATAAAGCAAGACTCGAAAAGAAAGCCACCACTTTCGAATAACACAGAACCGGTGATCAATGTTGTGATTAATGTAGAAAGTCAGCGCGCTGAGAACATAAAACCGAAAATTGAACTGCAAGCTAATAACCAACCGGTATCTCAACGACTTGGATTTGATGCGATAGTTATAAAATATAGGTGAATGAAAAAGATTCAGAGAGCAGTACTGACCGAGCAAATACGTTGCCCGCGTCGAAGAGCTCGGGCAATATCAATTTCATCAATAACATTTACTATATTTCAAACGAAACGTTTGCTACCCCTCAGACGAAGCTTAATTCAAAGGGATTAACCGGTAATATCTACAGGAATTTAAATTTCTGAGTAGTTTTTTAGGCTCGATATCTCCAAAGAAGCAATTTGTGCATCATTCTCCTCAGCGTTCTCAAGATAAACTGGACACTAAGCTTCAGAATTTGATGACACATAAACGACAAAAGAGCAATGGTATTTTCAATGTGATTCTATCTCAGATTGTAATTGAAATAATTTAAGGCGCAGAGCAGAAGATTCAGGCATACACGCCTAAATCTTTGTCGTCAAGTGCGATTCGATGGCGTCCGAATTCGAACACTCGCAGAGAAAATATAAAAAAGAATGGGTTTTTTTCGGATGTAAAGAAAGACCTTTAAATTGACAAATGAGGTATTTGGAATTCACTATTCAATGTAAATTTTTCAATCAACTCTAATACGAAATCTACATGAGTCTATGTTGACTTTTGAACTTAATAAAGTATATTTGGTATTTGACTTCAAAAACCTAAAACCAATACTTAATGGCGCATAAGAAGAAGAGCCTGAAACTCAAAATGACAAAAGGAAAAATATCCTTTTGTGTGGAAATATATTCGCTGACTTTTTGAAAGCAGGAAAAGGATAGGCTTATATATATATAGGGATTCTCAAATTACTTTGAATTAATCTCTCGTGTGAAATAACTGAGGAAAAAATATCTTCTTCATCTTTTAAAGAGCAGCATTTATATTTTGACTCTTGTTTCAATAAAAAAAAAACAAAAAAAGGACCCTACCGGAATCGAACCAGTGACCTCTTGATCTGCAGTCAAATGCTCTACCACTGAGCTAAGAGTCCTTTGCTAGTACTCTTTGTTTTCATGCTAGTGTCAACGACAAACTGCAGCTAACATAGAAAATAGCGTTGAAAATTGGTCTTTAATTTACCCTCTAATAGATTTTGGAAATCAGCAGCATCCCGAGTTTTATGGATTCATATTAAATATTTTTCATATTCTTCTTTATGTATGCTTTACTTCTTTAGATAGATAGGCAGATAGTTATTTTCTCAAGCAAATATGGAATTCAAGATGATAGATAACTCCTCAATAACTATTTCATTTCCATTCGATTGGAGGGAGCACTCTGGAAACGCACTCTCCGAAGCCAATGCGGAATCTAATAATAAGTTATTCCATTGAAACTAACTGTTGTAAGCTTACCCATCTGCGCTGTCGGCATAGCCTTCCAAGATAACGGCGTCATTGTCTTGAAGATAAGTTCTAGTTTCATCACCGACTTTAATTTGCTCTTTGCCTCCAACAGTGAGTTCGAGGAGACAGCCTTGCTCAGTCTTCTCAGGGCCACTGATTGTACCTATATATCGTAAAAAGAATTAATCAGCTTCAAAGGTTTCAATCATCAGCTTTTTACCTGAAGCGAGTAAGTCACCAGCCTTCATATTGCATCCACCAACAGTGTGGTGAGCGAGTTGTTGAGCCATGCTCCAGTAAATATACTTGAAGTTGCTAGCAGACACCAACGCTTTCTCTTTACCTTTTGGTTCGATGTAAGCGTTAACTTTGAAATCGAAGGTGGAAAGGTTTGAAGAGTTCAAATAGTCCAAAGGAGTTGGGTCTTGCTTTGGGAGTGGGATTCTGAAAGGCTCAAGGGCATCAAGAGTAATAACCCAAGGAGCGACAATACTGGCGAAATTCTTGGCTGTGAATGGTCCCAAAGGCTGTCCTTCCCAGGCTTGGAGGTCTCTTGCGCTCCAATCGTTGAAAAGCACCAAACCGAAGATATGGTCTTCAGCCTCGGAGATTTTGATTGGGGTTCCGAGCTTATTTTCTGGACCTCCGAAATAGAATCCGATTTCGAGTTCATAATCCAAAGCTTTGGTTGGAGAATGAATTGAATCTTGATCATCGCCTGGCTTTTTGATTTGGCCCCATGGTCTAGGGAAATCGGTTCCAGAAACAACGAGAGAAGACGAACGTCCGTGGTAAGCGACAGGAAGACGTTCCCAGTTCTTGGCAACAGAGGTTGCGCCTCTGAAAATTTTACCCACATTCAAATGGTGGTATTTAGATGAATTGAAGTCAGTGTAATCTCCGGTCTCAGCAGGCAAACACATGGTGACGTCTCTGTAGTCATGAATTGCCAAATTGCGGAATTCCATGTCGTCCTTGACGGCTCCATCAGTTGCGAAGAGCTGTTGAATGGTCTTGCGGGCTTCTTGCCAGTATGGCTTGCCTAACGTTATCTTAATGAGATATTGAGGGAAATAGATCAGTTACCAAGGCTCATGAAAACGTTTAATGATCTGTGTCCGAAAGCGGTTTTGCCTTCCTTCTTCAAGGCCTCGAATTTCTCTCCCTTAAAGTATCCCTTGGTCTCCAAAGCGTCCAGATCGATAACGAAATCACCTGCGAAGCAATATTGAGAAAATGAGTTTCTAAGATAATTCTCTACCGATTCTGGTGCCAGGTCTTGGTCTTCTCAGATGATCCTTGTTTGGGATGAACACTCCGAATGGAATGTTTTGGATTGGGAAAGGATGGTCAGCTGCGTAGTAAATGAAGCTTTTAAGAATGCTCTTTTCTACCATGGCGAAGATTTTTCTTTATTAAATCGGAAATGTAGATCTTTGTATCTAATTATCTAAATTAAACGAGCTATGCATGTATATCTAATCCAAAAAGATATTCATGAAAATGATTCCTAATTTAACTCGTTAAAAACTAAATTCTAACTAATTAAATGAGGATTCTGAATGCCCTTTTTCAATATATATAGGATAGTTTTATAGATAAGGATGTAGTTTTAAAGAGAATAAACTGCAATCTAGAGACTTCTTTGCTTGCTGCAAGCAAGGGAGAAAAAAGAAAAATTTTCTTCCTTTTTTTTCTTTTTTTCTGATGATGTGTTCCCTATTCCAACAACTGAATTCTGTTGATCTATAATATTTGGCATCCAGACAGAGCATCGCTATCTCCTGAAATACCAATGCAGAATTTATAAATTTCACTCTCCATCAGATGAATTGTCGCTAAAAACGTGTTATTTTAATTCCACAAGTGATTGTTAACTATAACAATTATCTAAAATTCAAGAAGAAAAATGTGCTTTTAAATCTCCACTCTGAGAAACCAGCAATAATCAACACATCAATGATGAAGAATGAAATCTACCCTACTTACAGACGTTTACAAATCATGACGCTTTAAATCTTCTAACATTGAGAACATCAAAGCTATTTAAGTTTTGTATAAAAATTATCTTGTCTTTCTGGAGTCTTGAATTGCCTTAAAACTCGCAGATTCTGGAGAGGATTATCTTCTATTTGGGTCTCTTTTTTGTTAGAAATTATACTTGCGAAACATTTGCTAGCATTTGATCTAAGAGCATTAATTACCCTTCACAGAGGCACTCGACTTCAGAATCGATGGGGTAATAGACATTACAAACTCATCAATCTTAAGGTTCTTATCCAACACCGCTATATGAGCATAGCCTTTCATACCCCAGCTATCTCCCCAAGAATTTTCGACAATCCAGTATTCCCAGCCTTCAAGCGTCTTTCCCCATCCGACAATTTTTACGGCATGATTGCTAATAAATCTGGACACTCCATCCTGAACACGATAGATTCCTTCCTTGTAGACCAAAAAGTCTCGATATGCAGGAATAACAGCAACAACAGGTCCATTGCTCATTATTTCTTGTTTAATCATCTCCACCCCAGCAGTAATGCAGTAGTCAGCCACAGAAACCCTTTGACATTCTGAAACCGTAGATGGGCAATCGAGCTGTTTCCCTCCACTATATGGAAAGCATTGCTCTGTAACTAACCCATCGCTTTTGGCAAAATCAAGCACGTCGTTAACAGCTCCTCCTGCGCAATTCTTACTGCTATTTGCGCAAGATAGATAAGCTTGAGGCGATAAGGCAATATTCTGCCCAGTTTTCATGCAGAGTCGATTGGAAATAGCACTAGCCGCTGCAATTGCATAGCTCGATGAGCAGTTGTTCCCTATTGACGATTAGATTTGCTTTCGAAGAATTAGTACCTTGATTATAGATAGGATTCACGCAGTGTGGATATTGTAGTCTGAAATCAAAAGTGTTTTCAGTCATCATCTTGTCCTTAGATTCACATTTCGCTAGTAATGATTTTGACGAGAGCTTATTATGAAAAAGCGCTTTCGCGTCTGCTAACGTCATCCCCTAGAAAATAGTTAATAAAAGGTTGATGAAATATGTTGAAACTTCAAAAAAATGATTTGGGCCGAGCGTAAATCCAATATCTTGGATATTATGAGCGTCAATGTCATTCTTATCGATAACCAGCACAAGATGTGGCTTTTTGGATGAGTTCAAGTACCAGGAAATGACGGAAGAGATTGCAAGAACGACAAAACTGATCAAAATAGTCTTCTTATGCTTTTCAAAGAAAGTCTTTCTCCTTATTCTCACTTTTTTCTAAGGGTTGGTCATGTTCAGTCCCAATGGAAAAAAAAGTACTCTCCATGCTTTAATCTTTGCCATTGAAAAAGCACCAGCATCTACCCCAACAGGAGTTTCTGTTGCGTCAGCGACTTGAGACATGAAATTTATTTACAAAACGAATATATCTTTTTATTAACTCAATCTATCTCATAAGTTAATTTAAGCTTGCCGACGCGAAATCACAAAACATTAACGCAATCCTCATTTTTCAGTTCCCATAAAAATAACTCTCCGAAAAGCAATCCCAAAAAAATGGCAGGCCAGGTCTTAAGGTATTAGATCTTCAAATTACACAAGAGATCTTTTATCTTGAATAAACTACAACTTATAATGTTATTCAGTTTCAATGGTCAGAGCTTCAACAATGTTTCTTTTAACAAATTCAAATGTGTGTATTAGCTACATGCATTCATAAATAAATCATTTACGAATTTATGAATAAGTCTGCTTGCAATTCACATTGATAATAGATGACAAATTATAGTAGTATTTATACACAATAGTAAAGACTAATCTAAGGAAGTTCAGTAAGTTGATTTTCTGTATAGAATTTCCAAAGGACACTTCTCAGCTTATCTATCTCTTCAGTCATGACATTCAGGATATCACAAATTTGTTTTGGTTCAACACCAGGAAAAATCTTCTTTTCGAAGTTTTTCCTGCTCGGAGCGGCAGACATGCCGAGCTTTGCAATTTGTCTGAGGAAGAAAGGATGATGAGGTCCCAAAGCGGTCGTGTATGCCTTTCGAGCGCATTCTGAGGCCGATGCTTGGGGATCCTTTCCAAGCGAACCGAGCAGAACTGACATGAAATCTAAGAGCCAAGTCATTCTTAACAACGATCGGGCAGCTATTATAAAATGTTTGTTAGAAAGCGCAACCAGAGAGATTGATTACTTGATTCATATTTTGCGTACTTTGGATCTTTTGTGTGCCTTTTGTTATTATGACTATTTAATATATGAATATTGAGTCCCATCTCCTTCTGAACGAAGCCAAGCAGCCCAATTTTTGGGTGTCCAAAATCGTTGTAATTTTTTTGCATAATGGCCACTTTCGATGTGATGTCTATTATTAATGTAAGTTTCATGATGCTACAAAATTTCTACCTTGAAAAGCAATAGAAAGAGCGCTGCTCATTTCATTGAAGATCTTCACCACTTCAATGAGAATTTTCCAGAAAAGTTCAGGATTGATGTCTGAGAGATCTGAAGTAGTTTCTTTGAGCAAGCTTACAAGTGTAGTATAATCAAATTTTCCTTTCTTGATAGCGTCGAGCTCTTTGGCGCTCATTTCAGTAGAGAATTCCATTGTGTCGACCATGTTTCTTTCAAAACTTTCTGTTCTATTCAAATTTTCTATTTCGGTTATGAAGTGATTCGGCCAAGGCGGTTTATAAACCCTTAGTAAATACTGGGCGTACTGGCTTCAATATTCTGTTCTGGATAAAATAAAAATGTTTCTCTCTTCTAAATATAGTCTAGACCTTCTCGTCAATTTCCTGGATGCTATACAGCGGGGATATCATCAGAAAGAATAGAATATCGATCGCTGGTTAGAAAAATTAGCATATATCAGTATACTCAATTCGACATATTAATCAATTCCCAAAATAAAATGCTTCTCAAGGATAAAGGAAGATGGGTCAGATGCGAGTTCAATTAGCCATAATATAAGGTTTTCAGGAAGGGGGCCTTTCTATTTTGGTAAAAAGAAATGCCTCATAGGAGTCACTGACGTTTGTATGAACGATATCATTGAAAGCAATAAAATTAAAAAAAGTGCAAGACGATTAACGCTTGACAGAAATTTTCACGAGTTGTTCCTATATCATTATTGGACTTAATTCAAGGCATCCCGAAAAGAATGAAAAAAAGAAATTAAAACTGTAGAATCGAAAGAAACGAGAAGTAGAACTAACTCGTTTATGTAAAGAGGCCATTGAAATATTTGTGCTGTATGGCCTTTGCTGCGAAAAACATGAAGAACAACTCATTTTTGACCTCTGAGGTTTAGATTTAATCTTAAGAAAATAGAGGGATGAGAAAGCAGCCAAAATAGTTAGATTTAGATTTACCTTTGTATTCGTTATTCTGAAAATGAACAGATTTTTCTCCACTGAACCGAAAAAAGCTTTACGTACTTCGAAGGAAGGCTTTTCAAATCTAACTCACTATGATGACATAAGATCTTACTAATTGAACAGGCTATAATTTCTGTTCTCTAACTCGAGACTAAGATTCCAGTAAGATGACCATCTTCGGTTTATAAGAGAGCCTCTCTCGTCACTTCTGAAGAAGTGTTTCTCCGCTCTTTTCTTATAAATCTTGCCATTTCATCACCATTCTCTACAATATCCTAAAGCCTCAAAAAATGTTGAACCCTTTTTGTGAGAATCACTTACTAATATCAGAATGCTAAAAATCTTTTGAATAAATCTCATTTAAATTAATTATTTGTTTGCGGCTCCAATTCAAAGCAAAGAGAGACCACTATGAGCGACGTTCACGTAATTGAGGAAAACCAGCAGAACCTCGGGACTGGAGAACATGTAGGCGAGGAACAGATCTCTCTGCCCAGCAACAGCGAAGACTCTAGCCACATAGTAACGGAAGAAACACAGAAATCCAGTGATACGACTCCGTTGGGAAAAAACTCCAACGACATTGTCCAGTCTGACACAACTAACACAGGCAACACTAGTGAGCCTCATTCAGCTCAAAGTGATCCATCCCAATCGAATTCTCAGGTGTCTGTTTCTAGTACTGAGGAAGGCAAACAGAGCATAATCACAGTACCTCATGAGGTAGATGTGTTCCAGCTAGTAGCCGAGCTCAAGCACAACGCAATTAAATGCTTTGAAAGAGGAGAGTACTCAAGTGCGCTGGAGCTTTACAAGAAGGCAGTAGAGATGATCCGAGGTGAAAATTTTAAAAAAGGAACTGAAGAGCACAAAAAATTGTTTGCATTGAAAATGTCTTTGCTGACCAACCTAAGCTTTTGCTACATGCACCTTGGCGAATATCGTGTAGCTATCTCATATGCAGAAAAAGTTATTTTAACTGACAAAGACAACGTAAAAGCGTTGCATTGTATTGCTCTTTGCAAAGAAAAAACAGGTGAATACCAAAACGCATTTGATAAAATCAAAGATGTCATTGAAATCCACAGAAAGAAAGGCTTGAAGCCTCCGAAAGAAATCTATGATACCTATGCATCTCTCGAGAAAGAGGTGAAGAAAGACCCTTCTAATAGTCAATTAGTAAGAAGAAAGCAACTGGAGGCCCCACAATCTCCCGAACCAAAGAGCAATAAACTGTTTCAGATGTTATTCCTCTTCCCAACCTCTATTGTTAGCTATATGACTGTGAAAAGCATATCAAAATATCATCCAAAATCCAAGGAAGTCATCCTCTCTAGTGCTTTCCTCTCAAGTCTTATATATGGTGTATTTGTTGCTAAATCAAGCTTATGGAGATTGACTTTCATTGTCTCTTCCGGTGCATTCTTAGGCCTCCTCCATCTTTGGAACCGGTTGCGGATTAATTGAGTTTGATAGGAAGTTGTTTGTATTATTCTAGTCGAGATTTTTGATTTTGTATATTTTACAGACAGACTTTCACTTAAATAATGAGTTTCAGCTTTGAACCATTAGGAAATGATCCGCTGAATGATTAATTATCATTTGACATTCGAGATTTCGTTTACATATCTGGAAAAAGATGGGCGCTAGTTCTGGTACAGCAGGCCGTTAGTGAGAAGATAGCTTTTTTATACTCTTTAAGGTTAAAAAGATAAACCTCGTTTTTAACTCCAAACACCGTCCTAATTAAAAGCAACCTTCGATTATTTTCTTACTCTTCTTTGAAGTATCCTTTTCGCAATAGAAACTACTAAGATGTATGTATTTCAGAAGAAGAAACCAAGGATACAGGTAACAGAATTCACAAACAAAATGAAACAAATCGAAATATTACAAAAACTAGGAGATCTGATACTACTCAGACTAAATATTTACGCTGTCATTTTTCCTCTAAATTAGTTAACTTCCTTCATAATTGTCTTTTGCAGTCTCTGCTTTTGCAATTCAGTCAGGGTCTTGCAAGCGTTTTCGAGCAGAGCCTTTGTTTTGTCATCACCCATCAGAGCACGTAGGATCTTTGTGATCTTATTCTCGATTTCTTCATTAGCGAATTTCGTATCTATGATCGTCGCAAAAATTTTGACTACTTTAGGAAGTCTTTCACCGTTTTGACCCATGACAATAGCAGCATTCCAGTTAAGAATGATATCGACAAGCAAGGCGTGTTGCTTTCTACCTTCAGGTCTGTCCCATTGCATTGGCAGATGATTCAACCATTCAGGGATGATCAATTCAACATTGAGTTTTCCTCCGCTAGCCTGGATAATCTTTCCAAGAGCAGAGACTGCATTGTCACGTGCAAATCCCCATGATTTTTCGGATTCACTGCCTCTTTGAATTTTCAATGCTTCAAGGATTTTGATGATAGCGGTTTCTGCCAATAGAGTGAATGCATCTTTGCTCTTCAGAGCCAGAACGCCGATTCCATAAAGCGCAGCCTGACGAACAAAGCATGTTTTGTCAGTGGCATACTTGAGAAGCGCTTCTGAAAGATGAGGCCATTCGTTAGGGATCAATTCAATGCCAAGATATTCAATCATATCGTCGATCAAATATATACCAAACTTGTGCATCTTATCACTGAGTTCAGGCTTCAAAACTTTGGTGAGGACCTCAGAGTAGAGGATGCTGACGAGAGGAAGCGTGAGCTCTTTATGAGTCTTGAACAAAACACCAATCAGTTCTGCCAATCCGACATGTAAATCCTCCTCTTGGTCGTTATCGTCATCGAGGACCTCGATCTCCTCCTCTTCGCATTCTTCCTCTTGTTTATAGTTTTCATTTTCGGCTTTTCGGAGATCTGAGTCACTTAAGACCTTGAGGATTCTTGCAGAGGTCTCTTCGATTTCGTTTAATGTCATGAACTTTCCACAAAGGTCAATAATGTCTTTGATAGCGTGAACCATATGTAAAATGGTCTCTGGGTCCAGTTCAGCGGCAATTGTCGTCCAGAGCGAATCGATGAAAACCTTTGAAATTTTAATCATGATATCGTCCTTGTTCTTGACTTCAGAGTCTTTGATCACTTCGATAAGAGCTGGGAGGGCTTTGGCTGCGTTTCTTCTGATTTTTTCACTTTGGCTGTAGCCGAGAGCTCTCAGCACGATTTCTGTGGTTGATTCGACATAGTCGAAGTAGTATTTCTTGAGCTCAGTAATAAGGACATAAACCATGTTGATAGCGACCTCAGCTTCTTCGTGCTCGAAAGTGTTGCTGTTCTTCTTTGCAGCTTCTTTCATTTGTTCGAGAGGTGTTTCTCGACCGCCATTTGTGGCAAATAATGCGATGCTTGAATCTTCTTCCTTCTCTTTTTGAGGCGCTTTAAGAATATTTTCGATGACTTTGAACAGAGAAGGGAGGACGAGCTGAAGGTAAGGCACGAACTCGTCTTCCAAAATCAAGCAGATTCGCTGCCAGCCGGACAAAATATAGCATCTCTGAGGATCCAAAGAGTCCATTGCAACATCGTTCTTCTGAATCTGAACAAGCAACTCGATAATATCGCTTGCAAATCGCTTGAAGATTTCTTTTCCGACGCTGAATCCCATCAAAGTGATGCACTCGATACATTGACCTCTCAGTTGTTTGTATTCAGGTTGGGTGTGAGTTTTCATGATTTCGTAGATGATTGGAACAGACTTTTCAAAATATGGACGATAGTACTCACGCGCTGACTCGGCCGCTGCGGCGACAGCAGATAAAGCGTTCTCTCGAACAAGGGAGGTGCCTTTTTGAACGAATGGGAAAACAGCATTAAGCACGACCTCCAAATAGGTTTTAGTCAACTCAGTTGGCGTGCCTTCAAGGAAGTTGGTGAGTGCTGCGAGGACGTGAGCCAAAACTCTTGGAACCTCCTCAGTAAGCTTATTGAGGAGGGCGGGAATGACATCACCGTGGAATTTAGTTTGGAATTCGGGTTGGCAGTCATCAGCAATTTGACCAATGACATGCAAGGCGGCAAAGCGGATTTTTGGATGGCTATCTCTAAGGTATTTAAGCACTAAACCAGCGATTGGGGCGATATCATCAACGTTTTTCACGTACTCACCGACTTGAGAAAGAGACATTAAGGCGCTGAATTTGAATCTCCAGTCTGGGCTGGCCATCATCTGTTGTACCATACCGGAGAGCAAGGGAAGCATGATTTCGTGTCCGATAACGGAGATCAAGCGGTCAATGACATGAGAACCGAATTTGACGCCGGCGTTATCGCTTTCGTCAAGGACTTCTTCCATGAACCCTGTGAAAATTATAGTTAGCTATTGAAGCAATGAAAGCAAATGTTACCTTCTTTAGGGTCCATCCACTCCTTGGAAGCCTCTTGTGCTGACTCAATCATATAAGCGAACGTCATTTCCAAGAAATCTTTGAGATAGGTTTGTTGGTTTTCCTTGAAAATCTTGGGAATTCTTTCCATCATGGAAACAAGCACTTGAATGGCCATTTGTTTAATACCTTCGTCTTCAACCTCCTTCACTCCGCAGATTTTTTGGACGGTTTTGAATAGATATTGGAAGTTTTTCTTAAAGAATCGCGGCTCTGACTCGACAATATCAATAATGCATCCCAAGCAATCGACTCCCTATGGATAATGATTAATTCACGTCAATATCAGACGTAATAATTACCTTATCTTCGTCTTTAGCAAGAACAAAAAGCACTGTTTCCATCAAAAGCGGAACCAGATCTTCATAGAGCTTAGAGTGTTTTGTTTCAATTATTTCAAGCCAACTGCCCATTGCTTCGATCGCTGCGGTCTTGATATCGAGACTTGCGCATTCCATACCAGTTTTAAAAATCGAATAGAAGTCATTTTTGTATGGAATGAAGCTATCGCTCACGTAAGTGAAAAGGGTCGCCAATATCTTCAAAGCGGCTTCCATCATTGTGTCAATCTTGGATCCCCAAAGTTCCATGATGAGTTTGATAAGCTCAGGCCAATTTTTGTGCTCGTTTGAAACCTTTTCAGCTTCATCGTCGTCAATATTCATGATTGTGCCTCCGATTTCTCCAACAAAGTCGCAGATTTGATACCTGACTAAGCTAGTAGGTTCATCTCTAAGCGCGAGGAAAATTTCGTCTTTCACTATCTTGGCAGTTTGAGCGTTGATTTTGTACCAGCATGGGTTGAAATTTTTTTCTGAAAAAGCAGAGAGCTGCTTCCTGAGCATGACAGCACAAAAGCTTCTGATTTCTTTGACTTGCGAAACTAAGCAAATTTGTTAACGAGAATTGGTAGTAGACTATTTACTTCTAAGTAATTGAAGGAGAAGTATGAAATATTGATCAACATTCTTTTCTTTGACCTGGTCGAGGACGCCTTCAGCTTCTTTTCTCAGTTTATTGTCGTGTCCAAGGATGACTTGAATATAATTAGTAAGGGTTTCGAGTTCTGACATGATTAATAGTGCGGATTTTCAGAAAGGAACACCTTGCTTTTTTTGGTATTTTTGCTAAATTGGATTTTAACAAAATAAAAAAATTCTCCTTAAGTATCTTACTCACAAATTCCAATTTTGTGTTCTCACCGAGATAAATAAATGGCCTGATTCCGCAAAGTTTAAAGAAACTTCTCTTAGCCCAGAGAAAATACGCTAGTTGAGCGCAGCACAGAAGCTGCACACGAAGAAGAGGATTCAGAAATCTTATCTATACTCTTTGTTTATTACAATCTGCTTCGAGGTCTTTGATTCTACGATAAACTAGAAAATGGGTACTTACATCATTTTGAAGGCTTTCTTCAAAGTATGAATTGGAATTAATAATGGAAAGAAATGGATAGAGCAGAGCTATTTTATCGAAGTCTAAGAGTAAAAATTTAAAGTCCAGGCAGGATCTTTAAAATTGCATCTACATATCAGTAACTATCGGAAAAACGTACATAGAAAGCCAGCATTTGCGTTATCTAATTGAAGTGAGTGAGAGAAATAATCTTTTGAAAGATTTCATGTCTTTGATTTGCCAGACCTTTTTGCTAACCAATTGGACAAATCTTGAAGACATAACAAAAGTTCAATGCCAACAGCTAAGATCTCAGAAAAACATCTTACCTATCAGTGCTCATACCAATTCGAATCTAAGAAGAATTGCAGTTATTTGCATTGAGGGCTTCATAATTTAATACAAAATGAAATGTACATATATATCATCTTAACCCCTCTAGTTTTCCAAATAAATACTGGGTTTGCTATCTGCTTTTGCAAGTAAATAGATTTAGCTGACTCCATCCTAGGACACATACATATCCTCTTGATTTAGTCATACACAGGCTTCAAATCACTGACCATTCTACTTCTCAAGAAACGGTTACGATAAATGAACCTCAGCAGTGTCCTCAAAACGATTGCAATAGGTAGCAGTAAAGACAGATACTGGAACCATGCGAATTTAATGTTTTCTATCAATCTTGGGTAAATCCTATTGAATAAGATAACAGTCAGATTTGCCCACACAGAGAAATAATGCTCACAGGATGGTTTGCTCTGGAGGTATATTAACTCGAATGTTGAAAGTAGCACGCCCTGGCGCGGAGCTCGGGTATGTCAGTCCTGTGTAGTCAAACCTCAAAGTTTCTATGGTAAAGATAATATTATTAAAAATATTGCTTGGAGGTTCTCATACCGTTTCTTCTTGCTTTCTCCTGTATCAGAGGCAGTAAATCCGTACTTAAAGTGTAATTCTGTAAGATAGTTTGGTTATAGTTGCTCCTGACAACCGAGCTGTTGAAAAATTATTGGTAATTTTTTGTGAAGATCAATGCGATCACCTGACTGACAGAGGATTCAATTGTCTGAAGTTCAAAGTTCCGATCGCTCTGCCTCCTGCAATACCTCCACCAGAGGAAAATTCAACCCTAATGAAATCAATCATCTGCAATCGCACACTCGTCTATTTGCGGCATTAGCTACAAAAATCAGGGATTTGTGGCTCACATCCAACTCATAGTCGAAAAATAAAAAAATCTGGGTCATCCTTAGGTTCTGCGTCGCCTCGATAAATGAGATTTCGAAGTCGAAATAGTCATATTTTCCATCGTTGTTGAGATCAGTGCCAACCGCCTATCAATTCCATGAGCTCAGGGAATGGGAAAAGTGAGGAATTTTACTTTGACTGAAGGGGATAATATCTGATTTGTGAAGGCGCTCTGGAGATCGGGAATAGAGGAGTAGCCTCTGCTGCTTGTAGCTTCATAGTTCATTATTATGACTTCATTTCTGAAGTCTACATTTGGCGAGTCTCGGTATGAGTCCATCTGAAGCCAAAAACCTGAACGTAATTTGAATATGGAGGAGAAATTGAGGATATTCACCGTTAGTCGCAAATGCAAGGAAAAATGGGAGGAGCACAATGATGACGTACATGATTACACATCCGATCTGCGCAGAAGAAAGGACGCTACCAAAATAACGCTTCTCATAGATCTGGCTGGTTAGATATGGCATTGACGACTATTTGATATAGTTCAATTTTGAATTTATCTTGAATTATTGACACAATAAATAAATGCTTATCTCGAATGAATACTATCAGTTTCGAAAATTTTGAGACGAAATTGTGACTTCAAAAACATCCTGTCGATACTTTCGGAATTTCTCCAGCGATATCATCTGAAAAGGATAGTTTTTCGTGAAATTCTATGGCGAAACAGCAAATATCGACAATAATGTATCAATGGTAAGTCTAAAAATTTGAAAAAATATAACACAAGAAAGCAGCGCGCATGAAACACTCTTTTAACTAAAACTGTCATTACAATCAATCCAAGCCCATCAAAAGCACTACTTTTCTGCTATTTATTAATTGTTTTGGCCCTCAGAATTTGAGGGCTCCTCTCACTAACATAAGTATGATGAAACCTGCTTCTTTATTGCGTCGTCTCCATGTGCTTTTTGGAAAGCAAGCTCAAAGCCTCGAATCATTGTCCTTCTAATTAAGAATCAATTTTCATTAATACATTTTCTCTAAAAAGTGCATCGATTCTTTTAGCATTATTACAATCCATTCTTGTGAAGGCCTTTCCTTCGGATTGGGATGGAGACAGAGTAGTGCAAGAATCCGAAGGTACTTGAATAACTTTTTGGGACCCATCAGCTCAGCTGAAATTTGCGACATTTTCGTTTTGTACGTGAGCGTTTGATATTTTTGACTTAAGGCAGGAAAGTTGGATTTTTTAAAATCGATGAGGAAGTTATCGAACAGCATTTCTCCCATCATCATTCCGAATGAAAAGAGATCCGTTCTATCGTCGAGTTTGCTTGTTTTGAATGGTTTAAATACGAGTTCTGGAGCGGCGTATGGGAAGGTTCTACCGGGTTTGAATTGCTTGTCGTAATCTGCTTGCCTAAGGCCGAGGTGTGGGTCGGGATTTTTGAGATAGGACTCCCCGAAATCGATAAGTCTCAGAGTATAATTTTTCTGTATTAGAATATTAGAGCCCTTGATATCAAGATGATAAACTCCTTCTTGCCCAAGGAAACGGATCCCTTGGGCGACTTGTATTAAGAACCAAATTTTAGTGTTGATGCTTAGACCATTATTCTTCGTTCTAAAATGCTCAAGAGACTTATGAGGATAAAATTCCATTAAAATTGCTCGTGAATGCAGCCCAAGCTCCCTTTTATTCTGATCATCAGCATCGTAAAATTTCGCTACAAACTGGGAGGCAGAATTTCTATATTGAAAATGTTTCAGGACAAGCAGCTCATTATTTAAACGATTTTCTTCTTCTTCAAGCTCGAAACCATTCGGGTTCTGATGTCCACTGCTCCTCGAGTTGCTCTTTTCTTCTTTCATGATGATTTGTCTCGTAATTGGTCCCGTAGAATACCCTTTGATTCTGTACGTAATTCGCAGCAAAGAAAGGTCGCCAAATCCTCCAGAAGTGACTGCAGATCGAATGTCGTCGACCTTTAATAGGTCGATAGGAGTTACAATCGTCGCTTTGTAACTCGCGGTCTCGGAAGTAGTCGGGAATGCCAGAAGATTCAGTTGCTCATTCGTCCAGTTCAATCTGTTACTTTTACAATCTCTAGAAAACGTTTTGATGTTTCTAATATGTGCTACAAACTCTGGATTCAGCTTTCGATAGGTGTATGGCTGTGTGTTGGGCCTCGTTTCAATATGTTTGAAAATATCACTTGCTTCTTTCAGCGAAATCATGTTTATCATGAACAGTATCTTGTAGATGTGAAACCGGACTGCGAAGTAAGCTGTCGTTAGATTGATTCGGATGATTGTTTTTATCGGCTGAGGGTTCAGACACACGTTTTGAGTTCGTGCGCTTGTATTCACGCGAAAAAAAATGTTGCCGGCTAAAATATCGAGACCAAAGAAGCCAAACCGAAACGAGCCATTGAGCTTGGAGAAATGCCTTGACATGAGCTTGATGAGGTTTGGATGTGAGAGGCCTATGGGATGAAAATGGGTTGTACATAGTCTGGTCGTTGTTTCTATTTTTATTTCAGAACCCACGTCTCTGAGGACGAGGGTGGTGACTAGTTTAACGATATTTGGGACTTCCACGAGAACGAAGGAGGTTTCGATTTTGGATTCAGCTGAAAAATATTTTGTTGAGAAATTTTCGAGTTTAAACTCCTTTTCTACACTTTCGAACAGCGATTGCAAACGATTGTTGTTGATTGTCCTGTTGTCGGCAGGGTTCCGCCTTTTGGCTTTCATAGTACTTTGAGAGGGAGCTAATTGGGGTGGGGAACTGTGGTGGATATAATTTCACTTTATTGAAATCCTTAGCTGTTTAAATAAAGCAGCAAATAATACAAAGCATGAAAAGAGCGTGCCTATATTGTGATTTACGATAAGCGAAAATTAAATTTCATCAATCGTTCGTTTTGTTATTTTTTGAATCTAAATGGGCGAGTATTTAGTATGTAGTCCGAGAGCTAGGCAACTAAAAAACGAACACTTACAGAAACTGGAGCGTTTGTGTCGAATGCAAGTATTTTTTGAGGCAATAATGAAGAGAATCAGAAAATCAGAGAATGATTACATCTTTTTCTGTGTTTATTTCTTCGTTCTTATAATAATATGGCTTTTGATATCTTCTCTCGTGGTATGGTTTGCTTATTTGGCTCTAACTCAATTCGAACTCGCATCAGATATGATGAGTTTTTTCTTCTGAAATGGACCTTTTGATTAGCTAATGCGTTGGTGTAACGCTTTTCACCGACTACATAACGTGGTTCTATAACAAAACTGAGGTTGTTTGCTGATTGGCAGAGAGACAATTTCCATCCATCTCGATAAATGTTTCTAAAGACTCTTAATTTGAGGCATTCAATCCTCGATCATATGGGATTCAATTTTTTTAATGTGTACGTAGTTCAGGATTGAGTGTATTTATCTTTACTGTTCACAGATTGTTACCGCCTAAAACGCCGCTTTCTCTTGTGACGCTTACTAAAAATTATTTTTCAGTCAATCGCGCTGCATTCAATAAATAATCTTTTTAATGGAAACAGCACGATTCGCTTTGACCCCAACCGATCAGGAGAAGCTGTTTGACGATCCAGTACACATGCTACCCTTAATAAATACTCACTTTGCAATATCAGGAACTATTGAAATGCTTTACAACCCATCACAGTCTGCGAACTTCTGAACAAAAACATCAAGTGATCAACACTTTACTGTGTATGCCGAAACTGCTTGAGTTTGCAAAAGACAAAACCGATATTAAAGAATTCACCAGATTATTTGCAGAGCTGTTCGAGTACGAGCTTATCCCTGCAGGATCAGCTGTCTTTCATTTTGGTAAGCGCAATTCTTTGGAGTAACTAATTTCTTCGTCTCAGCGGAACAAGGAGACGAATTTTACATTATTCTAAAGGGACAAGCCGGAGTCTTTATCCCGAAAACCGAGTTGGAAATGATGGATGATGCTAAAGATGCCTCAAAGCTCCAAATCTCCAACCAACTCAATGAGTTCTTTTCAAAGCACCCTGAAACGCCTAAAAGCCTGCTGTTAAGAGGCGATACAGGATCATTTCCGAGCGAAATAAACGTAGATGGTCTGACATCAGATGAAAAGATGCTCTACTGTGCCTCGGATCATAAACTAAATTATTTTCGAAAAGGAGTGTGCTCTTTTAAAAGGATCAATTCGTTGGCTGCTGGAGACAGTTTTGGAGAAATAGCACTTATCTTCAATCGTCCTCGAGCAGCGTCGGTCATTGCAATTTCTGATATGCATGTCGTTAAAGTCAATGTGGAGAGTTACAAAATAATGTTTGATGATCAAATAAAAAGCGTGGAGTCAAAAGTTGCGTTTCTCTCCACCATTTTTAAATCGGTGAATAAGCAAATATTGGCGAGAGTTTGCTACTGTATCGAAGAAAAGCCTTTTGGAAATAACCAGTTTATTTATAAGCAAGGAGCGCCAGCTCAAGCTCTCTATATTGTGAGAGAAGGGGAGGTTAAGGTATGCTCAGTCGCTCAAATCTTTCAAAATTTCAATGAATTTGCATTTAGATATATAGGGAGGTAAACCTTAAACCTAAGGGCGAATCTGCGATTTCCAAGCTTCAACGATCTCCTCGAAAAACGATCCGGCAAAATGTAAATGATTGTTTTGGGGGCACGAGCATAACTCTTTGTGATAGGTTGCTTCGCTCGGGCCTGGCTCTATTTTCGGAGAGGAGACAGTAATGAATAAGGAGTTTCATGACTGCAATGCAGTTTCAAGTTCTATTGAAACATTCGTCTATCAAATCAGCAGGGAGGTACTAACAACTCTATTAAACAGATAACACCAACATCAACCAACTTTATTTAGAGTTATCATAGCGTGATTGCACTTGTTTATGGCGACGTGGCTCAGCTCATTCGTCAGCGGTTAAATTTAAACACTAAATGGAGAGCTCAGAGAGTGAAAAAGCTCGCTGATAGTCAATTTCAAATCAGCTTGCTCAATGAAAAGGCAAAAGAAATGGAAGTACCTAAAAAATTAGAGGAACTGAGTCCCGAGGATCAGGAATTAATAAAAACAGGCCCTCGATATGAGGCCGCCAGCATAATCAAGTTGACGGACAAAAGAATCGCTCATTTCGATTTCAAAGACCAAACTGAAAAAAGGAGATTGCTTAAATCATTCGTGGACACTCAGAAGAGAACCAGCCGCGTTCTCAATAAGCCTGTGGAAATTGACACCATGGAAGGAAACACCGAAGACATCGATAGAAAAAAGCAACTGAATTTATTCCCTGTGTTTGTTTACGAAAAGGAAATCGCTCGGAAGTTGTTAAGAAATTATAGATACGTGGCATCCAATTACCCTCTAGCAGTTGACGACAGCGCATTTACGCCAGCTTTTGAAGAGCATAGCATGATACAACAAACACCGAAAGCATCTGCTATTCGAGCTGAAAATTCGTTCATGGTCTCTGACTCGCGTCGCACTCCCTCTGAGAATCGACAGTCGTCACCGAGATCGAGATTGGGCCAAAAAAGCAAAGAAAATACTCCGATTACAAAAGGAGATATGGTAAAAAGTTGGAGCGAGGTCACACTGCCTCCGAAACATCAAAGAGCTTTGACAGCAAAGACCGCAGTTAGCTCAAATAAGGCTGGTCGTCCGTGCGAGGAAGCATATTCTCATTTTCGAATTGAATTGGAAACGCCTCGGATAGTCGACAGCACAGGTCCTAGTCCCTTTAATATCAAAATCCCTGTTAGACCGACTTCAAGAGATTCACGTCACACAGCAAACCCTCAACGGCTTCGTACACATAGACAGCACAGTTATAAATCATTTGGATATTATACTCAGCGGCTTGAAGAGAATTCGACCTCGCAATGCTCGATCGTGAACTTCACTGAGTGTAGTATCAGCTCAGTTGACAAGAAGACGTCTGGTAAAGGAGGTCCTACTCCCAGCCTTACGAGGAATCTGATACATTCACAGCATAATATGTTCAGAATGAAACCCAAACGACTGTTTCTGATGGAAAAATATCTCCCAATCACTCCATCTACTGGAACAATGCTAAACAGTCGCTCTCAAACCACGCTGATTAAACGAAGTTAACAAAATTGGTTTGCTAAAAGCGACTTGCAGCACTTTGTCCATTTACATAACTGCTGTCGCTTCATAACATACAACCGAGTGACAAGCGTTTTACTTGTTACCATAATTTCAAAGTCTAATATATTATTCATCGTGTTCTATCATCTATAATTATCTACCTTATAAGTCGTGATTTCAATGTGTGAATCAATGCTTTTCATCTAATAATAGTAGAAAATCAAAAACATTAAGCTAAATCTAAAATGACAAATTAGAAATAGATTGAAAAAGCTAATGCAAATTTGGCCAAACAACAACAACTCAAAGTTTCTTAACCGGTTCAACTATGGCATCTGTTATATTTTGTTTCAACAAGTCGTATTCTGTCTCATTCAGGATTTTCTTGCTTGAGTTTAGAATTTTGCTGTAACTCTTCTTCAATAGATCAGCACTTGAACTGCGACTATACCGCCCATTTTTCTCCGGGGATTTGCCGCCATTTCTCTCATTTAACTAATTAAAAGGACTTAAGTCTCGATCAAGGATGAATTATTACATATTTTTTGCTTCCTTGTACTTTTGACCGCAGAAGATTTTCTTTGCTTGCTAACATACTCCTTAGGTTTGCAGCTCCATCTTTTATCACTGTTTTTGTTTCATGGATTTTGCTGTATGTATTAATCGTTTCGCGAGTAGAACCTCTTCCTGGAAGTTTATTGTGGCTATAGTTAGGATGATCTTCTTCCGCAGTATTTTTATTTGATGTTGAAGATGATTTCTCCGCTTCAGATCTTCTGTTCATGATTTGGTTACTGCTAAGCACATCTCTTTTTTCAGAAGCACCTGTCATTGTCCTCGTCACCTACACCAAATAAACGGTATAGAGGCAACTTAATATATTCTGAGCCTACGCTTTTTCTGGGTCCACTTTGAGAATCGTTACGCTCATGTTGGTGGCTTGAATGTGGTCGAGTTTCGTAAGAATTGCCGATAGTGCTGTATTTCTAAGTAAAATTTTTTTCAGAATGAAAAAGCCTAATAATAACCTACTTTTGAATTTTCTGATGCCGGAATGGCTGTGCTTGGTCTACCCACTGATTGGTGAGTATGCTCTTGGGTATTTTTGCAAGCTAAATATCGATATACTTCCTCTTTAATAGAGCTACCCAATAGAGTTTGAGTGAGAGTCAGGATATTGTAAAGTTTTACTCATCTTTTTTTCGCATCTCTGGCGTTTTTTCTCTTTTGTTATTTTTCGCAGCGCGCGAATTATATTTATCCATTGAACTATCGAGGCCGACAAAGCTTTTCCTCTCGCCTTGCTGAATTGGATCCTCATATTCAAACCCATTTTTGTGACTTTTCCTCGGCTGAAAATAATATTCCTATCACACCGTCGAAGTAACGAAATGTACCATTTCTTTGCTTTCTTTTTGAGTATTTGAGTCATATGCAATGGAGTTCCGTGTTTTCTGATTAAACTGGACGGTCCGCTCAAGTTCAGCGATTCTCGCTCGGAGGATAGGAACCAAATCAGCTTGTAGTTCCAATACTTGAAGCTGATCAGCTTTTGTTCTGAGCTCTTTTCTCAGTCCTTCTAACTCTTTTTCTTGCTGAGTGTATTTGACTTTCACCTCTGCTAATTCCTTGAGAAGATTGCTTTAAGTTCATTAAGAGGTCTTAGCTACTTCAGATTTCTCGTTTCGAGAAATATCCCGTCTATTCTTTTCATACTCATCGATTTTATCTTGGAGTGATTCTGTGTAAATTCTCATTTGCTGCTCAATCTTCAAAAATCATTGAGACAAAGTGTTATAAATGTCTAATACTTTGATATGCTCTCGAATTTCAGCTTCCAATTTTTGTAATTGCGGCTCATACTCTAAACACTCGTTTTCTTTCCGCTCTTCAATACGTTTCTGCAAACTCAACTTGGAACGCATGATCTGAAAGATAGCTTGGCGCATGAAATCTAAATGCACAAGTGGCTCGAGTTTAGATAGTTCTTCTTCATCAGCTGTCAAAGGTATTGTCTTATGCAAAATTTCTAGCTCTTTATCATCCTATATTTCAAGTGAATCAGCGTGAATATGAATATTTATTATACATCCTCGAGAATCAGACGCTTGATATCCAAGAAGATATCGAATATCTCAATTTTCACGTGCTCGAAATCAGAAGTTTTAGAGGAGTGTGCTGCGAATTGTAGTCCGCTTGAGTCGTTGCTTTTTATATATGAGAGTTCAGCGTAATCTTCTCTTGGGTGCAAGGGCTCGCAGCTTTGGTAATCACCTGAAGTTGAGTTGAAGGTTTTGAGATGTTTTGTCTGATATATTAAACGAAGCCTTTAGAAAATGATCAACCAAATAACTGAACTTACAGGCTCATAGTCTTGATGTTGGTCGCTATGAGAGACGATTTCACCTTTGCTTTTGTGCATTAAGTTGCAATTTTGTTTAGCTAAAAGTCTGTTGCTTGTCTGTTAATTAATTTATTTAAATTGATTTCCGCGAAATTTGGCTATGCATTGAGCTTTAGGCTGGCTTGGTTGCAAGTCCCATGTATTTTCACTTTGAAGGAATCGACCCCAACTGCGACTCTGCAATTTTGTGCATTATGTGGACCATAGATGATGCTAGACACTTTGTAGAGTAATTGCTTGTACAAACTACCTGCTCTCAGCAATCGGTGTAAAATATCTGTTGCACTAAAATAAGCAAGCCTCTTTAAGTTTAAGGCTGGTCAAACAATGCAGTAACAATTTTTGTCGGCATCCCAACTATAATTATTAAGACTAGCATTAAGGTTCAGCATTTTCTTAGAGCATCCTCGAGAGATCTGCAGCACGCTACCCTCCCAAATCAGACCAAATAAAGTGATTAGCAGTGAATTCCAACAATATTGTATCGTGCTGTTTAATGATATACCAAACTATGAAAACATAATATCATTTCTGGACAAGTATCCTTTCGAATACCTCGAGAACAAAATAAGCCTTCAATCTCTTCGTATCTCAAGACACCTTTGGAATATCTCTAAAAGAAGAGGAGCATTTTTATTAACAACAAACTTTCAACGATTGGCTTTCCTAAGAAAGATTTTTTGTTTGTTTCAGAAATTAGCTCCTTATTGAATCTTAGTCTATAAATTTTCTTTAAGGAAATACAAAGGTAGATTGTAGCTCATTTCGAATCAGAAAAATGAGACTCGAGAAAGTTGCGTATGAGAGAATTATCAACAGCGCTGCCCTCGGCCGTCAAAGAGTGATTGGCGCTCCAAGGAAATGGTACTTCCAAGATAAGGACAGCGCTCAGACCATTCTTGCCCACCAAGTCCTTAATCAAGGCATCACCGGCACTCTCTTCAGAGTCTTCGAGCCTGTTATCGCCTGGTTGTTCTGGAAATGGCCAAGAGATATTGCCATTCAAAGAGGTGAGCAGAATTCAGGAGACAACCAGACTGATGATCTTTTTCTTACCGACAATAGGTCTTTCCATGGAAGATTTCGAGCTTCACACTGACAGAGAGCAAAGAAGAGAACTTCTCACCGAGAACATCTGGAGACAGAGGTATAGACACTTCGCTCTGAGCTGTTAACTCAACTTTATTCAAATACCATAAAGCTGCCACCCATACCAACCTCTCTTGTTCAAGAGAAGAAGAGCGAGATACTACAAGGTTGAAAGAGCTGTTAGAGGCTTCATGGTCCCTGACTACCTCAAAAATGAAGCTGCACAGAGAACTTATGCTGATACAGTTGACCTTCAGAGAGAGTGGGACCGTTTCCAATATATTAACTACTACTCAGACATGACCCCAACTACCCACAAGCCAGTCATGGTTAGATACCTTGCTCTCGAAATCATCAACGTCTACGGTATCCTCAGAGACCAAGCTTGGGAAAGATATTTCTTTAATGAGGCAACATACATCGAAAACGATTTCTCTCCTCAAGAACTCGCTGAAGCCCGCAACCCTTTCCCACAATACGACCTCGAAACCCAAGAAGGCAGAAGAGGATTCGAGAATGAAGTCAACAGATTCATCAAATTGTACCCTGGAGCCATCATTCCTGAAGGAGAAACCTTCGATTTCAAGGAGTTCTATGTTAAATGGGCCATCACTACCGGAAGAGACACTGGCAAATTCGACCAAGCTCTCGTTGAAGAACTCAAGAAGAAATTAACTGCTGACACCACCACCTCCTATGCTCTTCCTGGCGAGGAGAAGAAGTCTGGACACAGCAACCTCGGAAAGGACATTCCAAAGGCCATCCATAAGCCTGTTCATAAAGCAATTATGCCAAAGTAGAAAGGTTTGCATCGGGAATGAATTGTTTCAAGTCGAGGAAGATCAAATCCAATTGATATATTGAAAATTTTTTGAAAATTTCGCCTCTTCTATCCTCTGTGTTGGAATGAATAGTGCATATAGATTGATCTGGCTGAAATAGGTCCTTGAACTTGAAATCTTTATCAGTAAGAAAATGAGAATATCAAAGAAGCAATTGATGAGCATAGAAAAAAGCTATTTTTTATTTTATACTATGGAGAATTATCGAGAATGCTAATATTCGGGAGAATATAACAATTTCATTGGAGAGTAACTCACCTCTTCAGGCTGGTTTTATACAATGACCTTGTTAGATTTTCAAAATCTTGCACATCATGTATCTTGAATTTTGTTTATATTTCTTAGGAAGAAATAAAAAGGGGACAGCTTTTGCAGAGACTAAACTAATATATTATTATACCAATTTCCTGATGTTAGTTGGTTCGTTCAAAATAGTCATGAATAAATTTATTGTACTTCGATTCGGCAGGTACCGTTTGGTTATCTGTTTAGTTCGATAAAACGAATAAATAAGTTCTCTTCTAATTTGATAAACGAGTAAAATTCACAGAAAACACTTGAAAATGAACCAAAAAAACATCAGCCTAGGACTTCTCTTGCTAATTTTTACCTTAACCTACAGTACGCATGGATACAACAATTACCTGAAAGGTGCAAGCGTGCTTTTGCAAACCCCTAATGACTTGCCGAGCGAGTTACTCTCTGAGCAAAACGCAATCTCTGGAGCTGCTTACTCAAGCAACGCTCAGCTGAAAGTCGAATCAATATGCAACACAGCTGTTGAACTCTATATGACTTTTGGAAATGATACTATCAAGCCTTTCGACTCTTGCAGTTATACAAGCGAGTTGCTTGGCATTTCAAATTCAGAATTTGCTGATGAAGTTCCCAGCTGTTTGGGTGATGTGGTTGACGTTTTCTGCACATTTGACCTGGAACGTGAAGATACTGTATTATCGAGAGAGCTATTCGATTTTGTTGTGAGCAGCATCAAATATTGCATCAAGGTAACTGTTGATCATCGTGTTCTTCATACTAAACGACATTGATCTATCACTCTCAGGGTGTCAGCACGTCATCTTTTCAAGTTTACTGCCCTGCGCTTGATATAAAGACTCAGACTGTTACAGACCTCGATGCTTTCTGCTCAGGACTTTGGAAAATGACTGATGTAGCAAATGAGGATGATTACACATTAGTGTCCTTAAAAGTTGCCCCTGACGTGAGGACGGTTTACAAATATGTTTCAGATACTGTAATAATTACTTCCATTATATATGAAGCTGATAGTCCTCTAGGAATATGCACAATGCAAACAAATAGTGGAGAATTACAACTATTGCATTTATGTAGATGGTGCGATGGGCGCAGAGTCATTAAACAATTGCTATGACAGGAATTTCGAAATGTATCAGGGCATGCATGTCAAGCTTTACAACGACAACATCAGGAGCGTGGTACTTACCATTCTATCTTTACGAATGACTGAGTCTTTTGTGATAAGTGTGGCAATGTGGTCGTCCCAACGCTGATTCATTACGCAAGAATTGAAGATCTTACACTAGGATGTAACTGAGTCTCTTGATTGGAGTATCTTATCATTCAAAAGCGAATATGTATGGTTTTTGCCAAGACCTTCCGGATTTGAACATAAAAGCCATTGAGGAACGCATGACGGTAATATTCACTTGAAAACATTCTTATATTTCACCTTGACGTAAAATGATAGAACGTGACTTTACTAAAGGATCAAAATACAGAAACTATCGCAAATCTCAGAGCATCAATCGAAGTTTTGACGAATCTTTCGGATTTACTAACGAATACCACCACATGTATTACGCAGCTCGAGGTATCTCTATTTGCGTTTTATTGTTTTCTAATTTTCTGCGGAATAGGATGAATTCCTTGAATTTTATAATGTGCTTATGGCAAATAAGAGCAATGAGATCGAAGTCACGCAATTTGTCAAGGAAAATATTCTTTTTTTGAATGATACGATGGTGCAACTGGTTGCATATGCAGAAATTTATAAACAGAATATTACAAAGATTGAAGAGGGTATTGAAGTTTTCTTTTTATATTCAGCTGACTGAGTTTGTTTAGCAGGTGATATTTTGAGTGATGTTGAACTTGCGACTGCTGATACTAATCAAATGCGGACTCTCTTCAACGTCACATATGAACTCTTGGGTTATATAAATTCCGCTCTGAATGGCACTACTTCCAGTGATCTCACGAATGTATTGAATGAAGAAGAGAGTGTAGTTGTAATTGACGCTAATGGTAAATGTTTCTATTGAATGGTGCATGATTTACATTTGGGGCATAGTCACTCCTATAATCAAGCAAGATTTTGTGATGCGCCTCTACGACATATTTTCTAAATTCGCAGAAAGTAATGATAATTCTCCCCAAAGCTTACAAGTGATTGTTTAATGTTTTTAGCAAGCTCAAGTGCAATGACTAATCTCAATGTTTTCGCTGTAGCAGAAATAGACACTCTCAAGGCAGCAATTGCCGAATTGAATGCTGAGAATCTTGAACTAGCAAGCTATGTGGAAAATTTAATCTCTCAGAGAGCGATTAATGTAGAGTTGGAGTCTTATCTAATTTGATATGTTTTTGGAATTTAATTTTTTTGTATGATAGTATTATGTAATTATTATTAATCTTTCAAAATTAAAGAAATGACTGAATGTTTATTTAAGATAATGGCTCTCAAATTGAGAGATGGTAAATGAAGCCAATGTCGAGCTTGATCATTAGTGCGATAATAAGAAGGGATTGATTGGAGCAACAATCTTTTTGCACTAATTCGGGTTCTGGCTAGAAAAACAAGTATTAATAATAAAGATTTGCAAGCGATTATTAGGAAAGGAGTAAGGGTATTGAAAGATAATTATTTTACAATGCTAATTGTTGTATTTGAAAAAAGTGTCTCATTTTCAATAACTCATGTATAAACAAATTCAAAGTACTAATATTTGAAAGAGAATATTTAATAGAAACTGTAATTAGATTGAATGAAAGCTTATCGCTCTCGGAGAATAGAAAGGAATACTCTTTTGTAATGTTTCCAAATTTCATTTCCTTAAGCGAAGTGTGCGCCATAGTATGATTTTAAAAGAAAGATAACATGAGAATGAAAATCTAATATCATCTACTATCCTCTATCATATTACCCTATTATTTTCCTATGTCTTCATGGAGTATCTTTCTATACTTAATTATGTATCTACAAAGTAGAAATTCTTTACTAAGGTATCGCCATTGCAAAATTAGTTTGATGATGAAAATTCAAAAATTCTTTTTGCTGAAAACATTTAGCATTAGTGTTATTTGTCCAAGCAAGATATAAGATATTTTGAGATATATGACTTGATATTTTTTTTGGGATTATCTACTCATAGATAGCAATTGCGTACAACTCAATGAATCCAATTATACGAGGAAAAAGATTTCAAAATCAAAACTGATTTACTGTCCAACACTGCACTAAAGCAGGAGGATTTACTATTCCATTCTTTATTAGAACTCTGTAAGCTCAATATGAGATCCTAAAGTAATACTGCTTTTTTTTAGTTGCGCATTCTATTTTAGAGCCAATATTAAATTAAACCGCATTGAAATGACCTGTGTAATCATATTGATGCTATTCTCCTTCTTTCTTAAATCGACGGCTTATTGAATCACTTTTTCAGAAATAATAGATAATTGTAATACCAATCCCAATTGTAACTTTCTGAGGATACGAACCTTACCCGCCTTTCTGGAATTAACTACCTATATCCAACAAACTGCAAATAATTAATTAAGACATTCCCACATAATTCAGAGCGATCTCTTTGTCAGCTCTCACTAATCGGCGAGCTGTCAGGCATTGCAAACAAAATGTTCAGCATTCTTTCAAAGAGATGTTCTGTTTTGGTTATTATATGGATTATCTTGATGCAGCAGTGAGTCTTGCTTTTTTGCTTTTTTCTTGTAATTAATGAATCTTTTGAATATATCTGATACAGCTGAGCTAAATTTTGAATTCAAGAATTAATTATAATCGAAAAAATTTGAATCATTATTAATTAATAAATTGAAACTCACTTTTTTTTAAGCGCGGTCTCTTGAACGTGTTTTTGAGGGCAGTCCATTAGAACCCATTCAAAGCAAGTTTATGCCCATTCTCTAGATGTGAGTTGCTAAATTAAAATCACGTGTGTAACCGTATATTGCTTTTTTTTTTTTATCAATCTCATAAATGACCAAACTGGGAAAGGTTATCAACCTTCAAAATTACAATGAACATATGTATCAAAGGAAAATTTGCTAAAATCGTTCAAACCAGTGAATTAAAAAAAAGAAATAAATGATAACTTCGAATTAAAGAAATTCTAATTATCTGGATGGAATTATACTAATGCAAGGGTCAGTTAAATATAAAACTTGGTGTGAAAGAAACTACGCAAGTAGAAAACACTATTCAATATAAAAACACTTTGGCTGTGTAGTTCTTGTTTGACTCACCTACCTCATTCGTTGCAGTTCTACGACAGTACGATGAGAGTTGTGACATACTAAAAGATAGTGTATTGAAAGCATTCCATGAGTAATGATAAACTTCGAAGATCACGCATATACACAAGATCTTTAAGCAATACAAACGCTGTGAATACGATTAATACGAATTAAAATGGAAGAAACTTGTTGGTTTCTCTGACGTATTCCTTCCAGTTGGGCCGAGTTTTTTGCATTGATCTTTCAGTAATTGGGATCGTGACATAATTCATAACCAAATATAATCCAATCGGGCCAATTAGACCAGAAAGGCCACCAATACTATCGATGCCAGCAATAGCAAATCCGAACCAAGTCACAACTTCAAAAAAGAGATTTGGGTGCCTGGACTTCGTCCAGAGTCCTTCCCGTAAAATTCCTCCTTTATCTCCTCTCTTTTTATATTCTTTCAATTGGTTATCAGCAATTGCTTCACCAACGATTCCAATCAAAGCAAGCGACCATCCAAGTATTTGAGGCGCCCCGATTGCAGTGCTTGGGCTAAGAGCAAAATAGAGAGGGAATGCACAAAAGCAGGTTAAGATTCCTTGAAGCAAATACTGGACCAAAAATTTGATATAGTGGCCTCTCTCACCTCCTCTCTTCATAAGCTGAACATACCTTGCGTCAGTGTAAGGAGTAAGCACGCGTTCTGTCAATAAGTGGCCTCCTAGTCTGGCCGTCCACAGCCCAAGAAGTAGAAGGGTGATAGCATTTTTAGGATTCGCGGTGACTCCTGCTAAATTGAGGAATCCGCCTGTCGCAATGGATGTTCCAATCAGGAAATGATTGAAGACCCATGCGCAATCGATCAAAGCGTTACGTTTGGTGACACAGTATATTCCCCATAGCGCGATTTGACTTGTGATAACATAAGGAAGGGAAAGTCCAGCGTAGGTTTTGACAGCGGCCATTGCAGTTTTGAGAGTTGACATGACGTTCATTTTTTGGGAAAATTCGATTTAATTTTATTAATTATTTAAAAAATCTTTCAGGTATTTCTATTCTGACCAAGCAACCAATATTTACAGATAATTGGGGTGCTTCTTTCGTTTTGCTCTCTCAACTACATGATGACGTCACTAATAACTGCAAAGAGAGAGGGAGTGAGAAATAAAAAAAAACAACTGAAAAATGCTTAGGGGTGTTGCAGGTAGTAGTTCCCAATGAAGTCGGTAGGTAGTTCATAAGACTCTGATACTGCTATGAGATAGATGTTGTTAAATTAGGTAATTTCGTTCCTAATGTAATAATTTAGTCCTGTGTCTTATCGCCCATTTCAATGAGCAGCAGCTTCTTACTGAGTTACTTCGATTATGAAGTTATGCAAGTCTTACTGAACGAATGGTTAGCGCAATGAATCAAAATGCAGCTCTTGCACAACATCATGAACTTTGCAGTCTCTCCAAGAGCGACCTTATACAATTCTAAATAGTAGGTTGTATTTTTAGTTGAGCTTAAAGATAAAATCATCCAAAGTAATAAAGTCTCGCTCCATGACCAACTCGACGCTTTCGGGGTTGACTTCAGTACGGAACTCATTTGTATGCATCAAATATTTACACAGAACGATGGCTTTGCTTCTTATTTCCAGTTCAGTATCGACCTATTCAAAAAATATCACTGATTAACTTGTTTCATCCGTCTCAAAGTTACTTTTGACTGAGTAATCAGAATATTACGATTAATTTTTTGATAACTCTTTTGGTAGTCCTGCTGGGACTCTTTGTAATTAATGCGGCAATCTTCAGGGATGCAGTTTCCAATGTATGGAACAAAGCTAAACGGAGTAACATCACTCTTAACTGGAGACTCAGGGTTGTTCTGAGGCTGCTTGTAGTCTATCGGCTTCATGTTCGATTCAATGCTCAGTCCAAAATCTTTTGAGAGAATAAAGAGTTTAGCACACTCAGTTTTTCAAAAATGGTGCTTACAGTCGAAAATAAAGACCCATTGGTTTCCATAGAACTCTTCGAGACCAACAATAGACATTAACTCGACAAGCTTGAGAGCAGCAAGCACGAGATTGGGGTTTTTCTGGGTGTTATTTTGATTAAATATTTGGATCTATTTTTCAATCGTAATCACAAAGAAAAGCTATTTCAAGTTTACCAAGAGAGTCAGAAGATGGGGCCAGATATTTCTGAAGAGCTCATTGAGGGTTATAGACGAAAGTCTGAGGATGAGAATTCTGACGCAGAAAAGAACGAGGATAACCAGCGCCGGTGGGGAAGATTCAGCGTTTTTGATAACTTCTCCCATTTTCTCCATGAGGAAAACAAGCTTTCCTTGGTACTTGTCTCTCTCGCCACTATAGATAACAAAGCAGATTCTCTCGAAACTTTTGATTTTTTGTTTGGTATCTGCGTCCTTGTTGAATAGGATGCTGAACGACGCTGCCTTAGTCAAGAATTCAGCGAATAGATCTCCTTTATCGTTAGTAAGCACAGCGTCAATAATCTTGCTCCAGTGTCTAAGCGTCTTTCGAGAGCATTTAAAGAAATCCTAGCAGATTGTATCACGTTTTTATTACTCATCCCAATTGAATAGATAATTTACATTTCCAGAGAAGATGTCGAGAATATTCTTCTTGAAGTCTTTGATCAACATGGTATTGGCAACGAGTCTCTCCAGCAGATCAGACGCACATTCAATGAATGGTTGGTTTTCTTGTGTTTTATTTTCCATGATTGGGAAGATGATATCCATGAATTCCTTCGACTATTGTAATTTGAGTAAGGTAAGGTTGAAGATGATAAATAAATATCTTACTCTTGCTGCTACTCGGTCTATTTTATCAGCCGCATAGGTGTTCTGTATGAGGCTCAAAGCGACCCTCTGCAACGTTTTGAAGCAGAAGAGTCTGTATCGCGTATAGAGCGTACTTTCCATGATATCTTTCTCCATTCCCGCAAACATCATTTGCTCCACAGAAAATTCGCTAGAATTGTAGACAATACCGTCTCTATTTGGATTCTCCTCACAGTATTGCTTATACAACTCAAATATGGTCGGCGGAAGCGGGAAGACCACTCTGAACTTGTCTTGCGTGTTCATAGTGGTGTCGTTGAATATGATTTGGGCATTTTTCGCACAGATATTTGCGCAACTAAGTAGAAGAGCACTTATTGTTTCATGCAGCTCTTTCTTAAATCTGGCGTCGCTGAGCAGCTCCTTTGGAATGTATTTAACTGACAGTAAGTAGAGAATCTCAAGAAGCCAGATGATAGAACTTGGAGTCTTGCTCGCGACGAATAGTTTCACAAAGCGCAGAGCTGCGTTCCAGATGCCGATAAGCACTTCCTTGCGGATGTCGGCAGTGTTTTGGTAGGCGTAGGCTATGTAAGTATACATAAAGAAGAAAACTCTGCTCTCGTTCAAGGCAACCTCTATTTTTCAATAATAAAAGGAGATGACGTCAGTGATGTTAGGAGGACGTTAAGTACCGTAGGATGGCGTGAACACATTCTTTTTGGTGTTTCCTTTCTTTGTATAGAACGTGCTTAGGTTAGCCACAAACAAGCTCTTGGACAAATAATTGATGAACATCTCGACTGATATGTTCATAGCCACCAAAACTTCAATCTGCTTCTGGAGCATATAGTTTGCTATAAGCATTAAAGTAAGCGTGAATTCTAGAGTGAATCAGTACAATTTGAATCAGATTTGTCGCATTCATTGATCCAAAGGCTGATAAATGTATTAATAATCTCTGTAGGGTACTGGTAGGTCAGCGGTTTCACCACGGAGAGGATTTTCGATTTCACATTATTTGAGTTTGCGTCAATTTTTGTGTGCACCTCATGAAGTTTTTTATTCGCTTCGTTAAACTTTTCGAACACATACGAAGTAATTCCTTCAACAGTAAAGCTTGCATACTGTCGGAACTCTTTTGATATCCTCCAGCAGTATAATTGAATCGAAAGAATCTTGAAGAAATCGCGCATCAGAGCCTACATACCACATAAGAATCAGCAGTCATTTTGAAAATTTTCACCTCAATGGTCTCAGGGAATTGGGAGACTGATATCTCCTTCTTCTCTTCATCTCGTCTGAAAAGAAATCTGAAAGTGATCAAATCCGTCATTTGCTCCAGTGCTCCTGGTGTGTTGTCTTTCTTATCGGTTTTAACGTCACTCTCGACCTAAATTTCATTGAAATTAAGTTGTAAAAAGACGCAACTCATCACATCATTACCTGAGTTTTCAGCTTCAAAAAGAACTGCAATATCTTCCTAACACCTTCAAGGAGCATGCTTATATCATTCTGATTCTGATGTCTGAGAGAAAAGGCATCTTTCATTTTTCTTTTGGGGTCTATCTCGTCCCTCGCATAGATTTTACTACCTCTTTTCTCAGGCATCATTTGTGGAACCGAACTGTGCATGCTTTGCTGGCGGTTTGGACTGAGAGCATTTAATTGAGACTTGCTCAACTCTGGCTGGTCTCCCTCCATTTTAATTTGTTTCTCCGCCGTTGCCTTATCTCCATCAGCTTCTAAGAAAAATTCGCTTTGGAACTTATCATAGTCAGCATCATCTTCCTCCGACTGGTCGAGTTGCTTCGCGACGATCAGGTCATAATAGGTTTTCAGCACGGATTGGATTAGGCCTGTGAGAACTGGGTGCTTAAGGTGGTCTGTGAGGACTCCAATGCATAGGGAGATGAAGTTAATATATTGCACTCTGACATAAGAGATCTCGAGTTCAAGACCTTTAAGGAGATTTGGGATAAAGTATTGCGAGCTTAGCATGGAAACGCACTCGGCTTTAGTCCCTTCGAATCTGCAGTAGCTTGATTGGAAGAGGATTACCTTCAGCAGATTGATCAGTTGCACCTGCATTACGTAATCTCGATTTTGAATGGCGTTCTTCATAACAATGAGCAATGGCTCCATGATGTCGCATGTAGTGAGGGCAGACTGCTCTTTATTTTCGATTTGAACGATCAGCAGCTCCAAAAATTCGCAAGCGCTAGCGTTAACGGAAGCGTTTTCGGTTTGGAATCTAAGCGATAACGACTCGATCACCTGTCCTTGGATATAGCGGAGACACAGCACAACTAGCAGGTTGAGGTAAGTCAGCTTGTCGAGGTTCTGAAGCTTATCATCGAAGTTAAGGCGGCACAAGGTTTTTAGTTTCTCGCTGACTTTTATCACCGAAATATACCTGATAAAGAGTTCGTTTGCAACGATCAATATGCTCTTCAACTTCTTGAACGCGTCGTTGGCTCGGGTCGTGTCGTAGGGTTTCGTGTAGAAATATTGTTTCCCTTCAGTCAAGTAGCGTTTCGAGGTCATCTGCAAAAGAACCTCAAAAATCGGGTCTAATACTCGGAACAGGTATGGAATCGAGTCACTCAACCAAGTCTTGCTAGTGTGCCTGAGAAGTGGGTTATCGTTTTCTAAAGAGTCCAGCATATTAAAGAGGCCAATTCCAGATGTTAAGAAAGGAGAATTTCTATGGTACTCGCCAGCAAGCTTCCAGAAGTTGGCGAATCGTCTGATAGCGATTTCCTTCTCACTGATCGAGTACACTCCGAATGAAGAGTTGACTACCTCGCTGAAGATCTCGCTATAATGTGCATGAAACAGAATCAAAAGCTCGCAGACTTTATTTTGATCGTAGTGCTGATCGAGCAAATTCCAAAGCTTTTCCATGGTGATTTGAATGAAGTTCGATTTACTCTTCGTCCCCTCCGTTTCAATAAGGTATTTGATACGCGCGTATTCTACGCGCTTTTGAGACTCGATCAGCACGAATCGAAGTAAGTGCTCAATACCAATAATTGCTATCGTGGAATTGTCGGACTGAATGCAGGAAAAGAGGGATTTCACCCAATCAGGAAGCTCCTTAACTTCTTGTTTTATTTGATATTTTGGTAATTTGATAGCAATTAGACTGGATAAGTTAATCAAGGTCAGCGCCCTGCTCGAGACTGAATCAGCGGGGCTGTTTATGACCACATCGACGAGTGTTTTAAAGAAAGCGCTGAAGTTTGCAAGTCCCTCGTCAAATTTTTTGTAGAATGCTGACTGATCGCTCTTTTCATAGCTGAGTCTATCAAAAACCTGATCTAAGCTCTCGACGAGACGAGCTGTCAGCGACATGGCCGTGAAAACAAACGATGAATAGAAGATTTGGTCCGAAGAAATTGATGAGATCGCTCTCAATATCCCTGAGATAATTGAGATGAGGTAATCTCGCTGTTCCGCGTAATTGGCCAGGTCCTCTTTGTTTTTGATAGAAGTCTCAAGCCTGAAAGTAAATTCGATAAGGTTGATAATCTCGAGGCATTTTTCGTTGTTTTGAGAGTTAATATTCGCTTCAAGGTGAGAAGACAGCGAACTCAAGATTGTAGCGAAGTAGCTTGCAATATTTTCCATAAATCTAAGCCCGATTTTCCACACTTCCTCGCGAAAGCTCTCTTCCGATGAGCTATTTTTCTGAATATATGTCAGCAGCGGAACTATGATTTCTTTGAGAGTGAGTTCAACGAGATGGTCATGTTCCATGTAAAAATTCTGCAAGACCTTCAAAGGAAGCGCAGCTTGTGCTGAATTTTTTGGTGTCTGCTCTAGGATCGTCGTAGTAGCCTTGATAAAGTAACTCAGTACTTCCCTAGCAAATAGTTAGTTGTTGGTGTTGCTTTAAATTGTAAAATTACTGGTTCTTTTCGGTGACTTGATACTTGTTTTCAAGGTCAGGAGGCCCGAACATCCACGTATACACTCTACGAGTGATAGACAAGTCCTTTCGAATTAACAGTCTGAGGGCAGCCTCGACAAGAATGCATTTTTCTTGGACAGTGAAAAGATCTCCACTCAGCTTGAAATGCGAATACAGGAAATCTAACGTGATTCTTTGCACAAGAGTATTCTCATCTTCGAGTCCCGCGATAAGAGAGTTCAGCACAAGAGATGATTTGTTTGGATATTCTATCTCAATTGCATCTGGATCTAGGGGTTCATCTATTTCAGAGCTTAATAAATCATTTTCAATGTTCTTCAGCATTTGAGGCGAAATCATGCTATTATTTCCCTCCTCTGTCATGATGACATCGTCGCCAGGTTTTGAAGCAAGTGTCACTTCGCCTTTTCTCAAGTTATTAACATCGATGCTCGGGTCATCAGGTATCATCGAATCTGGGTCAATATCAGCCTCATGCGCTTGAATTGGCTTCTCTTCTGGCATAGAAATTTCTCCTTCTTCATCGGAGTCTGGAGCTCGAGCATCATCTTCCTCAATAACATGTTTTTTGAGTCTCTTGCTCAGGTATTTAATGGCCGCGTTTCTGACTTTCGGAGTTCGCAGTATTGCCTATCGAAAAACACTGAGCACGAATCTCTCTCAAAAGTTACCATCCACAGAGCTCCAATGAAATATTTTTTTCCAGCACATTCGCAAGCTTGATCCAAAGTCGCCATAACTTTCTTCTGAAGCTCCTCGTTCTGCTCATCCAAACCAGGCAAAATACTAACCACAAGTCCAGGAATGCAAGGAATTAATTGTCTCTTCAAAGGGAAGTAATATTTCTGATACAATTCGAGAATGCTCGGTTTAACCTAATATGATATGAGAGCGACTGCGACGGCCTCAAGAGTTACCTGGAAAGAAGCGTATTGGAAAAAGGGGAATATGCCGATAGAGTAAATACCGAGATCCTCAGCCCAGGAGACGCCACCTTCCTTCATATTATTGAAAATGAGCGAATAGATGTGCAGTGTGCTCATGTGGACTCCGTGAGGCAGACTTGGGTTAAGACATTGAGCAAGACGCTTAGCAAATGTAACTTTTTCAGGGATGAAAGGAGAGGGATAGTCTTCTAATAGTTTTGCGACTTTTTGCAGCCAGTGTCCAACATCTGCCCATTCTTTGTTTTTTTCGAATGAGGCGAGCGAGGCGATGAGGTATTTTCGAAGATTAGCTAGTACGGTGAGGGAAAAGCTGGTGGTGAAGAGTTACTTGAGACTTTATCGTTTGGAGTATAGGTTGGTTTCTTTTGTTCCATTAAGGTCTAAAAACTCAAAATCTTGATATTTTATTTGATTTATTCGTTTGATTGTTCGGCAGTTGAGCCCTACATGCAAACGCTAGTAAGCTGAGATATGGTTAATATGAAAACCTAAGCCATAGTTTCACATAATTTTTCAGGTTCTGTGCTGTTTTAGGAGGAGCAAGTACAATTTTCTGAACAATTTGTCTATTACCCTATAGATATGACATATCATTCAGAAATCAGGACTATCAGTAATCATGGTGTTCAGAATTCGATAAGGAGTCCTCTGCCAATTCAGCGCTCTATTGTCACTGCTGGTGCCCCCTCCACTGGCCACTTTCAAAGACTAAATAGGCAAACTCTCAAATATTGTTTGAATTCTCAGTTTCTTTAAAATACAGAAGTGAATAGGCTTATTCAATCTCGAGCATTCAGGCTTCAGTTTCGCTTACATACCACTGAGAATTCATTTAAAAAAAAAGACTTGTAAATCAAAATATTGATCTTGAAAGTGTAGGTAAAAATAGTTTTCCTTTTCTCTCTGAAGGGATTTAATTCTACTTTGATCTCTCTACCGTGATGATGTTATACCCTCGAAAAGGGGTGGATACTAGGCTAATTTAGAGTATTAGAACGAAAGCCTATTGGTTTTCAAACTGCGACGATTTCCATGAGTGGCAAAACCACAAAGGTATAAGCCTCTTTTAATAATATACGATGAGACTCTCTCGCTTGTATCGAAATTGACTTTTTTTGCTTAAAACTCATACTGGCAGTGTCTAAAAAAAGAAAAATTAAATCGCTCACTAATTTGTCTGAGTTGAGAAAATTAAGAATTTGGGATCATTCGCCTAATGGCAAATTTGCTGGTTTTCAGAAGTCAGGCTCTTGCTCAAAAATTTAGCAATATCTAGAGTTATGTCATTACAAACTTATTCGAGGTGGATGAAGGTTGAAGGAGGAATAAGTAACAGTTTGGCAACAATATTTGGTTTCACTTTACTGATATTGAGTTGCTACAAGGAAGAAACAGAATTTCTCATTCGTTTTT
>ENA-UOTX01000418-UOTX01000418.1-compost-metagenome-genome-assembly--contig:-NODE-418-length-46550-cov-11.150776_pt1 | contig 46550 bp, 30 predicted proteins | sample MGYA00238143_ERZ746982 | MGnify/ENA primary metagenome ERZ746982 (study PRJEB28758, sample SAMN06268862) | compost metagenome | isolation source: single cell | place: USA: California, Emeryville, Joint... | reverse complement strand
GAGAAACATTGTGGAGTACAAGTTCCATTGAAGGGAGTGAAATAGTAAGCAGACTTACAAGAGAGACAACTTGTGTTTGATGCTGCCGAGCATGTGGCACAGGAACTACTGCAACCTGCACATTGTGAATGCAAGTAATTAGTAACAGAAAATTAACATTTCTTAAATACCTTTACATTTAGAAGTCTGTCTGTCAAGGAACGTTCCACTCGGACATGAAGTGTAACATACTGAATTGTAGAAATAAGGCGTTTGTCCCGTGGTATTGCAACTCAGACAACTCGAACTTGATGTTCCTGAGCATGTTAAACATGTAGTATCACACTCTATTATGATGAAAATATTAAAATTTTTTTTTTAAATAAGTTGCTTGAAATACTTTTGCAACTTTGAGATTGTGCATCTGCTACAAACCCTTGTGGACATAATGCCACACAAGTATCAGCATACTTGTAGAGGCCCGCACTGCAAGTTGTGCAGTTATTTTGGGTTGGACCGTTACAGGTAGCGCAACTTTGAGAGCAAGCTAGAAACAAGACAACCGTTAAAATTTTTGGAAAAATGGATATTTGGATACGATAGCATTCGAAGTCTGTGGTGTCAGGATAAGTTCCGTCGGGACAAGTAGTGTAACACTTTGAATTATAGAGAAAAGGTGTCTGGCCAGCTGTATTACAACTCACACAGTTCGTATTCAATGGTCCTGAGCACGTTTGACATGTTGTATCGCACCCTATGAAGAAATAAATAATTAATCATTAATAGCACCAAACTTGAGTTACCTTGGCAGCTCTGAGATGTGTCATCAGGAGATGTGCCCGAGGGACATTCATCCACGCAAGTATTGATAGACAGGTAGAGACCAGAATTACAGCTTGTGCAATCATTTTGGTTTGGGCCAGTACATGTAGCACAACTCCCAGAGCAAGCTAGAAACAACACCATCATTAAAAATTCTTGAAAAATGGAATATCGTTATACGATAGCATTTGGAGTCTGCTGCATTTGGATAAGTTCCGTCGGGGCAAGTAGTGTAACACTTTGAATTGTAGAGAAAAGGTGTCGGGCCAGTTGTATCACAACTCATACAGTCCGTATTTAATGGTCCGGAGCACATTAGACACTCAGCATTACAATCTATGAAAAAAAATTTTAATTCTTCCTATTTGAGCAAGAAGCTCGAACAACCTTCGCAGCTCTGAGATGTGTCATCAGGAAATGTGCCCGAGGGACATTCATCCACGCAAGTATTGATAGACAGGTAGAGACCAGCATCGCAGCTTGTGCAATCATTTTGGTTTGGGCCAGTACATGTAGCGCAACTTTCAGAGCAAGCTAGAAACAAGATAATCAGCTGAAAAATGGAACATTCTGTGTATACGATAACATTTGAAGTCTGTGGTATCAGGATAGTAACCTGATAAAGGACAAGCTGTATTACAGGTCCCTGCTAAGAAATAGACATTGGCATAACAGGCAGTGCACTCATTCGCGCTTGTTCCAGTACAAGATTTGCAAGTCACATCACAGTTAATACATTGAAATCCAGAAATTAACTGTCCGTCACCTGTACATGGCAGACAAGCCCCAGTTGATATGTTCTATTTAATATCGATTAGGCTTAGACCGACAACAATGAAATGAAAGAGTATGATAATTGCGCTCTGAGGGAAGCGAAATCCACAGACAGTTTCATTCAATAAAGCAAGTAACACTTACATAATATTGCCCTGGAATGCACTCTAATTTAAAAGAGATGAGATTCATTACAAAGAAAGTTGGTCTATTTACTTTGATAAGAGTTAGTTGGAGTATGTAAAAAGTAGCTGTCGTCAGGCGGACTACTTACACATGTTCGGCCATCTATCATAGAATACCCAGTTTCACAGATGAGACAGGCAGCCTGGTTAGGTTGAATGAATCCTGATAAGAAACAGGAGGGATCTAAATTGTTGTTAGATTGTTAGTTCAGAGTTGAAAACACCAGAAACGTACCAGAACTATCTTGAAAGAGACTTTCAGCTCCTTCAAACCACAGGAAATTCGTCACATCAAAGGCTCCACTTAGTGTAGGATCCACCACATCGCTTACTGGGTCATAGCACCCACATAAGTCAAAAAACACGTCGTTGCCGTCTGCAGAAGTATTTCCAACAGCGAAATTTCCAAAATAATATCTTGGAAATGAAGTCTTGTTCACCCACACTTTAATAGCAGAGAATCCAACCCCAAATTCAATTGGCTGGGCTTGTACAATCTCAACTACCAGACGATGCCAACGGCCTAATCGGTTATGGGTTAAATGAAAAAGTTTTAATTCGATTATTTGAAAATTCCATTGAATTTACCCTTTGAATATGTTATTTGATTATATATTGAAGCAGGCCAAATTGTATATTCTGACATTGGAGGGGTGGCTGATAACGGAGTTATTCGGACGTTGAGCCTGTCCAAGTCCGTATTATGGTGAAAGCGCAGAGAATAAATGTTTGCAGTTGCATCTCGAATACCGAATATAGTTTGTCGCATGACTCCACTTGTAGATGGATAAGAATAATAATCCATGGCTACCACAAGACTCTTTTTGGAGATTGCTCGATTGAGAGGAAATGAAGCAATTTTTCCAGGTCGGCACATAAGAATGTTATAAGGACCGAGCTCTGGTGCTATTGAAGTTTGACTTGGATACCCTATTAACAAGAACGAATGTATGAGTTTGAAAATTTTCTGCTGTGTTGTTGCCTTTATATCCTATTGTTTCTGATTGGCTTGTATTTGATATGCTTGTGATGGGAAAAGTCTGGTTATTGTTTGTTTGAGGGTCTGATGCAAAGTTAAAGATATAAAGATGACCTATGAGTAGTATAATTAAAGCAAAATACAGCATCATCTTAATATACTGTCGGGGCTCATGGAAGCGAGATTGATCATTTTATCCTCAGTATCTGCTAAATAATCCCAGTACAGCCTCACATATTGTTGATAGCAATAGCAATTGCCCAGAACGTTATCTTTTCCGCCCCAAAAAATTTTGGCTGAAGGTAACAATTGATAGGTTCCGGCTAAAGTAAGAGAGTCATATTTAATTGTGACCGAAAGACTGGATAAATAGTATCGAAATCCAAAGTGTTGATTCGTTGTCTGATCTGCAAAATAGCTGATAAATATCCATTGGTTTAGTGCCACAGGAGCAGTTTGACCTGGCTGAAATAGAAGTTCATGATTCACACGTGGATAAATGGTTCTTACCCATGACCAACCAGTCCAATCGCCTACCGAATTACTCATTGTGCCGGCCCAAAAGAGTATACTGGCAGAAGATGTTGGACAACTCAGCATAACTCTGCCTTCAGAAAGGTCGATCCTTGAAGTATGTTAATATTGGGGATGCAAGATTCATACGTAGGATTATTAGCGGCTCTGAAAATAGAATTATAACTCGAACCCCAGCTTGTTTTGTAAATCCATAAGCTGAATCCATATCTTGTCGTCGAGCTGGTGCAAGTAGGACATAATGTCGACACTATCACAGTTTTTGCATCAACTGAAATTTCTGAGTCTAACCAATCTTCTTGCAAGTAAATAATTCTACCTATAATAAATAAGACTTTGGCGTCGAAGACTCAGTTACTTGAGAGGGAAAGCCCCAGACCAAAGACGAAGAGAAGGCAAGGTAGCAAGGCTCTATAGTTGCTGGACCTTGAGGATTTGTTTGGCATGGCAAAGGAGGGTTTTGCGGTTAATTCGATTAATTTCTTTAACTGTGTTAAATTTATCAAAAGCCTCAAGATCGATTCATCACATTACTTGAGTTAAACTCAATTTTATTTTCTATCCCTCCACTAACGATAAAGCAACGTTATTCTAAACTCAGTTTAGCTCTATCGGAACTCCAAACAATGCATCCTCCTTCACTTTACGAGCTTTCCCAAGCCTACCTCTTAGAGTAAATTTACACGACTCAGCTACGAAAAAAATTAATCGAAATGAATCTCAAATGAATCTCAAATGAGTTTTTAAAGGAAAGTAAATTAATTTTCAAGGTTCATCTTTCTTTTCTTTTATTCCTGCAAAGAAAACAAGCTCTTTTTTTCTGAAATAGTGAACTGCGGATCGAAACAGCTGAAAAGAGAGCAGTGAAAACCAATTTCACGAGCATTGTTGAATCGAAAGCGAGATTCTAATTTGGGGTTCTCATCAAAACATTGGAAAATGAGGCTGTTGCGAACATTACTCGATAGAAAAGACGAAAAGTGTCTTTTAAGCTACGTTAACAGACTTAGAAATGAGAGAATTCAGCAATTTTATCCAAAAATTCCAAATCTTTGTATTTAAGTCGATGAATGTGTCAGGAGAGAGTCAAGGGAGGTAAGAGCCTTGCTTTTGGAGTGCCGCATTAATTTCCTTGCTACTCGGAAAAGGGAAAATCCATATTGTGGAATTAAAATTCCCGATTCCAAAAAAAGCAAATGCATTCTCATTTTAATAAAGGAATTAACAGAAAATAGCTGAGGAATTAATTTAGAAATCTGCACGCTATGTTTTCCTTCCTGTTAAAAAATTTCCATATTTCCTGAGAGTGAGAAAAACCAAACCATAGGAGTTCAGAAAGCACTGCCAGTAATCAGATTAATGTTCCTGCTTGATGATAATAATAATCCCAAAGTTAAAAGTTTTTGAATATTCAGATGTCAAGATCGGGTAAGAATTGGAGCCACAAAGATGATTTTTTGCTGTATTTATTTAAGTGCGTTGCCAAATAAACCGAAAAACCTAAGATTTCTGAAGATAATGGATGTAATCTATATTTTTATTAGCTATATGTGAGACTGTTTTTCGCGTAATATGATGAAAGAGTGGAGTTACGTGTTTTTTTTGGTTTTTTTTTTGTAAAGTCGTGTTGAGTAGGTTGGTTGCTGCATCTTTATACAACCAACTTTCCAATTTTGATTAAACGTAACAACGAATCAAAGAATTAAGGAATCATCAAATACTTGTCAGAATAAAGCTAAACAAAAACTTAAGTCTAATTTTCTGAACTAAATTCCAGAAGTTGTAAAGAATTCGATAAGATTTTCCGATTTATTTCTTTACCATGATCTTGCACTTCTTCTGTTTATTGAATGAATAAAGCTTATAGAAACTCCAACAATAACAGAAATTACATCTTTGTGACGAGAAGAAGTTTCAAAATAATGTTGATAGGAGTGACTGTCGCTACCGATAGTAGCATTACCACCACATATCACGCTAATCACGCTAAGACGAATTAGGAATAATCAATCAGTGTTAATCGAATAAAGGTGAATACGATTTTCTCTCCTTAAGAAAGATCCGCTTTTTCTTGTGAAAGACTGCTGAACAAGCAGGAGAATGCCATCAAACTCAATACTCGAATATAAAGAAGAATCGCTCGAGTTTTTCTGGAGAATGAACCGTCCTCGTACAGATATATTGACGTCCGAACGTGCCCGTACTATAGTGGAAAATAAATTTAAAAAGTCAATGGTAGAATGCGTGCTACCTTATTTGCGTAGAAAAATCTTTTAAAGAATCCAAATTTTCCAGTTTGGAAAATAGTTCTAGGACATATTATAGATTATTGGAATATGATTCACGGTTTTGTTAAATTATTTAATTTGGTCTTAATAGATTCTATAATAATATATCAATTAGATTGCAGACTGGAAATAGGCTGTAGTTCAATGTTAGAATAAGATAGGTCTTGAATTTTGAAATTAGAACAAAAACAAAATAATATTTGAAATTTGAGAGTCTCGTCCGATTATATAAAAAACAACTTTGGGACCTTCTCACTTTGTTTTAAGACTACTCGATATCCACCTCCCAAAAGAGAAGGATTCCCATGTTTTTAGAGCTAACTCTTCCATTTTTCGATTTATGTGGATTTCTACTAGACGACTTCAAGTGTTTCCCAAAATTCTTCTATTTCAGGTATTAACTCAAGCTAAACAAATAAAACTCAGTGAGCTTATCGAATTCTTGCGAGTTTAAGCCTCTAGAATTTAGTCAAGAAAACAAGCTTTAGGTTTACTACTTTATTAATACGAAATCTTATGGAATTCTAAATAGGATTGTTAAATTTTTCAAGTGCATGTAATTCAAATTCGAAAAATGGTTATATCAATATTCAGTAACCCACACAAGAAAATTGATTTTAAGGAAAAGCACAATTCTGACCTTTTTTCAGGGTTTACCTATCTTGTTTACATATGACTGAGATAAAGTATATTCCAGCTATCTTATAGTAAGCCTCATATGGTTTTGTAAACTGTGTATAAAAACATCGATACATGAAGCAAATGTAATTAATTAATTTTGTATACGATAATAATGATATTTTATTTTGTAATAGCTTGATATAATCAGAATCATGGCGCTATCGGTCGTGATTGTCACTCCGATCAACATTCTTCTCAAATGGCTTCTCGTTACAAAGATGTAATCACCTATTTTGAATTAGTTCGGTCTTTAATTCATCAATAAATAGCAAGAGTGAGCTTATGATCAGAGCAGTAGCGATTCATAAGCCACAAGTTCGTCAACAAGAGCTTGATAAAAGAAAACGACAACAGAAAATCGCAAGAATCAAGAGATTTGTTGGCTATACTCTGGTTCTAAGCGCAATCGCTGGATGTATTTATATAATTCTCGTGGTTGCTGCAAATCTCACAACAGAACACACTCAAAAATGGGCCAAGAGTGTCTTGATTTCGTTTGCTCAAGATCTGGGAGTAGGTCAGATATTCAAAGTGCTCTTAACAGTGGTGGTCATCCGAATAATGGCAAAAAAAAAAAGCCGAAGAGTAAAAAAATATCTCGCGATTTTAGTTGATCCTATAACTGTGCGAGCAATCGTGATTCATGCAATGAAATAACAAGAACATAGAATGTTTATACCGTAATTGATCTTAATTTTCAGATACCTTCAGAGAGAGAGAATTCAGATGAGATGAAGAGGAGCAGCGCATCAAAGTGAAAAATTTGAAGAAATTAAGACTCTTTTTTTCTGTCATCTAAATTCTCGAAGAAATTTTATTTCAACACGACAACTTCTCGGTCTCCTTTGAGCTCGATCAATTTTTTTTCTCAGATCGGAGATAGCTCCGTTCTAGAAATATGGTTCAGAACTCCGGTTAACTATGGGTATAGATAGAGAAGTAAGAATAAAATTTAATGTGAAATGATGATAAGTAAATTTAAATTTCTCGCAAATTCGAGATCGATTTCGATCAAACCATCCAAACTGCGAATTAGAAATCTCATCAAAAAATTCTAACATTACAACAACTAATTAATTTCTCAAATGGAAGATAATTCATTTAAGGTATAATGACTTGAAAGGATGGTTTTTGAATTTTCATAAAAATAAAAATGCATCAGCTCAGAGACTAAATTTTAAAGAGAATGAGATTTTAATATTCTCACAATTATATCTTATTTTCATAATGCTCAAACTAAGCTCGAATAATTAGAAATCGCCATATCGAAATGAATAATTCCTTTGATCTGATAGCTCATTATTAAGAATTTTTCGATGTGCGATAAATACGGCATTGACGATAAAACAAGGTTCCTAGTTCTTTACGTAGATGGGCATTTGAGTGGTCAAGAGATAGCCACGATCATCAATCGATCTGCTAAGCTGATTTACCAGTGGGAGCGGAGAACCAAAAAAGGCGAGGATATCAGAATTCACAAAGGAGGGAACGGACGCAAAAAATCTATTACCGAAGAAACTGAACATAGAGTGGTTCAAATGGCAAAAGAAAACCCTGAAGCAGCATCTCTGAGTAAACTTCGCGCGAGGATCGGCGATATTTCAGCTAACTCAATCTGGCGCATTCTTACCAAGCATGGCTTCAGATATAAAGGAGCTGACAAAGGGATATATTACACTCAAGAAGAAAGGTTTAATCGCATAGATTTTTGTAAAAAAATGCTTGCTGATGATGGCAAATTAATTTATCAAACTTTCTATTCTGATGAAATGGCGATTCAACTCAGTAAAGTTCACAAAACTAAAATTTGGCAGCTCCCCACTGACAAATTTAAGAAGAAATGCTCATCAGATTGCGTTAAACTGAATTGCTGGGGTGCAATCTCAGCACAAGGAGCAACGTCACTAGACATCTATGAGACAGGTTTGAATGGCGATCTCTATCAGCAAGTGATTAAGCGGCATAAAGCAGAAATGGAAAAGTTATATCCTGATGGCGAATTCTTCTTCATTCAAGATAATCATGCAGCACACAAGAAGAGTGAAGATTGGATCATCGCGGACCAAAGACTCGGCCTTATCAAATTCCCTAAGCGCTCTCCAGACCTAAATATAATTGAGAATCTTTGGTCGGCGATGAAGGGAAGGGTAGCAAGTGATGCGCCAATGAACGAAAAGGAATTAAGGGCGAGTTTATTGAACCATTGGGAGCTACTTACCGAAAAGGATCGGATGCAGCCGCTCTTCGAAGGACTGCACAGGAGATATATGCTATGCCTTGAGAAAGGAGGGGATAAGTTTAAATATTAGCTCTTTAGAAAGCATTTCTTTCCTTTAATGTATCTAATGAATAAGACTGTTGAAACGCTTTCTTTGCAATCCATTTGAAGGAGTAGTTGATTTGATTGATTTCGAATGATATCATAAGAGCTAAACTCTCATCCTAAAGGAGGGTCCGCCCTAACATACACATACATGAAGCTTCCAGCAATAGCTTTCCTTTGAGAATATTATAATTTCAATGCATCTTCATTAATCTGTATTGTCAAGAAAATAGAATATTATTCAATGGTATTATTACAAAACTACTGAGACAATACTACCTTTAGCCAGTTAATACAAAAGTTTTTGGCCGTCCTTTGCAATGCAATCCATACACCTCCTTTGCAATTCTTGGAAAAACAGCTGCAGCCTATCCGGTTCTGTCAGTATTTTCCAATTCTTCACTAAACTCGCCAGCAGTTCTTTTTCATTAATCGGAGCTTCAATTTTTATCCTCATCTTCAAAGCCGTCCATAAATTCTCGATGATGTTTAAATCCGGCGATCTTCTCGGCAATTTGATTAGTTCTGGCCTTTGATGCTGATTTAGCCACTCTTCAATCGCTCGATATGCCGGCCGGTCATCCTGAAGCAAATAAAACTCTCCCGATGGATATAGCCTTTCCATCTCTCCCTTATGTCGTTTGATGAGTTGCTTATATAGCTCTCCATTCAAACTCTTCTCATAGATTTCCAAGGAAGTTGCCCCGTGAGCCGAGACAGCACCCCAACAAGTTAGTTTCACGCTTTCTGTCGCACTTTCTTTTTTGATTTTATCAGCCGGGAAAGGCCAGGACTCGGTTTTATGTGTTTTCGTAAAATCAATCTCAAGTTCATTGGAGAAAAAAGTCCTATAGATTAGTAGCCCTTCTTCAAACAGCATTTTCTTGCAAAAATTGACTCGTTGCGTTCGTGTATCCTTAGAAAATGTTACAATGTTTTCAATTCCAGCATTTTCTTTCTCCTCTGCTTTAGAGACGGTCTTAGCGATCGCGTTTGCAGAAATCTTGATCTGTGATGTGAATTTAATTGTTGATGCTTCTTTTTCGAGGTGCTGGAGTCTTGGAATTTCGATTTCATTACCCGGCGGCGCTCTTGGTTTCTTGGGCTTTCTTCCCTTTTTCAAAATTCGAATATCTTTGCCTTTTCTCGTTTTGATGACCCACTTCTCCACGGTGCGCACAGACCGATCGAGTATCTTTGCTATTTGAGCGGCATTTAGACCTGCGTCTAAGAATAGAACAAGGAATCTCGTTTTTTGATCAATGCCTAGTTGTTCACACATCTAAAAGCTTTGGAATAATAATTTTATGAATTGAAAGGGTCTGAGGGATATTAGTCTATTATTCTATAGTTTTACCCAAATTTTTGAGCTTAGTGAAAGCCAATCAGATCTAGTAATTATTATCAATGGAAACTAGGCAGCTATAGGTTTCTTTTCTAAGATAAATAAGGCTTCTTTTATGATATTGACCCCATAGAACTGCTCGATTTATACAGAAACCTATTATTAAAATGCACACATATCAAATAGTCTTCATAAATATAACTAGCAATTTTGTTTAAGCAATATTTAATCTCAAGGGTTAGCCTATGATTCGTTTGCCTCCTTTTTCAACGCATTCCAGATACCTAGAGTGCAGAGCTTCGAAAATTGGTTGCAACCGATCCGGTTTCGTAAGTATCTCCCAATTCTTCAGCAGACTCGCTCTTAGCTCTTTTTCATTAGTCGGTGCGTCCCCTGTCACTCTCTCCTTCATAACTGCCCACAGGCCCTCAATGATGTTCAGGTCAGCAGAGCCTCTAGGTGTTTTGATGAGTTTTAATTTTTGTTCCTTTATGATCCATTCTTCATCCATTCGATGTGCTGGATGATTATCTTGAAGGAAATAGAAGTTGCCATCCGGATATAGCCTTTCCATCTCTGCTTTATGCCTTGTGATAATTTGCCTATAGAGCTCTCCGCTAAGCGCTTTATTATAAACGTCCAAGGAGGTCGCTCCTTGTGCTGAAATCGCTCCCCAGCAGTCCAACCGAACGCTTCCGATCACACTCTTCTTCCTAACTTTTTCAGTGGGAATCTGCCAAGCTCGAGGCTTACGAGTGTTTCCAAGCTCGATTCCCATCTCATCAGAGAAAAAAGTTCTGTAGATTAACTGACCGTCATCCGATAACATCTTTTTACAAAACTCCACTCGGATCATTCTCTCTTCTTCTTTATAAACCATGGTATCATCATATCTCAAATATTGGTATCCTTTATCCACAAGTATGTTCTTGATTGAATTCATTGAAACTCCGAAGCGCCCCGCAAGTTTTCTCATAGATACTCCTTCAGGGTGCTCTTTGACCATTTGGATAACTTTATTTTCAATTTCTTCTGGAACCGCTTTCTTGCGTTTAGCACATTTCTTCTTCTCTTTGATTCTAATGTCCTCTCCATACTTCGTTAACGACTCCCAGCGATAAATAGTCTGCGAATTTCTTCGGCTGATTATCTTTGCAATCTCTGTCACACTCATCTGAGCGTCCAAATAAAGAACAAGAAACCTCGTTTTGTCGTCGATACCGTATTTGTCGCTCATCGAAGTGTCTTTGAAATTCTAATTGTGATATCTTAAATTACTATTAGACCCAATTTATGGATAAAGCTATTTCAATTCGAAAATTTCGAGCTTAATCGGAGTGAAATAAGGCCTTCAAGCTCTTTTATAGCCTGAGGAGTTAATAACTAGAAATTTTCCATTGATAGCTACACACCATATAGCGATCAATATATGTTATTATTTAATTATCTGAAGGAAAGTGGCTAGAAAAGTGGTACTGTAGAGCAATAGAGAACCATAATCACCGAAAATTAGAGCCACAAAAATGAGACCAATTAAAAGTTCGATCAACGGCTTCTCACGTTCGGCGTCCAAATAAATTAGGAAACTTCTCAGATGTTGTTTTTATAATTGACTAGGTTTCATATTTTGAATAAGGCAATACCAAACATGTAAGAATGAACACCAACACCAAATTCTTATTCTAATCCATAAGTTCATTTACAAAAAATGGGGATTTAGTACCAATATTAGTATATAACACCCACTGCAAGCACTATTTTGATAACTGAGGCTATTAATTGATTATAGTTAGGTTTCTAGGCCATGCTTGATTCTCTCTCAATCTCAAGACTCCTTCCCCATTAGCAGAACTGCCTACTAAATTGATAGTTTCTAGGTTGGTCCAGGTTGTATTCTTGCTCAAACTGATAGCTCCCTCAATGCCGATGTTGTTGAAAGCCAAATTCAGATCTCTTAGATCGACCCAGGTCGCATTTTCTCTCAATTTTGCGACTCCTGTAGCACCGATTTTATTGGCACCTAAATCGAGCTTTTGTAGATTCGTCCAGGTCTTATTCATTGCGATATGATAGACGCCTTCGTTTCCGAGATTGTTGCCGTGTAAATTAAGAGCCGTGAGCTTTCGCCAAACTTGGTTGTTTCCTAATGCAATAGCACTCCTTGATTCAAGAGCATTGCTGGAAAGATCTACTTCTTCTAAGTTAATCCAGCTCTCATTGCTTAAAATTTCCGCACCTTCTTCATCATATATTCCATTCCTTGATAAATCAAGCTTCTGAAGGTTTATCCATGTCGTATTGCCTGCAATAATTTTTGCATGTATTTCAAGATACGCTTTTCCAGCCAATAGCAATTCTTTTACGTTCTTCGGTTCAGATGTATTAAAGTAGCGCAGTAAAGGTTGCTCAAATCTCGCTTCAGTCAAGGCTAACATCTCCAAACTCTCTGACGCAACGTCTTCAATGGCCTTGTTGACGTCTTTGGCTTCAAGAACAACTCGGTTAAGCTCCAACGAAAGATACCTGAGATCTTTCCACGTCTTATTACCGCAAATGAACACTAATGTCTGCTGATTCATGATACGATTGGAACTTAGATCTAGCTTCAACAGTCTTTCCCAAGTGCCATTGCTCCCAATCATTGTAGCGCCTTCATCAGTTATCCTATTGGCAGATAGGTCGAGAATCTCTAACTCTGTCCAGATTCTGCTCTTCCCAATCTCTATAGCTCCGAGGTCGTTAATATCATTCGAGCCAAGATCAAGCTTTTTAAGATGTTTCCAAGTTTGGTTGGTCGCGATTTTTTTTGCTGTTGCACTTCCGATTCCAGTGCCCTTGAGAACCAACTCCTCGAGATTCGGCCAAGATTCATTGCTCACTATTGCCTGACCACCCAAATCCTTGAAAAAGTTTCCAGAGAGGTCAAGTTTTTGAAGATTTCTCCAATTAATATCTTTTCCGATAATCTTAGCGTGCACAGGAGCAAGTTTTCTATAGATAAAAGATATTTCTCTAATATTTTCCGACTCTCTGACACTGCGTGGAAAGAGATATTTAAGCATATCTCCGTCGAAAACTCCATAATCCCCTTTCTTCAAGAAGAGCGTAATATTTTCCTCAGACAGTCCATTACTGCCATTTACAACTGCTCCTTGTAAATTCAACTTCCAATTAGCAATATCCGGCAGAGAGAGTTGCTGAAAGGAAACATTACTCGCGGTTTCAAGGCAAGCGAAGTGATTATCAAGAAGGTTAATAGAGAGCTTGTAGTATCGGCTGTAAGGTTTATACATTGAAGGGATCAAGACAGTTTTCTTTCCGTCAGAAACATCTCGAGCAGTGATTTTGTTTCCTTTCCTTATTAATATTTGCTGTCCGATTAATTGGAAGCTTTTTACCATTCGAGTTTTCAGCGACTTTACGCTATGCCCTCTCACGCTATCTGAAACAGAAATAGTTCTATCACCATACCAAGATGCTATTTGCTTTGCATCCGAACTAAGCTTGCAGTAGTTCGTTCTTTGATTGAGTTTAAGAATCGGTTTTCCGGTTGCAATATTGCATAGAGTTAGGTTCTTCTCGGGGTTTTCTAGGAGCATTATATTATTGTCTTTCACATCCCATATTATGGGCCTTCTAGGCAATCCACGAAAATTCATCCATGAATTCTTGGTAGTAACATATTTTCTCACTCCTAGAAGATCATACACGACAATTTCTTTTCGCCTTAGATCAATATTTAAGAGTTTTGTCTTTTCTATAGGCACATATAACTCTTCGACACAGTCCCCAGACACTATATCCCATATACAGAGGACAATATGTCGTGTTTCTTCTCGATCATTTTGCGGCTTTTCTTCCTCCAGCTCAGTTGCAATGTTTTCTTCTATGATCGTTACTATCTGTTTCTCATCGTCACTAAAAGGAGAGCCTAAAATAGAACCCGGAAGTCTCCAAATTTCTGCTAAATGGCTCTTTGGTAAGCCAGTGTTCTCGAAGACAATGGTCTGACCACTGACCTCAGCAGCAAAATACTTTCCATTCAGCGAATAAGCTATTTTGTCTATTTTGTCTTGGAGCTTTAGGCTGGGAATTTCTCCGAATTCTACGTTATTCAAATCTGCTTTTACAAAATCAGCATCCCTCAACCAACTCCCAGTAAAATCGACTCCTTGTAAATTGGCATTCGTAAAGATAGTAGATTCAAAACTCCCGCATCGTAAATTCGCACCTGGAACACTTAGGTTGCTTAAATCAATATTACTAAAATGGTATCCTGCAGCATTTACAATGGTAATTGCATTTGCAGCCGCAACTGCGAATGGCGAATATGAAGTTGTTTGAATAGTATCCTTTGTCCTTTTATCATTGTTTTCTTGATCGAGCTCTTTATCTTTTCGACGGGAAAGATAGACCAGCTTCATTAATTGATTAGATGAGAGTATGTCATCTTTAAGGGTATCACTAAGGAAACGAACAACATGGAAGTTAGACGCAGCGATTGTGAGTAGTCTTTGATTGATAAGAGCGTCTTTTGGAATTTCAAACTCCTGGTTCTGGTCAGAAGGAACGTATTCTCGAATCTCTTCTTCAAGGCTTTTTCCAATGAGAAATTCGCGTATAAATGGGAGACAAAATTTGACTCGAGAATGGTGAGAATCCCAAGTAACAAGAGGACGCAAATTTGAGATTAGGAAGAGATCGTCAATCTTTGGGTCTCTACTAGGTCTTTCGCTGATCTGATATCCTTCTAATCTTAGAGCGAGAACCTGGGCTTGTCGCATTATCTGCTCTGTCTGAAGGCTAATTTGCTGATTGTCTTCATTTTCTTTTTGACCATTCACTCTTTCTTGCTGATTATTCAAGCTGTCTGAGTTCTCTAAAGCGATCTTCAAATTGGATTTAATAGCCTCATTTACAAAACAATCGATGAGGAAACGTTTGCTCACTGTTTCCAATTGGGTTTGATTCATTCCATTAATTTGACAAACACTCATTTTTGCCAGCTTAGGCAAAATTTGGCACATTATCCAAAGCAGAAAAGGTACTCTAGCAAGATCTCTTAAGTTGTGATTGTCGATCATCTTCTCAAATCTTTGGACTAGGTCCCATGAGACTGAATGTGGTGATTTTGGAAGTTGGCGTCTTTCATTCTCAAGGTGGATAAAACAGTCGAACCTTCTCAAGTAGCAGGTGATCTGTTCATTAGAAAAGGGTTCAATTCTTCGTTGTAACAATGAACCTGGCACTATTGATAACTCGGATGACTCATTATTCACATGAATCGCACCAAACAGCAACTCTCTCCTTCGAAGTTTGTTAAGACTCTGCTCTCTGCAGGTGATGATAAATTTCGCATTTTTCCAAGATTCCCCTTTGATTTTGTTTTTCTCAAAAAAATTATGCTTCAAGAATTCTTGCTTGCGAGTCAACGAGAGTAGACCGTGAATATCTTCAATCTCATCATATCCATCGAAGAGGAATAGTAGGCGAGGGAATGCAAGATTATTTTGAGTCGAGTTTTTCAGCAGTAGAATTTCTTCGTCGGTCAGAGATAATTCTCTGGAAAGGGTCTCAGCGATGGCCTCAGAGTTAGGATTTGTAAGACTTGAAAGCGCTATATAGATAGGAAACCAATTCTCATTGTCTGATACTGGGGTTAGACGCCAATCAGAGAGCATTTCTCTTTGGAGATGTTTAAGGGACATAGTTTTCCCGACGCCAGCAACTCCAGTCAACAGTAAAATTTTTGATTCTTTTGCAGCTTCAGAGTCTAAGAGGTGCCTTCTTATCTCGAATAGCAGATCCAAAGGCTGGCTTTCGCTTTTGGTATTGTCATTACTGGTTACTTCTACTTCTACGAACAGATTTAACTCTGCTTGCAGGCTTGTATCATTCAAAATTTTTTCTTTATATTTCTGGAGTTTTGCCAATACGGTATGAGGACCTGTGCCAGCTCCTTCATTCACTAAAGGAAGTCTTTCGCTAAGTGATTTCTTGGAGTTCTGAAGGCGCCAATTAGATTCTTGTAGTTTGCGAAAAAAATTAATAGTTCTATGAAATCCGCCAGTTTGTTTTACTCTCGGGAACTCTTCTTCGGCGGTGTCTGATGAGAAAAGGAGTCGATAAAAATTCTTATTTTGGCTCAATGCGCTGATTCCTATTGGATTGACATTGCAATCCCAGAGTGATAGCTTCTGAAGGTTAGTCCATGTCCTATTAGCACAAAGATTTGCTGCTCCTAAATCTCCGATAAGAGAGTTTTGACTGAGATCAAGCTCTTTTAGATCTCTCCAGCTTTCGTTCATTGCTAGCCATTTTATTCCTTCATAATCAAGCTGAGTGTTGCAAAGAATAAGAATTTGCAGTTCAGTCCATTTAGAGCCTTCAGCAATGAACTTGACACTAGCGTTTCCGAGCGGATTACCAGCTAGGTTGACAGATTTTAATTTGGTAAGGCGACCATTGCTGTAAAAAGCTTCAATCGCTTTTTTCTCAAGAGAACAGCTTGTAAGATCTAAAAATTGAAGAAAACCGAAGCAATTTCTTTCAAGCCTTGGACTAAGCACAAGATTGGTTTCGATTGAGTTTTTGTGGTTCTGCCCTTGAGAATTTATGCTGCCATGACTTGCAAGGTGTTTTGGATATTCTTCATCTATTTCCGTGACTTTTTGTGTATAATGATCAGAAACTTCCCTAGAAGTCGCTCTTTCATGAAGTAACGAGCTATTTTGCCTGTTTTCTGCTCTTATATTCATATTCTGAGCTTTCTTCTGACTTGATATGAAATTTATCTGGTCTTGCCTGCCTGAGGAATGGTGCCCAGTGCTATCAAGCATTATTTGAGATTGAGTAGAATCAAAAGCATCCTTTCGTAGTTGGAAATTTGCAAATTCTTTTTCTGCTGTGTACATTACTGCAGTTGATTCCTCTTTCGTAGGGCTTGGTGATTTGCAGTTGTTGTCTTTTGCAAGATTCTGATAGTTCATGTTTTTATTTTCAGAAATAAATTTCGATTATATGGATAAATTATTTTGATAGCTTATTTAAACCATTGCAAATACTATAAAAAATAGTAGAGAGAGCGAAACAACTATATTTTCAATTGCTTTGTAACCGAGGCTTATTCAGAAGCATTTAATTTTTATTTGTTAAGAGTTGTAGCCCAATATATTCAAAATTCATTCAATGGACGATCTCTAATTCTTTGATCAACTTGGAGAAGATATTTTCCTTGGCCAGGCTCACAGAAAGACTCTAATGAGCGAGCATAATAAAATGAGATGAATAATCTGATCATTTGGAGGTGACTTGAATTGTAGAATTAGTGCTTTATTTCTCAAATCGTGTGCTTAGCTACGAAAAAACATCGCTGAATAGTTCAGCTGAATTTGACACAGCATGATACTGGTCAAGCGAATCTCTCGAAAAATTTATCTGTGTATGGAAGGGACATTATATTAACTATGTAATCGAGAATATCTTCTTCATCGAGCTAACACGAGAAGATATCATAAATACATATGAAGAAAAACTTATTGCTCTTTCTTAGTGGATTACATTTGAAAAACCATGAGAGGCGTCTTGGCGCAGTTGGGGTAAATTATCAGTTCTGATTCACATATCAATTCATCTCCATGAAATATAAAGTCAAACCTGAATTCCTAAATGAATATAAATAGATGCAACCTTGATTCATTAACTTCTCCAGAAACCTTTATAAAATTAAGCAAATTAAATAGAATTTACAAAACTTAATGTTGCCACAAAACGAAATGAAAGATACTCAAACGCTTGCTTCTACGCAACATAAAGAGTTCAAGCAAGCCAGAACAGACGTGCTCATTGAAAATTTAACTGCAAAGTCCCTAAGAGCTGGTATTTCTAATTTCTACCCGATAAATATGTTGTTGTTTTTATGATACCCTTTTTTTTAATTGTTCTGACACTCTCACTTCTGACTGATCCAATTTTGGATAGAAGAAGCATATGCCGCCCCTCCTTCGCTACTAGCATGGTCTTCGCGTAATGAAAACAATATCAGCATCATCGAGCTCGATTCAAAGCAAATTTATGCTAAATTCCAGGGTGTGCAAATAGCACGAGGTACTTGAATTTTACACATCCAGAATTCATTCGAATTCTTCACATCTTCAGGTTGGTGGACGCATGTGAAAGAAGTTCAAAACACTAAATTGCTCGTTTCACTCAACCATAACAGCCTTCGTTCTGCAAACATGGAGATATTTGATATCTCGCAGAAGAAAGCTGCAAAGAAAATTTATTCTTTTGAGGAAGTCTGTGGAAGTAAATGGATCTTTTATGCTGTATTTTTGATATCAGTCCTCATTTAATATTCTCTATCTCTTCAAATATATATTTATTTTATTCTCATAATAGCAATATCGTCTTCTAGTGGTCGGCGACGGAGATGTGACCTATAATCCAAGAAGAGGTTTACTTGATGCTATCTCTCTCAAAAGGAAAATAGCTTATCACTTGTTCGATATTGGATACTCTGGACAGAAGGGTAGCCCTAGCATAAGGTTATTAAGAAAATTGAAGTGGAAATCGCTGGAGAACCATCCTGAAAGTAATCACTGAATTTTCTCACGACCAGCTCAATATCCAAATTTACACTTCTAGCAAAGTTTGAATATATTAGTAGCTTAGATTTTGATCCATCTGGCGAGACTGTCGTTACTATCGTAAATTACTTGCGTTATCTCAGATGTGAACACTGCCAACCTCAAACTCTCTCTAAATATGAGCGGCGCTGAAGGTAACGCATCTTTTACATTCCCTCTTTTTCAGATATTGCAACTCTACTGCTATTGCTGATTTCTTGCGTATATCAACATTCCTATTACTTTTCTACTCATCAACGAGATGTTTATGCCCGCTGCAGATGGAGCAATATACCTGGTGAACCTCTATTATTCGCTAAATACAGCCACAACAAACTCAATATCCTCGATATTGAGAAGAAAGTTCTCGAGCCAGCTCACCTTGAAAAAGAAGTTAACAGTACTAATGCTGTCGTTATTTCCCCCTCTCTCTCTTTCTCCAGATTGTTGCCTCTGTCTCTGTTATATTTTACTGCTTCGTTGCTTCGTTACTGATATGCTCCCTACTAGCATATACTTACTGGATTGATACCTGCCAGAGTGATGGAAATTTGCTGTCGGCGGGTGGCGAAGACGCGCTCATAATTTTTGACAAACGAGAATCGAAAATCATCAAGACATTCGATGATACTCCTTCCCGTAAGACATTTTTCAACCGTCATATATCATTTCACCTATATTGCATCTCCTAGGTACTACTTACTGCGTGCGGTGGAGTCCGAATGGCGACATGCTCGCATCTGCATCCGAGGATAATTCAGTAAATATGTTCGATTTCAGAACTGGAAAGGTGATGTACCCTGATCCCAACTTAGACAAGAGTAAAATATAATTATTTCACGTCATTTATCAACCTCATTAAATCATCAGAAGGAGCTAGATCAGTCTGTTTCATCTAAGCATGAGTACAAAGGCGGAGAAGAAATGAAAACTATTGGAAGAGTTATTACTTTTAATAAAAGAGCTATCTTCCTCTTTCAAATTATGACCCAATGGTTTGGCTTTTCATTTGAAATACGAGGGTAATAGATTGAGAATAAGAATTACATCATTCATCAGTGAATGCTTTTGTATGCATATAAAACAAAACAATTAATAAAGGCTCTTGTACTCAATATTTCTAATCATTTCTATTCGCATTCTTTGCGTGAATTCGGAATTAACATTTCCCATTCATCCATTAACTGAGATTTGAGGATCATTGGCCATAAGTTTGAAGTAGAGAATGATTAATATGAAATTTCAGAACAAATACTAAGCCTACATAAATTAATTACTAATGCAAGAAAACTCGAATTTGATATGCAAATAATAATTGAAATAAAATCCCGCTATTGCTATGCAAAAGATCATAAGAAAATTAAAAGCATTATTCTCAAAAAAAGAGGCAAAAGAGAATGAAATTCGGTCTCCAACTCATCCCGAAGAGTCAAAACAAGTCAACAATGATGAGTTGTTGCTGTCGTTAAAGACTGGTACTCTCATTCTTTTTTCTCCAAAATATGCCTCTCTTGTCATGAAATTCTCAACTATTCTATACCTCTGGCATTCAACTTATATCTTTCATATTAACAGAAATATCCCCCTGAGTCTCTAACACTGCTGGCCTGGTCCTCATTTATCAAGAACAATATCAGCATGATAGACCTCCAGACAAAGCAATATTTTGCTAATTTTGAAGGAGTCCAAATTCGCTTTGGTATTTGAAACTTGTACAGTTCATTCCTTCATCGATTCAGGTGATTGGACGCTCTTGAAGGAAATCACAGACAAAAAGCTGCTTGTCTCGCTTAATCATAATTTTGATAAATCTGCCAATATAGCAATATTTGACATTTCGAAGAAAAATCGACCGAATTTACACTTTTGAGGAAGTTTATGGAGGTAATATTATCAGCAACCTTTCCTTTAGTCTCATTAAAGCTTTCTTCATCTTTCTCCCTCTGATACTTATTTCTCATCTAGTGACTGGGAATGGAGATGTCACCTATAATCAGAGAAGAGGAATTCCTGGCGCAATCTCTGTTCGAGATGCTATAGCTTATCATCTGTTCATAATTGAGGATAATCATAACACCAAGCTCTTAAGAAAAACAAAATGGCATCTCGAATCTACCATCGAAGAAGTTAATAATGGCTTTTCTTGTAGATTTCTGACTTATTTCTAATAACCAGCACATAAAGACAATTATATTACAGGTCTTGATTTTGATTCCATGGGAGAGCATGCAGCGGCTATTGACTTCTTTGGAATTTGTTTAATATCAGGGATCGATGCCAACGATTATAGATTTCATCTGTCCTTGGGTGACGAAGATGGTACAGCTTTTTCCCGCATTATTGCTCATAAGCGCTCACCAAATGGACATTCTTTAGATGACCTGGGTCGATGCAGGTGGAGTACTAATGTTGGCGAGGATATCTTGTTTGTCAAATACGACCGTGTCAATCTTAATATGCTAGATGTCGAGAAGAAAGCCCTAACTTTGAAGTACTCGATTCGCTGTGATGGTAATTATCTCTAATTAAATTGTTTTTTTGGTTTTTTCTCTCTCTCCTCTCTCTACCTTTCTTAATGTGAGATTATTTTTCAACACGAAGAAAGGGAGGCGATCCAGGTTCTCTTTCTTGAGTGCCCAATTAATTGATGAGTTGATTCGTTGCTTTTATTTGCATATCACGACGATATTGAACTGATATTATTTCGTCTAGACACCTCGTACTGGATAGATGTTTGCCCTAGCAATGGAAATTTGCTAGCGTCGGCTAATGGTTCGGAAAATATAACGGTTATTGATAAACGAGTTTCGAAAGTTGTCAAGCGCTTCAAAAGCATTCATTCGGGTATGATTCTTGGAACCACTCCCACTATCCATTAATCCTTCAGGAGAGATAATCAACTGCGTGCGATGGCATCCGAGCGGAGAGGTACTTGCAAGTACTGGTGGTGATAAGACAGCGAAGTTGTTGGACTTTAAAACTGGAAAAGTATTGTATACTGGAACTACTTCTGATGGACGTAACTTATTATATTTGAAATACTCATACACTCTTATTAATTACTAGACTACCCTATATCTGTATGTTTCGTGTAAGCGAGCATAAATTTCCAAAGGATAATGCACTAAGAAACTCCTTGATGAGTTATTAAAAATTGACAGAAATTTTAGAATCTGTTGGTGCTTTTTCGTTGTTGTATGGAGTTATATAAGTCAAACTATTCAAAAATAAAAATAGTTCGTGAAAAATCTTTGAATCTGAATAACTGTAAATATTTGTGTTTTGAGCCTCGAATCTCGTGTTCGAATTATTAGTTGGTTCAGGCATTTAATGTAATCATATAAAAATTATATAATTGATTCGATCTGAAAAAAGCCTTCTTTGTGTTTTGAACGTGTTATGATGACTTGATTAAATTTTGTAAGCAAAGAATCAAGGTCAGCTTTACCTCTTCTACAATCAGAATCAATGGTTTTATTTGTTTCAGAGGATATTTGGTTTGTAAAGCATAGGTATTTTAAGTCAACAGTGAATTGCTTCTTTATCATCATCAAGCGATCCTATTTATCCTTTGGATTCTCGCTGTTTTGTAAATTTCATTGTTGTTCTCTTTTTCTTGCTTCTTTCTTCTTTCTTCTTTCTTCTTCACTAACCACCTTGAACACGTTTGTATGCCTAGGTCTAATTATTTTCTGGTCGAAGTTCCGCCCCTTATTCAAAATTGTCAAAGACCTGCACATGGGGATATTCTATGAACTTTGTAGCGTTTGATCAAGGGACCCGGAACATTAACAATAGAAGTAAAACATAACAAAAACCCTTTCTTCGGATAATTTCTGGTTTGTCAACCCACGCTCTTGCAATGAATTTACGGATCCTTTGCGAATGAACAAAAAGATCAAGTTCTTGATTCGAAACTTTCGCAAAGCCTAAAAGGATTGGTTACCAGAGAATATTTTTTTCTCTGTGTCAAAGTACCCTCAAATCAAATTTTTGCGAAATTAAATTCTCATACCATCTTATGTATTCCCTTGTCAGATATGAGTGCTATCCAGTATTATTGTGAGTGTATACCTATGTACGGTTTAATTGATCCAAGCGAGTTGATGCTACTTTCTATTTTCGTGGTAAAGTGCCGCGAATATTCTTCGCTTGAGATACTTCTTCTCTCAGGGACAATCTCAGAGAAATTCAGATAGCCCTTCTTTTAATATATCTCACTTGAAGAAAGATATGAAAGCTTCCAAAGAAACAAGATTTATTGGAATATTTGATAATGTTGATATACCTAATATACAGTAGTTTTGTAAGATACATTTTTTCAAGGTGCAATTGGGTGACAATAAAGAGAATCATAGTTTTATACAGAAGGAAACTTTAACTGAATTCAAATCGCTTCATCACAGAATAGTTTCCTTAATCGATCAATCGTAATAGGCTTTTCTAAGATATCTTTCATCCCAACTTTAATACACTTTTGTTTATATTCCCCTCCAACATGACCGGTCAGCCCATATATAGGAGGAACTTTAGTAATACCTCCAACAAGGGACTGCTTTTCTTGGTGTTGAAGGATGGCTTCTGCCGCCTCCCAACCGTCCATTATCGGCATCTCACAATCCATAAAGATGACGCTGATCTCTCGCCAATGCTTCTCATAGAGTTGCACCGCAGCCGCTCCATTCTGAGCCTGAAGAGACTCATACCCGCAAATTTTTATCATTCGAGACATCATAGCAAGGTTAAAGGAATCATCATCAACGATTAAAGCAATTTTCTTTTCTTCCTCTTCTTTCTTTATCATATGCAAAGAAGTAATCGACTTACTCTCATTACTTGCTTGAGTTCCGCTCGATTTTCTCGCAAATAGTTGCGATAGATTTCGCTTGATAATTTCTTGAGAAACCGGCTTTGAAAGGAATCTATTTGCTTTATAAGGCCCTTCTGAATCGAGGAGTTCCTTTTGGATTCTCGGCTCCGAATAAGCGGTCAAAAATACAATGGGTATTGGACTCCACCTGCGGCTTTGTTCATGCAGACGGATAAGCTTGGTGGCTTCTTTTCCGTCCATGACTGGCATATCAACGTCCATGAGAATTAAATCAAAGTAGCCTTCTCTTTTCAAGCGGAACAAATCGAGGGCCTCTTTGCCATTGTTAGCAACGATGATTTCTCCGACTTCTTCGCATTTTTCTAAGAATCTGCGATTGATTTCTTGATTATAAGGAATATCCTCCACTACGAGTACGCGTTTGCCCCGAGAGCAACTCCTTGGGGATGAGGCTTTTCTCTCAGGACTCATGACGGCCTCGAGGACTGTCTCCGCTGTTGCTAATGGCCTCGAAGATCGTGATTTCAGCATGATTACCAAGGTAGTCCCGTGGTTTGGTATAGAAAATATTTCGATTTTTCCCTCCATGAGCTCGATGATTTCTTTAGTAATCCAGAGACCCAAACCAGTGCCGATCTGTCTCTTGGCAGTTTCTTGGTTAACTTGCTTGAATTTAGTAAACAGCGAATCGAGGTCGGCTTTTTTGATCCCACAACCAGAATCCGTGATTTCAAATCGAAGAAAACCGTTTTTGGGCATCGCGGCGGCATGATTTCGGGGATCATTTCTTTTCTTATATTCAATATTAAGTTCTTTCTCTGCGGAAATTGGATTAGTAAAGCACGTCTGGTGTCTGAAATATTTTTCACGATCAATCGTGAACTTCTTCTTCATTACAGTCAAACAATCATATTTGTCCTTTGGATATTCGCTAATATCTTCCATAAGTAGGTCGTCATTGATTGCCTTTACTTTTTCTTCACTGGCTAGGTGATACAGACTTGTATGTCTGGGTTTCATGTCTTCTGGCCGGATATCAGTTCCCTCTTCGAAATCTACAAATACCTTCACAAATCCATGCTCCGTGAACTTCGTAGCATTGGAAACCGTATTTATAAGGACTTGCATCACTCGGTGGCTGTCGAAGTCAAGGATCTCTGGGACGTCGACATTAATGGAGAGACATCCAAAAAGCCCTTTCTTTCTGATGATTTCTGACGTGACCACCCAAGCTCTTTCAAGGAATTCTCGAATACTCTGTGAATGGACCGAGGTATCGAGCTTCCCAGTTGAGACTTTCGCGGTGTCCAGCACGTTATTGAGCAGCTGGAGCAGAATTTCTCCGCTGATTTTTGCTTCTTTCAGCATGGTCTTCGATTCTGAGCCCTGAGCACACTCATAACAGAGTTCAATGTTTCCAAGTAAGCTATTCAATGGATTTCGGATTTCATGAGAGAATCGAAGGACGAAGTTCTCTTTTTCTTCGAGCGCCTCTTGCAACTGTTTATTAGTCGTCTGAAGTTTCTCGTTAGTAGCTCCAAGCTCTTTATTAAGTGAAAACAGCCTTGACTCGTACTTCTCTCTAACTTCGATCTCGATTTTGCGGTCGAAGATAGTTGCCACTATTAAGCAATATTTGATGATGAAACTTACAAAGAGTTGTGCCGCAAGGTTCGAGTCGGTGAATATAGATGGCTTGGTTTCGACGTCTTGACTGTGGTTATAAGTCAGGAAGCACAGAATCCAAGATCCGAGATTGCTGAGCACCACCAGCGGCATTTTCTTGACCTTTATGTCTCGTACACCGAAATGCAGAAGAATGGAATCACAAAAAACACCAATGATATGATATTTTGGCAAGAGAGTGATCATAAGACCAGAAAAGGTCCCAATCAGAAGGCCTCTCAGTGCTTGAGAAAGACTCTCATAGCTTTTCTCGAGATAAAGCGAAATGAGTCCGATTATGGTTATCATAATGAGATAAGTGAAGATTGCGGTTGGCAGTATATCCCAGCACCAGAGTATGGTGTATAAAGCACTCGAAAAAACACCAATCTTGATCTTCAGCTTCATCCTTGAGTAGGAAAACTGTTGCGTTGATGGTACAAAGGATTGCTTCATGTTGATTGGAGGCTCTAAATAATTATTTTTAATTTAGAAAAATTCATTTAGTTCAAGACTTCCAAATTTTAAATGAATAATTTAATTCAAACTAATCTTCAGTGAAGGAAGAGAAATTTCAATTTTCTTGGGTTTTTCCTTTAATAATTCAATAACAGAGCTGATATATAGATTCTAATCAATGTATTGGCTCAAGTTGCGACATACTTTTTCTTCTATAATTCAAGTATCAATGATTTGGATGCAATGACTAGATCAAAAAAGATACGTCACGTCTTTCGACTGTCATAGTGTGATGAAATCCGGCAACAATAATCGCGATTAGCAACGAAATGACAGCGATTAATGAGTCCTTTACCACAGAAAATTATCTCGATACACCCTAAATTAAATATCACAAACGCGCGAGTACGGTAAAAATTAAAATGATCAAATTAAAAACTCAAAAATGAGAATGCCTACGAATGAATAGGGTGTCCCACTTAATCAAGTGAACCAGTCCTGTTGTAGGTTAAAATAGAGCTGGTTATATACTTCATTAGCAGCTTCGCGAAATCAGTTTTTCAATTGGGAGAAACTTAACAGTAATTGAGATTGGAAAATGACTGAATTGAGAAAAATTAACTACATCAACAGAATAGATATTTAGTGGAGGTGGTTCATCTCCATCATAGTTTACTGCTCGCAGTGAGGGTGAGATTGCTCTTAAAATTGTATTTAATATGTGTTGACGTAAAATATAAAATTAGAGGTCAGACAGTGCGTAATTCTTTGTTATTTCGAGAGAAGAGAAAATAAGCATATTTCTCAATAATCTGAAAGATGCACTAGAATCCTAGGTCTATGAGACATGAAGCTTTACTTTCAAATCTGACGAAATTCTCAAGTAATAAAAGAGGGTGTATAATCCACCCAGCATGGTAGAAACTTTGATTTCCAGGTTCGGTTGTGAATGCGAGTTTATAGATGCAGGCTGTTGATTCCAGTTATCCAATCAAATTTAAAGCTCTAAATTAACTAGCACTAATTAATATGCAATTTAAATCACCGCGAGTACTCTTAACTTAATTAGAGTTCATTGGAAGCATCGTAAAAATGAGAATCTATTGTTGTGTTTTTATAAGGCAGTGCTTCTCTCAGCTTATTTAATCAATTTTTCTTTCGCTACCTTCTTGTTGAATCGAGAACTTAATTTGCGTTGTTCAAAATATAAATCAAAACCAACTCAATGACAGACAAATTCACATAGGAACATATAATTTCTTTTTCGGGTTGAAGCATGTCTGAATGTTCAACAGCATTTTTAATGATTAGCTTTCAATCTTTGAGAGACCACTAATTTTGGTGAAACAAGAATAAAGTTGCCGTTTATTGTACAAGGTTGAGATGAAAACTTCGTCATTTTCTCTTGGACAAGGCAAAGCGATGAAAACATATTTCTGTCGCCATGGAAATTTAACTAACCGATCTCAATACACCCAGAATTAAAGTTCAACTATCTCAAAGTTGGAATAAAAGCAAAAATAACCAAATAACGGTTAATTGATTCGAATAGTCTATCGCCGATAAACAGGGTCTTTCTCAACCAAAATTATGACTTGAGGTCATTATTTTGAAAAGAATCCGAAGTTGGCCCAGATATAAATTGGGAGTGTCATATGTAATTCGAAAGGTTATAAATCCAGTTTCTCTTGGACAAGGCCTGAATAAAATAAAATGTCTCGTTTTTTCTGTTCGTATGAATATTGTGCGATGTCGTTCACAAATTTCTAAGCATAACAGAAAAGTGAATTTCATCAAAATGCCACAAAGAGCTATAATTTACAGCTAAGGAAATAAATTCATAATGATTTTAGGAGGTACTTGAAATATCTGCTAGCTCTTATTCATTGGAGGTTGTAGGTAGCCTCAAACACGTGCTTTTCCACAGCCTGCTCTCTTCTACTTAGATTTTATCGTCAAGTAACAAATCAACGTGCCATTCAAGGATCCTTGACCAGACTAAATAAGGAAAAATGATTGAAACAATCGTTTTCGGACTTGGAGTTGGACCTTTGAGGATTGTGAGTTGATTTATCAGATGATGACTCTAACATAACAATTATTCATTGTGAATGGTACTAGAAAAATCGACAAAACAATATTATGACTTAGCAAGTAACCGCTTATATCGCTTATACGATTTTAAGAGAAAAGATAAGAATGTCGATTATATATATTAAAGAAAGAGTACTTATTCTATCCTTGAAGATATCAGGAGAGAAAGTTTGGTGAGAAGCTTGAGCGAATTAAGCCAATTTTTCGCAGAGCAAATTTTTCAATCGTTCGATAGTAATTGGCTTTTCGATGACGTCTTTCATACCAACTCGAAGACATTTTTGCTTATATTCTCCTCCAACATGACCTGTAAGACCATATATTGGAGGAGACTTCAGTTTAGTAATTGCTTTTTCACCACTTCTTTTTTCTTGGCTGAGAAGAATGGCCTTTGTGGCCTCCCAGCCATCCATTACTGGCATCTCGCAATCCATGAAAATAACATCGATGTCGCTCCAATGCTTCTCGTTAAGTTGTACTGCAGCAGCTCCGTTCTGAGCTTGAAGAGGCTCATATCCGCAAATCTTTATCATTCGGGCCATCATAGCAAGGTTAAAGGAGTCATCATCGACGATCAGGGCGATTTTTCGTGCTTCTTCTTGTTTTTTGAAAGGTGTACTCAATTTACTCACATTCCTTGCTTGTTCTGACAGTGTCCGCTTGATGATTTCTTGGGAAACTGGCTTGGAGAGAAACCCATTTGCTTTATATGGCCCATTTGCGTCAAGAAGGTCCTTTTGCATTTTTGGCTCTGAATAAGCGGTCAAAAATACAATAGGCGTTGGATTCCATTTGTGGGTTTGCTCATGGAAACGAATCAATTTTGTAGCTTCTTTTCCGTCCATGACTGGCATATCAATGTCCATCAAGATTAAATCAAAAAAGCCCTCTTTCTTTGAGACAATAAGATCGAGAGCCTCTTTCCCATTGCTAGCAACTGTAATTTCTTCGATCCCGCATTTCTCTAGGAATCTTCGATTGATTTCTTGATTATATATGATATCTTCCACCATCAGCACACGTTTTGCCTTTGAAGGATCCTTTTGGGACGACACACAGGTGCTTGGCATCGTTTTCGTGGGCGATTCCATTTTAATCTCCGCTTTTGGCAATGCTGAGGACCTTGATTTGAGCATGATTACCAAGGTGGTACCGCGGTTCACAGAAGAGAACATCTCGATTTTTCCTTCCATTAGCTCGATTATTTCTTTAGTAATCCAGAGACCCAAGCCGGTACCAATCTGTCTCTTGGAAGTTTCGTTGCTCACTTGATTAAATTTCGTAAACAACGAAGCGAGGTCGGCTTTCTTGATACCACAACCAGAATCGATGATTTCGAATCTAAGGAAACCATTCTTCTGTTCATTCTTTTGGGAGGTTTCTCTTTCGAGAGACCCGCTATTGATGTCTTTCTCTACTGAGGCAGGATGTATCAAGTCTGGTTGGTATCGGGGACTTTTCTCATGATGAATTGTGAACTGCTTCTTTTTGACGGTCAAGCAGTCGTATTTCTCCCTTGGATTCTCGCTTATATCCTCCATCCATAAGTTTCCATTGGAAAGCTTCATATCTTCTCCGTTGTCTTCCTCGTGTATGTTCGTATGCTTCGGCTTCATATCTTCAGGTCGAATCTGAGTTCCCTCTTCAAAATCTACGAAAACTTTCACAAATCCGTACTCCGTGAACTTCGTTGCATTAGAAATCGTGTTAATGAGTACTTGCATTACTCGATGATTGTCGAAATCAAGAGTCTCTGGCACTTTAATATTTACAGATAGACAACCATATAGTCCTTTCTTTCGAATGATCTCTGAAGTGACCACCCATGCCCTCTCGAGGAACTCCCGAATACTCTGCGAACGAACAGAAAGATCAAGTTTTCCGGTAGAAATTTTGGCGGTGTCCAGCACATTGTTGAGGAGTTGGAGCAGAATTTCTCCACTGATTTTGGCTTCTTTTAGCATAGTCTTCAATTCTGCTCTTTGAGCACACTCATAGCAGAGTTCAACGTTTCCAAGTAGGCTGTTGAGGGGATTACGTATCTCATGAGAGAATCGAAGAACGAAATTTTCTTTTTCTTCGAGCGCCTCTTGCAGCTGCTTGTTAGTCGACTGAAGTTTGTCATTCATGGCTTCGAGATCCTGATTAAGAGAAAGAAGCTTTGATTCGTATTGCTCTCGTGTTTCGATCTCAATTTTCCGGTCAAAAATGCTCATCGCTGTGATACAATAGCTCACCAAAATACTCACAAAGAGTTGGATCGTAAACGTGACGTCAGCGAAAATAAGAGGTTTTTTCTCCAAATCATGTGTTTTGGAATAAAAGAAAAAACAGAGAATCCAGGATCCGAGATTCGTGAGGATCAAGAGCGGAGATTTATTGAGTTTTAGGTCACGAACGCCGAACTGAAGAAGAGAAAAATGACAAAAAAGACCAAGAATGTGATAATTTGGCATCGCCAGAACCAGAACTCCAGAAAGGCCTCCAAGCATGATTCCTCTGATTGAGTGCGAAAGATTTTCATGATCTTTATCGAATTGAAAAGAGATTAATCCGATAATCGTCGGAATCATCATGAAAATATAGATATCGGTTGGAAATAGCTTCATCTGCCAAATTACGGTGTAAAAAGCACATATCAGAGCAGCAATTTTCATTTTAGGTGCCGCCTGTAAGTGAGAGGATGCGAGCTTTATCGGATGTGGATTCTTCATTCAAAGAGTCTGTCGTCGGGTTTTTCAATAGATTTATAGTTTATCTTGCAAGTGTTTTTAAAGAAGTTATTTAAATCAAAGTCTAATGGATTTCATTAATTAAGTTACTGCCATTAATTCCATTTTAAGTTAATTGCCAGTGCAGGATTAATAATGCCAACATAGCTGTAAGGTTGATATTATTGCTCTTTGAATAACGTTGTTTAGCTGTATGCCAGCCCATGCCTTTCATTCTAACTTCGCGACCATGGTAGGATGAATCACTAATGTGATAGATTTTCTCAGGAATCTAGATGTTTTCGCAAGGAAAAAGGAACTATTAGAGATAGATGCAAACAGGAGGGCTTAGGAGATGAATGCTGCTGTGAAAGCGAAACTAAACAATGTTTGGGAGTCAGAAATGTAGGGAAGATTGCTGAGGATAAACAAGACTTTGAATTCTGATAATGGTGAGTTTGCTCCCCTTTTGTTTTATGGTCTTGAGCAATTGTGGAGCGCCCAGGAAAGTACGCTAGTAGTTAAGGTTGAGGCCACTTCTTGATGAAATTAGAGGGTTAGAGAGTGAGGAACTCACATTAAATATTAGAACTAAGCACGCCATACTGATTGCTGAACAAACAGTTTAACTTCATTCAATATTCTAAGAATCGATGACAAATGGATGCTGTTGCAGACTTGAAACTCGACTGACTTCTCAACGAGAGCAGTTTTTACGCCAAAAAGCTAATATGGTATTCAGTTCAGCTCATAGTTTAATTGATTAATTTTTTGCCTTCGAAAATAGGGTTATCACCTTTAGTGACATTTCATAATAGGAATTTGTTTTCTGCTCTTATTCAAAGATCACTAGGAATATGCATAGACATCTGTGAGTAAGTTTTCACATAGAGTTCTATCAAAGCAGAAAGTTTTGAAGAAGATGTGTTTAAAGTTCAATTAAAAATTTAAACCAACTCTTTACAAAGCAATTTCTTTAATCTATCGATTGTTATAGGCTTTTCTAATACACCTTTCATGCCGATTTTAATACATTTTTGCTTATACTCTCCTCCAACATGGCCTGTAAGACCATATATCGGAGGAATTTGAGTGGCACCTCCTTTATCACCACTTCTTTTTTCTTGGCTGAGAAGCATGGCTTTTGTTGCCTCCCAGCCATCCATTACTGGCATCTCAAAATCCATGAAAATGGCACAAATGTTACGCCAATGCTTTTCGTATAGTTGTACTGCAGCAGCTCCGTTCTGAGCTTGAAGAGGCTCATACCCACAAATCTTTATCATTCGAGACATCATAGCAAGATTAAAGGAGTCATCATCAGCAAGCAGAACCGTTTTCCTTGGTTCTTTTACAGCCGCAAGATCAATGGTCTCTCTGCCGTTGTTAGCAACGGTGCTTTGTCCAACTTCATCAGAATTATCTCGAAATCGGCCGTTTATCTCTTGATCATCTGGAATATCTTCGAGGATGAGAATTCGTTTTACATTTGAAGAATCGTTGTGAGCAGACAGACTTTTCTTAGGACTTGTCCTCTCCAATTTATTTTCCACTACCACTGGCCGTGCTGTAGATCGCGACTTTAACATTATGACCAAGACGGTGCCGCGATTTGGGACAGAGTATATTTCAATTTTGCCTTCCATAAGTTCGATTATTTCTTTCGTAATCCATAACCCCAAGCCAGTACCAACCTGTCTCTTGGAAGTTTCCTGATTAACTTGCTTAAATTTTGTAAATAACGACTCGAGGTCCGCTTTCTTAATCCCACAACCAGAATCTATGATTTCGAATCGAATGAAACCGTTCTTGGACCTTGCAGAAGAACTCCTTTGAGATTCCCCTCTCTTCGTATCGCTATTATTTATACCCCTCTCTACTGATATAGGATTTATGAAACCTAGCTGAAACTTGGTGGATAGCTCTCGATTAATTGAGAATTTTTTCTTTTTCACGGTCAAGCAATCGTATTTATCCCTTGGGTTCTCACTTATATCTTCTGCCCACAATTCACCATTAGACATCCTCCTTTCTTCTTCACAGATTGTCTCATACATGTTTGTATGTCTGGGCTTCATGTCTTCCGGTCGGATCTCATTTCCCTCTTCAAAGTCCACGAACACTTTCACAAATCCGTGCTCCGTGAACTTCGTTGCATTGGAAATCGTGTTAATGAGTACCTGCATGACTCGATGGTTATCAAAGTCAAGTATATCTGGTGCGTCGACATTAATGGAAAGACAACCAAATAGTCCTTTCTTTCGAATGATCTCTGAGGTGACAACCCACGCTCTTTCAAGGAATTCTCTAATACTCTGAGAATGAACAGAGAGGTCAAGCTTCCCGGTCGATACTTTCGCAGTGTCCAGCACGTTATTGAGGAGTTGGAGCAGAATTTCTCCACTGATTTTGGCTTCTTTGAGCATCAGCTTCAACTCTGATTCTTTGGCATATTCACAGCAGAGTTCAACATTCCCAAGCAAGCTGTTCAGCGGGTTACGGATCTCATGAGAAAATCTCAGGAGAAAATTTTCTTTTTCTTCGAGAGCTTCTTGAAGCCGTTTATTGGCCGTTTGAAGTTTGACGTTCATGTCTTCGAGCTCGGTATTAAGCGCAAGAAGTTTTGATTCGTAGCCGGCTCGCAAATCAATCTCGATTTTGCGATCGAAGATGTTGCCGATAACGAAGCAGTAACTGATCACAATACACACGAAGAATTGGATCGTTATGGTTAAGTCAGCGAAAATATATGGTTTGTCCTCAGAATTACTATGATAAAAGCTAATGTAACAGACGATCCAAGCGGCGACATTAGTAAGTAAAACAGTTGGCATTTTCTTCGGTCCCAAGTCACGAACGCTAAAATGGAGTCCGTCGGCATGGGAAAACAGCCCTAGCAAGTGGAATTTTGGCATCAGTATCACCAGAAGTCCCGGAAAGGCACCAGCAATTAAGCTTCTAATCGTTTGAGCGAGATCTTCGTGGTTCTTCTCAAGATAGAAAGTAACTTGAGTTAATATAGTCAATGAGATTAGAGTGAAGGCAAACTGAATGGTGAAAAGATCCAGGTACCAGAGCAGTGCATAAAAAATGCAGAATAAAGCTGCAATTTTCGTTTTAAGTACGGCTTGCTTTTGGGAAAACGGTTGCTTAGATGGCAAGCTCGAATTCTTCATACGATTTGATTCTTTAAATTTATTACAATTCTAATAATCATTCACAGTCACTCTCTTAATAAGAGCTTAATCACTCCATTCAAAACAAATAAAAAATCGCTTTCGATTAATTTTTTGGTGACATAACCAATTAAGAGCTAAGAAAAACCCATCTGGTCGCTTTTGAAGGCTGGAAATCAGTGAACAAACGTTCTCAGTCTTTTCGAAAGTCAGCCATATTATTCTTCAGCATAGAAGTAGCGATTATCAACTAGATGCAAATTTAAGTTCAAGAAGTCATCGAAGATTGTTAAATGCTGATTCTTTGAGAATGAAAACAGGAGAAGTATTCATTACCCTCGACTGAGTTTGCAGTAGGAAAGTCAGAGCACAAAGGTGAATGAGTCTTTTTATGAAAATTAATGCATATGACAAATACCCATAATTAAAATAGAGTTCTGAAGAATGAAAAAATTAAATGGAAAGAGAGTGTGAATCGCGGCTTCTAAAATATATTGAAAAGAATGGAGAGATGTATGTGATCTTCAATTGCTAATCACGCTGATTAGTTAGTACATTCTAAGATGATGTCGATATATATTGCTGCTTTGCAAGCTTCATCAATCAGCATGTTGATTTCTAGCATTTGTGAGGATTAGAACTGAGCATTTTACGGCTAACTATTGAATTGCTGAGATTTATGATATCATTTCTGATGATGAAACATGCCATTTTTATTTCCAAGTTCCGGCTAATTTAGCAGTAGGTAGGAAGCTTTTGCAAACTTCACCGTTTCAGCGAATCAGCTAGCAAGAAACAAAAAAGTTCGCTATATTCTTTTACAAGACTGAAAAGAAGAATGCTCAACAAACGTGCTTCATTTTCAACACAAGACTAATTCATGAAAAAAGTCCTCTTTATTGTTAACTCTACTTATCTTTCAGGTTAATATTACGAAATTGATCGGCTTTTCATCGAAAACAGAGATTAAGATTGCAAATTTAGAGTCAAATATTGAATTTCTTTCATGATTTGTGAGATGAGACTCGCTTTAGCAATTCCTCAGGTGATGTTCGAAAGCGTTTTAAGAGAATTTAAGACAAACTTTCATATTTCTTCTAATCTTATCAAGAAATAATTAAGAAATCTCAATATGCCCATTTCCAGGTCTCTAAAAAGAGTTTGTTCGCAATTTTTCTTATTCATTGAACGATTTTATCAACGTTAAGCAAATTCATTCGAGAGTAATTTTGTTTGTCTATCCATCCTTTCATACATCTCTCATGACAACTTGAAAATACTTTAGCTTTCATCCATCCTTCGCCACTGATATATGAGCAATTTTCGTGACCCACTTCTTCTTTTTCCGTGTAGGAGGACTTTGTGAGCCTCTCAGCTATCCTTTAGCGGTATTCACAATATGTAGAAATATCATTAAAATACGTCAATGTTTTTCATATATCTGACCATCATTAGCTCCATTTTGAGCTTGGAGATGCTCATAATCACAAATCTTTATCATAAGGCTGAAGGAGTCGTTATCAACAATCATTACAATCTTTCTTTCTTCTTCTTTACTTGTGAAATTCATAGTCAATTTACTCTCACTCTGGGGCTGTATTTAAATCAGCTTTGTAGCAAAATGTGATCTGAGAAACTCTTCATAGTCAAGCCGTTATTCGTAATGTATAATCAGAAGATTACTCATAGAATGAAAAGTGGAACGAGACAATAAGTCACTTTGACATTCGAAGGATATGCCTTCATTCTTCTAGTAACTCCTCAATAGTTAATATCTTTTTATGGGAATTCTACACTACACCTCTCTCAAATTTGTGTGTTTAATTATTTCTTGTTAGGATTGTTAAATTGTTTTTGTTAATGAATCGCTCATCCTTAATCAATTAGAATATTAAATCATTCTCCGATTTTTTGCACTTGTAAAGATATCAAACCAAACTCGAACTCACTCACTCATTATTATTAAACCTCTCAAAAAATCTATCTCTTATCTCCTTAAAGCGTGTCTTTGCCCTTCAACTCAGCATACTCACCAGTCGAGATCATCTGATTAATCCCCTCAACGTAGTCCATCGGAGTTATGATAGAAGTACCTCCAGCAATCACATCAATACCTCCATGTGTACTTTCGAGCTCTCTCAGCACCCTGATTTCAGGATAGCTTATTCCTCCAATCACAAAGAAAACAAGCTTAGGACGAGTCTTTTCCTCACTGGTATCATAGTACTTCGCCATTGGATTCTGTCGCAATGACTTCACCTGTCCTGCCTGTACTCTCGGCTTCTGGCCGAGAGACCCATCGTAGCCGTCCGGCAGGTACAAGCTTCCATACTGAGTCCTATCCAACTTGCCTCCCATGATCTCGGCTCCGACTTCCTCCATCTGACTTATATGTCTGCAAAGGTCAAACGAGACGTTTTTCAGTCTATCCTTAGCTTTCTTCGATATATTTTCTCCTCTCTTGCTCGTCTTTCCTTTGCTTGAAGAGATCTTCTGAGGGTTTATACCTAACCAGACCAATTTCGTAAGCATTCTCTGATCTTCAGGTGAAAGAGTCGAAGCTAGCAATCTTCGGTCCTTTTCAGTGAGCTCTAAGGAGATAACAGCTATCAGCACCAAGCGGAGTCTTTCTTCGTCCTTGATGTCTCCAGCATCGAGCTCACTTGAAAGCATCGAGATTAACTTGCTATACGAGATCGTCTTGCCTTGGTTGTCAATGCCCGTTGCCAAGCACTGCTCAATCTCACCGATCTCTTTAATTCCTTTTTTCGTGAATTCCTATACACTAATTAGCTAATTATTACAATAAATCAATACTTTCAAACACTGCTCGATCAAGTTCATATGCATGGTATATTTCGTCATGAGTTCATTGTACATTGGCATGTTTTTCACGATATCCGACATCTGCTTGAGATCGAGGTTCGACATGTCCTTGTGGGCTTTTGACGTCTCATTTGTTGCCACAAACGTGCCGAAATCCTCGCTGACTCCTTGCATTGCCTCAGCGATATGCTTATACTTATATTTGTTCCATAGATCGTCCGCGTCGCTCAACTGCGCTTTCTTTTTCGTCGTTTTTCCGGTGTTATCAGTGGATTCGTACTCAACGATTCCCTTCTTCAATTTGAGAAGGTCGTAGCACATGGCTTGGTAGTAATAATCATGGAGGACCGGAGTCAGCGGGTCGAAAGACCTGTCCAAAATGATGATTTTGATAGGAGATGGGTTCTCTTCCTCCCCTTCATTCCCCTTCTTCAACTCAAGGAATTTTTCAATTCGTTGATGAAGGCGTTTCGCCACTTTTTCTGCCACAGTGTTGTTTTCGTTTTTTTTATAGACAATATGAATGTTCTTGTAATCGAATAAGCAAGGCACCACAGTGGAAAGCTTATCAGCGATTAGGTCCGTGAGTTCTCTCTCTTCTTTCAAGCCAAACTTCGAAAAGACCACAGGCAGCGCTTGTGGCATATCGAAATGGAACACGGTCTCTTCAGGGCAAAGGAAATCCAGATTGAGCTCTTTAAGGGTGATCAAACGAGCCAAAAGATTTGGTTTTTTGCCCGTGCTTTTTGGAGTGTCTGGCTTTTTTGAGTTACTTGAGAAACATCCGAAAAACCACCCTTTTTTGGGCTTTTCGACGGTCTGCTTGGCAACCGCCCTTGGGCCCTTGACCAGTTTATTCATAAGTCTTTCTTCCAGGTGGTTTGTGGTAAAGATATGAATGTTTCCGTAGGTAGGTTTGTCTGGGTCGGCGAAATCGCTGCAAATCCTGTCGATAGCGGTTTCAGTGGGGGTGATGAAGTAGATTGTGTGCATATTAGGGAAGGGTTTGCGGTCAAGCTCGAGTTTTTCGAGAGCGAGAACGTTTTCCTCGAGTAGTTCCATCATTTTAAGGGTTGATGATACGATTTTAGTGGTGTATTCGTCGACGACCATACTATAGTTGGGAACGCTTGGATTTGCGTCTCTGAGGGATGACAGCATATCCTTGAGGATACGCAGACGGCAGTTTTCTCGCAGGGAAAAGCCCTTTTGCTGGTTCTTAGAAATCATTTAGGATTTGCTAATTGTTTTATTTAAGTAATAACTCGCAATCCAGGTGTTTAAGTAATAATCTGAGCTAATCTAATTGCCGAGAAGGCTATGAGTTTACTCTTCTTTCTATTTAAAGAAAATACCATATCAAAAAGTTTAACGCTCTTTTCAATTGATTGATCGGTAAGAGCTTAGGTAGGGGTGAGCTTGGACTGTTAATTAAGATGAATGACTTATATTATGAAAGAATGAAAGAAGGAGTGGATTTGCTTTTATGGGTAAAATTGGCCGTTGGAAGGATATGAGATCAAACGATATTCAGAGAGTAATGCTTTTTAGTTTGTTTCGATTTTAGGAGTAAGAGTTCGTCCTTTTTCAGGCAAGTTCATGGCAATTAAAATTCTGAGAGTCGCTTGCTGGCTTGGTTTAGACTGTCTGTCAGTCTAAGAGAGTTGAGAGTGACTAATTTCATCGTTATCAATCAATCATAAATCCTCCTTTAACTACGTAAAAATAGGTTTTCCAATCTCATCAAAGTAAGACTTTTGTCATCTGCAGCAATTCACAAAGGCAACTTAAAATTATCAAAAATTGCTTTTGTGCGAATAAAATATCCTCTACATGGTGTGGTTTTGGTATGAATATTCTCGAATGGCCACTGCCTGTAATTTGATAGATAATGAAATTCTTATATCAAATAATACGCTGACAATCATCCAACAAACAGCAAGTTACAGGAGAAATATATCGTATACTCGGATTTTCGATGTATCCATGAGTACATACTTATATCAAAACTTCATATTTTCTGTAAGATTCTAGTTAGCATCATCATCAGTCGCTGAAAATGGTCGAAGTTGTCTAATCTTTTAGGATTTTTCATCGAGAACCTCGATAAGTTTCTTTACGTGTGGGTCCTCATTCCTCATCTCATCCCAAATTTCTCTAATTGTTTTGTTGTTGAGCTTTCTTCGAAATTCCTCATCTTCATCAGAATATTTTTTAATTGCCGCCGTCAAAATATTGTCAGGATGGTCTTCAAAACCTCCAAGGCCCTCTTCATTCAATACCTCGACTCTAATAACCAACACAATCAGTCATTACAACATATTTTTAATGCTTCTACTTTGCAGCGATAACTTCCGCAGACAGGACTTTTCTTAGAAACCCTATCAGACCATCATCCCTTTTAATAGATTCTTTATCAAGTTCATGGTATTTGTTTAAACTGACTGCTGTTGCCTTCACAAAAATTTCATAGGTTCGTTGTGCATTGAGGAATTCAGGTATTTTCTCCGTAAGCACAATCTTAGCATCCAATGCATTTTCCATTTCTATCCAGATTTGGAGCAGTTTAAATTTCACATCTCTACCAATTTAACTCAGACAAGCAGGATTAAAGTGTTTTACTGATCTTCTTTGTAAGCTTTTGTAAGCGAATAATTATAATCTTCTAAAGTCGCCCCATATTTTTTGGCAACTTGGCTAGTAATAGCGTCGACAGTAGGTGATGCTATTTCGTAATAGTTAAGAGAGGATATTTATCTAATTTTTTATTTACCAGCCTCCTGAAGCATTCTTCTAAAGGCACGATTCATTGTGTCCAATTGCCAGTTCGTTTTCACTTGTTGGTTACCTTCTCCAGCCAATCTGTTGAAGAGAGGAAATAGTTCTCTTCGGAGGTCATGAAGGATTTTTATCACAGTTTCCTTAGGCAATATCTTCTTCCTCAAAGCTCTGACTAGGAAGTAAGATGCTCCAAGGATTCCAAGTCCAATTCCACCAATGGTTATGTATTTGGATAGATTGCTATTGGTTAGATTGCTCTTGGTTATTGTTTTTGCACTTTTCATTTTATTTGATCAAGATTTAATTACTTCAAATCAAGAGTTTTGATTTAGCCAACACAGAAAACTTTGACCGAATTATCACTATTAAATATCAAGAATAGAGAGTTGTGTTGAGAAACCAGTATTATTGTCCAAATAGCCACTGCCTGCAATGTGATAGATAGTGAAAATTCTTATATCAAATAATACGCTGACAATCATCCAACAAGCAGCAAGTTACAGAGAAATATATCGTATACAAGGATTTTCGATGTATTCATGAGTCACATATATATGCATTTCAAAACTTCACATTTTCTGTTATATGCTATTTATCATCATCATATCAGTCCTGAAAATGGTCGAATTTGACTAATCTTTTAACATTTTTTCATCGAATTCCTCTATCGCTTTCTCTGTGTATGGGTCCTGATTCATCATTTGGTTCATGACTTCCTCTATTGCAGAAAATGCCTTGATGAACGTTCTTTGGAATTCCTGATCTTCACGAGAATATTTATTAATTGCGGCAGCCATAATATTGTCAGGATGATCTTCAAAACCTCCAAGGCCCTCTTTATTCATTACTTCGGCTCTAATAACCAGCACAATCAGTCATTACAACATATTTTTAATGTTTCTACTTTGCAGCAATAACTTCAGCAGTCCGGATTTGTCGTAGAAATCCTCTAATATCATTCCTTTCGACATATTCTTTACCAACTTCATGGACTTTGCGTAAACCGACTTTTGTCGTCTTCACAAAAATTTCATAGGTTCGTTGTGCATTGAGGAATTCAGGTATTTTCTTCGTAAGCTCAATCTTAGCATCCAATGCTTTTTCCAGGTCTGTCGCGATGTCCGACAGTTTAAGCATCACATCTCTACCAATTTAACTCAGAACGCCAGGGTTAAAGTGTTTTACTTATCTTCTTTGTAAGCTTCTGTAATCGAATAATCATAATCTTCTAAAGTCGCCCCATATTTTTTGGCAACTTGGCTAGTAATAGCGTCGACAGTAGGTGATGCTATTTCGTAATAGTTAAGAGGATATTCATCTAATTTTTTATTTACCAGTCGCAAGAAGCTCACTTCTAAATTCGGTAGGGATACTATTCCCTCCAGTAGCTTGTACATAAGGCCTGCATTCTCCAGCCAATGCGTTGAAGAGAGGAAATAGTTCTCTTCGGAGGTCATGAAGGATTTTTATCACAGTTTGCTTAGGCAAAATGACGGGTCCTTTGCGCTGCTTCTGGCTCAAAGCTCTGATTAAGAAGTAAGACGCGCCAAGGATACCAAGGCTAATTCCACTAACTGTTATGTATTTGGTTAGACTGCTCTTGGTTGTTGCTTTTGCACTTTCCATTTTATTTGATAAATCTTTAAATTGCTTAAAATCAAGTGTTTAATTGAGCCAAAACAGAAAACTTTGACCGGATTATAACGATGAAATATCAAGAAAAGGAAGTTGTGTCGAAACAAGCATCATTACCCATACTCATCTTTTCCAGTTTGAGTTCGTACGGACGTGCCTTCAAATCGTTGAAAACCTCCAATGTCCTCACTCTAGATATTAGCATCTTAATCACCAAATTACATAAACGAAATTTGAGCCGTGATATAAAATTTATCAAATGGAAGCAAAGACCTCCTTTACAAAAAACAATTTGAAACGATATCTCACCATCGGAGGGCTCGGAATCGCAGTGTTCGGACTCTCTTACTATCTTATTAAAAGATTCACTGGTGAGCAGTCAGATGAGGAGACCAAAGACCGTCGATTATCAAAAGAACTCGTCATGAAAATTCTTCGAGAGATAAGAAGAGCCTATTTCCCGCTGTTGAAAGACATGGCAGATACATGCAGGATGGTTGCTGAGCGACATGGCCTTAAAGATATTCCTGAAGAAAGCAAAATTAAGATTTTCGAGAGCCGTAATTATTACATTTCGTTCTCTTAGGTTTTAAATCATGAAACCTAAGAACTTGCTGCTATGAAAGCCGTCAAAACTAAAGTTGTTGAGAAGTATGGCCTTACTCTTCCAGAATTCAACGAAATTTCTGCAGTTGATTACAAAGATGACGAGTAATATTTTTTCCATATGGTCTCTTGTTCAAATAATACCAAAGAGAAGTGCAGAAATTTGAAGCATTCATTATGTCAGAGTTCACCTCCGCTCTCACAGATGGGTTAGTCATAAACACGACCATTCCTGAGTTCTTAACGAAGCAAAAAGTGCTTGAGATTATGGCGAAGATAATCAAGGGTTCCTTTGAAAATATGCATAAAATGCTTCAAGAGTCAGGGCAAGAGTTCAAGGTCTCTCTCGCAGATCCTGCTATTGTTCAGAAAATAGTAGTTTCAGAGAGAATTATGAGGTAAGAAGCTTTGTTATGATGTTGTGCTGAAAATTATGACGGATTGTTAGAGAAGAATTATTGGACAGGGAAGGCCTTGGAAATTTTGACGATCACCCAGAAAAGATATTGGAATATGCAAAGTTTGTGTATATGAAGAGCGATGATGAGTTCAGAAACAAGATCAGTGTGTTAAATGCTCAGGGCAGGATGGCGCATGAAAAACTGCAGAATCAAAGCGAGGATGTCTCCGATTTTATAGCAGCAATCGGCAAGCATATATTCGATGATGTTGATGGTAATGCAAATTAAAGTCCACCACTGAGAAGATATAGCTAAAAATTCTGTAAATTTGTTTTTACTGCATAAGAGTTTTCCAGATGGTCTCGTAAAGTGTGTCTTTTTACTGTGCTTGAAAATTAACGAATATTGCAGTATATCAAAAATCAGAGGAGCTTTCGATTAATCGTTCCGATTTTATATCTCTCCTTTTGGTACTTTAGAAACCTTTTGCACTTGGATTGCTTCGCGCTCTTGGTATATGCTTTTGATGCAATCGGCGTAAATACAACAAACGGTCCTAAATATTGTAATTAATGGAAAAACTAAAACAATGCCATCTCTTTTGAGAATAACTCTCATATTTATGCCTTTAGTTATCACGGAGCTTTTTGAGAATATGTCTCAGGAAGCTATTTCCGATAATTTAAAGTCAAGTAAGATCGGATTCTTTCTCAACAGCTCAAATAATGACTCTTATGTTCTACTTTCTGGTCTGAATTTCTACGCTATTATGGCTGTCGCAAACCTAACTGCAGCATCTACACATTAGTGGATATTTGAAAAGATTGGAAATCATCAGTTTTATGGAGTTAGAAAATCTGATACAGCTGTGAAATATTATGAAAAAGCTATTGTTATTAAGAACACTACAATTACTCATTAATGCATGATGCAATACTTTATTTTGTTCCTAGATTCTTCAAGGAAAAGCTAATTACAAAAGAGAAAGATGATCATAATCAATATTTTCGGCAGGAAACGAATATTTATGCAAATCATAACACTCGAATGAATCAATGAATAGATTAGTTATGAGAAATTAGAAGTCTTGCCGTCCTCAATTCAGAGATAAATTTAATCTTGACTCACTTATCACCTTTTAGATATTATTTATTTCGACAAACTAGTATTTTACATATTTCTCTTCGTAAATAAATGTTTTCAAAAGGAGTTTTCAAGAATAATTGTGTCTGTTATACACAGGAGGCGATTTCGAGTGTGATTAGATTCGTTGGCTAACCGTTTCCAAAACTCATTTCTAAACTCAAGTAGGATTCGAATTTTTTTCGTTTTGAAATTTCTTTTTATTAGTTTAAGACTTTCTTTTATCTGTTAAAGAATTTATTTTCTTTCTGAGATTTTTCGATTCTCAAATAAACATGAACGACGAATACATATTAAATATCCAAACGAAATCTGACTCGGAAAAGAAAGCAATCTATCATCACACTTTGAAAATATGAAAGCTTGGAAGTTGATTTGCATCGTCCTCGTTGCAACGATTACTTTTGCTCTTATAAGTACAGGAAATGCTGCTCACTTGAAGAATCTCAAAAGAAGAAGTGTAAGCAGCAGCAGTCGAAGTGAGAGCACCGCTTTTCCTGCCAGCGCAATTCAAGACCTAAGTAATCTTCCTCTTTCTGACAGTTTAAGCAAGGTTGGTGTCAACAATACGAGCAGCAGAAGCAGTGAAAATGAAAATAACGAAAGCTCCAGTGATTATTCAACCCTAGCAGATGTTTCAACAGTAAGCGGTTCTGCTGTCAAGAACGGAAATGTGTTAACTGCTCTTGCTAATGCGGGTTATATTTGGATCTATTTTGTATTTATTGCATACATTTTATTCTGAATTGTCAAAATAACTTTACATACTTCTGTGATTTGAAATTACACAAGGTTACGGACCCATCATGAATCTGACCTTAGCCCCATGTTTGAGGATAATTTCATCGTGAACAAAGTTGATTTTTATTAATTTCTCGTTCCGAATTTTGTAAAAAATATTACCGGTATTCAGAAGCTTTGTTAGTATTTCTACTTAGAGGTATGAGAGCAAATTGGAGTCACCGCACTATCTCATATTTTTCTAAACATTTCTTTGGATGCTGACTCTAAAAAGTTTAGTGATAAGAGTTAGTGCTACCCTTGCTTTTCAATCGAAACGGATATTAACTACCTTAAGCTTACATTTTATAGTTTTACAGAAGAAACATAAAGATTTTTCGCGTTTGGTTGCCAAAATCCTGTCATAAAAGACCTCAGCATCAATATGATTTTACCGTAACACGTTTATTCGGATTAACAGGCGTGTTACTATAACACTAAAATCATACAAAGTAAATTAATAAATGGGTTTCTCATTATTAACCAGCGAAATAGACATCGCTCATTTAAAATTGCATATTAAACTCAGTCACTTTCAAGGCTCTCCCGAATTGATCTCCTTTTATCTAGAAAGAAATATCACTTCAACTCGCCACCACATTTGTCGCATATGGCCTCATTAATTTTTTATCATATGGTTGAAGAGAAGTAACCAATGACATATTGATACTTATTCTCTATCGATAAATCTCGGAGATTCTGGCTAAAAAAATTTTCAACATATGCATATCTTACTTAGCCGATAATCATCTTGATTTTTCCGAATTTTTTTGGTGTTTTCTTCTTTTATTCGGCTCTTGTTGATGGAGCTGGGGGTTATGAATGGCCGCTGTTCTAATCATACTCTCACTCTTACTTGCTAGTAATGAATTAAAGATAAAATCGAATTCAAAAAAAGTTATTACTTCTTTGTAACGAGAAGCTACATGAGGAGAATGTTGATCGGAGTAGCTATCCCTACATGATGCTGGGTCTATCAAGCTATCACAAAACGAACCATCAGTTTTGCATGAAAGATTATTTAAATTTAGAAGTTTGTCTCCTTGGATAATATTTTCTTGTTCTTTGGAAAGGCTGCTGAAAACACAAGAGAAAGCCATCAACCTCAGGATTCGTACATCAAGGAGAACGGTTCGAGTTTTCCTAGAAAATGCGCCTTCCTCATATAAATATATTTATGCCAGGACATGACACCTTAATTTTTGCATTCATATCACTTCAAATAGAGTAAATTTATCATTATTTCGTTAGGAAGGTTTCATTGTATGCAACTAATAAAAGCGACTTATCCAAAATATCATAATCTCCAAGTATTGTGGGGGACTTTCAAGAATAGACTGGAGAGAAAGTATAGAGTGAGAGTATGATTAGAACAGCGGCCATTCATAACCCCCAGCTCCATCAACAAGAGCCGAATAAAAGAAGAAACACCAAAAAAATCAGGAAAATCAAGATGATTATCGGCTAAGTAAGATATGCATGTGCAGAAATTTTTTTAGCCAGAATCTCCTATATTTATCGATAGAGAATAAGTATCAATATGTCATTGGTTACTTCTCTTTAATCATATGTAAAAATTAATAAGGCTAGATGCGCTAAAATATAGGGTGGCGAGTTGAAGTGATATTTCTTTTCTAGATAAAAGGAGATCATTTTGGGAGAACTTTGAAAGTGACTGAGTTTAATATGCATTTTTAAATGACCGATGTCTATTTGGCGGGTTAATAATGAGAAACCCATTTATTAATTTACTTTGTATCATGATTTTAGTGTTTATACTCATGAAGCTCAATTAATCTTTCAACGCCGCCGACCTAGGCTTGGGATACACTGCTACAACATGGAGATATCGCCAAGCGTACAGGAATATCCTCCAACAGCTTGGATAGATTAAGCTTTTTAATGCGAATAAACATGTTAAGGTAAAATTATATTGCTGTTGAGGTCTTTTATAAATTAAACGCGAAAAATCTTTCAGTTTTCTAAAATAAAAACATAAAATTAGAGCCAGCATCCAAAGGAATGTTTAAAGATGGGTTAGAAAAATATGAGGCAGCGCAGTGACATCAATTTGCTCTAATACCTCGAAGTAGAAATTCAACAACAAAGCTTCAAAATATGAATATTCTGAATATTGGTCAAATTCGGAACGAAAAATTAATAAAGCAACTTTGTTCACGGTGAAGTTATTCTCAAACATTGGGAGTTCAGGTCAGATCCATCATGGATCCGTTTATTCTTGCGTATTTCAAATCACAAAAGTATGTAAAGTTATTTTGACAATTCAGAATAAAATGTATGCAATCAATAAAAGATAGCTCCAGCAAGAGCAGTTAACACATTCCCTATCTTTGCAACAGAACCGCTTGCTGTTGAGTTGAATAATCACTGGAGCTTTCGTTATTTTCACTTTCACTGCTCCTGCTGTTCGTATTGTTGACACCAACTTTGCTTAAACTGTCAGAAAGAGGAAGACTACTGAGGTCTTTAATTGCGCTGGCAGGAACAGCAGCGCTCACTTCGACTGCTGCTGCTACTGCTGCTTACACTTCTTTTTTTGAGATTCTTCAAGTGAGCAGCATTTTTTGTATTTGTAAGAGAAAGAGCAATCGTCGCAACGAGTACGATGCAAATCAACTTCCAAGCTTTCATATTTCCAAAGTGGAATAGATTGCTTTCTTTTCCGAGTCAGCTTTCGTTTGGATATTAAATATATATTTGTCGCTCATGTTTATTTGGGAATTGAAAAATCTTAGAAAGAAACTAAATTCTTAAATCAATAAAAGAAAGTCTTAAACTGATCAAAAGAAATTTCAAATCGAAAAAAGTTCGAATCCTACTTGAGTTTAGTTAAGAAGTGAGGATTGGAAACGATTAGCCAACGAACCTAATTACACTCGAAATC
>ENA-UOTX01000415-UOTX01000415.1-compost-metagenome-genome-assembly--contig:-NODE-415-length-46588-cov-16.816732_pt1 | contig 46588 bp, 39 predicted proteins | sample MGYA00238143_ERZ746982 | MGnify/ENA primary metagenome ERZ746982 (study PRJEB28758, sample SAMN06268862) | compost metagenome | isolation source: single cell | place: USA: California, Emeryville, Joint... | reverse complement strand
TGAGAGAAGAGAGGTAGAATCCTCGTTCGGTATAGTGCATGACAGTAAATTCAATATTTATTTGCCATTTGCTAAGTTTCAATCGTTAAGGTGCCGTAACTTGTCTTGCGCTTTCAAGCAATGGCGAGTATCTTGTTTCAGGATCAGTTGATCGAACAGTCAACATCTACTCCATGGAAAAGAGAGAACTCCTTGGAAGAATAGAACTTGTTCACGAAGGATCGATCCTCGCGATGGCTATTTCTTGCGACTCCCGCTTTTTGATTTCAGGAGGAGGTGATGGATCGGTATCGTTTTCGGACATTGAGAAAAGGGAAAGAATACATCGATTCGAAGGAATTCATGGTGAGCTTATTCTGAGAATTGGAGAATAATAAGCAATTTAATTGAACAGAGGACGCCATCACTGCAATTGCCTATTCTAAGGATGCACAAGAGTTTATAACTGCTTCTACTGACAAACATATAAAGCAATGGAAAATTGATCAGAGCTATATTTATAAAAGTTATCGAACAGGCCATAAAGGTATATATATTATTTGACTCTTTGACTTGGAGAGTATTAAATTGCTAACTCCTCATTAGCCGAAATCACGCAAATCATACTAAACGAAAAGAAAGGCCAGATTATTACATGCTCTGAGGATCGAAGCATCAAGCTGTTCAACATGCAAACGGGAGAACTTGTAGAATCTTTTGAACTTGCCCATAGAAGTAATCATAATGATACACTGCAAATCTGAATGCTGAGTTAACCTAAAGGAAGAATCAATACTATTGCACTCTCGAATTCAGGGGCCATTATGTTTTCAGGATCAAACGACCAGTGCATCAACGTCTATGACATGGAAAAGCTTTACATCACTTCAACTCTAGAAGATGCCCATTCCGGTATGATAATTAATTGAAGGATAGCTTAAATAGCGGTGCTTAGGACCTATCTATGGAATAGCGATATCTAAAGACGATTCGTTCTTTGTTTCGGTCGGAGCTGACAAAGCTATTAAAGTGTATAACGGATTGATAGAAAGATCCATTGCTCACACATTCACAGACGCTCACAAAAGTAAGCTTATTTTGAAGTCGGAGGTTTATAAGCTATCATTTTTAGAGCAGATTACCAAAGTATGCATTACAGAGGACTCAAAGTACATCGTGACAGCCGGTAAAGAGAGGCATGTGAAAGTATGGGATAAAGCAGAACGCACGATGATCTTCGAATTCAAAAATGTTCATTTTGGTAATAAAGACCTTTTGGAGCTATGCTTATACGATAATAATAATATCATAGCTGAACTTACTGCAATGGCGTGCACTCATAATTCGAAATATATAATTTCGGGTTCACGTGGTCTGAACATTTATGACTTCGAGACCCTGAAAATCGTATATCAAGTTAAAGATTTTCATAAAGGTTGCTTTGCTTTTTTTCCCAACAGAAATTTGAATTGGTAATATCTTTTCCTTTCTTATAGGCAATGTGAACGCGATCTCGATTTCGGATGACAATCGTTATATGACCAGTTGTTCCTCAGATCATACCATGCGAATATTCGATATCGTGAACAAGGAGACGGTTCATGAATTCGACGAAGTGCATAGAAGTAAACAGCAATAGATTACCTTTGGAGGTTATATTTTGAAAATTTAAGGATTCGTGACTTCAACAACAACATCAAATGGAATCGCAACAATCGGAATAACTGAAGCAGTCCACAATGACGACAAGGTGCCTGATATGTACATTTTTAAGAATCCTATCTCCTCGGAACAATTATACATCTCAGGTACATTCAACAACCGACATCAATGAATGATAAAACTCTTTTTTCAAAATCAATTAGATCCGACACTTAGCGTCAAATCGAGCACATTTAGGTACATGATCTTCAATATGTTCATGCACAAAGACGGTGACAAAGTCAGAATAATCAGAAAATACCCCAAACTCATTATCTATCCCTATGGCTATAACTGGTTCCATCTCGTTTGCCTGTTCTCTCAAGATAGAGTCCTCCTCGACGAAGTGATAAACAGTAAGGTGCCTTTTATTCTCGACTCCTATGGAAAAACACCTCTGCACTACCTCATCGATCTCAAGGACCCATCTCTGATTAATATGGTGCTGAGCAGATTCAACGAGATATTGGACCCAGAGGAAGATAATTTTGACCTTCTTCAGACTTTCTCAGATATTTTTGTTCCTCTGATCAAAATGGGAGTGCCTGGACTCAAGAACTTCCTTTTGTACTTTTTCGTGAAACCAAAAGTCATCGAAAAAGAGGAAATGCGTTTGTACGTCAACATTAAAGATAAAAAACTGAAGCAGATTATCACAGACCCGAAACCTCTTCTCAGGAAGGAGATCTATGATAGAGTCCTCGAGAAATCTCAAGGTGATGCGAATATTATCTCTATCAAGTGCATCGCAACTCCCCTGGACTACCATCCGCTTTCTGATGACATGCACAAAATTATCGATACGTTAGTCGGCTCTGATGAAGCAGACCTCCTCGGCACTAAAGTTGTTGAAAATCTCATTGATTACAATTGGAATCACAACAAAGGCTTCCATATAACATTAGGACTCTTCTTAACTGCTTATATGGTCGCTTTTTCGTTTTACGCAACGAGACCGAACGCGCTCTTTGGGCTTGAGATCCCACTGATAGTCCTGATTGGAATATACGCGCTTTTTGAGATGCTAAAGATGATTTCTACGGGAGGAATAAGCGACTACTTTGCTGATGTTTGGAATTTTGCTGATATTGGGATGATTGTGGTGCACACCGCGACTCTTATTATGACAATCATCAATGGTAGAAACCAACTACTCTCAGCAGAAGGGGCGGGATATGACCAGACAGAAGTTAACGGAACGATCGTACTCACTCCTAGCACTTCAACGCAGAGTAAATTAGACGCAATCAACTGGTTGATGGCTTTTAGTGTGTTTTTTGGCTATGTGAAATGGTTCTCTTACTTCAGAATCTTTGACTCGACTAGTAAGTCCTTCGTTAATAGTAAAAGAAAAGTAACCTTTATCTTCTAGGGAGACTATCGAAACAGATACTTCAGATTTTCAAAGATATCAGGTCATTCTTTTTGGCTTGGATCATGACCGTGTTCGGATTTTCACTGGTCTTCATTCAATTTGACATCGATGGAGCGACCATCGGAAGTTGGAGCAGATATTTAATGGTGGTTTATGGGCTTACTTACTCTGATTTCAATGCCGACGCCGTCGAGCTCCAAGGTGGACAGCTCGTCTTTATTGTGATCCTCACGATATTGCTCTCTTTGATCCTGTTCAACATGTTGGTGGCTATTATGGGAGAATCCTTTGAGAAAGTGCAAGAAAACGCTGTCGTTTCCGAATCGAAAGAAAGAATAGTTCTCATAAAGCAGGCGCTTGCTGTGAAGAGACTGGTCGAAAAGACATGCTGCTCAAGACGAAAGAGAAAAAGAGAGCAGATGTCAAATGAAGAGAAGAGATCATTCCTGTTCGTGGCCGAAGAAGCTGGAGTTGACGAGGATGCGGACAAGGAAAACAAGGAATGGGAAGGCAGATTGCAGATCATCAAAAAGGGAATAAAAACAAACGAAGAAAACATGAAGATAGCCCTCAGCTCTTTCGAAGTGAAATTACAGAAAGATTTAGATGATCTGAAGGGTGATGCAAACGGCTTGGAGACAAATATTCGTAAATTGGAAGGAAGAATCGCGAGAGTTGAGACGATATTGAATAGAAACGCTGATCCTAGTGACGCAGCATCATCGTTTATGTATACCGAAGCGTAAATTTGTCAAAATCATTATTGAGTAACTAACGCTTGTACTAGGAAATCCGGTCCAAATTCAGTAGCGGATAAGAAGGACTTGGCCTCAAGGATAATGAAGAGGAATCTTGTTGATGCATTGACTAAAGGCGGAGAAGAAGGAAGCCAAAAGAGTGAGTTTTTGTTTTATTAATTAGCAGAAAGATTGACTGTTTTTTAAATTCAAAATAGATCAAGGAGAAGAGGCTCCGCCGAAAAAAAAGGTGAACTTTTAATTTAGGCCTGTGCGTCTCGATGATGAGTTAGCGAAGTTTCTCTTTGCAGTAGATTAACTTTGGAATAGAAGGATTTTATGACGTAATACGAAATAATCGATTCGTAGATTAATTGTCCAATTGGCCTCTGATTGATTATTCATATAATTTCATACTCCATGAATAGCTTGTTTTCGACCCAAATTTTCGAATATAAATGAAATTATGGATGATGCAATAGGTTCGCTAGGAACCTTCTTTACAAAGTTGCTCAGACTTCATTTATGGATTACCCATAGATGCAATCACAGTGAAAGTGAAAATGAGCGCGAGTATAAGCTTAGCATGAGACAAAGATACCCACAACTGCAATTCGCAAAAAAAAAAAAGATTTTTCATTCAAAACAGAATCCTAATTGATTTCTATAGAATTCAACGAATTAAAAATTCCGATGATCAAAACACTTCATGTGAGAAGGTAAATAGTGTTATTTGTGACTATAGGATTCCAAGTCATCTGCATTGATCGACTCTACTTCGTCTCAATGATTTTAGAATTTTTTTTTTTCTTTCTTCTCTCTCTGTGTTCAGCCTCTATTGGCGGTTGGTAAAAAAATTTTTCACGACATACTTGACTGCATCAAGATCTAGTGTTCTCTGCTGGCACAGGTTCAATGTGGAAAAATAATTGTTATTCGTCTGTTGATTTCTATGTTTTCTGTCTTTTCTCAAGAACCTATATAAATCACATAATAGAGCGCCAGATCAGGATAACAGATCAGTTTGTCGTATACTAGCAGCCTATATCGCTTCAGAAGCCGAAAAGCCATGCAGCTCTTGAAAACCAAAATACTTCCACAGAGACTAACCAACAATGCTTTGAACTTTGTTCACCATACCAAAATTATTAAAGTGTTCTTACATTAGTTATTCTTAACACTGACAGACAAAGCGTGTTTATTCTACAACTCAATAGATAAAAACTTTTTCTGGATGTTCTACCCAAAAGACCAGATCCTTGCCTGCTTCTTCAAATGCGATGCGTGCTTCAAATACGACAAAACCGCTTTTCTGCGTTTGCTCATGCTTGCTATTACAGCAGCTATCTTCGCATATCTCTTGGTCGGGACAGCTGCAGCGCTCATCTCTCAAGTATGGATCGCTATCAGCCTCGGAACGATCTATCGAGGTATAATTTCCGAAATTATAAATGAAAAAGACAACAAACTGCGTCTTTTGATGAAAATGAATGGAATGCATTCAGGATATTACTACATTGGCTATATTCTCATTGCCTTTAAAAAAAGTCTAATCGTCGCATCAATCATCAGTTTGGGATTCATTCCCAACATGGTCAGTATCTGGCAACCGATAAACGTATTCGGTCTCTATGTCTCTTGTGCTCTGGCAATGTCTACATTCGCTCTTTACTTCAGCAGCTTCTTTGAAAGTACCAGCTCTAATATGGTTATCAACCTGCTCTTCCAGTTCTTAACTCTGATCTTCGTCTTTGGAACTAAATCTCCTAATTTCGAGTTTCAGCTCTTCCTCAGTCTCTTTCCAACATCTCCTCTGTGCTATGGACTCGGAATGACCGTCTATGACATAAAGCTCCTTACTAGATACGACATATTCACGTGCTACATCCTATTATGGACTACCTTTGTGGTATATTACGTTCTTTACGTTATCAAGATGTCAAAATCGTCCATCAAGAGATTCGTGAAAAACCTATTTGAAGAGAAAAATTTAGTAATCAGGAATAATCAGCGTCGTAAGAAAACCCAAGGTGACAATCTTTTCATGGACTCGCTTAAGGAGCCGATGATCGGACTCGTTGAGATTGTATCAGAAAAGGCGAAGCCATCCATTGCACTTTCCAGGAATACAAGTAGCCCACGGCCTCGAATAACAACTGAAATTTTCCTGCCTCGTAAACCGAAGCATACCATCATCCAAACAATGAGAATCGATAAAAAGAGAGTGTTAGAAGTAAAAAACGTCATCAAGACAAACAATCGAAACAAAGAATTGGATGAAGTCTCCTTTCGTGTTTATGAGGGCGAAACGTTTTGCATGGTCATCACTAATCAAGAGACAAAATCTGTGCTACTCAACGTTCTCACAGGAATCGAGAGACCTAACTGCGGAAAGATCAAGTTCAATGGTGTCTCAATTAAAAAACAAACCATTGAACCTTATAAGACGTTCGGAGTGTGCTTGGAGAATACGCCGACCATAGGATATATGACCTTGAAAGAGCATCTCGAACTGTTTTGTAGACTGAGAAGTGTAGAAGAGCATATAATTCAGGATAGAGTTAATTATCTGCTAAACTTAGTGGAGTTAGACAACGTGAAGGATTCTATTCCAGAGACTTTGACGACGTTCCAGCAGCGCAAAATGGCCATTGCGATAGCGTTGACAGGAAACCCGGAGCTGCTGATTCTCGACGAACCGACGAATGGGTTAGACGCTATGAGTCGCAGAAGTATGTGGGCGCTTATCAAGCTGCTAAAGCAAGCGAAAAAAACTATGCTCATCTTCACGCATATATCCGCAGAGGCTGAGGAGCTCGCGGATCGCATTGGTATTATGGATGACACAAAAATCGTTTGTAAAGGAACTCAAGATTATCTTAGACAAATGTATTCGGTTGGCTATAATCTAGAAATTAGACTGAATGATCCAAATCAAGATTTCAATATGATGAGGAAGACTGTAGCCGGAGAGATTGAGACGGTGCTGGGGAAGGTGATCATTGTTCCAGAAGAAGACCAAGTCATGCATTTCTTTATTCCAAAGCATCAGCAAGACCTTCTAGGAAAGCTCTTTGAACGACTCGAGCAGTATGCAAATTTAGAATTCAATCTGGAAGCTTATTCTCTTGAGAATATCCTTACGAGGCTGAAATGCAACATGAACATCGATCGCACGAGGTCGAGATCAGATTTTGAATCTTTTAGGGTTTATAAGTTTGAAGAACCTCAACAGTTTTATGCGCCTCCGAAAATCAATTTCTGGCTGCAGACGAAGGCAATAATTAGGCAAAAGCATGCTACACTTAAAGACATGACTGAAAAGAAAATTTGGATTCTATTCCCAATCTTTTTCATGTTTTTCAAAGGCTTGTTTGTTGGATTTCCAACTCATGAAGATAGAATCAAATTGGACCTCTTCCTCAATTTAACGTTTGGTATTGGAACCTACGCACATTCAATCGTGCTTGATCGCAAAACTAAAATTAAACTGCTACTCATGGTCAGTGGCTGCCGTCGAATGCCTTATTGGTTTGGAAATTTAATTTATGACTCGTTTACAGCAGTCGTCATTGCATTCTTTTTCAGTTTCCAAGGCTGGTTCTTCAATTACGATTTAATGGGAGAACAACCTCACTACTTCTTTGTTCTTCTGAGCTGCTTCCTGATAGCCATGATATGTTTAGCATACTGCTGGAGCGGGATGTATTCAGATCCAGACATCGCTCAGAGAACTCTCGGAGTTACACTTAACATTTTTGTGCTGCCGATTCCATTCATCCTTCAAAATTCTCGCATTCCCGAGTTGCTTCCAGACTGGCTCGATTTTCGATATTTCGCATATCTGCTCGGTCCGATCCAGCCTCTTTGCGACGCTGTGGAAGCCGTATACGCACAAACTAGAAATAAACCTGACATTCTGAATACTCTCCCCTTCCCATCGAGATGGCAGTACCCTGGCGTCATCATCTTCCAAGCCATTTGCTATTTTATCCTCGTCTTCCTTTATTTCGATAAATCCGATGCGGTACTCTTCGATGGCAGAAAAGTCAAGAAAGAGCACAGTGACGAGCTACTAATTAAACTGTTAGACCATATTCGACAACATGATGGACAAGTGAATGATGAAATTCATAGGGTAAGGGACCCAGGAAATACTGACTTAATTTTGGTCGATAGCCTCTACAAAGTCGGTTCCGATGAGAAGAGTCTAATTGTGAATAATCTTACTTTCGGCGTCAAAAGGACAGAAATCTTTGGACTCGTTGGTCCTGCTCGCTCAGGAAAAACGACGATATTAGAGCTTTTGGCTGGGTTGCAGCCTCGAAGCGAGGGAATTATTAAGCTCTTTGGCATCAATATCTACGAAGAAAGCTATGATATCTTCAAGTTTATTGGCGTGAGCACGCAAGGAACGGCGGTGTGGACGAGTCTCACTATAGAAGAGCAGCTTCGAGTGTTTGGTATGATCAAAGGACTTCAGGAAGAAACTCTTGAGAACCACGTTCAATATGTTATAAGGACACTCGAGCTCTCAGTGGTGGCTAAAACGCCTGTCCGAAGGCTGGGAATAGAATACAGAGAAAAGCTATCTCTCGGAATGGCTCTTATGGGGTCCCCGTCTATTATTCTTCTCGATGAACCCTCGCTGGGATTTAGCGAAGGTGCAAAAATGAAGCTTTTTGAGTTACTGAGACATTATGCTAGAAATCAAGGAGCCGCAATAATCTACATGACGAATAATTTGCAAGAAGCGTTGGAAATTTCGCATCGAGTAGGTGTGATTGTGAATGGTACGTTTATATGGGTTGGAGATAAAAATGATATCCAAAGCAGATATCATGGCAGATATAACATTTTAATTGAAAAGAAGAGCAAAGAGCAGGAAAGTCTATATCCGACTTTGAGCAAAATTATACCTGACCTCCAGGTGAGACAAGACGGCCGGCAATTCATTGAGTTTTTCTATGTGCAGTCTTTAAGTGTATCGTTCAGCAGGATGTTCAAAGAGCTCGAAGAGCTCAAAAAGCAAGGTCTTGTCAGAGATTTTGCGATAACAGCCGCGTCGTTTGAGCAAGCGTATATTTATGTCTCAAGGTTTCAAGCTTAACACTCAATACAATGTGTTGCAATTCATTGTGATGAAAGATATACCAATTATTAAAGTATTTGTTTGATTCATAAAAAGTTAATATGTAATTGGAATTCATAGTTTATTGTAGAGGCATGTTAGGGAAAATAACAGCAGCAAATCATCAGTAGGTAACAATTGGGTTTGAAACATTTTTTAATCGCAGTGAGAGGGTTATCTTCCATGTGAATGTGCATTCGTTATGATTAGTTATGGTTAGGGTAGGATTGAGAGATATTAAATGGATGGATATTTATTTAACAACTTCTAAGAGACAAGATCGAAATAAGTCTCTAAATAAAGCATGTTTTGTATTGAACCGCCTGGAAACTAATACGATAAACTTTGCTTCTGTGTTAAAACCGCCAATTAATTGAGGCTTAATTTTCTGATCAACAATAAAAATTCTTTAAAAATCTAACAACATCAAAATCAAATGGATTTCCTTAATACCATATCGAAGATCGTAGAGATAACTCAGATAGAAGGAGAGTACTCCAATGAACTCAAAATGATTAACACTACATTTCTAAGTCTGAAGATTGCCGTTGAAGCGTTGAAAGATGAAGAGTAATTCATATTTCCTGTTATTTTAATAACAGCATCCGCTCTCTTAATTCAAAGACTACCAAATCACCTCCATGAAACCATTCACAAGCATCTTGATGAAACTTCTGAGCTCATTAAGAATACAACTTCAAAAAAGAACTGGTAGTTTTTATTTTTTGAGATTTCCCGCTAATTTACTGGTTGTTCGGTAGGTGGACCAATATCAGACTTGTGCTTCCAGGCGGAGATCTTTGCAAACTCAAAGAAAAGAACATGCAGCTGAATCAAGTCATTGATTTGCTCAATCTGCATATCAACTCGAGGAAATCGACAATTTTATCCAAATTGAAAACGAAGAGCAGTTCATTTTATTCGGATGAGGAAGATGAATACAGACCTCAATCAAATAGAAAAATAAAGGATGGCCGCACTCAGCTTTCGATCAACAGAAGTGTAGAAGATTGCATGACACAGATGACACAGGATAAATTAATGATTGCAACGATACAGGACACTCAGCTCGAAAGTTGTGATTACAATGAAGAAACTAAAGAACCCGCTTTCCAACTAATTTTCATATATGACAAACAAACTTATGAGAGTTGCTATGATCATCTGGTTAAGCTCTTATCTGTCACCAGATGCTGGGAAAATGAAAAAGTCGGGTATTTGATTGAAAGGCAGGCTTTGAACTTCCTTCCAAAAGATGTCCAGGCGAGGATGTCTAGGGAGCACGCGGAAATCAAAGGGTATCGTATCACAAATGACTCCGATGATTTGAATACACAAATCATTCAGGACTTGGCATTGAAAGCGACTCTACTGGACAATGAGTCGGATGATAATTCAAGGGTCGAGCAGCTTGAAAAGCCGTCATTTCAAATCATAGATCAAAGTAGTGTGAACGGAACTTACATACTCCGAGGTCATTCCTATGGAAGGGTCAATGGCCCGATAGCAGAAATTTCTGGTGAATTTAGGAAAATAACAACAGGAGGTCAATCTTCTTTAAAGCATTTGGATATCGTTGGGTTAGTGATGAGAAAATCTCAAAGCCGAGAGATGCTGTTTGGGTTTCAGTTCTTATGCCAAGATCTTCCGATAACTCGGAATAACTGAACCCCAAAGATTCAGCAGCAACTTGTTTAAATATTCGCAATCTCGATTATTATTATTCTGTTTAAATGGCTTCTTTTCTTTTTGTTTTTGCTGCATAATAACGGGCAATTGCACATTCATATGATTGTTGTTCCCGAGACTAATTAGAGTATATTAATTGAATGACGTTTTTCCATATGACTTTTTTTATTTCAAGGATAAGTGAGAAGATAGCAACAGAGTTTACAATTATGCAGTACAGTTTCAGAAATTGTATAAAAAATTTAAAATGAGCAATCACAGCATATGAACTTGAAGATAGATAAGTAATTCTTAACTTTGAGGATTTAAGGATTTATTTTTTCGGGTCATTTTTATTGATCTTTGAAACAAACTCTAACAAATTTTCGAAGTAGTCCACTTTTCCCTAATAATTTATCCTGTTAAACGATTTCATTGTTTCCAACTCACTTACTTTATCTGAGTTAAGAGAAACCTGAGTATTCTCTAACTTAAACTCTTTCGGAGAAAGATTATTGCACATACTTTGGACTGAAGGCCAGTTCAACGTCTATTAAATTTTTCAGCTTATGACCCACAAGGATAATTACCTTAGGAGGGCTACCATTTTGAAAGAGTTTGGAAAGCAGATCTTCAGTTGGCAGAAAACTCGAAGGAGCGGAGATATTTGTGCTCTGGAAAATTTTCCTCGTGAAGTCGGCCAAAATGTTCTCCAATGGATTGCTACTAAACCTTTCATTCTCTGAATTCGTTAACCTAATTAATTAATCGTTATTGTTTTTCTCGAAATAAAATCAATAAAAAAGTACATTTGAATCTGCATCAGAAGCAATTCGTTCAATCTAGTGGTATCGCTGAGCTTCTTCTCCAAAGATTGGATCTTCTCGCTCATGGTTCTCTGCACTTGCTTCAGAGTTTGATTCTAACGCAAACCGTACGTTTCAATACCTGAAATCCTTGTATTTTACTTCTTGGACCAGATCCAACCTATCCGGGATCGAATCTTCGAGGAGAGGCTTGGGCTTTAGAGGCATACTAACGATCTCGGTTCCCTTCCGCTTAATCTGGCATAGTAGCTCTCTTTTCAGCTACCAGTCAAAACATACTCTTAGGAAATGCTTTTTACTTTGCTCCTCTTTTGAATTTCTCATGCACGAACGTATTTTCATACAGGTGAGTTTTCCTCTTCTTAAAGTCATACAAGTTTAACTAAGGGTCATGTTGTCAAGTTATTCATTGGATTAAGCAAACCTGTCGAATGTAGGAAGCCAAGTTATTATGTTTGAAGTATAGTGGGAGCACGGTTTCGGCGAAGAGAATTGGGTTTTTGATAACGATTGCGCTTCCATTGTCATTCCAGCTGATTATGTCTTTATATTCTTCTTTCTATTTGATATTTGCCAGCAGAAAAGGAAAGGCAAATTTACCTCAAGGATTTCATAAGTCTTTTTCAAAAAATTAGGGACGTGTGGCTCCCCCTCTCTCCGACTCTGGAGGAGTTTGTCGCGTAATAGTAATAATTGTTTTCTTTCCATGAGCGAATTTGCCTTTTGTTTTTTAATGAAGAAAATAGAAATTTATAATCCACATCTGTTTTTCATTTTATGGAAAAGAAAACAAGGATTTCTTCGATTGTAGTCGAGAATAATGGATTTTTGTGTCAATTTTATTTCTTGGAATTTTTTAAGAAGTAGCTTAACTTAAATTAGAAAGAATTAGATAATCGTAAACGAATAGCTTGACCTTTCAGCTAGAAAAAGACCAAACCGTTATAACCTACATTTAGGATTGTTACCTCCATGGAGAGTCAGAGAGAGTTGGTGGGGATTTGGCCTGCGATTCTTGAAATAACAAAAACCACTGCTGTCTTATGATGTAGCCTTCGTTAATCATAAAGTTAATTGACTCACTCTGGGTCTAAAGAGTCAGTGTTTAAGAATTTTTCCCCTCTCTCTCTATTATTGGTAATGCGCATCTGCTCCTGAGATCAAAAAGTGAGAGCTGCGGCTGCATCAAATTTTGCTTTTATTACACTTCACTTAAAGTATCAAGGGGAAAAAAATAATAATAAATTGAATTGCCTCATTCTTTTTATTGATGACATAGTCTTTATGCAAGTGATGGTGTTATAATAGCTCCTAAACTCAAGCTTGTGGTTTGAGGAAGAAAATTTCTTATTTACTTTTTCTCCCTCTCTTGTCAGATTTTTTGCGAAGTGCTTTGCTGTGATACTTAAAACAGTAGATCAAGGTAACAAGGTAAAGTATAATAAAAACATATATACAACGATAAGGCTTTATGTAAGCAAGCAATATACATAAGTTTTATGATTTTCTGGACACGAATTCGATGGTAGTTATATATTTTGAAGGCTTTCTTCCAAAAATGCCTCTTTGTTTTTACATTGGATTCATGTTTACAAGTTTTGTTGCGTACTGCTGCAGCAGGAACAAATTCAACATACGATTCTCTAAAATTGGTTCGTGAGGAGTCATTACTCGATCCTCATTTTTTCCACTCCCCGTATCACCAGAAGGTGGTGAATTCACAAGTTTATGGACCATTACATTCGTTAACCGCAGTGGCGCATTTTCCTTGACGGCATCAGAATTCTCAGTCATTTGGCGCTTGACATTGTATTGAATAATCCTAATTAATGAATCAGTGAATTAGAACGTCTCTTATTGCAGATTACTGTTCAATCCGAGATGCTAGAAGTAAATTTTTTGAGCTAAGGTCTGAGATTTTCTGCTCAAGTTCCATCACTCGATTGTTAAGATCGACATGCACTTTCTTCAACGCTTCATTCTACGCATTTCCGATTAGAAAAGTTTATGGGAATGAAGTTCTGATAAACTACCTCTTGAAGTAAATTGCTTGAGTTCTGGGGTTCATTAGCCTCAGACTGTATTTTGGTAAGCTCTGATGGTGAAACGCTTTCAGTTTTCTTCCTTTTGATTTTCGTTAGTAATTCTCTAAACATGAGTACATATTGCAATATTAAAATCCAATAGCTTACTTCTGATCCCGTTGGAACATTTCGTGAAAGAATATATACTCGTTAATTCCCGAACGCTGCTTTTTGAAGTTATACATGTTCAGCTAGGGTATTGTTAAAAATATTAATAGATATTCTTGTAGACGGATTTAATTACCTGTCTGACAAATGAAGCGAGGTTGCTATGTTTGAAATATTTTGGCAATATTTTTAACGAAAACTCGGATGGGTTCTTGATAACTAGGTATTTCCCATCATCGCTCCAGCTTATAACGTTTTTATATTCAGCTTTCTGGGTAGAATATTTTAGAAGATGGATTTCAACAGTTATGTGACCTCAAGCATTGATGATGTCTTTTTCAGAAAATTTGGGACAGTGTCAAGCGAGGACTTTGTGTGTCCAGCTCTTCGCGGCATAACGTCCTCTTGATATTGCTGCATTTAAAATTACTTTTTCGTGACGAAAATTATAATATATTTCGAATGATTTTGCTGATGAACGCGTGCTGTTTTCTAGAAAAAAGAAAAATTCTACCCGAATACCTTCGCAGCCGTAATTCGAAAGGGAGTTTTGAAATTTGTTATAGGGAGAATTTTAGCCACAAATTCATTTTTTATGAATTGCCAGTATTTACAGTCAGTCGATCGAGCAAAATCGAATTCTCTTAAATTTATTCTTTTTGGGCATCTAATTAAAATCAAAGGCCGAATTCAAATGAAACTTTCTTTTTCGGCGAAATATTTCTAATATGACAGCATATCTGATGTAGTAATAGAGAGAGCAATAGAAAGAAGGGCTTCAGTAAAGAAAATGACAAGCTAATATAGATATATTGGAGAGGATTCTAACTAAATTATACAGTGAATGTATATTACAATTTACCATTTACAGGCAGTAAAAGGTGAGGAGGTAAATATTCCGTAAGTATCCATCGAGGCCATTCTATTCAGAATATATTTGCTTTAAAACGAATGGCTTCACCCACAGAGAAAGAGGAATTTTGTTTGATTCGAGCTAGCGACGGCCACTCTGTAACTAATTTGGTATTCTCCTTTCGACATTACCATGCGATATTCTAACAGAATATTAAAATGAAATGGTCAAAGAAATTCTTTCGAAAAGGTCTAATTTCTGAGAATTTGGATGATTTTTCGTCAGTTTTTCTGCGGAAGGGGAAAGAAAAAATGATGCACACTTCTAATACTAGCTTGATGCTGGTGGTTCATTCTTATTATGGAGAAAATATATCACTCTTTCCCTTTCATTTGCGCGAGATTACAGGCTTATTTCATGAGATTTTAGAACATTCAGAGTAAGATATATTCATTATCAATCTAAGAATATTCTATTTTTCTTTTAAGACAGCTAATTCTGGAAATAGATAGAGCCAATGCGAACCAAACAGACATTACCAGCACGATGACTGGCATTATAGTTGGACTGGTTATCCAAGCCGCCTTGCTACCAATTATTTTTTTTTGGGTTCACTAAAACCTCTTATGCCAGACGGATGTGGATGTTCAACTAACTTGATAGCATTCTATAGGTTTTATAGGAGAGCTGCATTGAATATATTGCAGATACCAATCAACTCTCACCATCGGCAGGACTTCGCAGGAGACAAGTGTTTTCTTGGAGAATTCCACAATTAAAACCTGACTTTAAATATTCATAATAACATGGCTTCAAAATAGAGAATACCTAATAATATTGAGCTTCTTCTATGATTTCCCATAAAATATTATCAATGAAAAGTTACTCATGATAAGGCTATTCAAAAAAACTTTGTTGAGGTGATAAATGATGTTAAAGTCCCTGAGTAGTATGTATGTTCTCTATCTCAGTGAAATGTTTGCTATTAAGTTAATTGAATACTGCTTCAAATATAATGTCTTGGTAGTAGGTTTATCGTTTGAATTCCTTGGTTGAACATTAGCCCTTTAGCTACATTGGAAGGGTAAATTTGTTGATAGGCAGTCTCAGAGAAATTTCGGGGCCTCTGAGCTGAATGCAGCATTAGAGTGGTTTCTAACCTATTTATTGATTCGGAAAAAAGTCTCTAGAATAACAAAAATTACTGCTGGACTTGAGTCACTAAACATTGATTCGAATTCCTCAATTCATCGACTTTCTTCTCTAGAAAATTTATGCTCTTTCTGACTTCTGATAGGAGCGATTTCACTTCTTCAAACTATTACCCAGGTGGCTTATCAGAATGTTTTCTCTATTTTGGTACCTCTTGTTCTTTTTTATGCGGCGACAAAGGCTCAGATCTCTTGGCAATCTCTTTCTCTATAATCCGTTTCGATATGTATTTAGGTTTCTTTCTCCTAATTCTTTCCGCAAGTTTCCTTCGCAATGAAAGAAACATTACGAGCGACTCTCATTTAAAAGAGCTTACCTTTGATCTTTTTGAAAAAAAGGATGAATGAAAACACAGCCTTTCCCGTCTTCATTTTTTTCCTTCTTGAAGTCGTACATGTTCAACTTGTCAGAATTTCACAGAACGGAACTACAAAATTAATTTTACCTGTCGGATGAATGACGAAAAGCTTCGATGCTTATAGCAGATTGGGAGAATGTCCTGCTCAAATTTGTCGACATCTTTAATCATCACAGCCTTCCCTTCCTGTGTCCATGTAACATATTCATTGTAAGCCGGGTCCTGTAATGTACATTGAAAATAAAAATGGATTGGTTAGAGGATAGATTTACGTGTACTATTTCGTAGAGCTTAGTGAGGAATTTAGAAAGACCAGAGCTGCTCTTTTCAACTGCAACGGAGCTTTTTGGAGAGTCCATGGAATTTTTTTCTTATATGAAGCTTAGTTTATAAAGCACAGGTCTTCTCAAGTTTATTCAAGAAAATTCGGTTGAAATCATTATATATGTGCAGGAAATGAACTGAAATCTCTCTGCACCATTCGCCCATCATTATAATATGAAAATAGATTCTAATTAGTTAGATTAAATTTTATCTTCGACGACTTGGTTTTTGATTATGAGATCGCGAACTATAATCTAATTAACAAACGATTTTGGAAGCATACATTCCGGAGATGATCTAACCCAAAAAGATGTAATTACATACAGAGTACTTACTAATGTTCTAATGAGAAAATTATATTCTCTTTATGCGTTGATGAGGAAGAATTTTTGAAAACATAGCAATGAAATTGAGAGACAAGAGCGCGCTAAACGAAATATTCTCGTTTGTTGGGCTTGAGAGAACAATTTTTATTCATTCATCCTTTCCAAAAGAATAGAACCCTCAAGAAATGTGCTAGATCTCGAATTATTGAAGCGAATATGAATGTATCAAGCTGTTCTTAATTCCATTAGCTATGACAGCAACCTAAAAATTTCAGTGAGTCGAAGAAAATTGATTAATAACAATTTTTTTTCACTTCAACACCTGCCAGGCTGGTCCTCTGAAATTGAGAGAGCTCTTGGAAGAAACATAGAACAACTCATTAGATATCAAGCAGACTCGAGATCGATATGTGCACTTGACTGATTTTCTAGTCAATTGCTTTGAAGAAAATGCTTCATGTGACATCTTGAAAAATTGTATGTCAAGTAGAGCATAGCTCGATTGATATTTACTGTAACGGCATTTTTTTTTTTTGGTTATTGAATATTTTTACTCAGAAAAAAAATTATGTTTAATCAGTTATCTTTAACTCGGTCGGTATCACACCTACAACTAAAAATAATCCAAGGAAAAAGAAACGATGAACTCCAAGAAAAAATCTGAATCTTTGATGCAAGAAATCTTCAAGAGCCAACAATTGGGCTCGACGAACAATCTGCAAGCTAAGCCAACTAAACCTGACTCCAAAAGTTTCGCTACTTCAAAAACTTTCTTATCTACCCGAACAACTCATGCTTCAAAGAGGAGCATCGTCACAACAGCGGTTAATGAGCCTGATTACATTCAAAGGTCAATGTCTCACGCGTCAATCGATCCCAGTTCTTTCTTTCTCAGCTCTCGAACCAATTTTCATAGCCCGAGGGGTTTGCCTGCAAAATCTTTCCGCATTAATTCACCTTCTTCAAATGGAGGCATCGCCACAACCGATCTTTCAGGCAGCACAAAATCTCGACACACTCTCATTACTGTGGTCCCAGATCGGTCGACCGAGGTGAAGAAGAAATCATTTTTCACAGACCCGATCGAAATAAAGCCCTTCAGCCCTTCTAGGTCAACGACTACTACATCTCCCATGACTTCAACACACACACAGTTCTTCCAATCAAAACGATTGCAAGACCTCCATAGGAAAAATTCCATAGGAGAATTGAATTCAAGCAAAATTGCACTCAAAGATTTTCTATATCTCTCAGCCAAAAACATGAAATCGCTCGCCCAGACTAAAGGCGTTTCGAGAGTAACGCTCAACCATTTTCACCGCATCATTAACGCTCTCATCCGAGAAGTTCAACTGTTTTCTAAAAATAAGCAAGAGATACTCACATTAAAAGGAAATATTGCGCATGAACAGTTTCTAGAGGTAGAATATGAGCATTTCGATAGAGAAGCAGCGCTGATCGAAAGATGCAGGAGCTCCTGCAAAACGCTGCTGGCGAAAGTGGAGGACTTGATGTCTTCACATTCTAAAATAAAATCACGGAAATTTGTGGATGACTCACTGAGTGAGCTATCGGACATTTCACGTGAATCAGATAACTATGAAGTTCAAATGTATGTGGTGAAATTATGGGGTAAGGTTGCAAAGGAAAGAAGAGACTACTCCAAAGCCCACTATCTTTTCAGCCAGCTAAAGAACTTATCAAATTCTTACGACTCAGTTATGAACAAGATTCGAGCTCTCAAGAATATAGGTAAATGCTACCGAGACCAGCTGAAGTACAAGAAAGCTTTAAGCGCGTTCATCAAAATGGTTGAATATGCTTGGGTAGCCAATGACAAACGCTATGAGCTATTAGCGTATGATTTGATAGCGCAGCAGTATTTCTATATGAATTGCATGGATAAAGCTCTGTTTTATCATGACAAATTCATGAGCGGGAGGGTCGAGCCAGAGGATTCTGAGCTGCGAAGACTTGGGATCTCTCGCGTTAAAGACAAAATCTCGAGTGCTCGGAGACTTAAGCTCCGACGACTCAGTCGGATGCACGCATCGCCTATGTTTGGTGAATCATTGGAGGGGAATACGCTTGCTGCTGAGTCCTCAGATGAAGAGACAGAGCTGCCACTTCCAAAGGAATATGATGAAATGATTGAAAAGATCTACAAGAATCATCAACTAATGAGCAGCCATCTTGATTTAATCAAAGCGAAAAGAGGTGATGTGATGATAGAGAAAAAGAAAGAAGTTAAAATCTCTGAACTTTTCAAGAAAAAGGACCTTGATCTCAACAAGCCGATGATCAAACCATCAGATATCATCAAGAATATCACGATTAATTCTAGCTCATTTGCCACGGTGAATGATAAGATCTTGTTGAGTCATCTCAGTCCAAATCGAGATTTGAAAAACTTTTCGAATTTGTTGGGGAGTCGACTCGTACTCGACAAAAAAGACGAAGAAATCATTGATTCTAAAGCAGTGATAAGCACAGTCAGGATGTTGGAGAAATTCCAAAAAAATCTTGAAGCCGTTCTTGAAGTTTTGAGCTGTGTCAATCCAGATCGCACAAACATGAAATATGACTACAAACAGCCGAAAAATGAAATTAAGCTAAGCAATGGCTTGGCTTCAAATCGATATTGATTGAGCTGAGCTAATCCACATTTTTTTTTTAAGTTCAGCTAATTACATTAATTTGGATTTTTTGAATAGTAGTGGTAGCTTTTTAGCATCGTTCTGCAGAGTTAGCTTCACCCTTGGTGTCATATTTTGTTGAAGCATTCTCCATGATAGCATGACCTGAGTTTTTTTCATCATATTTCTCCACATCTATGATTAATATGTCATCCATTATTCTGTTAATGAAAAATTGTTTTAAGTATTTCTGATGAGAGAGAGAAAAAAAAATTTAAACTCACAAATAACTAAATGGGGGTAGAAGCCTGCCCTCTGTGAGTAATGCTCAAGAAGATGTGATAAATCAAGATTGTAAGGGATGTTTGTCAAGTTGTATTTATATATATGTATAAATAGTGATGAGCAACGATAGAATATACAAAATAGAAAGGCTTTCAACCGAAATTATGAATTGTGTAAAGTTTATTGAATATCTATGTAATGCAATCAAAGAAGCCTTCTCTCCGACGCACATTAAATCTCTATAAACCGATAAGCAAAAAGCTTTATTATTTATAAATGATAAATCGTATTGTATGAGACATTAACAAAAAAAAGGTTGAATTATTAGTTGCACCCCAACTCAGCACAGCAATTGATAGAATCATTGTGTGTTCATAAGTGTCTTTATTATACGTCTTAGATCAGTTTTCTCGCTTTCCAAGGTTTTGAGTTTTGCTCCGATTTTAAGAAGCTCGTCATCGTCTTCTTCATTCGAGTACCATGGCTTTATCAACAACAGATTATCTAATTAGCCAATAACATCAGATAAAAGGCTTGGGCTGAAGAACTACCTCTGTTAAAAGCTCCTGATATCTCTGCATTATCGAGGAGAATAACCTTGGATAAATCCTCATCGAGTAGATCGAGGCACTTGATGTATCCTTCAGTAGATTTGGAACAAGACTAGGAAGATTATTAGTAACTTGAAAATGATAGGTCTTTCTTACGTCTCGGTAATATCTCCTCATGATAAGCCTCTGCTTATCGATTGAGTCGAGAACGGCATCTGCATACTCAGGTTGCGAAGCTGTGAAGACAACTAGATTGAATATTTGGCTCATCTTGAATAAGGTTGTCAGATATGATTGTGAGATAATAAATACTTCTTGGAGAAAAACGTCGAGATGAGGCCTTCTTTGAAAGAAAATGCGCTCATATGCTCCACATGCTCTGACCTAATTTTTGTAAAGAAACAATGAGTTTTCCGCAGAAAAAGTAGGGTTACATAAACAGATTCTGAATTCTTTTCAGGTTTCGTAAGTGTTGAATGGATAAGAGTTTCATCAAGATCAAGCACCAGAGTAAATTGCTTCGTACATGAACTCCTTAATTGATTTTGCGCTGCTTGGTGCTTCTGCTTTAGTTTTTGAATCTAAATTTCATATTTTGAATATCAGCACCCTGTTACAAGTCTCTATTCTTACGAGCTGCATCATGGCGTTGATCAAGTTATTGAAGTGGCTTGGTATCAGCATTAATATACTGAGCAGAAATTCCGCAATAGTCTCAAGAGAGTCACCAATTGAAGATTTTTTACTTGAACATTTTTCTTCCTTTGTAGGGATCGCTGTGAGGAGGAGAAAGGGTAGGCTTTTTTACCTTGATTGGCTTATGGAGAGTCAGAACCCTTTTTTTCTCGAGTTTCAGAGGAGAATCACCTCTCTGGCCGGACAAGCTTGAGCCATTGGCCGTGCAACTAGAGGAAATCCTGTTTCTGATAGTGATTGGTTTCCTTAAGGACGCGCTTCCGAGAAGCACACCTTGAGGGATGGTTGGCTGGAAAGTGTTGGTTTGAATAACATGGGTTGTCATACAGCAAGTTAAGCTGAGGTGGTGATATTTAAATGGACTGTTCCTTGAATTATTGAATTATTCTTGAATCGCAGAATAGTACGATAAGAGAGTGGAAGCTGTTTTTCCTGGACACTCACTGTCCCAATGATGAACTGGAGTTTAGCCGTTGAATTTCTATGTCGTGTGATATTTTAAGACAAGTCAAAAAATCGGTGGCTTTGTTATACAATTTACGCTTAATTGGCAATTTTGAATGCTTAAGAGTCTTTAATAGCGTCACAATGTTGAGAGATTGGCCTACATGAAAGGTGTATAGTAGATGAAGGAGCCTATTTGATGACGCTGGTTCTCTAATAATGGAAAGCTTTTTGGAAAAGCAGAGATGAAAACTGAATAACGTCATCTCTGACTTAGTATTTTTTTTTTTCCTTTTATGGAACATTGTCGTAACGTATAGACGAAAATCCTTAATATATGACGAATTTAGCTACATATATTGCGTTTACTTCGCATATTTGGGTATGCTTTGGTGACATGACGTTCGTTACGTCATCTTAATGACACACTATAATGTAGTTCTCAGAGGCTAGTTTCTAACTTTGGAGTCTGATCTGCCTACATTCTAGACAGATACGCACTTTATAAGCGGATTCAATAAGGAACAATAAGGATTTTCCCGCTTTTTTTGTGAACTGTATCAAGCTTATATCGTACTGTAGTGGGTTCAGTAAAATCGTTAGGAGTAGTTACTGTTCAAATGGGAATTTGTTAATTTTTCTGATTTCATATGACAGGTAGGTGCTTTCGTCAGAATCGATGAGATCAGATAGAAAATTTCAAATTTGTGAAAGAGTTTCTTAAAATCAAAGAACTGTATTTCATTCAACTTAATATTTCTTATAGACCTCATTTAAGCATAAACTTCTTAAAGTTTTGGGATCTGCCCCGACCGGCAGTTGCTACTGTAAATATACTGAAAGCTCCAGCTAGATATATAAGTATTTCAAGAGAAGTGTCTCAGCAAAACAAAAAATTAAAAATCGACTGTTTGAATGAATTTGTTTTTTTAGTTTTCACCAAGGATGAGCCCAATAATTAACTGGCCTACCACGATAATACTAAAAGTGGTTTGTTGGACTGCTTAATGATCTCTGCTTTTGATTTATCATGGCTGCTTCAGATATTTTGAACTAGAAGGTCGCATTGGCATTGTTTTGGTGATGTGATTTTAGAAAGGATCCACTCTGCGTTCGGTTTATTTGATGCCTGTGTAGAACGGCTCCTTCATTTTATTAACGATTTTCAGAAATTATTGGCAATCTCAAATCCTTAAATGCGATCCTGATTTGCACATAATTTTCAAATTTTATGACCTCACAATATTTGAAAGAAGAGTTAGGTTGGCTGCTTTTTATCCTCAGTTTTAATCATTTTCCCATTCACCTATTATGAATGGATGTGAGTTTCTTCTAACACTATATCCTGTTCTTATCGAATAAAGAGAAATCAAATAGATTTGATATTTCGAGATTGAATCTCAAAAGCCACAACAACGCAAAAGAGATATTATGAAATGATTTTTCCAAACGCTGTTATACAAATGGAAAAATTTAGAGCAACATTAATAAAATGGTATAATGAGATGTTGGATTGTTATCCAATATATATTTAGTACAAAATTTTTCAATCTTCTCCTGGCAGTATAATCTTCAGGTCGCACGAGAGGAATGGTTCCAATTTGCCAGGATAAGAAAAATTATATATTAATTTTCCCGAAGACCTTGAATGCATGGCATCCAAGTTATGTCTTGGGAGTTAATACTCTTAGTTTGATTTAGAGGCCCGACTCACTCGTTGAGCCCCTGGTGCTTTGATTAATGCAGGTAGTTGAAAAGCTGCTGACCATAGAGGTTGGCTTTGACTTAGCCTTAACAGCCTCCTTATCATAATAATAATCTTTGAATAGATCTATTTCCAAGTAATAATTTAGCGCGGAACATATTATCAAAAATTACCCTGAACAGAGTCACGACGGAGAAGGAGCGCATTCTGTTTAATCAACTCGGCTGTAGCCTCATCGCATGATTTTTCATTATGGTATCTCGAATCGAAATTGTCAGAGTTTGGCTAAAATCCATTTCAATAAATGCTGCTGTGAATAAAATAGCATACTGAAGGCAAGTAGGGAGCCTCGAGCTCTTTCCTGTAAATTTTTTGCCATGGCACTCCTTTCAGCCATGGATGTGCTTTTAATTCAGCAGGACCGTTATAACCCAGTCTATTCGCTGGCTTTCTCTGAATTAGCTGATTAACAACCGATTATCACTCAATTTGCACAAGATGTTTAATTACTCTGTTGATGAAATCAGCTGCTTCGAATGACCAGTCAGGAGGGATCTCCTGTGGCTTAATTTGAACTTGCTTCGAGAGGATATGGTCTCTGATTTCCTTCCTTGATCTTCCAACATAAGGCCGCTTTAGAGGTTCTTTAATTACAGGTTTGGACAAATTTTTCATACTCTTCCCAACATGAATTCGTAAGCCATAACTCCAAGAGCGAAGTAATCGACTTCGATGCCGTGGTTTTGATGGCACATAACTTCAGGGGCTTCAGGTGAGTGAAATTATTGGTAAGAGATCTAAAGAGGATAGGATCAAAAAATACCCATATAGCCTGGAGTTCCTGATGTATCTTCGGAGTTTTCCTGCCTATATCTGCGAGCGATTCCAAAATCAGTGATTCTCACGTATCCATTTGAATCGAGCACGAGATTCTCTGGCTTGATGTCTCTGTGTAATATTCCATTCAGATGGAGATATTCGAGGCCGATGATAACGTTCGCCACAAAGAACTCTTGGGAGAAACAATAATAAATCAGGTGTTGACTAAAAGAAATTGTTACTTGTTTGCTCTTCTGAAAATCTTCTCATTCGACCGATATGGTATCGCAAGTCACCTCCATTCATCAGATCCATCACTAGGTACAGATTATCTCGATCTTGGAAGGCATAGACCATATTGACGAGAAATCTATAACGGTAAGTCTACAATTTATTAAAACAAAATTTTTACGAATTTTTAAGTTCAGCCAACAGTTTCCTCTCATTCATGATTGAATGCACACTGCGCTTAGTAATGACTCTAGTAGAGATAATAGGACGAGTTCTAACGTTGAAAAGGGTTACTTGGCCTTCGACATCTCTTTCATTGCAAAGTATTGTCGATGCTTTCGCATCTCCACTTTCCAGACCTACATGAGTTAAACGGCGATTTGAATAGTGTTTAGTCACCTTTCCGAAGCCTCCTGTTCCAATGATGTGGTGAAAAACGAAATTATTTTTGCTGATTTCTAAGTACTGTTAATAGTAATAAAGGAACTTCCTTACCAGGAATCGCCAGCTCCTCGATTGCCTCTGGCACACGTTTTCTTGGGAAGAACTCCAAGGATTGGAGGACTTTCTCCGGTTTTGGAGGCTCTTTACCCCTCACCGGCTCCCTGCGAACGATTCTCTCAGGACTTGCCTTAACGGAGATCACAGCCTTCTTATTAATCAAGATTGTGTTCTTCAAGTCCAGTGGCTGGAAGACTTGCTTGGTAATCCGGAAGATGTTGCCACTTGGCTGTTGTACGTTTCTGCCTCTGGTACTTTTCATGATGGTTTTTTTCCCTCACAGTTCTAATCAATTAAATAAATAAATCTCGAAAAATTTCTCTATCAACCAATTTTAAGTTATCCTCTCCTGAGGCAATACTTAGAACTTCTGCAAATAAAATAAAACACGGTTATTGCGCGAAGGGGAAAGCTTTCTTTCTCTTTAGTGTGTAGAGTATTTCAAGTCTCGAATGATCGAGTCGGCTCGCCTGAATTCGAAGCATTGGAAGTTATAAAATTTCGACAGCTATTAAATTTTAATCGAGTTAGAACATATAATTTTGAACTTCCTTCAAATAGCAAGTTAATTTTTTTGATTTTTTAATAAATAAAGCCTCAGGATCAAACTAAATTTCGTTAAATGCGCTTTTAGGACATCCCCAAAGCTTGGCCAATCTGTAGATTGAGGTGATATACGCTGCCAGGAGGTTCGCCCTGATGAGTAGTAGTCTATAGTCAACTCGAATTCCAAAACTTAAAAGGTGAATCTTGTATTAAGATACGTTGACGTTAAAGTTGAAGAAAAGGGCAGTATTGAAGTTGAAACGGGTTAAACTTCCTCTGGATTGCATGCTAAACCCCTAAAGACTCCATGAAAGTTATCCAACTTTAAAATTTTGCTCAGTTTAAATAGGTGCGTTGACGTTGGATCTTTAGAAATTTAAAGGCGATTAAATCATTTCTTGAAAAGCTTGAATCTTCTGTTAAAAATGCTAATTAAATAGTTAGGTTGAGAACAGAAAACATTAAAACACGTTTTCAGAGCCCCTACTACAACTTTGAAATCATTTCTCAGCATTCTTTTATCTCAGTATTTGCATTTTTCTATTTCCGGAACTGTACAAAACAGCGAATGTCGGCGCATGGAGTTAGAACCGCTTCTGTTATTTGCTTCTAAACAAAAATCATTTTATTTCCTTTTAGCGAGGTTCTCTGTAAATAAATAGAACTCTATTTTTTGTCGGTGAGGCCTCATTGGCAATATCTGATTATCATAGATCTGCTTAGTATTGAAAAAAAAACTTTCATTATATGGAAGGATACACAGCTTTCAAAAAAAACCCTCTGAAAGGAGATTATAAAATCACACAACTCCTAGGCGAGCATGACCTCCACCGAATGATACATCTAATAGCAATTTCAATTTGAAAATACTAGTCGGGCTTTTCACCGTGTGAGTAAAGGCACGAAAATTTCAACGAATGAAGAGTTTGCCATCAAGACATATGAAAAGTAAGCCATCGCAAGCGCATTCGTAACATAAATAGGAATGTGATTCTGAAGGATCAAAAGGTTTTACAGAAAGAAGCCGAATCTTTAACGAAAGTTAGTGATGAATTGAAAAAATGTATTGACATACACCATTTATCTAGCTCAATCATCCGAACCTCGTTAAAATTTACGAAATCTATCATGAAGAGGATGCTTTGAACGTTGTTCTGGAGTTAATAACTGGGGAAGAGGTATAGAACCAAATATTTTGAAGCATCTGGAATTTTTTTGGCGATAGCTAATGGACAGTATTATGAGCAAAGAGGTTTATACTGAAAAAGATGCTTCTGATATTATTCGAGAAGTCGTTGAGTGTCTGGCATATTGCCATTCATTAGGATTGGCTCATGGGAATCTGAAAGTAAAGATACAAATGGACATTTTCAGCAAAGTTGAATGACTAACCGCACTAGTTGGAGGATTTAGTCTACTCTTCATCGGAGCCAGACGCTACTTTAAAGATAAAGAATTTTGGTTTGTCACGACTTCTCGATCTATCAGAACAAGCCGTAAGAAAGGGTATTGTGAGTATTTTAACAAGATTTTTCTCTAGAAAGAAAATCCAGAATTAAACGTTTCTTCCATGAATACTACTGCACCGGAAACCTTGACAGATAAAATTTACGATAAGACTTCTGATTGCTGGGCATTAGGAAGTATCATTTATCAGATGTAATGATACATTGCCTTCCTGAGTTGAGTGTTGGAATATAGGTTATGCGGCTTTCCACCATTTTTCGATGGAGATGAAACTGTTGTAGTTGAGAAGATAAAGAAAGGCGAATTCGATTTCCCAGCTTCAGAGTGGGAATGCATTTCCACTAATGGTATATATCGAACAGAGGCGTGACAGTTGAATTAATTGTTTGTTATTCAGCAAAGGATCTCATAAAAAGCCTTTTAGTTGTTGATTCGAAGAAGAGACTCGATATGAGTCAAGTTCTGAAGCATAAATGGATCATTGGAGAAAACAATTCCCAAAAAAATATTTCTATAATAAAAGTCTAACTTCTCTAGAAAATCTGCAATTTGTCTTGATGTTGACAGGAATTTTATTAATCGTAACTCTTCGAATTTTTTGCTTTGCATTATTGACCCGAAAATTAAAGCACAATGAAGCTCAATAAATTAAATGATACTAAAATTTGATAGATTCTATCTACAAAGGAATAGTATTTAAGTTTTTTAAACAAGAACAGGCTGTTAGGGATGATGAAAGTATTTCAGCATGATTGTAAATGAAATCGAATGAAGGAAAAATCTATCAGCTAATTATCATATTAGTCAAGATTAGTGTATTCATGATGTTAGGAGTTCAATACATAAGATATAATATTTGATAATTGATTATATTTCTGAAGAACTTCAATTAGTGTTTTTACTTAATGTTAGGAACAATTGTCTTGATTTGTTAAGTTACCAGAGAATTTAAGAAGGATCAATAAATAATCTCGTGTCCACTGAAATTTGGCTCTAATTTACCAACAAGCATCCTGCAGCACAAAAAAATTTTGTAACAATAGAAACCAAAAAACACTTTTTTATTTACAAAATGAAATGAATTATTTTTTATAAAATCAATATTAAGCTCATTTATGAACTTTTTTTCGTGATACTTCAAGGCTGAATTTCAAATTTCAGAAGCTTTCGAAAAACAGGATCATCAAGAAGGACTTTTATAAAAGTTCAAAAATGGCTGACGCAACCAGATCTAAAATAGTATTAGTTGATCTCATTCTGATAAACCATTTTATTTTTTTTGTCACTTCAATCAAACTGATTGAATTAATCTCTTGAAAAACTAAAAAATATATAACTGGATGCTTACTTTAGAAGAATGAAAGTTACAAACTTCGGAGGAGTCAATTCTCTTGACTCGAGACGATGAAAAAAATTCATAAATAAACAAAACATATGTAGATTGAATTCCATCTTTTCATTATTTCAGCTTACTCGATGTCCCACTTCTCATAACCGGTGTTGAATTCAAGTCCTCTCTTTTCCCGCTTTTCGTTTGTGGTCTAGGTCTACTCTCAAATATATTCTCAGTGGATAGACCATGACTTTTATTTTCATGGCTCCTATCAAGTTTCTTCATAACAACCCCACCCTTTAGCACAGCCATGTTCTTGCTCTTAGGCGTAACTTCATCAGGCCTCGTTTGGTTTGACCCCAGGCTCCAAAGATCTTCTGATTTGTATGTAAACTTTTTCTCATTCTCAGTGTAATTGTCTTCAATTTGTATCGACATGAGAGAAAAATTATTCGCATCTTGAGCAGCCTCAGTACTGCGTTTAGGAGTAGCCTGCCTATTTGAGACTGATGTCGAATTTTTATCTCTTGAGGGCACAGCATTTCGAGAGTTCGCTGAATAAGACATTTTTTTGGAATCCTCGAGGATGTCAGAGTGCGGCTTGGCATCTTTGCGAATCTGATCTGACTTTGTGCTCACGAAACTCACTGCTGTGTAGTTATTTTCTTCCTTACTCACCTGGTTTTGCTGTTTGGAAGTCTGAGGCTGAACGTTGTTCGAGATGCCGCCAAAGCGAGGGCTAACCACCTCGTCCCGAGAGTTACCTTTAGAGGGTTTTCTCTCTGGCAGTTCTTCTCCTTCGTCCACGTTTTTGGTGTTGGCGCAGCAAAGGAATCTTAGTATCATAGCGTGAATGAAAATATAACTATAATTGTGAGGTTTTGAAAAATTAATCAAAAGCTACTCAAGACTATCCAGAGATCGACAAGCTCGGTAGCTAAAGGATAAGTTTCATAATAGCTAAGAGATTTTCATACGAAACAAATTAAGAGGAAAAAAGTGGGGAAATAATCCACATTCGAGAAGCAAGGTCAACGATCATCCGAATTAGATTGATAAAGGGGTCTAATTTGACGACAAAATAGAGAGTCAATGAAACAGAGCAAACTAGAAGGTGATGCATGTGATCCAACCTTAATAGTAAGTAATTAAACTCACCCTATTCTGGTTGAGTGAACAGCGAAACTCATTGCTATTCGGGGTTTACGACATCCTTTAAGTATCAATCTAAAATCGCGTTTTGGCACTCATGTAAGTAAAATCTCTATCAATAAGACCAGATTTCGATGAGAAATAAACAAAAATAGCTTTTTTCCTCTCTCCTCACGCTCCTCAATTTCAAAGCATTAATCTTTATTTGAAACGTTGATCATCAAAGGAAATTATGCATCACATATCAAGTTTGAAGATTTTATTGCAAACTATCAAAATCTAAAACTGCTTTTTCGCAGGATCAATACTCATCATACTATTATCAAGGCAGAGTTACACTTTGACGCCCTTACCTTCGCAATAGTTTTATTTAAGCCATACTTATTCAATGCGCATTGTTCCTCAGGGAGCTTCACTGGTTTATCAAATTCAACCTCGCCCTTAGACGTGGATTTTGACATATTATCCCATCGTCCACAGAGATAAACCGCTCCGCTCTTTCCAACGATCAAAGAGTGCTTGAACCCGGCAGCAATATGCTGCACCTCCTCTGGCATATAAATCACCTGCGTCGGGACAATTCTGGCTCCTTTATCTCCATGACCACATTGACCTTGCGCGCTGAAACCCCACGACCACAGCTCTGCGCTCCTGCCCATTTCCTCAGGAAATTCTACAACAGCGAGCATGTGATGATCTCCACAGGAAACATCTTTGACAATCGCTTTCAGTTCTGCAAATTTCTCAACCTTTTTGGGTACGTTTATATATTCGAACTTCTGATCGTCAATCAAACCATGCCCGAGCTGCCCATGATTATTATCACCCCAAGTAAACAGCTCTCCTTTTTGGTTAAGAGCTGCATTAAATGCCCCTCCTGCACTTATTTTAACGATCTTGTCGTAGGTACTTAACTTCGTCATCTCACGTGGAGTGTGACTGATGCTCAAAGGGTCCTTATATCCAATAATTTCACCGAAGCGGTTTTTAATCGGATCGCAGCCAAGCTCCGATTGTCTTTCACCCCAAGTGTACACTTTTCCTTCATCAGTAAGAGCCATAGCATTGTATTTCAAAGCTGAAACTTCTTTAACAAAAAATTTGCTTAACGCTTCGATGCGTTTGGGATCACATTTCGGAACACAGTCTCCATGTCCAAGTTGGCCGACAGTGTTTAATCCCCATGAGTAGACCTGTCCAGAAATAGTCAAAGCTAGGCAAAAGTTCAATCCACAGGCTATTGAGACTACAATATCCTTTGCCCACTCAATATCTGGATGAAATACGAAAAATGGTGCAGATGTGATGGCACTGATGTAGTCAGGCTTTTTATTCCTCAATGCGTACTCCTCTTCTTCTTCGTCTTTCATTTCCTCTTTTTGATTCTGTTGACTGTTACCTCGATCCATTTCTTCAATATAAGTGAGTCCCCATTGTAGAACCGTACCATCATCAATCAACGCGAGTTTGGAAAACGAAGGAACAACGTCCAAGACACGCGATTCTAGCTTCTTAAGAGGTTCGAAGCTGGCGACGAACTCCGTATCTTCGGTAAATACATTGTCGCCGACTACTCCTGGGTTGAAGTCATAGTACCGATTCGCGCCGCTTAGTAATGCGCTTCCGCTAAAAATGTCTGGAGTTTTAAATTTAAAGGATTTTTCGAATTCGGACTCGCCCAGCTCGTTGAAAGCGCCAATTCGAAAAGTGTACGATGTGCTGGGCAGTAGATCACTGAGGATAAATTTATTTGTTTTTGATCGCGCATGTTCAATCCAATTGGAATGCGCATGGTCGTAGAAATAGAGAGCGAATTCCTGTATAGGGTAGCCATTCGCGTCCGGTATCTTAAACGTGATCTCTATCGAGTGTTTTCTGAGGTTTTCAAACATGACTGCAGTAATAGGGTCTGGCACATCCTTAAACTCTTGATAGAATATATCTTTATTCCCTTTGTAAGCGGTAATAGGATCGTTCATTTTCATTTCAGACTCATTAGCTTTCTTCCAAGCCTCCTCTATCTCTGCAGTTAGAGTTTTTGGCTTTTCCTCTTGTATCTTTGAAGATTCAACTGCATTGGCAAGATTTGGCTGATTTGTCTCGTCTTGCTTCACCTTTTTGGGTCCTTCGTTCCGTGATATTACCATTCGACGATTCTTCTTGCCTCCCTCACTTTCATGTCTCAAGCCGAACTCCTCGGCAACGTCGTGAAGGATTTTTCTGATGTTGCCATCCAATGAAGAAGGAAACTCTATCCTTCTGAAAGTAGGATCATTGCATAGTTCTCCGAGGAAGATTCTGAGGTATGCTTTGAGGTCTTCTCGGTTACTTTCGTACATCTTGTTGATTTCTGTGGTTTGATTCTGGAAATAAGACTCTTCTTTCTTTTCCTCGAGAGGCTTATTAGCATTTTCGTTTTTTTCCTTTGTGACTTGGTGCTTTTTGGTAGTGATTTCCTTTTCTTTCTCGATGAAAGTCCAAAATTTATCTGGGATTGCGTGAACGCCTGGTTCTATGTCCATCGTAGAATTTCCTTTTTTTGGTATAGATTCTAAATTACTCAAATTAAAAATTTATGTGCACAATATATTTCAATCAAGTTTGATTTTCTGACATCAAAACGGGTTGACTAAATGGCAAGGATTTATTTAAGTTATAGACTTTTGGATAGGTTGCTCTAAGTGCTATTTGGATACGAAATATTAAACTTTTTGGTCTCAGCGACTGTTTCTTTTCGATAAATTCGATCGAATCTTGGTCTTCTTATATCTGTAAGCATTTGCTAATAATAGTTTCTCAACAAAGTTCACTTGGCCGGATTTCGTAACGATGGTGTCTGAGTACAATATTGCAATTCATAAAATTTGATTGAATAAGGATTCACTCAAAGCCGTGATAATAAAAACTCCGTCAAGAAAAATAATCCATCACTTCGCTTTTAAGTCGGTGAGTGAAGATTCATTCCATGCATATCTTCTCAAAGTGGAGGGAGGAATCAGTATATTTTTTGGTTTCTGAAAAGGAAAATACCCCCACCCCACCTCCAAGTATTGAACAAAGGCGGGAGAAAATCTTTGGAGCTGATAAAGATTTAGGAACTAAAAACGAGATTCTAATCCTAAGCAGCATCAGCTTCGAGAAGATTCTGGGTGATTCCGTAGTTTTTAGGTGATCTGAATAATCATTCCTATCAGAATAAAATATAGTTTTTTTAAGGCAACAATCAGTATCCTTCTAATTAAATCTGGTAGAATGTTTCGTTAGCGTCTCCGAAAGCACTATTTAAGCTGAAACTAGAGCCTCAATAATCAAATTACTTCCTGTATCTTAATTAGAAATATGAGCAAGGGTGATTCGCAGCTCATGTATTCTAAACTCGATAAGTGGATCATGCTGAAAACACTTGCGAATGGAAATCACAAGTAACTATGTCTTGGTTGTTGTTAAGCTTTACACATTTGCTTTCAGGGTCGTGCTCGCAACAGACGCACAATTTCGATTGAAAGTTGTCATTAAACTCTTTCAATTCAGCGATAATCGAGCAAAGAACCAAGTGATCCAGTCGCAATATAGGAACGAACTCGCTGCGTTACAATCTGCTCAAGATAGCTCTCGAATTATAAAACTAATCGACTCTTATGAGGAAACTTACTATATCGAGAAAAATGGCACCAAGATCCGAGTGGCTGCCATTGTGACGGAATACAGCGAAGAAGGATCCTTGCTTAACTACTTAGAAACACATGGGAATTTGAAAGAAACCGTTTGTAGATACTATTTTCGTCAAATTATAGAGAGTACAACTTCCTTCCTTAGGTTAGTTTTCTCTAACTTTGCGATGCTATAGTCATAGAACATTGTCATAAGAGTGGCTTTGCCCACAGAGACATCAAACCCGAGAATTTCGTGTTGGATACAGATTTAAACCTAAAGTTGATTGATTTCGAACATGCCACCCCGATCTCAGGGGTTGAAGGAAGTTACCTCCTCAGAGGAACAGCAGGAACCCCAGGGTAAATATTTAATTCAAACGTGAATTTTCTTACCAGATTTAATCAGTTGCATGGCACCGGAGATAATCGAAGGGAAATATTACAGTGGAGAAGCCGCAGATCTCTTCTCGGCTGCTGTCACTCTATTCAATTTGATGACAGGGACATGTCCGTTCGATGACGCAATTGAAGAGGATGCGAATTACTCCCTTCTCATAAATCACGACTATGCTGCCTTTTGGAACTCTTTTTCTTCTAAAGGGGAAAGCTATTCAGACGATTTCAAAGACTTGATCCAAAAAATGTTTGCTTATAGTCCACGAGAGAGACTGAGTTTAGAAGAAGTCAAAGAGCATCCTTGGCTCCATGGCCCAATAGAAGAATTAGCTCCAGAAGCAGCTTTTTCTTCACATAATTACTAAAGCACAATATCACGTGGGTCAAGATAATGGGTTTTAGGACGTTATTGCGATTCATAATTTGTCAAAAAAATATGCTTTAAATGACTCTATTGAAGAAAATGATTCAAAATATGACTACTTTAAGAAGTTACCAAAAGTAATGAAGTCGTTTGAATCGCTAAAATCATAAAATGCTGCCCCAACTCCAAAGAATTAAGGATTGCTAAGAGATGATGTATATGATCAATGTTTGTATACACCTATTATTATGCTTCACTTGTGAATTATTTAATCATACCTATATAGAATTCAAATTCATCATGGCCCTTTATAATTTATAGTTTCATAATCCCTATGCATTAAGCTCCTATTTAATCGCCGAACAACTTGAATTTCTGTTTTCCATGATAGAACAGTCGTTAGCATTTATTTGAGTATCTGTTAAAATTATGAAATCTTCAAAATTCAGAATTTAATTTTTAAACTAATGGAAGAAGAATACTTAAGTCTCCTCAACAGCATCCAAAAGGATCTCTACACAAACAAGACCAATAAAATAAACCCCGAATTTATCAGCCGTCTCCATTATCTATCGAAAGAGATTAACGCAAAGCGCAAAGCCCAAAAAGAAGAGCATAAGAAAGTCCATGAAAGAGAATCAGTCAGCAGAGTTTTTCCTCCTCTTCAAGACAAAGAAAACATCTCGTTTAATGAGCAACCAAACCCTCCAGAAAAACCCAAGAGGATTCGACCTGCCTTCATCAGACTTCGTGACGAAGTCTTCTCTCCTGAATGTTTAGACGAAGTACTTCTAACCAACTCCAAATAGTCTCATTTAATCACTTTTAGTGTATTCTGGAGTTTCTATCTATCGGAGAGATTCTTCAAGTAAGACTCGTTTCTCGTAACTTCAACCAAGGAGCGCAACTTCACTTGTCTGAAAGGATCGTTGAAGAAGAGAAATATATTGAATCTCTCATTGTATTCGCATATATTGGTGTTGAGGAAGCTAATTCTTTCCTAGTTTGCTAATGAAGATTCGGCGATCCTTATCAAAGATCTCGTTATTAGTCAATTTCCACGAATCAACGGCCAATGGCTGAATCTCAATACCAAAGACTTAGTCCAAAAGCTCGAAAATTTATTTACGCGACTGGACCTCGAGAGTTTAAAGCATCTTCATAATCTTTCAGACAAATATCAGGATTTCTTCGCACCGCTTTGTATCCTTTTTGAAGCTACAGTAATCACCTTCAATCTTGTTCTTTATGCTTATCCTTGTCTTCTAGCCACCAAAAATGCAAATGCCTGATGGTAACATTATCATCGAAATGTTCGAGTAACACAGCTAGGGTCATATGAGAAAAATTGGAAGAAATGTTTCTTGCAAATAGTGTCTAGTCCCTGGTTCGTGACCAAGGTTCTAGCGCTTGACATTCGAGATATCACAGAAAAAACCGCGATGAATGTAACATGATTATGGGGAGAATAAATATTCTAAAGTCCATAAATATTAGCTCCTTCAAGCGCTGAATAAGATTGGTGACAGAATTGGAGAGATTCGCGCACTGAGCTTGCCGCTTTCTCTCACTGTGATTTGGTGCCAAACCATATTTGGAGTTTATCTCTCAAAGAATATTTTCAAAGTGAGATACCCAGAAAGTAAAAACTGATTGGAATATCATGTGAAATATTAATTGCTCCTGTGTAGGAATTGCAAAAGAAGAGGATCTTCAAATAATCGACCAGCTCGAGCGCAAGGTCGTGAGGTCGCGAAAATTAAAGAAAATTATTGGCTTTGAGACCAACGAGCCTTATCTCATTGATTTGTCCGATTATAAGCCAAAAGAGAAAAACACTGTGAATCTTGCGCGTGATTTTGATGAGGAACTGCTAAAGAATATTGTCAGTTTCATCGACATCAAAGAAATCATTGGCTCCAGGAGAGTCTGCCGGAAATTGAAAAAAGCCGTTGATGAATACATAAAGCATCTGGTTTCCATCGGAATCTACACCTTTGAAAGCACAAAGGTAACTAAATCCTGACTCAATAGTGATCTCACCTTTTGCCGTCCCCTCGTTTGGGGCATTGATAACATTAGCTCAGAATAGCTCATCTTAACAAGAAAATCCCATTGCTCTTTGAATTCGGATTTCTCTCAGTGCCTTTCAACTTGGCCCAACATTTGCTCACAAAGCGAGCGTTCTACTTTTCTAAAGGAGAATTAGACGAATTTAAAAGAATAAACCGCCCTTCCCAAACCCAAAACAAATTATGTCAAGTCTATTGTATTCTTTACAAGCTATCTCCGGTTCGAGAATGTATTCCAATGAGATTTTGCTGGTGCTAATCAAGCGCTTTTTAGACAACATGGGCGATGCGAGTGTCAAACTCAACTACTTTGCTGCTGTTAAAAATCTTTTGATAAGCAAGAATTACAAGGTCACACTCGAGAAATTAGATATCTTTGATATTTCTCTTGAGGTATCTTTCTACTAGGTTCTCTTTCAATCGAAGTGATTATTATTAGACACTCTTGGAAGTTCAAAAGATACTTGATTCTATTAATCCAAAGCTGCTGGGGTCGACAGAGAGCATTTTTACTAATTTTTACAATTTTCTCAAGCTGGCAGTTGTGTTCTACAAACTGATGAATCCTCTTCCGTTCATTTCGAAGAAGTTTCTCTCAGCGAGACTGAATAAGGAAGAAACTGAGGACCTCAGAGAAGCTCTAGAGAAATATGATGATTGCATATTCTTCTTACGGATAGCGACTCGGCTCAAGCTTCTTGATGTCAACCAGTCGCTTAAAGCCGCTGATAGCTATCTAACAGAGGAGGAAAGGCAATTACAACATGATGTCCAAGGAGAAAGATTTGATGAGCTCCAAAATATTTACTTCGAAAGTTACGAGGTAAACCTCTTTCCTAAATCACAAAATCTGACCTGAACTCACAATTCTTAAGCAAAACACTGAGTATACATTGCCAATTCTCCTTCAGAAAATCACAGCAAGCCTCATCGAACTCTATCAAGAAGAAGAAAGAGCTGCCTGCGTTTGGTAAATGCGCCTTCAATAATTTGTATCCTAACTTTGTCTGTAAAAGGTGTCCAATGAATCAAGATAGTGTTCAAATCTCACAGCAGCAGCATCAAGAAGTTCAAAAACCTCGAAAAAAATTCGTCTTCGATTTCAAAGCTATCGATATTATTATCGTTAAGCACTGCCTTTGCTTCTTGGATCTTGAGGAGTTGGTTCCCTTCGCGAGGGTAAATCGCGCATGCAATCAAATCTACAAGGTTTACATGCACATTCGAGTTCTCGGGGAAGTTGACCGAGTGAAGCAAATTGAAGACGCAAATAAAGAACTCGTCGCGAATATCGATATCAAACGGGACCAGTTTTACAAATACTACGAGCAAGAGCCGCCTAGCAGAGAAAGCGCTATCGCAAACATCACAGAAGTTTCGCATTTGACGATCACTGAGCTGAAGAAAATCAAAAAGACCAGTCCTCTTTTGGAGCGATATACCACTCCATTCTTTATTGTTTTTGAGGAGGCCTTCGCAAAACATAAGATTGAAGCCAAGTTAAATTCAAAAACTAAATGGGCTGCGCTGCAGAAACTGATGCAGGTCACGGACGTTTATAAAATCATCTCAGAGATGCAAGTGGAAATCTTGGACAGCAAGAAGATCTTTGCCATTGAGACGTATTTACAAAAAAATAAAATTACTCCTCAGGAAGCTTCGAAGACTTCCTCAGGCCTCGGTGCTCTCGTCAGCTGGCTTTATGGTAATTGAGTTAATTGTGGGCATTAGTGATAATTTGAAATAATATTTAGGTTTGGTTGAGATCCATAAGTACATAAGGAAGTATTATTTGAGTGATTTCGACTACGAGATTCTCTCGGAAGATGAAATTAGATTTGCCAAGATGCAAGACTTTTTACAAGTTAGGAGTTACAAACTTATTCGGGCTCTGGAAATGTATTGGGCTGATTACCAGGAAGCTGCGCAAGTGATCATGCAGACGATGAAGAATGAAGAGATGGTGACTGAGAGAGAAAGAATGGAGAAGATTACAGAGCAGGTAGAAGAGGAAGAAAAAGAAACCAAGTAGTACGAGGTGGTGGCTAGTTGAATTTCACTAAGAATTTTTCAACCAAGGATGACTTGCTGACACCCAAGTTTTCTATACATATTTTATATATTCACATTGAACACATTGAAGATAGTGGAGAGGAAAAAATTTATCTATATTAAAAATACGGCGTTGCACACGATAATGCATCTGCTACTGTAATTACGAAATTACGAAAGTGCTTTTGAAAATCATAGGACAGACATTTGGCTTTCCTGACTAAATGATGAAATTAAATTTCATCTTTCGTCAAAGAAGATAGAAATAAGGAACGTAGTATGGATAAGGTCACTTTTTGTTATTGCCAATTGAGGCAATTGGAGTGAACGTCATTTATTTTTCAAAAATTAACATATGGGAATTGTCGTAATTTATTACTTTAACTTGAAAAAAATTCAAAACTATTATAAATTGAATTATTTTTCTTGAAAATTTGAAAGAACATATAAGAACAAAATTTCTTTTGACCGGTAAATGAAAGAGTGGACAGATTTAAGCCCATCTTTATTGTGTATTGCAGAAATTATAGTGTAATGGGAAATGAATTTTTTGAGATTGAATCTACAAAATAATAGAAAAGGCAGAATAGGTTCTGGTAAATTGAAGACGAATGATTTATATGTTCAATACAATGCCTCATATCAACTGAGAAAGAGGTTTGTAAATATGGTATGCAGCTGGTTCGAATTAAACCAAATAGTTTGACATAACTTAATTTTTTCCAATATCAGCATTAAATTTGTATTTTGCACACTCATAATTCAATCTCCCACATATAGCCACGACTACTTCTTATATACAGTTTAATTCAGTGGACATTCCTTTGTTTTCCACTTTAAAATTACTAAACAACTCTAAAATGTAGTGTTTCTCAAGTCAATTATTCTGAAATTATATTTAACAACATTTATTTTCTTATGCAACAAACACTTTACTACCTACTCATTATACTAGCATTTAGTTAGAGCCCAGATACTTTACTCTCATTTGTTGAATTTACTTTCCAGCCTTCCTCAAAATGCAGTACTCTTGTATAGTATTTGAAAGCAGGAAAACACAAATTAATAAGCTTGTTTGATGCCTCTACAATGAGTTCATCCTCCCAATACCAATTTTTCGAAATAACAGCAAACTTCTCACTAGGAGCTATCTGAGATTTTTCCAAACCATAAAAGACTGTAATTCATGTTGATTTTACGCAAATCAAAGCCAGTTATGAGTGCGAAGAAGGTGCGATCTTTTACAACCACGTAATATGATGAATAAACCGTAAGCAATCAAACTTCTCAACTAAGTAAGCAATATTTAAATACATCTCGATAGTTTTTAATTTGGCTCTTCGTTTCCGACTTGCATTTCGAGTTCGGAAATTCTTCTTTGAAGACCTAACAGAAAGCAGTGAGTTTATTCTCTCCTTTACAAGCCATATATTACCAAGCAGTTGCTGTTGAAGCGCAGTCTTTTCACCTTTCAGAGCAGTAATCTGTTGTTGCAATCTAGCGTTTTCAGCTTTTTGGTGCTGGAAATGTCTCTTCATTTCTTCATCGATTCTCATTAACTCGTTAGTTAATGTCTTTTTAACATCTTGTGTTTTCATAGAAAGCACGCTTTCGAGAGTGTCTTTTTCAGACTTCAAGACCTGGACCTCCTTCTTGTGGAAATTCATTTCATCAGCAACTGTCTTTATCATTTCCTATATTCAAAGGGTAAGTGATAATCAACCAACGCTCTTGGAGTGAGAATTATCTACTTCAAGGCTCATCAGTTTTCCCTTAAGGCTTCCTGGGTTAGCTCCGCCTCCCATGCTTCCTTGAGTTTGATTAAATGACGTTTTGCTCATGAAATTTCCTTGTTGACCGTAGGTCGCGGTTCCTTCTTCATCAAACCCCTTTCTTCCAGAGCCAGACTTCAAAATGCCACCAGTACTATTCATCATTTTGACGTTCTAAGAGACGAGTGTGAAATGATAAATTTTTTCTTTGCGTTTATTTATATATATTAATTTATATTGACTTTGAGGTCTTTGCAACTAAAATTTGTAACGATTTTCATGATATAGCGCTCCAAGGAAAAAAACTCAACTCAGAGAAATAGTTTCGGCTGGATGCATGTCTAAAAAGCTAGTTACTAAAGCAAAATCTGCTAAATGTCATCGTCTGCAACCTTTTCCGCAAGTAATCCTCAACTAAGCTAGGAAATCTCATTCTGGAATAAGACAGTAGTGAGAGTTTTTATATTTGAATAAAATGGAATACAGAAGCATGGAAGATGAATACAAGAGAATAAGATTTATGCGTTTATTAAATTACTCCTTAGGTTCTTCGTTTCCTACATTCATTTCTAATTTGCCGAGACGCTTCGCCATACCTATTGCGATAAAACTGTGAGAATAGTCACTAACATTGCTGCTTTACCATTCATCTGGAATTTCAACGCCACAGTCTCGCCTTTAAGCTGAGTAATCTGCTGCTGCAACCTTGAGTTTTCAGCTTTTTGATGCGCTGCGTGAGTTTTGAGCTCATCTTCCACTTCCATCAGCTGCTTTCCGATGTTTTTCTTGACTTCATTGATTGTGTTATTCAACAAGTCCTCCAGTTCTTTATTTTCCTCTCTCATTGCCAGTAATTCTTGCCTATGCACATGAATTACTTCGTTGACCATATTCCTTGTATCTTCCTATCAGATTTTATTAACAGTCAATTCATAGTAGCTTCAAAGCATTCTACTTCCAAAGACTGAAACTTCCCTTTCAGTGTTGCATATTCGATGGCATTTGCTGTCTTTTGAGTCATATTTGTTGTACCAAAGTATTTTGACTGCGCCATGCTCAAAGCATCTTCCTCTCTGGCACGCACCTTGCTTCCCGATGTTCTTAACATAGTAGGGCTTCCTGCATTGCTCATCAGTTGCTGATTTGTTTATTGGTAGTATTACACGTCCACAATTATCTTTTTTTGTTTTTTTAATTAGCAACCAAATCTATCAGGTTGTTTTTCTTTCTCAGGAGTATTGTTGCTGGTAGGCATATCTATTCATATTTCAATTTTCCATTAATTTGTAAGGTATATATCATGAAATCTCTGGCGAACTGAGACTAACTACTTCTTTAGTCTGCTCCACAAAATTATTTTTCTCAGGCTTTTTGAAGCAGAAAGCTTTAATTTTTTATATATAAGATATGAATGTAGATTTAGCTGACTCTTAATATCCTCCAAACTTAGCGGCCTTTCGCTTCAATTGGTTAGATTCGTCTGTTTTGGCTGGCTTGCTCCTGGTAGTGCAAACTCCGCAAAAAAAGCCGTCCCTATATTCTAGCTCACCCTCGTCTTCATAAGCTTCAGTTTGCTGCTTCTTAAAGGCAATAACACTAGGTCTCTCAGTTTGGAATTGGTTGTTGTATCCTGGTGTGGTGCTCTCTCTAAAGTCACCTTGGAATCCTGATTGCGTTCCTCTATAGCTCTCTCTTCCCTCAAGCTTCCAAGTTACTCCGATGTAGCTCTTTCTACCTTCAAGGTTGCTCTTTCTGGGGGATGATGACTGATGGTTTATCCTCTGACTGGCTCGAATGGGTTCCTCGCTGTACATTTTGACTCTTTCTTTAACTTCAATTCCAACCTCTTCATCTCCCACAGGCACGTTTTGACCTTTGTATAAGAGCTTTTTGGATTCTCTGTTGATCATCTTTATGAGCGCTTCATCATTAAGATCGAAATCTTTGTCTTTAGATCTATTTTTCTCTTTTTTGGGTTTGTTGTGCGCCGCAGTGTCCACAGGAGGGCTATTAATGATCTCTGTTCTTAGTTTTGGACTGATTGTGGTGTAAGAGTTGCTGCCTTCCTTGGCTCTCGTGCCTACGCCAGGATTGGATCCTCGGCCCTGCATATTGGACTGAGAATTCTGAAAATTGCTCTGTCTTCCTTGGTTGTATGTTGGATTGCTGTATCCAACGGGCTCTGAATCATTCGTGTAGTTCGTATTCCTCATGGCAATTTTTTTATTATGAGTTTTTGGTATCGCAAAACTATTAATATATGCGGTGGAGTCGTTTTTGCTGAACTGCTGTTTTTTATTAAATTTACCAGTAGTTACAACAGGGCTTCTATAACCCAGGAAAATGAGGTTGGAATCGACGATTTGATGTATTTCATTTGTTTTTTAGTCGAAATAGGCAAAATAAGCGTTTTATTTATCCAGGCTCACTTCCTTGAAAATGAACCTGGAGCACTTGGATTATTTCACGAAAATAATTCTAACAAACTCATTATTAAAAAATTTTTAAGAATTAAAAAAAAAGCAAAGGGAGATGGATATTGAAGCCGAGAATAGAGAGTTCATTAAGACCAGAATTAACCCCATCCTCGAGAGAATGATCGTTGATATTCTCGTCAACAAGCCAAAGAACGTGGTATTTTCTCGCTTACATCAACATTTTCGCTTATTGACCCCAGGTTGGTTTTATGAGAGAATGGATCAACACTAAAGGCCGTGAGAATGCAGTTTTGTTTATGGATTCCTGACTCTTTACTAGGCGACTACGAGGAGGACACAAGCAAGAAGTCAAAGAAGGAAGATGCTTCAGATTCTGAGGATGATGAAGACGATGAAGAAGTTGAGGAATTACAAACTAAAGAGCAAATTATCCAGGCCAACAGCAAAAAAAATGCCAGAACTTCCGTCAGTGCTGAAGCCTACGGCGCTTGGAATAAAAAGACAGCATACGTTCCTAAAATCGTCAATAAGAATCAAGATCAGAAGGCCCGAATCAAAACCAGACTTGAGCAAGCGTTTATGTTTAGTGCTCTCGACGAGAAAGAGAAACAAATAGTCATCGACGCCATGGAAGAAGTCAAATTCACGTAAGAAAGGAAGTGTTTCGAGTTTTATATCTATTATCTACAGGGCTGGAGACACTGTCATTCAACAAGGTGACAACGGCGACGTCCTTTTTGTTGTTGATTCTGGAGAGTTGGACTGCTATAAGACTTTTAAGAAGGAAGAAGGTGACAAGCATTTGAAAGTCTACTATCCTGGAGAATCTTTCGGTGAACTTGCTCTTCTCTACAACGCTCCAAGAGCCGCCACTATCAAAGCTAAAACCGACGTTGTATTGTTCTCTCTTGACAGAGAGTGCTTCAATGGCATTGTTAAAGACGCTGCAGTGAAAAAGAGAGAGAAATATGACGAATTCTTATCCAAAGTTGATTTGCTCTCTACTATGGACGCCTATGAAAGATCGAAAATTGCTGATGCGCTCAAGCCAGTTAGAGTCGGAAAAGGTGAATACGTCGTCAAAGAGGTACTATCCATCGCTAATTGAAGTTCTCTAACGCTGGTGCTAGGGAGAAAACGGTGACACTTTCTATATCATCGTTGAAGGTGAAGCAATTGCCACCAAGACTTTGACTCAAGGTTGATTTTTTTGGGTCCAACTTTAGCTTAATTTATTGTGATATATAGGCCAACCACCAGAAAAAGTGTTTGAATACGTTTCAGGAGCATATTTCGGAGAGTTGGCTCTCCTGAAAGACATTCCAAGACAGGCCAATATTATCGCTCTGGTAAATCGATTATAATGCTTAAATGGGAGTCTGACCTAATATTTTTTTATGAATAGACTGACTTAAACTTGGTCTCGTTAGATCGATATAGTTTCAAGAGACTTATTGGTCCTTTGGAAGACATCCTCAAGAGAAACTTCGCGAAATACGAGAAGTTTGCTGCCCAGTAGGATGAGAACGATCATTTTGTTACAGTCAATACATTCAATAGATTATAACACCACTTTCACATTTATGGAATTGAACCTACATATTCTCAGAGCTTAATGCCATCGAAGAGATATATAGTTAGTTCTTAACGAAATACTTACGTAAAGAACAAAAATAATCAGAAAATAGCTGCTCTTCTACACGAACCCTCCAGATGAGCGTATTAGTCAGATCCATTAATGAAAGCAAATAAAAGAGAAGAGTAAGGATTTTTAGAAATGGTTGGATTTAAGGCAGAAGCTGGATTCTCAATTTTTCATATCATTAGTATCTATAAAACGGAATGCTATAACTGGGCTTATTGTACGTTAGGTATACAGGAGAAAATTGAGATATTTAAAAATGCAACGGAGAGAAAGGTCTTTGGAACTGTTGGAATCTGTGATGAGGAAAAAAATTCGGTGCTTATATTAAATAGAATATTTCAAAATTTTGAAATAATGTTTACAGGAGGGCTTGGCAACTCGACTGGTGGGCTTGGCCAATCAGTCTCGAACCAATACGATTTCCATAATGTATCACATCTGTCCCATCTTCTTTATCCTCATAAAATCCTTCTTTTTTTATTTAGGTCGGTAATAATCCTAATCAAGCTGGTGGCAGGATAGCATCGCGAGCTGGAATGCCATTACAAACTGGTCAGAAAGCCGAATACAGGCCTCTGACTTCAAACCGTGCTGCCAAATTCCAAAACAGGCTCGGCACTCAAGAATCAGCAGCCCAAAATCTGACAACGAAAGTTGATTTTAATAAGAAGGAACAAACCCCTGAAGAAAATTTCAGGAAATTAGAGAGAGAAGTCAACCAGTACATCGAAGATTCGGCTGCTTTGAGTGTGAAAGGCAACCACGCAGATGCCTTAGAAAAAGCCAAAGAAGCTGTGAACAAAGAGAAACAGCTCCGGCGATTGCGCGAGAACAGTGGCACAGCGGACCAAATCAATCCTGATCTCACGTTCTGTGTGCTGTTCAACCTTGCAAACCAATACCAAAATAACGGAATGATGCAGGAGGCTCTCAATAACTACACTCAGATAGTCAAGAACAAGCAATATCCTCAAGGGGGACGACTGAGAGTTAACATGGGTAACATCTACTTCCAGCAGAAGAAATACTCCGTTGCGATTAAAATGTATCGCATGGCTCTGGATCTCATTCCAAAATCGTCCAACGAAATGCGATTTAAAATCTTAAAGAACATCGGTCATGCTTTTGTTAAGCTTGGAAAGTTCCAGGACGCTATTGCTTCTTACGAGTCGATCCTTGAGGGCAATCCTGACTTTGACACTGCGTTTAACCTGATACTTTGTGTGTATGCACTTGGCGATAAGAAGAAACTAAAGAAATATTTTACTACGATGCTTAATATTGAAGTGCCCATGGACGTTGATGAGATTACTGGAGAACAAACTCAGCACGATAAACTCCAAGAAGAGATAAAGGCCAGACAGAGAGAAGCATATAAGTACATTGTTGACGCTGCAAAATTGATCGCGCCTGTAATTGAAGATGATGCTATTGCGGGATACGATTGGATTCTCGAGGCGTTGAAGGCGTCATCTTATTCTGACGTTGAGAGTGAAATAGAAATCACGAAGGCGCTCTCGTACCTGAAGAAGAAGAATCTTGAGAAGGCCATTGAGTCTCTCAAGCAATTTGAGAAGAAAGACAAGCTGATGATGGCCAGAGCAGCCACTAATATCTCGTTCTTGTACTTCATGGAAAACGACGTCAAGAATGCAGAGAAATACGCTGAAGTCGCAATAGATTACGATAGATATAACGCAAAGGCGCTCGTGAATAGAGGAAACTGCCTATTCATGAGACATGAGTTCCTTAGATCAAAAGAACAGTATCTTGAGGCAATCGGTGTTGAGGCTGATTGCGTTGAGGCCTTGTACAACTTGGCGTTTGTCAATAAAAAACTCAATATGCCCATCGAAGCGCTCCAAGTAAATTACCTTCTTCCCATCTCAGCGTTACTAATCTGATATTACAAAACAAAAGGCTTTGGAGAAACTCCAAACGGTTGTGTCTTCCAGCCCAGAAGTGATCTATCAAATCGCTAATATCCATGAACTGATGGGAAATTCGAAGGATGCCATTAAATGGTACAATATCCTTCTAACTAAGGTGCCTTCTGACCCAGGAATTCTTGCTCGAATGGGAGCGATATTCTCCAGAGTAACTCATTTTTCATTAAAATATAGATTAAACCAATATCAAACAGGAAGACGATGACCACCAAGCTCTTCATTATTATTCTGAATCATACAAGTATCTCCAAACAAATATAGAGACGATCTCTTGGCTGGGCATCTATTACGTCAAAGCAGAGTTGTATGAAAAGGCGGTCATTTATTTCGAAAAAGCTGCCCAAATTCAGCCAAAAGAAGTCAAGTGGAAACTTATGGTGGCTTCTTGCTATAGAAGAATCGGATCTTACCAACGAGCTCTTAAACTATACGAAGAGATTTATAACGAATACCCAGACAATATTGAATGTAAAAACATCACATTTCCATAATGCCTTCTGATAATTTTTCCTCAATTATAGGCTTGAGATTCTTGGTGCAAATCTGCAAGGACATGGGATTGAAATACGATCACTATGCGGCTCAATTGAGGCAGTTGGAGAGGCAGCTTGAAGCTGAGCAAGCTCGTTATACGAATTTCGAACCTGATGTAAAAAATTGAATTCAATAACGGTTTGAGCTAATAGCATGTAAAGGAATATGGAGCAGGGTTTAACCAGGGCATGGAGCAACCTGAATACCAGCCAGGAATTAATCAAGTATACAATCCTGACCCAAAATTGTAAACTATTTTCCTTGATGAAATAAATTTCTAATTTTGTCTCTTCAAAAAGCAATCAAAGAAAGCTGCAACAGAAAAATCAAGATGATGATGATTGGGCAAATCAAGGTTTGGGTGATGAGATGCTTCCTACTTAATTGAATTATTGTTATTATTCTCCCACTTATTATTGTGAATTCTGCTCTAAAATGAATAAAATTACTCTCTACAGGTCAAAACCTTTGATCCATTCATGCTATTACTAAATATAAATTCGGTAGAACATATATTAATACCATTTTCTCAAATAGACGACATTTGCGTTACAGCCTGAAGCGCCTTATACCTTAACGCAAAAAAATTAATTATCCTTCTGAAGGGAGTTTGCGATCATACTGAAAAATTTCTAAAGCCAATAAATATATATATTCGTTCAAG
>ENA-UOTX01000414-UOTX01000414.1-compost-metagenome-genome-assembly--contig:-NODE-414-length-46674-cov-9.432066_pt1 | contig 46674 bp, 40 predicted proteins | sample MGYA00238143_ERZ746982 | MGnify/ENA primary metagenome ERZ746982 (study PRJEB28758, sample SAMN06268862) | compost metagenome | isolation source: single cell | place: USA: California, Emeryville, Joint... | reverse complement strand
AGCTAAGATAAGTCTTCAAAACAAAGAAGTTTTACATAGAAAACCTCATCGAGCAGCCTTATCGCGACTCTTGAACCAAGCTCTTCAGGAAGATTCTCTTCCGCGTCCTTCCCGACTTCGAGACACTCATCTACAGCGATGAGACTTCCTGTTGTGCTCTCTGCGACCAGGTTCACAGAGTAACCTGGTGAGTTGCCTCCTTTTGCTCCTTTGTAATAATCGGTGTAGATCCAGACGTCAGGAATGTAATCGTTAAGCACGTTTCTTGCGCTGTCGACGATTCGGTTGAGAATTTGTGGGGACACCTTGCTCGCAGTGGATACACCTCTATTCAGTCGTTACTTATGAATCTAAGGCGATGATCTACCTGATTCTTTTGATCTTGCCTTCGTCGATTAACTGAACAGCCTTTACGCTTTTTATAAATGGAACTTTGAGTCTCACTTCACCTCCGGCTAAAATTTTACATTGTAATTTTAATTAGACATCTAAAGTGAAGGTTGTTGTGTACCTTCAGGACGGAAGCCTCTCTTATAGACCTTGAGGCTAAGATCACCTTCCACTCCGAACTCTCTGAGCAGTCTGAGGGTGCAATTAGCAAAAGTATCAACGGAATAATCGAGTTCGTCATTTGTGATGCCTTGAAGCACGCAGTTAAGGTTCGCCTTGCCGAAAATAGCGAGGAGAGCAAGAGGCTCAAGGAAGTAGGTCATCGCGCGAAGAAGTCCGCAATCGAAGGTAAATTCGTTGCCGTCGTTGTTAGTGATGACTCCAGGGTAGAATTTTAAAGCTTTGCCTTTCTCTTCGATCTGGATTTTGGTTCCGTTTGTAATTGAATCAACGAGTTTGAGCAATTGGATCTCGTATTCTGTCAGACCTGGATTTGGTTCACCATAGCGAATATCTATTCGGGTGAGGAGAATATTAGTGAAGGGATCAAATATTGGTGTTATGAAGTACTTTCCATGACGAAAGGTCTCTCTGCGAGGATTGAGCAGACGACAATTTGTCTGAAATGGGTTGGATTTTTGAAAGTGAGCATATTTCTATTTCTGACTTTTCGCAAATAATTTTTATTTGAGTGAAACCCTAAAAAGACAAGTGCTTTAAGTCAGCCTTTTCTGAGGATCGAAAGGGAAAATCTTCAATAATTTCATCACCGTTTTCAAATTTGTAAACTGAAAAACTATGTGTTAGAAGTGATAGCTCATCTGTGTTTTTAATAACGACTTTAAATCGGATAGGAGGAGGCTTCCTTCCATTATACCATTGATATATCAAAATAATCTTCCACATATCCCAAAATTTGATCTTTTCTTTGAATTCGAACTTCTCCTAGTACTAATTAATAAGATTCACTCCTCCTTCTAATGAATAAAACTGATCTCTCAGAATCAGCAACATTAAGATAACAATTGAGAAATTGGCTATATTCTTAAGTCTATGGTCGCAAAAGAAGGCTGTTGGTAAGATCAGTCTCGATAAAATTTAACAAATTCGCTACAAAGTGAGAGATTTTACAATTTTTTGTTGATAGAAGGATTTTTCTTTTTGATATCTTAAGGTCAAATTTCATCTAATGTATATCCAAGTTTCAATGAAACCATTCAATACTATAAATTCATTGTTTTTTTCTGAAAAGTTGACTCTTATTATTCATTTATTTCTTATATTAATTCATATTAAATTTCATCATTATCATCAGCATTTGGTTGGTTATTATCAGCATCACCCTCTTGACTCTGCTGTTGATCCAACTCTGCGCCTTCTGGTTCGTCTTTCGCGAGCTCGTTCTTTGATGTAGACAGTTCCTTTTCACTCCCGCTTTTCGATTTATCCATCTGTTGAGGTTTTTCTACCTCTTCAACCTCTTCAACAGAATCTTCTTCAATATACGCAGTCTGATAATCACTCGCATGGCGTAGCACACGATCCCGAGCCTCTTCAAGTTCAAAGTCTTCTAGACCTTCTATTAGCCAATGCTTAAAAGCTTGTTTCGAGTGCATTTTATCGAATTTGTTTGTCAAAGAGGTAAGTCTCGATGCAAACGCATTACTGTTGGAAAACAGACTCAGTGCACGAGAGACTTTACCCATGTCGCTTCCTCCGATTGGAGGTTGTGAATTGATTCCAATCTTGAATCCTGTAGGAAACCAGCGTATGAACTTTGCTTTTTTATCTTTCCTCTTTCTGGTCAACGCTTCTTGTGCATCCTTAATAGATACATCACCTCTATACAATGCTGCTGCTGCAATATACTGCCCTTTGGATAGGTCAGCGTCGATCATGCAGTTCTCTTGGATGAATGCACCATCAGTAATGCTCGATATTGTAGGAGGCTCCTCAGTGAGTATCTTGTGAGCAGGGATCAAAGGAGAATATGAATGCATTATATATTTGAGGTGTGGGTAAGGAACAAGTGTATGGAAAATCTCTCTAAGACTCATATTTAATGGCCCTTCGAACCTCGAAGGAACAGTTAAACTTGATGCTGTTTGAGCGATGAGTCTATTAATGTTTGAGTAGGTAGGACGTTCAATATCGAGCTGAGTCATGCATATGTTATAAAGCTTTTCGTTCTCAAATGGAATAACCACGTCAAGTTCCTCTGCTAAACGGTAAATCGACAAAACAGCATTATAAGGCTCAACTGTGCTTGTGGACATACGATTTGAGGGGAAAACACTGAGTGCAAATTTTGGAGTTTTTCGATATTCTTGGTTCAATTGACTGAGAATTTCAGATCCAAATCCTGATCCTGTTCCGCCATTTATTGAATTAAAGATTAGAAACCCCTGTAGACTCACACATTTGTCAACCTCTCTTGCGATTTTGGCCACTACGGTATCTGCTAATTCTTTCCCAATAGTTCTGCCTCGCGTATATAGACCGCCACTATCTTCTTTCCCAGCCACGAAGCTTTTCGGGTCAAACAGGTCTTTGTATGGACCAGTTCTCACTTTATCAATGCAAGTTGGTTCCAAGTCTATGAAGACTGATCGAGCAACAAATTTGTCACTTGATTGTGAAAATATTTTATGAATTCCATCATCCGGAGTTTTTTCAGGCATGATAGTTCCATCTGGTTGTAGATTGTGCTCTGCACAGAAAAGTTCCCAACAGGCATCACCCATTTGTATTCCTGCTTGGCCAATGTGCAAACAAATGATTTCTCCCATCTTATATACTTATTTTTGTAGAGCGAAACTTAAAATTATATGCGAACTTTAAGATTATTACACGTTACAAATTAATCTCAGAGATGAAAAAAAGATATCCGTCGTGTCAATCGACAGGTTCATAAGTTTTTTGTTGGTGACTCTTAGAATTGGACATGTGGATGCTGCTTTTATGAATAATACAGGATTCTTAATTGAATAGGGTCTTTGGCTGACATGAAAGCCTTTTTTTATTGACTAAGCTGCTAGTCATAACTTTAGAGATCCAGTTGAAATATTCTGACAAACTTCTGGAAATATGAAGCCAGTAAAGGTAGCGAAAGGAGAGACTAATAGTTTTCTACTGGAGAACGGCAAGGTAATTATGCCTTCTACTGACTTACTTCCTTTAGTCGAGGTTCTTTCTAGATGAAATTACATAAAGAACTTTTCTTCACACTGCCGCTTATTTTTCCATTGTTTCTTAGGGCTTTCAGGTTCTACCATTTTAATTGGTAGGAGGACACAACAATCAGAAAATGCTTCATGTGGATAGATTAATTCCAAAGCTCTTAATCCCTATCCATTAATTGAGTTTTCATTTCAATTATTTGATGTACAGCGCTCGAATCGGGTTCTATTCATTATTCGTTTCCATTCAGATCTCTGTTGAGATCCCAATCTCTTTTCATCATCACTCGATTCCTCAGCCATAATCAATTCGTCTTCTTTATGAATTTCACTGTAATTACGAGTCTAGGCAAATTCACCGTCTTTCATATCGTCACAAACGTAATTATTGCTAATTTCCACTATGCTATAATCATAATAAACTGAAATTTTCTTTAACAACGATAATGATCAAAAAACGAGTAATGATCAATAATCTCACTCAATGAATATTTATTTTCTCAGGTTTTATCTTTTTTGTTTTGCTTGTTTTGCGAATGAGATCTTTAATCACAAGCATGGTTTCAACAGTTATCAAATTTTTGAATATTTTACAAATCATCGTACAAAAAATTATAATTAATATATTTCTTTTCGTAGTTCAAATCGAGAATGAAGCTATCAACAAATTCTTGATATATAAAACCAAATGTAAATGGTGTATACTAAGCGGAAAACGATGTATATGGTATTATCAAGGAAGTTACCAGCACTTACATACTTCATCACAAAACTGCCTTCAAAAAGAAGTGATGTATCGTTTGCGATTTGTCAGAATTAGAGTATTACAATATCAGGCCATACCACATGAAAGTACAGGTTTGAAGAAAATCAAAGCAAAAATTATATATTTGCTCTTAATTAACCTCAAAGGCCTCCAAACAGAATTAAAATAAACTGCTTTATTTCTTAATTTAGGTAGTGAACGCCTGCTCATACTATAATAAATGCGAAATTTTGAGTATTGTTAATTCGTATATATCAACTACAATTACCTAGTAGTTAAACATCGAAAAATCATGCTTCAGTGAAAAACAGGAAAAAATAACGAAATCTCGATGATTCTAAACAAATTAGTCACTTAAAGTATATACTATAAATTATCTTTTCGCCTAGTAAATCTTTTATGAACTGTGTCCTCCATGAGAATTAAACAAACTAAGGGAAAAAAGTATATTTACTCAATATACCTCCATAGTACATGCTAATAATACCTTGAATTTCATACTAACCATTGAAACTTTCTAAGGATACAGACTAAAAAAGCATCATCACTACTATGACCCCAAATATTACATTCAGCAAATCTAAAAAGCATCATTTAGAAACTTGCGAATTTGTTACAGCCAAATGATAACAATATATCAGCAAATTATCATTTCAAAAGAACAGCACAGCTTTTATACAAAAACAACAAACACCCCCACCAAAAGATAAATTTCCCAACACAGGAGAAAAATCTCTACATCTCACTAAACCTACTTGAAACCAGTTTTCGAAGCTGGTTTTTGATCTCTATATATAAAAATCTCCCCCTTCTTCTTATTGTCAAGTGTAGGAGTCTGCGAGTCTCTGTAATTCTGCGGTATCATAGCAAAAGAATTTTTCTTTGACATTGATCTGCTAAAATCCGGGAGTTTATTGCTTTCATTCATGGAAAGAATAACTGCCGCATTATTTTCAGCTAAGCGCTTCTTCAGCACCGCGATTTCATTTGCAGAACTCACCGAAAGATCCTTTAGCTGTTTTTCTAGATGCTGTATACGATCATTCGCTCTCTCCAGTGCTGCTTCAGGATCCACTTCCTGTTCCACATTGATGGTAGATTCAGGTTGGTTCAAATTATTTTTCTGATTCGTTGATACTGCTTTTTCATATTTCAGTTTAGTCAAGTTCAGCTCTTGCTCCAAGGACTCTATCTTCTTCCGTTGAAGCTCTAGGACTGAGAGCATTTCGTCTTTTCCTTTCCCAGACTTTGGGCCTGAGCTGTCGGACTTTTTGGGTAAAGAAATCTTGCTGATGAATTCTTTCATTGAATTTAGTTCTTGCTTAAGGACTTTATTTTCATTCTTCAACACTTCTCTTTCTTGGTTCACGAGTTCGTATCGTTTTTTATAGAATTCGATCTCTTGGCTACTCAAATCCAGCAAATCGAGCTCATCTTGTGACATTTTCGCTACGAACTAATAATTTATTTAAATTATGTTACATTCTTCTCGCCAATGTTTAATGACTTTAAAAAGCTGAGACTGCGCTGTGCTTTCTGCTCGAATAGCAGCTAATGCAGAGTAGTTTTGAGAGGTATTTATGAAGCTGAGATAAATAGAAAATCAAATGCTTTTCTCTCTCTCTCAATTTCTTCTGAATGTTTTAACACTTTCAACCCTCCAATTCAAACTTGAAAATACTAATGAGTCCCTGTGAAATGAATTTGCTATGAGTATGTGAGTGAGTTTCGTAGAGATTGTAAGCTATCCGATTTCATCCTGAGAGAGAAAAGAATTTGATAAGTTTTACTCAAGGTTCTCAAAATGGAAATGAAGTCTTCTCTCATTAGAGTTGCTGATTTTTTTGACTCTATTTTGTTTTTAATCCTTTCATTGATGTATCAATGGGAGCGAAAAATCATTTTGGGATCAACCACCATTATATGCTGTTTCTTCAGATGTGAAAGGTATGACATAGATTAAATTGACAAACTGAAGATAGTAGAGAACTTGTTTCAAACACGAAAACACGTTTGTGAGTCCAAAGCTGAAATTGCCTAACCAAGCCAGCTTTATATAGCAATCTATTTGATTGACTTGCTGACACATAACAGTTAAGTAACTTTCTAACTTATTGCTTTTTCGAGTATATCATTTACATTATTTATTGTACTCTTAGGCATGTTTCAGAAGTCATGTGAATTCTTTTTTTCCTCCCCTACATAAATTAAAAATAAAGCACACTTTTTCGATAATAACCTCCAGAATTTACAACAAAAATTGGTGAAGCATCACCTACACACCTCACCACAGTCCAATTTTCCTAGCAATTCATACGTAACTCAGCTCAGAAGAAAATAAAGTATCCAAATCTTCTGCCCCAACTACCACAGCTGCTTTTTTTTTCGGTGTAGATTTAAATATGAGTTTCATAGGTTAATGCTCTCTATGATACATCCAGATATCCATAAATTCAGTATTTGTTGATGTTGGATGTGCTCAAATAAGATTCATTAGGATTCACAAGCTAAACGAGTAATCAAATATAAACTTTATTTACCTGATATTAAAAACTAAACCAAGCAAATTTTACTTTCAACGCGGTTACAGAGATTTTCATAATGTTTTGTTCGTGTGCATGAGTGTGGTTGTCATTATATACGATAGGTTCTTAGATAATTAATAAATGAACTTAAAATACCTATATGGAAACTCGCACATTCTTCGAATTTATTTCACTTCAATTCGATTTGATTGCCGACTTTTCCCGTTTTCAGGGTAAAACGCCTTGCTGTTCGACGGATTCAATTGCTTCTTCTCCAACCCTTCTGTCGGAGTTGGTGTGAACGACTGGCTGTACTGAGTATTGCTGCTGAAGATGCTCTCAAAATCACAGTCATCGTCCGAATCTTGGAATCCGACGCCTATCGGACTATTCAAATAATTCTTCTTCGAAGGTGTTGAGGCCTGCTTATTCATCATTGGAGAGCTATTGTACTGCATTGGAGGATAATTGTACATCTGATTATAGTTCGAATAGCCCGTGAAATTTGTAAATTGGCTCTCCACAGGGTCATAGCTAACAGGGGTACTGTTGCTTTGCTTGAGTTTCAAGTTTCCAGTGTTTAAATCACCGAAATACTGCCCGTTATTGAGGACGGGAGAGTATGAATTTTGGTATTTAGTTTCGGCTGGGATATCCATGCCTTGCCCGTACATCTGCGGGTAGAATGGCTGCTGCTCGTACGGATGCTTGTTGAAGCGATTGTCCTTCTGATAATATCCATCGCGAGGTTTTTGCTGATATTTCCCTCGGTTTCCGCCGTTATTGCCATAGTAATTGAACTGATTTTGCTGCATCGGTTGGGAATTAAAGCGGTTGCTTTGGAAATTCCCTTGCTGATTGTAGCCATTGTAGCGGTAAGACTTGCTCTGAGGTGTGAACTGTCCGTCTCCAGGACCGTATTCGGATACATCAGAGTCGTTCTTTTTCTTCTTGGGGTAGTAGATCGAGCGATCCTTTCTCCAAAACAGCGAGAACTCCTCTTCCCAAGCAACTCTTTCCTCCTCAGAATGTTTCATTGGACAGTATATCGATCCTTTGCATTGAAGGCGCTTGCAGTCGAAGAATTTGTAGAAAAGCGGGTGATAGACTGACTCGAAGTAGTTATGGCTGTACATGCTCTCCGAGGCGTCTTCACCTACATTTTGTTCTTGGTACTTGCCTTTGTATTTGAACTCTTCGTCCGGCTTCAAAGGCAGAACAATGCGCCGCTTATCCTTGCTGTTATGGAAATAAGGGCATTCAAGTTCGAAATCATAGAATTGGTTATTCAGCATTTTTTGCTCTCGGTAGCTGCGGCACTCTTTGCCGTTCGGACAGGAAATAATTTTATAGCACATAAGTTGGATCCAGTTCATACTCTGCACTTGAATGAATTTCTTCTGGTAGAGATAGAGCATCTGAGGCGTCATCAAATGCAAATTATTGAGTTGACTCCAGCACTCTTGTTCCTCTTTCTTGAAAGATTCAAATAACTTATTAATGAAATCAATCAATTCTTCTCGGTTTTTTGGCACTGCAGTGCTTTCGCTTCCTTTTGCGGTCTTAGGAAGCCAATAGGTCAGTAATTGGATCAGAATCGATTCATTTTCTTCGAGTTGATTGAGATCAGATAGGGTCGTGTTCGTTGTTAGGGTCGAAGTATTTTCCTGAAGAGATGTTGTGATTTGTTTCTCGTCAGTTTGACTTTCTGAATTCATTGCAGAAAAGATGGAATTAAACTTCAGTTAAAGGGATCCACAGTAGGGACCTCGAGTTGAGATTGATTTAATTAATTATAACTAATAAATCGAACTGGTATTTGAGAGAAACTGCGCCAGTTTAATCGGAAGCTATTTAATTAGTTTTCATGCTGAAAAATTTTTTATTGTTTGCCTATTAAATAGAATAAACCTCGCGAAGTTCTCTACAATATCTGACTTTCAAAAGAAAGAAAATTCTACAAATCTTCTACAAGTGATTCACAGGTAGAGTTTGCAATGAACGGAAAGAGAGTGCGTGTTGATGGAGGATTTGCCGATTTTAACGTGCTAGATCCTTCTGTTCATTCTGGAATTTCAGTTGGTTGTAACCTAATTAAAGCATTAAAAGTGACAACGATCTTTAAAAACAGTTTGAATCTGAATACTAATTTTTGGCAAGCGTAGCAGATTCAAAATTTGATTAAGGCTCACTGACGCAGAATATTATAGAAAGGCAATGTCGATAAAAAAAAAAGAAAATGCCAATATTTTGTAGTGAGAAATCACCTTCAGAGAAGGTACATTGATCATTTGTAGAGTTGAATCGATGCTGTGTTGAAAGTATTTGTAAGGAGAAATAAATCAAAATTTATTCGAAAGTATGAAAGAATCTATATAAGGAATAAAAGAAAAATGAAGCTAGTTGAAAGGGATTAGAGAAGCAAGAGGAGAATCTAGAATTCAAAGGCAGTTCCAAAAACCTGAAAGAGGAGCGTTAGGGATTATGGAGGTAGTATTTAGAAAAATCCAGAGAGAGGGTCTCAGAAATGAAACGATTTTGTGAAATTACATCGGGAATGAGTTAAATTTTTCCTGTCTATCTAAGAATCAGTTAATCTTGAACTCGAAGGACGAGTTGTTTGAGCTTTCCAACCGATATTGGCTTTTTTTTTTTTAAAAGGGTATGGTTGATGGTGTTGAACTGTTTGAATGAATAAAGATCAGCGCTTCGTGCTGCTTCAGAAGAGGATGGTAGTAGAGCGTATTCCAAGAATTAATAGGTTTAAATGCAGATGAATAGTGAAAAGTGTAACTCATAATCGTCAGTTTAATTTGTAGTATCGTTAGTTTAATTGTATACAATTAGCATTAGAGTTAAGTCTATGAGGCTCGACAGGAGGGAAAAAAAATCTTCACTTTCAAATTGGGTTGCGCCTCGGTAGCTATCCAAACAACAGGAACAATAATACCGAAATTTTTCCTTAAAATAGTAAAAACTTTTATGTTAGTTAGATTCACACATTCGAAAAGGTATCCACAATCAATGTTTGTCATTTAAAGAAGGCTTGGCATAGTTTCTCAGAGAGAACAGTTTATCTCACTATGTTCTCTCGAATAATCTCTAATGTTTCTCAGCCATATTGATATTGCTTCTAAAAGGATTTTTCTTGGGTTAAGGAACTATCTCGAATGTTTTGTTCTTGTATTCGATACTTCTCACCTTCAACAGTATTCAAAAGATATGGCAGCAGTATTCTAGTCTAAAGCAATCTACTTTGTTTGAATCAGCATAGCTTTTAGAGATTCTCAATATGGAAGCGCAAAATTTTGCGTAATTGACGCTTAATCCAAATAAAGTCCCTCCCAGCTATAATGATCAAACAGGATCTGGTGTTTCTGACACTCTATTTGATTTGTTTTCTTCTCTGAACGGAAGCCACTATGCCATCAACTCACATGCTGAAAAACTCTTCATTTCATCTTTATTGGATAGGTTTTGATTTGATCTCAATGAATCCCAAAAGAAGTATCAGACTCAAAAAGATTGCGTGTTCATTGTACGATAGATAACGCTTTATATATTGGCGTTGTCTCTTTCGCTACATTTTGAATGAATTTTAGCTTCATCTCTAAAATGGTAACATCTGCTCGATCCATTCCTGAAGTCAGTAATTATTCCATCGCAGAGAACTTTTCACTTTTGAAAACGTGATCAATGCATTCTTTTGTCCATCTCTTGTAGTAAATTGGCTCCAATGTGTGAGTTATGGCCTCAGCAAGCTAGAATTTCGTGTTCTTCTCTATTAGCAGAATTGCAAGTTGTTCAGATGAAGAGATAAGAATATAAGTCGCGGACCACTAGTTCAAGTCAAAATCCTGCTATCGAATTCACAGCTATCTGCTCTTTACTATCAGCGAATACACATCATTCCGGTCTCAGCGGCTTAGTGAAAGTATCTGAGCTTTCCAAAATTGAACTGTGATGCTTTTTTCATAAAGAAGTACCAAATTAATTTATTTACTGAAACACATAATTTAATGACGTTTATACTTTTTTTGGGTTAAAAGGTGCTTTTGAATGCGGAGTTGAATGTATCTAAAGAATTAGGCGTGCTTCGAAGGGAGATTATCAACAAAAGAGTTATGAAGGCGCATTACTTCTCTATTCCTCAGAAAATGAAATATGGATCATATAACTGTTGGAGTCGTTACTGCCGCTCTCTCTTGTAAATCAACAGTATTCATTTAGGATTTTATAAAATTTCCTTTGAAAGGGGGCGAATCTTCAAATATATTTTCTAAGAAGCGCTCCACATGAATTAGTTCTCTTATCATTTCTCAAATCAGAAAATCTTGAAGAGATTTGTGAATAGTATAAAAGGTGTTAGTCCTAATTCAATTCTAGGATAATGCCCTCTGAAAATTCTTAGAAAATCATTCACATTGCAGAATACCATCTCCTTTTTTCTACCCTTAAGCTGAACGGGGTTATTAGGAGAATATACATCCGCATAGTCTTTTCATTAGTCCACAAAAAATATTCAATAACCTTTTTCTCAATCATTTATTGGCAAAGGCTCCTTTTTTCATAGTTAGGAATTTAAGTCTTAAATTTTTCTTTCAAACAAGTCGCAATTTGAATTAATTAGTTAGTTCAGGCTCAATAATAAAATACCCACAGCATCGCGAGAACCATATACCTGATCAAAAAATGAGAAGTAACTACGAAATAGAAATGGTAATCAATTCTTTCGAGGCTCAACATCCAATAGCACTTCGATATAGGATGATGATGAATCTTTAAGTGAGCTTGAGGAATATTTGCTATTAACCATTCAATTGAAAATTCAAGAGAGAAAGAATGCCATCCTCGCAGCCGAACGCCAAAGACTCGACGAAGAGAACAGGAGACTGCAGGTAGAGCATCTGAGGAGAATGAACGAGCACCTTGAACTACAGCTCCTTCACCGGCGGCTTGAAGAAGAGAATCAACGGCTCAGAAGAGAGCAGATGGAGCTTGAAAATAACCAAAGAATGCTTAAAAGCGAGCAGCAGAAGCTTGAAAATGAGTACAATTTCTTAATAGAGGAGCAAAGAAGGTTGCGAGAGCACCTTGCGCTCCTCGCAGTAAACGCTTGTCCTTTGCTCACGAACCCAACTAGATTTCAATATTACGCTTTGTTTAACTAATTTTCATGATCATCGACGTCTTGTTTGCAAAATAAGGCCCACAGATTATGAGAAGCTTATTGTTTTTTTATCTATATGAATAATATTATTACTCCTTCTCCTCCCTCAATTCTATCTATCACCTCCCAAAAGAAATATTTTTTCCTAAACCAAGGCTCATAAATTGCTTAATTTATAAGCTCTGAATATCTGGCCATAAAGAGCCTTCGCCTTTTGTCTTACGATGTATTACTATATTCGAGTCTATATTTATTTCCTTCGTGGACCGTAACTACAATTAAAAATTATTCGGGTGAATTTCACATCAATAAATTTTGCTAATGTGCGTTACTCAATCCGATTGTGGCAACCATGGTAAGAAGTTCTCTCAATTCAACTGAGTCTAATACCAATATCCACAGGTGCTTGCATTAATAGCGATTGCATGTAAATGAAAGGCAGGTTTTTAATGGCTTACACATTTTTTTCGATCATGGCTAGATGCGATGTGGCTTGGTTTGGCGATGCTTGCGAAACAAATATCAAATTGTATTGGAAAAACGTAATCTCCTGTCTGAATTTCAATAGCTGATTCCTTTGTAACAGGCGTTTCTTCTCTATCAGATTATCTTTGGGGCCCTTTTCGTTATTATTGGACTCTACGCGCTGTTTACTTTGATTCTAAAGCTCAGTGCAGTAAGCATCGCTCGCATTGGGTACAGTTCTGATATTGTCATAGGAAAGAAGGTTTTATCCGATGAGCTGCTGTAAGTTCTTTTGCAAAATAATGCGAAGTCCAAAAAATCTAATGATGATATTCATGCTGTTAATTTCTATCAGTAAGCCGCATTTGTTTCTGCGAATGCTAATATCGACTGATAAAGCGAGAGTGCTGTGGCTAATAATCGATCCGTTCGTAATGAAAGAAATTTTTAACCGTTCCATCGAACGGCTGTTGTATGAAGCAACGTATAGTATCCTATACGTGCTATATTCTATTGTTTTCTGGGTTTGGTAAGATATTGACTTTTAATAAATTTTCTAAACTTGTCGCTACTCAGGTACAGTTTATTTGAAGAGCTGAGCCATAAGAATGAGAAACGCAGAAGATTCGTATTCAGATTTATCAAACCAGTAATGACTATCTGCTGAATTGAGAGGACTGAATCAAACTGAATAGTTGACGAAAATAACGATGGGACTCATTGTTCTTTTCCAGATTACAACTAGTGTTACTAAAGGATTGCGGAACCCTCAATACCGTTACTATATCAACCTTGGATACGCTGTGGTCTTCGTATTCCTTGTTCTGATTATTTTAGGTAAATCTCACTCTTTTGTGACTGAGTCAATTGAAGCTTGTTATTTTGATTAAGAATTCTGTTTCTATGGGTTTTTACTTTTCCGCTGTATCACTGACGAGGAAGCTAATGTTATCCAAAGAATCAAGAAGTAATTACTGCATGTGAGTAGTTCTCGACTGTTTATATGACTTTCTTAGTATGGAGAATGAACAAAATGGCATCCATCGGCTCGATAAGGCTGCCTCTCTTCGGAACGACATGGCGCAGAAAAATCTCAAATCTTTCAGTCAGAACAGATCCAGAAAGGTCCTCAGAACATGGATCGTCGCCGACCATGAAATCCCGAGTCCTTCCTACAAAACTAGGCCTCGAGTGAAAAGCTTTGACGAGAAACGAGGCCTCCAGCTCCGCCTCAGTACAGGTACTCCTGGAGGCCGGCGGTCGATGACTTCAGTGACAGAAGATTCCCCTGAGCAAAGAATTAAGGATATCAGCGAGAAACTACAGAATCCAATAAAACAAAACGAAGAAATAATACATGAATGCGAAGAGATTAGCCAGCATAGCGAGCACAGTGCACAATCAGAAGTTTCTGTCAAGATCCCTGAAAATTTAAAAATGGAATGGGTGTGCACGAGTAGAGCGAGTAAAGAATTGGAAAAACAGAGAGAGTTGCAAAGAGAGGCTCAGAAGGTTGTAATAGAAAAAATAAAGGAGCGACTGTCACAGCAAACGCAAGTAGAAACCCCAACGAGCACCGACAATGGCCAAAGTACTTCTTAGCTCCTATCTTTCGAATAAAGCTAATTGAAATACGTAGCTGAGAATGATTTGATCGATGATCCGAAATATCTAGAAAATTACAGGAAGAACACCGCTGAAGACAAGAAAATCATCAAAAAAGTAACGGTTCCTTTTAGATTTACTGAAATCTTATTATCTTTATTTGACCCGATTCTTAGATAATATATCTGACGGCTTTTGCGATAAGTCTCGAGGTGATTTTTGCTATCCTCAGTGCGGTTATTTACACCACCAAAACTCTCCAAAAACCAACAGTAAATTCAATTCTTAGCAGAATTCATAATTCCTTGCTTGAAAGGGAGTCATCATTCCAATGTATATCAGTGGATGCCTCGAAATTATTTCTATTGGAGCGATTATCTTCTTATTTACAAATACGAAAACGAAAGAAAGAGAAAATTTAATATTAATCACCAGAGTAATCATTATATCCTAAAAGGTAATGAGAATTGGCTAATTCTCGTTGTAGATTGGGCATAGTAGAAATCAAATCAACAAACTGTACGAATTCACGCTGCCAGAGCAAATGAAGAGAGAGGATATCGGGAAAAGGAAGCTGGAGTTCAGTATCAATCACCCTGGGATTAATCCGAACGTGCTGGATAAAATTCAGGTTGCTCGAAAAAACGAGATGAGAGATAATACAATAGTAAGAATAGCCCAGAGTCCACGAAAAAAGAGAGCCCCAGCAACAGAACCTTAATTTTGAAGAGTCGATTTTTACTTTTATATATATATTAATTTTTTTTGGGTGTAGGCTTGCAATTTTCAAAAATTGTCATTCAAGCATTCAAGCAGGTCTTACAATATTAAATAAGAATTGATATATATAATCGTTTTTTGTGGTTCCTGGAGTCTATTGACAACTCCTTGAACTTTTTCTGTTATTCTTAAATACGTTATTTTATTCATTTTATACCGAAATAACCTTAATATTTGAAGTATATGTTCTCTCTTTGTGGTCTTTTCAAGGTAATCACATTATATGGATGCTAATGTTGCCTCATCTCTCGACTATTTATTGAAAAAACTGAATGAAAGTCCATTTTTTGCAGTTTATTCTTATTAACAACATTATCCAATGAACTGGCTGTCTTCACCAAGAAATACAACGGTTGCGGGTTGGTCATTGGAATTCAATTTAATAGTACTTACACAATTGGAACGCAGATTAAGCATGAAATTGAATTATTTATTAAAGTGAGTTTAACAATGTTATAACCATAATACTCAGAAGTTACAACAACAAGTAAGATACTTTATAAAAAAATTTAAAAGAGCACAATATTTTAAAAATGAAGCTGAATCGGAACGGATGGATCACAAGTAGCCCTGCGGCTGGATCAGACTCCTCAGACGACGAAGAGGTTGAACACTTAAAACGTAACTCCCATCCCCCCTTTACCCGTCAGCTCAGCTATTCACTAATATCCCAGAATTCGAACGAATTGAACAAAAAAAACTAACCTCGCAATCCGCTGCATCAAACGACTCCCGCAAGTCGAAGCAACAGAGAGCACCTGGCTCCAAATTGGGTAATATCGGCGCAATCCAAATAATATCAGCCCAGAACCAAAATATTCCTATCGGTAACGCAAAAATTCATTCTTGATCCCATATTTTTCAGGAATCAATGCAAATGATAGCACTGGAGGCAACACATTGACACCAATGAATTTAGAAGGTTCAATAAAATCCAATTCCCAGAGAGGGTCATCTAAAACGGCTGCTGGAAACTACGGAAAAATGACTCTCGAAGAGCCTGTATCGCCTATCAATGCAGAAAAGCAAGATCTGATCACACCATTAGAGATGTCTCGAAACGACGTACGATTATTTGAGCGTTTTCTTTTGCTAATCATCTAAATTGAATAGCGGAGTCCTTCCGTTGAATTTTTCAACAATGAGGAAATTCGAACACTAGGGCATAGTCATCGGTTGCAGAATCTACAAGATCCGATCGCCGAAGAGTCTCCGACGAATTATCAAGGAGGAAATAGTCCAGATGCACAGAATTACGGTCGCAGTCAGTTCGAAGCAGACGCGAAAATTATTTATCAATCAAATCAATCGCTTGATTTATCCAATGAGATGGACACAATACGCACTAACGACAAAGAAGCTCTCAGGGACAACGGAAAGGGGAAGAAGAGATTTGAAAATAATATCGAGATTTTAAGGGAGTTCCAAGCATCAAACGATGAAGTCACGAGGCCAATATCCCCAATTGGCATTGATAAAGGAGATCAAGGCTTTAGAAGTAATTCTAACACTGTGGTTAATCGTTATTCAAGACAATTTAGGCAAAAAGATGGCTAATTTAGCAGTTCCAAGACAGTCGCAAAGGGAAACTGGCGGTGATCCTCAAGATTCTACGCCATTGTTCAAAAAAAATAATGCGCAAGCACAACAACCAGTCTCATCGAACACTATCTCAGACTCTTCGGTTGATCAGAGCAATCTGGACAACTCCCGGCAGCCCAGAAAATCTAATGAATCAGGGATGAGACTTCAGCCTCCTTCCAAAAAAGCGAAGGAAGGCGTTGTTGTGCTTCAGCAAAGCAAGAAATTTACAATCGACGCCCAAAATCACCCTTCAAATCTCATCATTCCTCACTTCAGCGACGCCGAGATCTCTGAAGCATTCAAAACACTTGATTTACAAAAGAAAAATTACATTACAGCCCAGGATTTGAGCTTCTTTCTGAATGTCCTCGAGACCGACGCGACAGAAGGCGAAATCGAGGAAATGATTCGAATGCTGGACTATGAAGGGACAGGTCGTGTATACTACCCAGAGTTTTATAAACTCGCTACTGGCAAAAGCTTGAACCCGATAGGACAGGCGTATCCTCCAACGACCGAGCTTCTAATGAAGAAGAAAGCTAATGATGCAGCCAAAATAGAGGAACAAAATGGTAATAAAGGTGAAAAACTCAACGCAAGTCAAGAAGTCGTCTCAAAGGAACGGCCGCATAATGCAACTCCAGAGGACCCAGGAAAAGTCAAGAAAGCCTACGGAGCGAACTCTATTGCCAACGCCGCGAAGAATACTCGTGGAATGCGTATTGAATGTTTCCAGAATTTTATCAGCGCGTTTAAAATTGGACCAATGGAGTTCAGGCAAATTCATTCTAATGTGAAGAAACTTCTAAATACTCACCAGCCGATCTGCAAGTACGTTGAGTTTCTTGAGTTTCTAGGGCTACCGCGCAGTGGTGATGATTATTCCTGGAATCTGTTTAATCAAATTACTGCTGGCGCGAAAGATGTCGGGTCCAGCTGTGTGGATATCAGGTAACGTTTGAAGCGTTGATGCCTTGCTGAAATAATTATTGAATGAATAGAGAAATTATCATTGGAATTTCAGCTTGTTTGAGCTTGACATTGAATCAAAAGCTAGAGTATGCGTTTGAACTCTTCGATATCGAAGGGAGTGGATCGCTTGTGCTTGTCAGCATTTTAAAGATTTTCCAGGTAGCGTGATTTATTGTTAAAATAGTATTAATCGGCTTTGTACCTGTAATAAAAGTCTCTCTTATTTGGTGAAGACATGACTAAAATCGAGCGTAAAATCCGAGTGATCATCAAGAAAAAAGGAGTAACACTAAGTTTTTTTCACGTTGATTGCTTATTTGCTTCGCTTTCTAGATTGGACTCGAGGACTATATCTCAAAGGAAGATTATTTCTGGCTTGCATCTCAATATCCAAATCTTTTTATAGTAAACTAAGACTGTTCGTGCCTACTGCATATAGATAATTTTTTCGTCCTAGCTGCTTAGTCTATTGAATTCAAAGTCTCTATTACCCTCGTCTCTGTTCTAGTGTTCTCTCGGGTAGCAAGTGTAGGAAATGATGGAGAATTTGCTCATCCATTCATTATTATCACTTGAAGAAAAGGCTAGCAGCACTGTTAAAAAAACCAATGAATGTCTAACAGCGTAGCTTGATCAGGTCGGAATTGCCAGAAATCTTCTTTGATTTAAATTTTGTACAGTTCTATTATAAATTAAAGTTCATAAAACCTCGCATTCAGTTTAAACAATGCCGTCATACCATTTTAAGCTTTCTAACCTTGCAATTGCTCTGCTAATATTGACTTCTCTTCTTCAAGGTATCCAACAATTCTCTCATACAGGCCTTCTGATCACTAAATTAGCAAATTGCGAAGCTGTATATTTTGTCGATACAGTTCAAGGAAACGACAAATCTTTGGGGACAGGCGAGTCGCCGCTTAAAACTCTCACTGAAGCTATAAAACGATTAGCTGCGACTCCGGGAACGATTCTCCTTCAACAAAATCAAATATTCTCTGATCTCGCCAAACAAACCACGATTTCGGCCAACTTGACCATCAAGTAGAGCATTCATGTTAAAACTTCAATGATAATCCATTTAATCAGGTGCTGGGTGGACGGACAATATGCGACAATCCTTGCTAGTCAGGCAGATAGCTCATTTTTGCTTCAAGGAAATCTTATCTCTCTTACCTTCGAGTCTATCCGGTTTCAGAGAGAGCAAACGAACACGGCTAAAGCCTTGATTGCTGCTCAATCGCCTTCTTCCATCAATCTATCCGTAGACACCTTTTGCCTCAATTTCATCTAATCGTCGTTTTTAGAATGTCATATTTGAGAATTTCCTGACCGCTAACATGGACTCAATCATAAAGAACACTGCTAACTCCGCAATAATGATACAAAACACAAATTTATCCAATATTAACTTCAATAATACATCATTCTTGCACACAGCAGCGGGAACGGTCTCATTAAATAATATCTCAATGAGGTATTGTCACCTTATCAGTTTAATCAGACTCTTATTTTTGTTTTTCCAACAGCGGATGCACCGTGACCAATATTTCAGCCATCATTATCTTCGGTGGAGCACTTGAAGTCATGAACTCCACATTCGACTCGAATAACGTGAACGAAGGCTCTATCATCACAATCACAATTCTTGCTAATAACTCGAAAGTCGACATGGACTCTGTGAACGTCACTGTAGCAAACTATAATATCAAGGATTAAACTAATCAAATATGTTTGCCTAGAATAATGTTGGAAGCTCATCGAATGAGGAGGCTATCTTTTTCACTTCGAGAGCTCTTATTGCCGAGTAATCATAACTTAATAAGTCACCCATCATCTAAACCCTTTTCCAAAAAGTATTTTCGTAAACAATTTAGAAGTCACCAACAACATGGTCTATAACGGGTCTTCAGGATTCAGGGTAGCTGCAAGCATGTTTACGATAATGGGTATGCAATTTTCATCTCAGATTCATCTAAAACGAATCGCGTAGGTTCCCGCTTTACGAATAACAGTGATCATTTCTTCGAAAATACGACATATCCACTAGGAGCTGGAGTCGTATATTCCTCCGCGAATTATTTCTCGATTCTTCAGTCTAATTTCACAAACAACAACCATGCTCTTGGCGGTGCTGTCAACATCGATAAAAACAAACAAAACACTGAAGTCACGATCTGTGAGTGTAATTTCACTCGCAATAAGGCTCTCTTCGGTGGCGCAGTATATGTCGATCCAAGCATGAAGGATTTCAGAATAGCAGTCGATGACTCAACCTTTTATTGGAATGTCGCGACAGAAACAACACCGCTTGCAAACGATGGAGGCTTAGGAGGCGCGTTCTACTTCGCTTTCGTCGCGAAAGCGGACTACGAGTATTTATGTTTCTTTGAAAGGAATAGCTTTATTAAAAACATCGCAAATGCATCCGTCAATGACTTCGGCATTGCTGGAGCTGGTGGAGGGATCTATTACCAGCCGACCACCAACAAAGGAAATTGTACGCTGACCGATAACATCTTCCTTGGAAATATTGCTAATTTCGGCGGAGGGATACTGTTTAAGAGAGGAGTGAATCTCTTAGCAAGGGGCAATATCTTCATGGCGAATGAAGCGACGATCAATGGAGGAGCCGCGTCGATTCAAAAAATCAACTTTTCTGATAATAGCAGTAAATATATAAGTAAAACTCCTTTCCGATTCCTTTGAATAAGATTTTTTTTTTTTCAACAACAACAGATAACACTGCTCAGTTTGGAGGAGCTCTGTTTATTCAAGAGGGAACCTTTTATTTCAACAATTCCGCATTCAGTCTCAATCGTGCCTATTACAACGGAGGAGGACTGTCAGCTCAGACTGTATCGAACCTGACAATAGAAAACTCTAACTTCACGGTAACAGAAATTATTTTCCCTACATTCCTTAACGTAAGTTATAGAATTGTAGCTGCGATGCTATGGCAGGTGCGATTTCTGTTTCCACAAACTCCCAATCAGAAATCCGCAAAACAAGATTCGAGGATTGTAAGGCTCTCCAAGGCAGTGCGATTTACTACGCTGAAAACTTCGTCGGTCCTCAAACCCTGAAAAACTGTCTATTTCTCAACAATACGTCAGAGTTCAGTCTCATGCAGTCGCTGCTTTCGACAATCAGGGCTTATGACGTGGAAGTTCTCAACAACACAGGGACTATCCTTGCTCAGGTGAGCACAAACAGCAATTTTACCAACGTTTCTGCAATCAACACACAATGTCAGAGGTCAAATCTTGGTTGTCTGCTCGACTCTATCAGTACGGAGTCACATTTTGACCGGATTAATATTACTAACATGAGAATGTTCCCAGAAAACTCGGCGGTTTCACTCCGACAGAGGCAATCCTTCTCGATGACTAACGCCGTCATTACCAATATCAATGGGTCATTAAATGGCGCTTGTTTATCCGCTTCAAATACTTCGGTCGTTTTAGAGAACTGGGTCGTGAAAAACTTCTATTCTGGCTGTGTCAGTGTGACTAACACCAATGCGACGATCAAAAACTTCACGATGGATAATTACGAGTACAGTAAGATCTATAACAACACAGAAAACCCTCAACAGATCGGATCGGCACTGTTTTTGAACGGAGGCTTCAATTTTACGGTTTCTAACGTCGTTGTGCTCGGAAATCAGAACGTGACTAGTAGAGGAGCAGCGATTGACGTGGAAAACTCGACGTATTTTTACCTAGAGCATTCACGATTCCAAGACAACGAAGCTGAGATTGGAGGAGCCCTTTACATTGGGTTCATGCCAGCGATTGTTCACAATGTAACTTTAGTGAACAATATAGCTCTCAAGGGTGGTGGCTTGTTCGCAGAAGGGTTTAGAGCGGCGAACACCACAGCAGCGATGTTGAACTTCAGTCTGTTGAATTTCACAGGGAACAGAGCAAGACTGAGCGGCGGAGGTGCTCACTTCGAAAACCTTGAAAATTGCTCGCTGTGGCATAGTACATTCGACATGAACACGGGACTCAAAGCAACGGATACTTCACTATTTTCGCTGAATTCTAAGGGAGGTGCGGTGTATTACTCCTGCGACGCTGAAGAATGTGCTACGGATATTAGCAATAATACGTTCACGAATAATATAGCTGATGTAGGAGGAGCGATCTATTACAACGCGCATATCTTTACTCCAAAAGACAGCATTTTCAGCAATAACACAGCGACGTCTCATGGCGGGTACGGTCCAGTCTTTGGATCCTATCCCATTCAGTTGCTCTATGGGAAAGAGATGTACAATGATGCATTTACCGGACTTGCGATAGTTTTTGATAACGGAACCACCATTTCACGATCTGAATACATCAAGCGGTACTTTATCAACCCAGAAAATTTCACCGAAACGAACTTTAACAATGATGAGCCCGCGCCATCGATAACACTGAAACTGCGCCTCTTGAACCAAACTGGAGGCAAGTCATTCACTCAGAATGTGTCGTTCTATGGCATCGACCATTTCGGACAGCAAATAACGGTGGATAACCCAGATTTCTGCGTCAGATTGGACCAAGAGAATGAAACAAGTGTTACGCTAACTCATAGTTCTCTCAAAGAAATCGACTGCCGAGCCTCTTTGCCTAACTCTCTGAAAATTGACTCGATAAACGGAGCTTTTATTCTGTCAGGTGGCTTTATTAACTCCCCAGGCGGAAGCCTAAAACTGCGCACTGCGACCAATATGTTTGAAAAATACCCCTATGATCGAGCATATTACGATAAAACGAGCTTTTTGATCGATATTAGCTTCAGGAAGTGCGCTGTTGGTGAGATTCTCCCTGTTAATACAGATATCTGTTCCATTTGCCCACCAAACACGTTTTCACTCGAAGAGCCTACAAATTCGAGCCTTACTTGCTCATCTTGTAACAAAATAAGAGGCGCGATGTGTAAGAAAGGTGGGGCATCCCTCACTGTCGCTCCTGGTTATTGGAGACACGACAACCTCTCCAAAAACGTGCTCAGCTGCAGTAATCAAGTAGCTTGCAACCCACCCGTTCCTGACACAAAAGACTGCTTCGAAATATACCCTGACCTGAAACCCGGAAAACTCGATTCGACTTGTCAGAACATCACTGACTCTTCCCAGGTGGGCAGCAAGTTCCCAGCCTGCTCTCCGGCGACAATTGCTTCAATAAGCGCCTATTGTGGTAAGATACAAAATGGCACTGAGCTTGGGGTTTGCAATCAAGGCTATGAAGGAATCCTCTGCGGTCAGTGCCAAGAAGGCTGGGGAACTTCGAGTCAATACAAATGCGTTAAATGCGAGAAAACTGCCTGGTTCTTTGTGCAGTTCGTATTCTTCGGACTGCTGCGAATGTCAGTGATTGGATACACTGTCTACCAAGCACATGAAGGCAAAAGAGACAAAGATCAGTCCTCTACGCTGAGAATCTTGATTAACTATTTCCAGGCTATAAATATCTTATTGGTCATTCCGTTCCAATGGCCTGAGTTTGTTACTACCTTCAAAAGCTACTTCATTTCACTGTTCAGCAGTGGTTCCACTTCTGTCGGCGGATTCTCATATGAGTGCATTCTCGATTGGATGGGCTTCAATTTAAAATCTGTTAGCTATTTCCAATGGAACGCCTTTTATTCTTTCCTCTCGCCAATCTATTGGACGATACTCATCGGATTACTCATCGTAGTAAAAAATCTTATCGAAAGAAAGTCTCTTCTGCGGCCTGAGTTCAAGGAATCGATGATTATTACTTTCATTGTTACGTATTTCTACATCTGGCCAGACATGATGACGGTGGCCTTCAGTCTCTTCAACTGCGTCGACGTAGGCAGTACTCGTGGCGCGGTTTACGTGCTTCAGCCTGACCCGACGCTGGAATGCTATTCAAAGAAGCATTGGCTGCTCTTGATGGTTTCAGCGATACCAACGATCATCATCTGGGGAATCCTGCTTCCGTTTATTTGCTTCACAATGATTCGCAGGAAGAGACACAGTGATATGCTCGGCGAAGAAACATTCGCTAAGAAGTACGGTTTCATTTACCAAGGATACACGAGGAGATACTATTGGTGGGAGTTTATGATCCTTGGCAGAAAGGTGGTGCTGCTTGTAATCTCGGTTTTCCTTATTAGAAATCTCACGGTCATGTGTCTTACGCTCTTCCTTGCGACAATAGCTTTCACAGGACTGCAACTGCGAGGGACTCCTTTTACGAACAACGTTCTCAATTCGTTGGAACTGACTTCGTTGTTCAGTCTAGGCGCTATTATTTACGCGTGTCTTTATCACCTGAGCTTATCGAATGAAGGCTCAACGATTAGCTTTGTAGGAGTCGCTGCAATTTTCACGCTGATTTTCTTCGTCCAATGGGTGGGCTACTACTTCATTTTCCTGAGAGAGAAGATCAGTAACTATTGGCTACTAACCAAACAATGCTTCCGAAGAGTCGGAAAACTCCTTGGATATAACGTTGATCCGAATCGCGTAGAGGAGACTGAAAAACTTATACATGACCCAGATGACGAAGATTGCATGTCAGACCGACATCCTTCTCAAGTATATAGATAGCTTCATCATTCTTGTGATTGACCTTTGTAATAACATAGGGTTATGAAGAGCTTCAAGCCGACCTTAAGAGGGTGCATTCTTCTTCTCCAGCTAATGTCAATAGTCCGCTCCAAGAACCCCTTATGGATGAACCTGTAATATCATCTCAAAGCCCGCAGAAAAGATTATTAGGTAAACCAGTCGTTCTCTCCTATCCTTATTAATAATATATTTTGCAGAGGATCCTCGTTTTAAGAATTCACAGTGAGACCATAGAGATCCCGACTCCGTTGCCGACTTAATACTATTAAGCGGCAGTATTACAAAATAATTTAGAGTTGTTTCCTTATGTTCAGATTCATATAACATATTTCCAAACATCTTGCAATGAAGTTTCATATTATATAACAAAAATCTATAAATTAATAGCATGGGGCTTTTCAAAGAAAACTAACATTTTGCTATTGTGAAAAATAATAAAAACGAAAGACACAGGCAAAAGGTGTAGCAATAATACAGAGGTGTGTAAAATAATAACCATAATGCGAATACAAACGATTTGGTTTTCTTTTAATATAGAAGAAGATCTAAGCTGAAGCTGTATTAATGAATTCTATCTCATTTGAAATATGAAATAGTTGATATGTTAAAAACTTGATCAGCTCAAAAAAATTGTCTTTATCATTGAGGGAAACGAGCTCCATCTCACCGAATGAGCTTTTATCATGGAAGTTTCTTACGAGGGGAAAAGGTCTATGCCTGCGTTATAATTATTATCATTTTTCCTGGACTCATAATAGGGGTTAATAAAGGGTTCTTGAACTACGTTCGAGAGATCAAAATTTGGCTGATCTGTAGGGATATTCTGACCGGTGTTATAAAATATCAAAGGGTTAGCTTGAGGAAAAGACTGACCCTGCGGCTGCTGCATCATCGGCAGATTTTCAAACATCGAATGAAGGTTTGTTTGCGTTTGATATGGTGTTGGATCTGCATTTACCGAGTTATTGTCTCCATAGTCAGATTTTATCGTCATCTGGTTCATTTTTTCGTTCAATATGTCCGTAAAAGATTTAGCGTTCTCATCTGAAACCCATGATTTCATGGTATTCCTTGACATCGAACCATCTTCTAGCCTAACAAAAGTATTAAAAAACACACATAAAGGATGAATTTACTGCTGCTGCGATCCAATAGGCTCGTATAGTGACTGGTCCCCAGGGGATATAATAGAATTCGCCATCATATGAAAATCTGGATCCGTGCTCGCTCGATATACCGGCTTCTTTTTCTTCTTGATCGCGCCTGGTAGGTTCTCAGCTAGTGTTTCAGTTATCATTGGCGTCCTATTGATGGCCGTTTGGACTCCTTTCGATATGAACTGGCCTGATATTCCGTTTCCTAATTGAGCATTGACGTTAGAACTCATCATGCTAAATTGACTCAGCCCAGGGAGGTTCTGATATGCGGCACCGTTAGAAGAATTTTTGCTATGGGATGGACTGTTGGAACCTGGACTAGGTATCGTCTTCATCAAGGGAGTGACTACACTAGGATCTGTGTTCGTACGGTAAACGGGCTTTCGATTCTTTTTGCTGGGAGCACTGAGCAAGTTTGTCGCTAGGTTATTTGGCTGCTCGACAGCATTGACATTAGCTTTGCTATTCTCATCGGCCTTTATCGAGTTCATGGAGCTAACGCCGACAACACCGTTGGAGCAGTCCGTAGTTTTGGTGGATATCGATTGCGCCGCGTTAAAGCTTCCAACCGTCGTTAAATTTCCCATGTCGCTCATTGGACTGTTCGGTGAATCCACGCCCGGAGAGTTGTAGTTCGACGAATTTCCTGACCCCCATGAAGGAGCGACGTCGATAGTGTTTAGTTTATAAATTCTTTTCGGTTTCCTCACAAGCAGATTGTTTATCTTCAGCAGTTGCTGGTCAGCAACATCTTTGATATTTGGACTTTGCTGCTGAACGCCTTGGGAATTGTGTTTCGGCGTGAATGACTTTGCGCCTTGGTTCGGGAAATCTCCTCCGCCTCCTCCCGTATTTGCCATATGCAATGGAATTCGGAGACTGATCGTCTGGTTTGGCTGTTCAAACCCTCTATTCGGGATTTCCATGGCAGAAGGGTCATTGGGTCGTAAAAACTGATTATTACCCATTTGATACGTCGGATAGCCCCCAAGCCCTGGGTTGCCGTTCGCTTGGTTCGGGTCAAACTGCTGCTGCGGGTATGAGAACTGATTTGGGTTATTCCCCGGATACATTTGATTAAGCATCGGATGAGGCACCTTCAAAGTGCCTTGCATCTGCAAAATTCCATTACCGAATGTATTCTCCGCTTGCAAGCGACCAAAAAGATCGTTTTGCGGCGTCTGATTCGCAAACTGATTTGTTACTGGGGTCCCAAATTTATTTGCTTGAACACCGAACAGGCCCTGCGACGCCTCCTGTAAGAATTTAGACGGCTTGAGTAAATTCGGGTCTTCTGCATTAGTCGGTTCACTGTTCACCGACGAGAAATCTCTTAGCGGACTCTCGACACTCGATCCCGCTGACGAAATCGAGAGGCGTCCCTTGACGAAAGTATCGACTTCTCTCTCCTGGACCAACCCCAGAAGCCTCATTTTGTCAAGATGCTTGGAATGAGACTTGCTATTGGGAGTTTTGAGCTTCTGGACAGCTTCTCCGACGTAAAACTGCCGTGTCTTCTGTGAGTTCGTCAAGTACTTCTGAATGGACGATGGGTACAGCTCCTTATGGTTGAACGGCTTGAAGTCTTGCAACGGATCTTCAGATCTATTTTCATTTAAAGATAATCTCCTATAGACCCTTTGAGGCGGCATTCTATCGGAGTCGGCTAGGCTTCCTCCGTCACTGTAGCCTCCAGTCCTTGAGGGAGCTATTTCATCGTCGACGAGTCGCATTTTGTAAAAGACTTCTTGCTTGAGAGATTCTTGATCGATGTTGGATTTCGCGCGTTCTCTCTTTAGTCTTCTGATCGTTTCCTGTTTGCTCTGAGAGCTTGGTTCCACTTGGAGAACCGGGTCTGCTTCCATTTGGTACATTTCGCGGAGGTTTATATGGCGAGAAAAATCAACTGCTTTAGAGCTACTGTTCTTGACTTGTTAATAAAAAGTTAGAAATTAATTGCGTTTGCCACACCTCACTTCGTAGAATATGCATACAAAATGTTTAGAATAAGACTCAATATTAAAGCTGTTTTAATTGTAGATTCGATTTATCGAAAATTTTAATAAATAAGCACCAACCCTACAAAATTCCGAATTCGGTGATTTTTACTTTGATTATATATGACTCTGACGTAGATCTCTCGAATAAAGTTTTGCGTGGAATAATAAATAACGCATTCTCCCAACCAGTTTTCCCCCTTTCTTTGGGGACATAATCTTTCTCTTTCCTTTAGTGCCTGTCTCAGGGAAATTTAGCAAGGTTCAAAAGTAAGATTATTGATTATCAACCTAAATTTCCATACAATTGTGGTGAAATGAATCAAACTTTCACCCGAGACGACGTATTATCACTGAAAATCATGTATTCAAAGGGAAAATCGATTTTGTTGGTTAACTATTCATGGAAAAACAAAATTTTAACTAAGTTTGTTCATCTCGTCATTCGGCAAGAGTTTATAGCGTGCGCCTAAACCCCAGCCTAATAGAATTAAAACCGAACGGCATCAGCAGGTAGAAGACATAAGAAGAGTTTAAGAACATATATAATTTTAATAAGGACTTGCTTATGAATTAACAAATTAAGTACGTAGGTTTTTTAAAAAACCTGCTGCATTATAGGAATGAATTTCAGAATTTTACGGCCAAATGTGGTAATCAATGCGTTTTATTAACGAAAATGAGTATATATTGATAAGATAATAGCAGCATCGCTAATAACCTTATTTTGGCTCTTAAAAGAGTTCGATAAGAGCTGCGAATCCTATCCCACATCGAATAAACCATTGAATACGTTCAAAATTCTTTGAACGAAAGACTTAACGATTTCATTTTCTACTCTTGGAGGGATGAGACTAAGAAATTTATGACCTCAAACGAAAATTTCGTTAGTGTGTGAGCTAATAGAGAGAGAATAATATTTAAGTATTTTACAACTGATAGAGAGCATTGCCAAGACTGATTTCCATAGCCTAACTTCAATTTTCGAGAAAGGTCACCTTTCCACCCACTTAGTTGCTGAAAATGAAAAATGTGGCTCTTAGTATTCATTTTGTTTAATTTAAATGTGGGTATATAACCCGAATTCAAATAATTTAATCAATTAATTAGATGATTCAAGATTCAAAAGCGAATCAAGATCTGAAATAGGGTTAAATTCGCATTAGTTTCATAAAGATACCCTCGTATGAAAGTTCGAAAAAATCACTGATTTTTCGTGATAACCTGAGCCCCTACTCAATAATTAAGCCTTACAGACTTAGTATATGAATTCTGATCCTTTGGTTTTGCCCTTGATATCAATAGTCTTAAGTGAGAGGGCTTTGACCTCCTTTGCTCCTATTTAAACTTTTTCCATTCATGATAAATCCTGCAGCTAAGTAGTGAGGGCATGTTTGCTGGGATTAAAGGAATAATATATCATTAGAGAAAGTCTTTGCAGTATTTTCACGATTGTGTGCATATCCATTCCTTTGCAAAGGCAGATTTTCAAATCAACTTGGAAATCTCAGCCCTCATCGAAAATGATGTTAGATGAGGCTGAGATTTAATTGATAAAGAAGTTGGAGTAAGCAATGCTTTCCAAAATTATTTTCCAGTCGATCGAATATCTCCTCTCTGAATGAGAAATACTTGACTACCCAGCTACTACCATGCACTTAAAGAGGTCAGTATAGTGTTAATTTGACTTTGCAATTTCTTCGAAAAGGCTTTCTGTTCCTCTGAAAGCAATTTTAAGTTGCTCTCTGAGACAATGAAATCAATATAAATAGTAAGTCAGGCTACGCAATGACAAATTGCTAAATTTACAACTGCAATGAAAATCCCTAGTGAATAAGCGCTGACTGAACACAGCAACTTTCTGTGAAATGCTCAATGATTAAGGATTATCGAGAATGATTTTTCATTTTTTCTTGCTTAACCATTCTTTCTTCTATGACACGAAATCAGGACTCCTTCAATGAGCGTTTTCTATATGAAACGATTAAGCAAAGACGGTCTAAATATTCTATTCTTCGAATAAAGAATGTCAATAGGAAGAAATCCCTTCAGGGGTGGGCCTCACCCCCAAAATTACTGTATATCCTATAGAAAAGCGATTCTTTTCTTTAAACTGCCTTTGATTGAAAACGCTTGTAATCCGAATATTATTTCTTAAAAATCAGGAAAAAGTTTTCAGTTTCTGAAGGAAAATCAGCTTTTTTAATTTGCCGCGTAGCAAAAGAGAAAGCTTAGTAATCCCACAAGCCACGCATTTAAATATTCGCATGCGTCAAAATCAAATACGAAGAGCGGATAAACTCCTTCTGCTATATTTTCAACAATACAACACACACAACACGAATCCAACAAGTACCAAGTCATGATATTGATGAAGATGATGATCTCTTATCTATTTTACACTTGCGCAGAAGACTTAATCAAGACGAGCTGTTGTCTGAGGACCTATACAGCAAATTTTCAGCCTGGTTCAAATGTAATGACAATAATCTTCACAACGAAAATGAAGAGATAAATCTTGAAAAACGAACTAACAAGCAAGATTTTTTTTCATTTTGGTTTAGATTTAACTCTCCTCAAACAAAGATGATACAAATGTCCATGTGTAGTCAATCAACTAACAAACAACAAAAATATAAAATGATGGTCTAATTCCAAATTCTTTTTAATCAGTATGGTCATCAGGATGGTTATCCTCTGTTCTTTTCGCATAATTTTGCGCCAACAAAGCACAGACCATCAGCTGTAATTGATGGAAAAGCATTAAAGGCAACACAGAAGCTCCTTTCGTTGACTCAGAGAGCAAGACATTTGCCATTGGAACACCGCTGGCAAGACTCTTCTTGGACCCGCAAAAGACAATTGTGACTTCATCAGCCTTGTCGAACCCAAATATTCTGCTCAGAATGCAGGTAGAAAGCAACACGAGGAACAGCAGCACTCCATTTACGAGCACAAGACCGAAAAGCGACATAACCGGGGTCTCAGTCCAAAGTCCTTTGATAACAGCAGCACTGAAAGTTGTGTAAACAACGAGAAGAATCCAGAACTGATCAATAACTGTCAAGATAGACTTTTTGGAGTCAATCCAAGTCGCCATCCAGCGTCGTGCGATCTGACCGAGAATGAATGGTAGGAGAAGTTGGAAGATGATATCGATTATCCCGCTGAAACCAGAGGATCCGTCGCGATGCTTTACAATGACGACTTTCACCAAAAGAGGAGTCACGAGCATTCCAACGATATTGCTGATAGTGGCTGAGCAGACAGCCGCAGCGATGTTTCCTCTAGCCATGGAGGTCAAGGCAATCGAGGATTGTACTGTGGAAGGAAGCACACAGACGAATAAAATTCCTGTATAGAGATTTGGAGTGACAAGTGGCTCCAGGAAGGGTTGAAGTAGCAGTCCATAAACCGGGAAGAGGACGAAGGTACTGAGAAAGACGAGTAAATGCAGCTTCCAGTGGGTGACGCCAGTGATGATGGCCTCACGAGAGAGTTTCGCGCCATGGAAGAAAAAGAGGAGAGCTATGGCGGCAGTGGTGATATAATCAAAGATGGTTTTTCCAATTCCGTGGCAAGGAAAGACTGTAGCAATGATAACGCTACCGACTAAAGCCAAGGTGAAATGATGAGGTTGGAATTTCATTAAAACAAATTTGTTTGGAGTTTTGTTATTTTGAATACAGATTTAACAATATAAAGAAGGAATTGAAACGACTCAAAAAGCTGTTTTTTATTTTTTTTCCCGGTGAAAAAAACCAATTCGCCTTTTCTTTAGTGAAACGATTTCAAGGACAAAAAGGAGATTATCTAGCTCCTGCGGAGCTACAATGAGCTTAGATTAACATTCCACTGAAAATAAATATAATAGATAAGATTTTTTCGGTAAATTTGAAGAAAAAAATAAGATTGGAAAAGCCCTCGAGAGAGTTAACGAGATTGTTGGCATGTAATTCGCTTGTATGACGACGTTCGCTCATTGTGAAAAGAAATTTACTGAGTGAGTGGAATTTTGTAAAGTTTCATATCGCATTTAACCGTTTTTTATGTTATTTGATTGTGCCTTGAGAAAATTGAAACGTGGAGACTCCAAAATTGGAAATTTTAAGACGGTGTCCTAAAACGCCCCTCTGGCTACGGTCGCTTTGACCTCTCTCTCTTAGATGATGATAGTTATTACTAGTATACACTGTCGTCATCATTCTTTCAACTATCAGTTGCATTGAAACATAAGCCATTAGTTATTCCATATTCTGATGTGATGGAGCCTTCAAGTCTATAAACAGTCTATATCAACTCCTTTCAGTTAGAAAAACTTACTTCGACTCTATTAATACCTTCATGAAGGTGGTGGAAGCGAAATTCTCTGAAAATTTTCTATATGAGAATGAGTTAGCCTGATGACAGTGAGGATGTCTTAATATGAAGTCTTTTTGAGAAGCAGCATGCATGAATGCTATATCTATTATCACAGCACTTTTCAGTTCTCTTAGTTCTCATTCAATGAATAAGAAAAAAAAAATCCAGAAAAAACTTGGGACTTTGACCCTCACATCTAAATAAAACTTCTATGAACTAAAATGTCATTATAGTTATTTGAATATCAAAATATAATCCCTTCGCTCATATATAGGACGGTTATGTAGATGTATAAGCCCGACAACAATACAAAAGCTCTCGTGGATTACTCAGCAAAATGTCTATGAAAGAAATCTCTCACGTTACTCAATCACTTAAATATCAACTATCTGTTGTACAATCTTTCCATACTGAGGATAGTCGTTCATTACTCTAAGTAGCACTTCTCTAATATTCTCATTCACAGCCTTCTTCTTTTCGTATTCCCTAAATAACAGAGCGTTATTCAATGTCAAAATTTGAATAAAATCCACCTTCTCAAAGTATCTTCTGGGTAATCCAGCTTGAATTTGTTAGTAGCAACTGCTTCATAAGCTTTTGCTTGGCTCTGGAGCTCTAAAATCTGGAACACGTTCCTTAGGCGCTCGAGTTTCTTCTCAGTTAAGAGCATCGCCTTCTCATGGAGGTCATTCTCTGTAAGGGAATACTTCTCATTCACGTCTTCAATTTGAGCCTCAATCTAGCGTTTTCCAATTAACAACCGAGCACAATAACTCCAAAGCTACCTGCTCTTGCTGCGCCTTTCTCTGTCGAGTAGCAGCATCAAGCTGTTTGATGTTTTGAGTCGTTTGATTCAATGTAGTCTTCAGCGTCTGAATCTGTTTACTGATGTGAGTATCCTTTGAGCCTATTAACCCAAACAGAATAAGTATTTCCATAAAAATTAGCGAATAAGCATTACCTTTCTTATTCTTGATCTCATCGTCTTCATTTTTCATATATTTAATTTGTATAGTATCCTAATAGCATTCGTTTTGTCAAACACCTGTCAATAGAACAATAATTATTACTCTCTTCTTCACCGACCGCTCCATCTCTTTGATCATATCATCTTGCTTTCTTCTCAACTCCTCCAATCTCAACTCCATTCTATGGATCTCCTTCTTCAAGAGCGAGATTTCCGACTGTCCAATATTCGGATCCAGCGCCTCTTGCATCTCTTTCTCAAGTGTAATCTTCCTCTCCCAAAGCAAGATCTGTCTCTCTGCCTCAACAATGCTCGCTAAGAGTTCTGCCTTCTCTTCCTTCAGTCTATCAATCTCAACTTCAAGCTTCACGGAGTCCTTCTCGAGTTCCTTTAGCTTCTCAACGAACTCGCTTTCAATATTGAAATTCTCATTCTTCAGCTTTTCTTCACTCGCTTGGTTCTTTGAGAGCCCGTCATTCAGCTTATTCATTTCAGTTTGGAGGTTCTTGAGCCCGATCTTGATCTGCTTGATTTCCTTCTCATGCTGATTGTAGATGTTGTTCAAGCGGATCTTCTTCTGCTCGAGAATCGTCTTTCTCGTGTTCAATTCGCTCACTTTTTCCTGTGCTCCCATTAAAGAGTTCTGAAGATCAACGAGTCTTGTTTGGTTCTTCATCCAGTCTCTTTGCATCATATCACATTGCTGCTTTTTCTCATCAATCTCTCTTTTCAGCTTGTTTTTCTGAGCTTCAAGCGGCTCACGGCTTATCTCGCTGGTATTCGATTTCAAATCGTCATGCACTTTATTCAACTGGCCGACGTAACTCTGCTTCTTTTCGTTGATATCATGCCCTTGGCGAATTTCCAACTCGAAGTTGAGGACTTTTTCTTCTTTTTCTTTACGCTCGCGAGACACCTCTCGCTTCTTTTGCTTCAATAGCTCGATCTGCGAGCTAGTGTTCAGCTGATCGATCTTGACTCTGGCGATTTCGTTATCGATATCTTCTATCTGGATCTGGATATCCTCAGTGCGTTGGCCGATAATCCTTGCTTGTTTCATTAAGTTCGCTGTGGTTTTCTCCGAGGTTTTATGGTCATTTATTTTATTAATAATCTCATCATAAAGCTTCTTCGTCTCAGTGTGCATCTTCATGATATTGCTCTCAATCAGCTGCATTTGGTCATCGATATTTTTATTTTCGAGGTTAACCTTGTTGATCTCCTGCTCAGTCGACGCCAAAGACTGCTGAAGGATCGCGTATTGGGCTCGGTACTTCGTTTCTTCGTGTCGAAGTCTCTCTTCTTCTTTCTCAAGGTGCCTTCTCTCCAAATTCAACTTTCTGTTCGTTCCCTCAAGTTTTTCGGAGATTTCCTGCTCTTTTTCGATTTCGTTGTTGATACCAGTGAGTTCAGTCCCAATCTGGATATTCAACTCATGCTGGGCGTTGAGCGCGTCGCGGATAACTTGCAGTGCGTGGTCTCTCCTCTGCATTTCAAGGAGGCATTTTTGCCATCGCTCAAGCAAGTTCTTTTTGCTCGCGATGATGTTTTCCATCTCGACATAGGCTTCCTTGAGGATTTGCTGAGCAGCACGGGTTTCTTCTCGCTGGGAAATTAACTGGGCTTCAATGATGATCTTCTGTTCGTTGAGTTTCTTGATCTCCTCGTTCATATGATCAATCAAGAAGTCCTGCTTTTTCTTCTGCTTTTCCAAGTTGGTAATGTTCTCTTCAGCTCGATAAGTCGTTCTACGAGTAACTTGGATTTGAGATTTAACGTCATTGTTGTAATCTTCAATTTGCTTAAGCATCTTGTTGAGTTTCGAAAGATCATCGTTTGCTCTGTTGCCTATTTGTATTGTTTGCTTAATTGGTCTAAATATGCCATATATGATTACATTTTTTGTTCAACTCGTCGACCTGGGCCTTTTTTGTTGAGTATTCCTGGTTAAGGACTTGGAGCTTCTGTTCTCCTTCAATTCTGAGAAAAATTGTAAATAAATCATTTGGCACCGTAGCTGCTTACCTGAGTTTGTTAATGAGATTGTAGTTTTCGTGAGTTTGCTCGAAATTAAGCTGAAGATCAGCGAGATTTTGCTGAACACCGTAAAGTTGGACTCCGACGTCTTCTTTCTCTCGTTCAAGTTTGCGAAGTCTGTTTTCCTTCTCGATAAGTTGCAGATTAACACGCTCATGCTCGTCTTCAAGGGTTTTTTGAAGGGCTTTTTGAACTCTTGCGAGCAATGGCTATTCGAGATTCAATAAGGTGGTGTTAGCTCAAAATTGCGCTGTGAATTTGAAATTACGTGGTCTGCTGGCAAGAAGGCGAGGTTCTCTTCCTCGAAGTACTGATCATCGTTGTCTCCTCCTTCGTTTCTGGACATGGGTGGTGAAGAAAGGATAACTTTAAGAAATCTAAGGAAAAAATTATCAAATCAGTTATAAATTTCCAGTGCAATTCATTACTAAATTTTTCCGTAAATGTAGTGGAGTCTCAACTGTGAGCTTTTTATCAGAATAAAATCCTGCTCAGATCACTTCTGGGAGATTCTAATTGTAACGTCCTAACTTCTTTCTCTCCACCGATTTCACAGCTTCAAAGATGGAGTTTTCTTTGAAAAATGACGGATATTGCTATCAATGTTAGTTAGCGTGAAAGTTGGTCATAATATCACTGTCTTATCATAAATGTATTTGCATGAAAAAGATCACATGGTAAATTATCTCATTATTTCTTCGAGGAAAAGAAATACAAAATTGTTTCTGAGAGCAAAAAATTGCTTTTATGAATAAAGAATGGACATTAGAGTCTACAAACAAACTTACTTGGAAAGATACAAAAATATAGTGATATTTATTGATACTAACATATCAGCGACTTCGAAAGTTGCGGTGGAAGAAAAAGGAATCTTTTTTATCGAATCTATTTTAATTCATATCGTCACAGAAAATAAGCAGGTAGTTACACAACTATCAGTGGGGAAATAGAATGATTATGGCTTTAACTGGAAAATTAAAAAGAACTACACCTGCTAGTTAGATGAAGTTGTAATTCTATATTTCTTGCTTCCATCATCATCAGCGAAGTATTAATAATAGAGAATTCAACGAGATATGAACATTCTATGGAGGAGATACTTGATATAGCGATAGTTCAAAATGATGTATCTGAGCTTAGAGAATTATCCTTGTGACAAATCGGAAGTAAATCATTTGAAATTCTTTTCAGAAATTAATTGATTAAGTTTGTTCTACCAAATGGATTTTGAACCAAGCCAACTCAAAACTCAGAAAGATCGCACTAAGATCGAGCAAGCAGTCATCGAAAAACTAATTCTGAAATACTTTGAAAACTACTACGTTGGTCTGGCCAAGAACCCCGAAGAGGAGGAAGATAAGTTCGAAGACATCGAAGAAGATATCACCGATGAACTGCGACGAGACGAGCACGCAGCCTATGTCTTTAACAGCTTGCTAAATGTTGGTAAAAACAGACTATCCTTTATCTTCTTCATTTTACCTCCCTTTGCTCTCCCTGTCTTTTCTAAACACCTACCTTTTTGATAGGATACATGGGAAAGGTGTTCGATAACGGACAGCCTTGGATGGCCTACTGGAATCTCAATGCCTTAGAGCTCCTGGACCACCCCAAATTCAATATCCACGCAAAACCTGAAATCATTCCAGGCTTGATAAAGTTCCTTTCCTGCTGCCAATCGAAGACTGGAGGCTTTTGTGGTGGTCAGTACCAGCTGCCGCACGTTGCCTCAACCTACGCCGCAGTTCTTGCTATCTGCACGATAGGCACAGAAGAAGCCTATAACATAATCGATCGCAAGAAGCTCTATGATTTCTTGCTTAGCGTCAGGAACCCTGAGCGGAAAGGGTCTTTCTTAATGCACGTGAAGGGCGAGTGCGACATGCGAGGGACTTATATTGCGATGGTCATCGCTGATATACTGAATATACTCACTGACGAACTGAAAGACGGTGTCGGAGATTACATCGCTTCCTGCCAAACGTACGAAGGAGGTATCTGCACAAGCGGTCCGATGGAAGAAGCGCATGGAGGGCTGACGTATTGTGGTTTTGCTGCTCTATGCTGTATCAGAGAAGAGAAGAAAATCGATCTGAACAGGCTGTTATACTGGGCGGTCCAGAGACAAATGAAGGACGAAGGAGGGTTTAATGGCAGAACGAACAAAGTGGTGGACGCGTGTTACGCGTTCTGGCAATGCGCGGTGTTCAAACTGATCAACTTAGTCACTGACAATGCTTGCGCGTATGATGGCAAGATGTAAGATGTTTAGTTTTTGGTGAAATTAGCTCATTTTATATCTTACTTCTAGGCTTTATAACCAACTGATGATGCAGATGTATTTAATGATTTGCTCGCAATCTGATGAAGGAGGCATGCGTGATAAGCCTGGAAAGCCAGTCGATTATTATCATACTTGCTATGCGCTCTCAGGACTGAGCATTTCCCAGGAGTTGATAGGAAAAGGAGACGAGAGAATTTATTTTAATGGAAAAAGCTCAGGAAAACTAAAAGAGGTCCATCCAATCTATAACGTCGAAGTCAATAAACTCAAGAAAGCCAAAGAATATTTTGCGTCTCTTCCTAAAGTTGTTTAAGCCAAATATATAGGGAAATAACTTTCTCTCTCTTGAATATATATAGCAACATTCTGTGAGATGAATGAAAGTAGAATTTAATTGATATGCAAAAATTTCTCATTGTTTTAAAACGTAGAACTCCATTAAGAATTGAGAAAACTGATTTTCGATCGTAATCAAAGAAGTTGAATGGTAATCGTTGTCGTTGTCATGAGATTAGGAATCTTATTATATCAATAACGAGAATATGTTATTTCAGAACTAATTGCTGTTTGATTCCCAGAAATACGTATGTATGTAATGACCTCTTATTCTGTTTTATTGTCGTTTCTGTTTGTGGAATATGTATAAATTGGTAATACGCAAGGAGTGAAATTTATAAAAGTTGGCTAAATAGACCTCTTTGTAAAGAATTCACTCAAAGCCTTTAAATACCACTTTGCTTGTCGGTTTGGAAGAATGTCAGCGACTTCATTCCAAGCCTCTTTCACCAATCTATCAGCAACTTGCTGAGCATATTCGATACTTCCAGTCTTTTTCAACAGCTGAATCGCCTCTTCAATCACCTCTTGGTTGTCCGTTTTGCTGTCCAAGATCTCGAACAATCGGTTTCTATCTTTTTCTGTTCCCACCTTTAAACTATGGATCACCAACAAGCTCTTCTTTCCCTAAAAGCACAAAAGATGTCTCCTATTGTCCAATGAAATCAAGTTTACCTCATGAATATCTTCTCCCGAGAATCCTTTTGTTTTCACATACTCTTCGCCGGTGATATTCAGTACATCATCTTGAATCTGGAAGGCAACTCCGATCTTCTCGGCGAATCTAGTGAGTTTTTGAATATGGTCCTTCTTCAGTCCAATCGCCTCTCCGGTTAATCTGGCACACATACGAGCGAGAACACCTGTCTTGTGTGCTGTCATTTGAAGGTAATTTTTCTCGTCAGGCACTTTGCTTGGATGGTTAGTGTTGTGCCAGACGATATCCCAGGCCTGACCGCAGTGAATGCTGACCATTTCTTCGAAGTAGATCTTAGAAAATTTCTCGAGCTGCTCCTCGGTGTACTTTCCACATCTCTGCAAGAGATGGAAGGGAGCGAAAAACATCAAGCAACCAGCATTGATGCTAACGTCCAGTCCATGGGTAAGATGGATACAAGGCTTGCCTCTTCTGGTTTGACTATCATTAAAGTTCACGAAATGAACTCATATAGGAAAAGAATTGCGCTACCTTTGGTCCTCGATATCGTCGATCACGAGACTTCCATTGTGGACGAACTCACAGACTCCAGCGATCTCGATGACATCGTTCTAATTGATTAAACCTTAAGTTTTTATGGTAAATGCAATATTGGCTTACAATGGTTTTCCCATATGCCTCGGCAATTAAAAAACCTGAAGCCAAAGATTAGTATGAAGGAAAATAGGGCTGAGTTGATTACAGAGAATAGGCCTCCATCGTTTGCCTCCTCGATCTAAAAGATCATAAATTGGATCGGAGAGTCCCTATAAGGAAGAGAACGGTAACCCATCATGCGTATCAAGAGAGGAAAGAACCTTATTCAATGAGGTGACATCATATTTATCGGAGTAATGCATGTTAGGGAGTATATTATCGACATCAGCGTTGTCTTTGAATGCGCGTGGAAGAATGCGCTCAAATATCTTTGATTCTGCGAATTTTTCGCTGTATTGCTTCATCACAGTCTGGAAAGTCTCCTGGGTCACGTTGCTTTCTTTCACGACGTCCTTTGTGGGCACTTTATACAAGGTCTTATCTTCAGAATTTTTGTTTTTGTAGAAATAGCCCAAGGCCAAAGCGACCAACACACCGCTTGTTGCTCCAGTAATGAGCTGCTTTTTTGACAAGTCATGCTTGAAGAGCTTCTTCAGAAAGGCTCCACCGTCTGATTTAGTCACCATTAAAATCTTTCTTTTCGATTACCACGAATTAATTAAAAAAGATAAGAGAATAATTAAAAAAGATAAGTGATTAAACTGGATAAGAACGCTATGAACACGTATCAAAGAATCTTTGAGGAGTTGCAATATCGTTATTTACGAGAAAGAAAGTTTTTTGACGATTGCATTGGGCAAAGGTGAATGGAGAATTAGTTACAAAATTTGTGTATTCGCTATGGAGACTTTCTCGATAATAATGATGATAATCTAATCCCAAAGTACGTTCCCTATTCAATAAAAGACGCTTATTTCGATAAACTTCTGTTGGCTGAGAGACACCCAATGATGTTTAGATGAACTTAATTCACTCCTTTTGTGAAATCGTTGCCTCCATCCAATTTTAGAAGAAATAATCGAAAATAAAGGGATTAAAATTTGAGTTAAGAAAGAACCTAACCATAATTTATTTTTCCTTCGGTTAGTCTATTTTGCGAAAAGGATTAGTTCGGAGAGGCCAATAACAACGTTGCGAGTAAATTTTCGAGACGTTTTCTCTGGAGTAAAAGATAACTTTTCGACAAGATAATAATAATAGTATAACGATGATGATAGTAATAATGGTGAATTTGTGGGATTGAGATTGTTCTTTCATGCCAAACTAACTCTGTATGTTCTAATAGAGAGGATGTGTGGATATGCCTCATTATAGAACTAATTCATCAGCATTCAAACCCTACGAAATATTCTTCAGTGGCCAACAGCAGCACTAAAAAAAAATCGTTGTGAGGACCTGCATAACACTTATAATTACCAAAGAGACGTTGTCTCTCAATTCAATTCTCATTAATTTTATCTTCAATGACATTTGCACTTGTTTTCTCATATCAAGGATGCTTTTTTGTTCGAGGAAAAGCATGAGGGCAATTCTATTGCTCATTTGCCTTCCATTTATTTCTAATGATTTCTTTCCCAAAGAAGCGATTCTCTTTTGATAAAACAATTCCTTAAATGGATTTCTGCCAATTTGACATAATTAGTCAGTTTAAAGTTTATTGAAAAATCTTAAAGTTCATTTTACCTACAGAAATGCAAGAAGAAGCTCCTCAGAATAGTAAGCAGCATAAGTCTCTTCAGCTAATCACATCATTTTTACCCGATAGGTGATATTTTATGGAAAATCCAACACGCTCCAGACTCAAACCCTCTGTACAAGAAAGCATCACTAATTTTAGACTTAGTCAACGAGTCAATCGATGCTAACCCCCAGCTCGCATCACTGAAACAAACGAATTACAACTCTGTTCTCTTGCCCTCTCTGCTCATGACTCTCCAAGAGTACATCACCAGAGATACCTACGAAAACGCCCCAGCAATCTTATTGCTTATCAATTACGCAGCCTACAGAGTTAAACCTGCGTTCTTGTTGAATTTAGAGAGCCAACTGATTGCTGCCTTTGAGAAAGTCATTGCCAAGAGCGGCAAGGTCCCTCACGTTGGAAAATTCATCACTTCGATTTTCGAGCTGCTTTTGCTCCTGAAGCCCGTCACTGAATGGTAGGTGCGCCTCATCAGGACCTTATTAGCTAATCATGCTGATTTTTCAGGGAAAACGCAAGCACGACTCTGATGTTCGAATTTATTCTTGAAAACTTGACTGATGAAAAGCCGAAAGTCCGCAAACAGGCGAATAAGTCCATGTCTTCCTTAATAGACGTAAAACCATTGACTAAAGGGCCAGGCAGCTCAATGTAGATAACTTTATTAGGCTGGTGTACTCACGAAGATGAAACCTGTGGCTTACAAACTTGAGAAATTCGTGGTTGATATTATCAAAGAAGGAACAATTAACAGCCGGCAGGCCGTTTTGTTGATGTACTTCCTGAACTCAGCGCTCAAAAAATTCCCCTTGGACATGACCTGCAACATCCTCCATCACTTGGTGGGTCTGTTGAAAAACGAAAACTGTAAAAACGAATTGGCGACTCATATTTATACAACAATCGAGGTAAAATATGGAATTTTTTAAATCACACGTTCTAATGGCATGGAATGTAGGCTTTACTTGCTTCAAGAACTTTGAACCCTGATCTCGTCGAAGGCTATCTGAAAGATTTCTTGAACAATTCTCCAACTATTGAGACAAACTCCCACATTAACATCGCCTACTCTCAGTGCCTCGTTCAAACCCTCCTGCATCTTCACACTGTAACTCACTTATTCCTTACCATTCCCGCTCACCGTATTCAAATAGCTTGACCCACAAATTGCTAAAGGATACATCTCTTCCGTCATTTCCAGCTGCGGAGAGCTCTTACTCGCAGAGAGCGAGAAAATCGTCGGCCACGCCGCTAAGTCGATCGAACTGCTGATCGGCTACACCGTAGAGCCAACTCTCTGGCTTGACACATCCGCCTTTTCGAAAGGTCTGTTTGCTCAATTAAACATGAGCTCGCTTGGTCTCGACGAGAACAAAGGACCCACCAACTTCCAGAAAATCGTCATTGTCATCAGCCATTTCCTTTCAAGTCGTTACGACAAGGCTCATGCCCATGTCTGCGGAATCATCGGGGCCTTCTTTGAGCACTTAGAAAACAGCTGCGAAAAAGACACCAGAGATCTTGTGTGCGAGTTCGTGTCCAAACGCCAGGACATTCCCCACGATCTCTGGCAGCAAACGCTTGGAAAATACATCCAAAAGCTCGGACCTCAAAATATCTTACAATATTTCCCTCTCGCTCTTCTCGAAGTCGATCTTAACGATGAAGACTACGAAGAAAAATCACATTCTTGGCTGCTTCCTCTTCTCAACCGCTTTACCAAAGTCACTTCAATTAAATTGTTCTTCGACCACTTGCTTCCTGTTGCCCAGAAAATCCGACAAGGACTCGACGAAAAGCGGGTAAGACCTAACACAGAGGCAGCAAGACTCTACGAGGTCATGTATATCCAAATCTGGGAGCTATTCCCTAAGTTCTGTCGTTTCACGAAGGAAGATATCCACATTACAGGAGAGCTCTTCACTATTACCACTGAAATGGCAAAACAAGCGAACTCTCAAACTTTGAAATACGTCTTCAAAGGCCTTGAGAATATCATCGGCTATATCCTGAAGCTCCCAAGATTCTCAAATCAAGAGATGATTCGCTGGAATAACTCTATTCAAGAGCAAGCCAACAAATTGAGTCCGATGCTCTGCAAGACCTACATCATGGACCCTAACGCTCCTAAGAACATTTTGAACCTTATCAGAGCGTTGGCTTTCATCTGCACCAAGGACTACCTCGACAGAATTTACACGAAGAACATGGAGAAGATTATACATGATAAAGAGACCGATAAGCTAAAGGGAAATATGTTGATTAGAACCAAAGAAACAAATCTGCTGGTGAATATCGTGGAAGCCATGGAGTTACAGGACAAGGTGTATGACCTTACAATTCAATTCTTGAGGACTTTCATGAACGATACAACTATCTTACAGAAGAAAGCTTACAAGATACTGTCGATTGTGATGGGCAAAGTCCATCCGTCTTTCCTCTTGAACTTATTCGCGCTTATGCAAGAGTTTAAGAGTACCAGCCAGCACGCAAAAAGCACGAGATTGCTGTGTATTGAAACGCTCTTTGAAAAGATCAATTTCAACGAACAAGCCGTGGAGGACATTTTGGTCATGGTGCAAGAGTTCTTGCCGGAGATTCTGCTTTCTATGAAGGAAACAAACCACAAAACTAGAAAAACTGCCACTGATTTAATCGATAGCCTCGTGAAAAAGTTCACTGACAAAGGAATGGTTGAAGACTTTATTTCATTGGTATGATTTCTTTGCGACTTTTTCTTGCTATAACTTTATTCTAATTGATATAGATCATCGGTGCTTACGGAGCAAAAACCTCACTGATGAAGTCTGCAGCGATCAAGGGAGCTGGCAGAGCGCTCTACTCGGCGAGACTCTTCGTTTCGGAGAAATTCAGAACTGAATTGATGAGTTTGACCATGTTGCTTTTGAGAGAAAAGAACAGAGAAATTTACAAAAGCGTCCTTACTTTCCTAAAGGTATGATTGCCTCTTCTTGAATGTTTGTTAATCAAGTTTCATATTAGAGCTATATCAAAATGCTCACTAAGGATCAACTGAAAGAGCAGTTACCTAATATCTTCACCGCATTGTTCAAATGGGATGAAGATGGCCTTGAATCGAACCTCGCTCTGGTTAAATTCTTCATTGAGAAAATGTTGAGAAAGCTGGTAAGTGACGTGCTCATAGAGGAAATGTTAACGCTTCGCACATGATAGGACAAAGAAACAGTAGAGAACGCGATCCCAGCGGACCATAGAAAACTTGTGAAGCATGTCAGCAAGATGGAGAGACAGGAGAAAAAGAAGAAGCTTGATAAGAAGAATGAAAGGACTTCCAAAGCATATCTTGAAGAGGCGTTTGGTAAAGAGTTGGACAAGCTGACTAAGAAAAACAAGCGTATCCAAAAGTCCTCTGATAAGATGGAAGATGACGATGAAGAGATCCCATCGGGACGCTTCGAAGATAGAATGCAAGTCGAAAACGTCAATACTAATGAGAATAATCTGCTCTTGAAATTCGATGCTGAGGTAAGCCCCTTTATTTTATTATTATGATCAGTTGCTAACTGCTTCCAACAGAAAGAAAGATTCCACTTCGAGGAACATCCTGTTGTTAAAATGCGCGCTCAGAGAGCCAAACAGCAAGAATTGGCCACCAAAGAAGATGTATTTTTCGATGATAAGACCGGCAAGCTGGTTGTCCAAGGAAACACGGTAAATCAATTTTTTCAAGGGCATACCTTAATAAAGTTCTCATGGAAATTTTACAGACAATCTCTGGTTTCAAGAGAAGAAGAGAGGACAGATACCTCGATGAAGAGCTCGATAACTACTTCAACCAGACTAACGAAGGAAAGATGGAAGAAGACTATGCGAAGAAAGAAATGAAAGCCAAAGCAGGAAAGAAAGTTAAAATCGGCAAAGGTAATTTTTTCCACTCCCCCACGGCGTGCTTCAACCATTTGCTTACTAGATACATCTCTTGCGGCGAATCTCTCCACTCAAGAGAAGCCTAGTGGTCCAAGAGTCAATCCTAAGGTTATTAGCGACTTCAAGATGATGAGATCTGGACAGGAATCTACAGCGCTCATTCAGCTCACTCCAAAGGTAATGAAGAGAGAATTGCTTGATTGAAGCTAACAAATGATATTTGAAATAGGTTTTGAACAAGAGGAATAAAGTGCATGCTTCTAAAGCCTTCGAGTTCTTGGTGTCAAAGAAGAAGACTGGCGCGTTTAAAGGACTGACAATGAAAAGCCAAACCCAATCCACTTAGATTTAGGATGATTATTGATTCGATTTAGCTAGCAGGACAGCCAGTGTTTAGTAGTATTATTGAAAATTGATTTCTTCGTGATTTATTTCTGGCTTTCTTATGTTTATACGAGTATATTCATATTTTAGATGAGAGAAATATCGACCTGAGAATGGTCTTAATGCTGACCGCGTTAAATTCCAAAGCTAATTGCTAATCGATATTGTCTTGGTGTCTTCACATGGTTTCTTTATTCAATTACAAAAATCCTTTTCGTTATGCTGCTATTATTATCGCAAATTACTTCAGCCTAAAGGTACAACCCCAAAATTTGGCGAATACCCAACGCCACAGCAATGAGCAGATTGCTAAAGGAAAATACTTTCAGCACCAAACCTATCACTCTACTGATGTTGCATGTTTTTTTATGAATTTCCCTGTGTGAGATTTAATATGTGTAAAGCTTTGGATTGCTACAAAATTCAAATTTCCAGCAGAATGCAAAGCACACAAGTCAGACTAGAAGAAATAAAACAGATTAAAAATGCTTGATGAAAATTGAAAGTCTTTTGTATGCGTATGTCTGATCTATCTAGAAGCCAGCTAAATTCACTCCTTCATCTCTCAATTTTCTTTTTTACCCAGCCGATACGTCCGTTTTAACTGTATGGAGGAGTCGCTTTAGGATCCAACGATACTTGTATGTCGCCGTAGTTCATACATACCGCCGGGACAAACGATCCTGTGAGATTTGAGAATGCAACTCCGCATTTTGCCTGAGAAAAATTAATTATTAACGTTTTCTTCTGAACATGATAATGTATGTTATTACTCCATTTCGATAGAATGACAGCGAGCCCATTCCTGATTTAAATTCTAATAAGACTCCAATAATGTCGTTTTGCTTTGCTTGGTAACCGTAGTCATAGAGCACTCCATCAGCTCCGACTTTTTTCGAGCTATTGGAACGAATTAGTCAATATTTCTCTATATAGGTCAATAAGGATATACCATAGACACATGTAGCCCCAGAACATTCCCGAGTCTAACGGTCTTACATTCAAGTCGATATCTTTTCTTGCAATTCCTATAAATAAGTCTTCCTCGTCACCGTATTTATCAACCTAAATAATGATTTTATTAGTCTCCCACCCTTCAGATCCAGCAGCTATTTACTTTTATTTCCCAATAGTGGCGACCTGAGGAGAATTCCAAGCTACCAAGCAAAAATTGATAGTCATAGTCTCCAACTTTGCTTGCAGTGAGGTTGTTGTTACTTAGCTAACAAGAAGATAATAGAAAGCTATGTCTGAGTTGTTAACAACACAAAGTTACCTTGATATCAGAGCCTTTGAGATTAGGATCCCATGCGAATGTTGCTTGAACGAGAAGGACAAGGTTCGCTCCATCTGGGAGGTTGAATTGTTCTACAGTTGCATTATTGATATTAAGCTCTTGAATAGCTCCCTACAAAAGTCATCGCTTTAGAGACGAAATCAACAGAACACAGATACCATTGGATAGACCAGGCGAAGATTGTATAAAGTGGAAGCGTTTTCAAGATGCTGAGTGAGCAATAGATTCCTGATGACTTCGATTGTGGTGTTAATATCGACTTCAAGAGTGATTTTTTTCCTTGAGCCATAGAAAGTCTTAATATTGAGCTTTATTTTCTTCCTCACGAGCTTATCCTGCCGAATTTAAACACGTAATTAGGAGAGTGATGCTATCAATTACCTCTAATTGAACAATACCACCCCACCTCATCTGCACTTTCATTAAAGCAGGACTATAGTCATCTGAGTTTTCATTTGGCTGCTCTACTGGCTTCTCAACAGGCTTTTCTGCGACGATTTCCTTTTCTGTTGCGATCTCTTCGAGACTGCTGAGCGGGTTTGTAACAGCTGAGTGTTTTATTATCTCCGATGATCGAGGGAGCTCCAGCAGAATGTCATTTTCGAGAATATCGTATTCTTGAGCGAAAGGAACGATACTCAGGTTGGCATTGATCTGTTGCCAAATATCGAAACTTTCTTGGACGATAAGGTTTTGAATATGAAGGACTACCGCGTGGTTGTACCGGTAGTTCATTTGCCGAGTGGCATAGTCGACGGAGTGGGTTATTTTCTTAATCGCGTTGAATATCTCGAAGAATGAGTCATAAAACCTGACTTTATCGTAATATGGTTTCTCCTCTGGAGATAGAACGAAATCATTGATTTTAGTTCCCGCACCTTCGTGATAGAGCGATTTTTGGTACTCTTCCAGCTTGCTTTCCTCTCCCTTTTGGTGGTTGATGATGCTTTCAGTCAGCG
>ENA-UOTX01000413-UOTX01000413.1-compost-metagenome-genome-assembly--contig:-NODE-413-length-46732-cov-6.219419_pt1 | contig 46732 bp, 25 predicted proteins | sample MGYA00238143_ERZ746982 | MGnify/ENA primary metagenome ERZ746982 (study PRJEB28758, sample SAMN06268862) | compost metagenome | isolation source: single cell | place: USA: California, Emeryville, Joint... | reverse complement strand
GGACTAAGTATTCAGCGGAAGCTCATATTTGGTGAGGAAGGTTTAAATAGTAAGCCCTTTGTTCTGAGAATGTCAATATAGATGTAAATAAAACACCTATAAAAGAAGCTCAATCAACTCATAGGTTAATAGCTTCTGAAAATGGAATCATTTCGTGCTTAGCCTCTTCACTTAGTATTGGATAACCGGCGCTTAAGAGACTGACAACAATGTGCTTTTTTTTTAAAAACTTAGGAGTTATTTTTGCTTGCTTTGCAACGCTCTCTTTTTCCCTTTTAGAAAGGCATTTTTCAGATTAATTAATTTTAGTGACGTGTTAATTTAGATCAGCTTGAGCTCTGATAATTCACACTATCCCGAGCCTAATCGCGTCCTGCCTCCCAAACACGGTCCTCCAGAAGAATGAAAAAGCAATGACTCTAGTCTTGACTCTCTGACGCAATTCTTTCAACTTTGAGCAATCGGTATAACTGAATGAGAGGCTTTTTCGATCATAATGAAGGATCTTTCGGAAAGTACCTTAGATTCCCAGCAGACCTTTGCCTACTTCTTGATTTTTAAGCAGGAAATAAGGAATTACTAGGTATCAGTATAAAAAAATGATGCTACTAACTCAAATTTTTTTTCTAAGGAGTGAATGGAAGAGCGCTCACTCAACTAATTGATCTTACCATCATGTTATTTGGTCGCTTAGCCTTAACCTGCTAGTCGTAAGATCTATGCTAATTTCTTAAAAACGAAAAATTGCCAATAGTTTATCTAGACTAGAGACTAACCTCCACTGTTTCTCTGCAGATATTCAAGGGCTGTTCCTTATCTCATTAGCTAGCGCTTTTTCTTAGCGACTTCAGTTTTCGGCAGTTGCTTTCTGTCTAATTTATTCGAAATTAAAAAAAGAATTATAATTTTGCAATGATTGGCTTTAGCAACACTCCAGGAAGCTCTGTCGGAAAGCCTTTATTAAAATTTAAAGCGATCATAAAACTACTAACCCATCGGGACCTTGCCTTGAATATCGCTATTAGTTCATTGAATATTCTTCTATTGGCGCCTGAATGTGACTAAGCTTTCAGAAACCTTAAATTAGGATGAGTTAGCGAAGTCAGTTTTACTGATCTTAGCACTTACACGTGTTCTAACTGCTTTGGACAAGGAATTTCATTCCGTAGTAGTGGTATTTGGCAAAATAACAGCTAAAGGGACATTCTTTCATGACTTAGGAGGGTTTTCTATGTATATACACTAACCATACCGTTAATTTATTGACCTACGATAACTCGATTTACTTCTATCTTTAGTTTTGAGGAGAATTCTTAACTTTTCTCTGGTTTTATAATAGCTGGAGTATTCTTTACTCATTTCCGATGAGTCAAAGCTAACTAGAGGGAAGAAGTGCCTTTGATGTGCAAGTGAGGATCGGATCTCTGAAAAAAGGCTTTTAGAGTCTAATTTTCTCATTTAATTTTGTTATATTTGAATTAGTTTATCATCATCATAGAACCTCTTCTGAGAGCTATAAGCTCCTGGACCTCTAATCCAAAATTTATAAAATTTTGTACCTCTGAGCTCAGCTTTCCTCTATAGCAAATAATTCTAAAAACAATCAAAGTATGACGAACACTGCACCCAAGAGTTTTCCAAGGGAACACTTACTCAATGTCGCCGGAACCTTTGAAGACAAAGTTAGGCAAATGTTCGCTGGCACAAGCAACAATGACTCTAAAGCAACCAAGCCTGATCCTAAACCTGCGGAATCTGTCACAAAGAAAGCACCCATCCTCAAAAACAAAATCCACCAATCCAGCACCGTGAGCCATTAACTCACCAGCAGCCTCAATATCGTCCATCGCCGGTCAATGAGCCAAATCGAGGCCCAATCTTCCACCAATCAGCTCCCATTCAAGGCTATTTCCCTCCTCAAACCTCAAATCCGACACCTCAAATGTACCCAAACACTTTTCCTCAGAACCAACCGCTTATTAACCATCAACGGCACCCAATGATGCCAACACCACATAATCATCAGCCTGGGATGCCATATCATGGGTATCCTCAAAACCAAGGAGTACAAAATAACGCGCCTTTCTATCGAGGCGACGTTGGCGTCAACCCGAACATGAATATGCATCCGCCCAAGGAGTTCTTGGTTAAAATGGAAGATTCGATGTATAACATGCCCGAAAGAGGTCCTCAGATGCTCGTACATGAAAATCATGATACATTCAGCAGCGGGTCAACCGCAAGTACGAACGAACTAAGCATTGCTAGAGCGGGCTCTTTTAACATGAATCCTAATGCATTAAACAAAGGAATTTCACCGGACTTTGACAGGTTCGAACGCGAGAGAGGACTACATCAGACCTTCCCAAAACTATTAGTAAACAGAGACCCAGTATCTCACCCAGAACCAGTAGGGAGCTTCTCTCCTGAAGAGAGTGATCGATTTGAATTTACAAACCAAACAGAAGCTGGAAGAGCGATTCCAGAGACTCTCTCCAGTCCAAAGGCAACAAACAAATTCAAAAAAAAATTGTTGAAACCTATAGAGAAACCGACGAGGTCAGCTCCACTAAACGACTCGTTTTATTCAGGAAAAGGTCTATCATCTAAATATATCGATCCTTTGAGAGAAGAATCAGGTAGAAACGCTCCAAAAATGGAAGAAGAGCTTGAAGAAGGGAAGCTTCCTATCTCTGGTCCTATTTTCAAGGAATCATTCGAAATGTCATTGAATAATTCTAATTCTTTAATGAATACCTACGTTTCAAAATCTAAAATTACTGAGAACGAAGAAGATACCATCCAGTTCCTATACGATAGCAAATCTTATTATATCGATGCGGTAACTTTCACTTTTTCCTAAATTTGTAGTATGAAGGGGGAAATTTTTTATGAGAGTGCATTATGTGTTTGATAAACTTATTGGAAATTGTGAACAGATTTATCGTATTTCTATTCGCAATGCCAGAGAAGCTACGAGGGCTGTTTTTTTTTTTTAACTTTTGCTTATCTATGGTTTCATTTCTTCTGATGTATAGAAATGCTAAAAATGCTAAAAACAAAGTTTTGGAAAATTTTATAAATTTTAAATGAGCTCGGTTAGAACATGTTCTGCGAAGCAATCGATCGATTCTTTTAAGCCAGCAGAAATAAATAAATCCAGTGAAATTTTTTGTAAATTGTTCGATGAACGATTCGATTGCAGGTGTATGAGAAGGACTTTCCTTTCTCTTTGGGCTGATAAGAGCCGAATGAGATTATGTGAGACTTAGGATTGCTGTTTCCGAACGAGTTGTACTGCTTAAAAAAAATTCAAAATGAATAAGAGATATAGAAGTTAAGGATTGCTGAGAGCTGCATTCACATTGCATCCTTAGTCTTTAAGGTAAACTAGCTATTAGGATTCTCTTGAAAGAGCGGGAGAGCATTGCTCTGCAGCAAGGTGATGAGTTTGAATCAATAAAAGTTATTGTTTTACTAAGGTGTTCTTTTTCTTGACCAACTTTAAAAAAGAACTGCCGAGATGTAAGCAATCGCGAGTTGGGATACTTTAGCTCGAGAAATGCTGTATTTCTGCCTCTAGTGGTATTTTTGTTAGTTGATATTACCTTAATTTCAACAGATGATGTACGAACCAATGAGAAGCTGAAGGGATCTAGAAACATGAGTTCAGATAGATGCATAAATGGGTAAGTGAAAATTAAAGTGCTAACGAATAAAAAGAATATGATTGCCTAGTTCTTGACCAAATGAGAATTTTTTTAATTTAAATTGTCTCTGATGTGCTCATTTCACGCAAGAAAAACATTGAACATTAGTAGAGCGTACTGTTTCTGAGATGAAGGAGGAAATTCTCAAATTTAGGTGCAGGAATATAGCAAATTCTGTTTGTAAAATTTGAATTTCGAAATTCATTCTGTGTATTAAAAGAGTATTTACTTTAACAATAATATTCCCTCATGAAAAATGTTGTTGTTACATTATATGAAATATCTCATTTGAATTTCGATTTTGGAGAGTAGCAATAAAGACAGGGAAAGATAAAGTCTACAGCAATCTGATTGTGGTTGATACATTTAAATTATTGCTTTCTTTTAATGAAGATTTACTATTTGGCAAGAAGTAATGATTTTCAGAGCTTTGTGGTGTGGAGATTGGCCTGAAACTTAAAATCAAGAGCTAATTGAATTTAGCAGATCATTCTGTGATCAATATTGTTTCCTGATTAACGAGAGGAAACAGCAAATTTTGTCATTCACATTCATGCTAGAACTTTCTCCATTTTAGTGTTGCATTACACGTGGAAAAATGTGGAGAATTGATCTTCATACAGTTCATCATCTTCATCAATATTTATCATACGAAAATGTACTGCCTGCCTGAAAATCGTTGGTAATAATATCAAGAAAGATAGGTAAGAGCCTGATCCAAATTAAGTGGATATCTGAACTTGAAATATCTCCTCAAATGTGCCCAAGATAAAATGACGGCTGTCGAATAATTAACTATGCGGCGGTTTGATTGAAAATTTTCCAAGTCTCGGAAACAATATTAGCGTTCCATATATCTTAAAGACCACTAATGCCTTTCTCGAAGAAATGTGAGAGCTGATGATAAATCTTTCAGATTTCAGTCATTGAGACATCCATAAGAATACTATACTAATTGTGTGAATGAATACTAGGAAAAAAAATTTTCAAATTTAACACACAACACATTCATTGAGTATTGACTTATGAGTTGAGAAAGCAAGGTAGATTAAATGGAAATGGACAACAAATTTTGTTAGAGGAACCTTTGCCAGTCTATGACTCTCTCTTGCTGCTAAATCCTATTTAGAGTCATTGCTAAATCCCAATAAAAAAAAAGTGTTCCAACATATAACTTTAAGCACTATGTTAGCGTAATCCTTTGTATATCACATTTCTTGTATACTACTTAGGGGAAGGAAGAGTAGGGTAAACCTTTAGATAATGAAGATATACCAGGATATGTAAACTTATTGAATCATTCTCTCGGTTTAATACTCATAATTTTTATCTAAATAACCGAAAACCTACAATATCTCAAATGGAGCCTGCTATTCTTGTTCAGCTTATCTTTCAAGTTTGCGTTTCCTTTTTATCCTTTCTGGGAGCGCTCTTCATGATTGTCACATACCTTATTTTTCCTCAGCTACGCCAGTTTTCGTTCCAAATAGTTTTTTGTCTTGCTATTGCTGATTTGGCCAATAGCACCGCAAACATCCTGAGTGTTACGAGATTTAACGGTGACCCGGCACCCGACGGACTCTGTTACGTGCAAGCTCTTATCAAAACCTACTCAAACTTAAGTTCGATCCTATGGGTTAACCTGATCTCTTGGACCATGTACCGCACTGTGGTTTTAGGCAGACCCAATAGCATGGAATTGCTGAAGAGATATTTGCTAATCGGATTCGGGATACCAATTCTCTTTATAATCCCGTAAGCTCTTAATTTTATGCAAAATCCTCATTTTTTCTCATTAGGCCAGCAATAATGAATATATATGGGCCTTCTGGAGTGTATTGCTGGTTGGGCTCAGCTGATGACTCGCTAAAACAGACCATTGGTATAATGATGCTGATCAACTTATATATTCCGTTGCTGATTTCAGCAATATTCATTATCTTCACTGTGTCTCGGGTGATAAAATATGTGCAGACTTCAACGATGGAGACCGACTTAGAATTCGTTAAGAGATTAAGGCTTTATCCTCTTGTGCTCATTGTGTGTTGGTCACCAGCAGCAATAAACCGAGTTGTAATGTATCTCACTGGTGAAGAGTATGTGTGGTTGAGGTGTTTCCATCTCTTCTTTTCGAGGATAGAAGGCTTAATGCATCTTCTTGTGTATGGAATGACTAGTCTCGTGCAGATGGTTATTAAAGAGAAAATCGTAAATCGCTACTTTCACTCTGATAATCAGCCAACTGTGACTGAGCTGTCTCAAATGGGATTCCAGGATAGCAGAAGATCAACAGTATCAGAGGCAGAAATGCCGACATCGAGGGAGTTGCATGAGAGAATCAACAGCTTCTTCGAGAGAAAGAGAATCGAGAGCAATATTCCTGACGATCAGTAGCCACTGATGAAGCGAATTGCTCTAACTTTGTTAAGGCTTAATTGAGAGTATTTGTAAAATTAACTTGAGAGTTTTTCGTTTTGTTTTGGGTATAGCCTGGTAATTGAGATTTCTAATCTTACCCAAGCACAAAATTGAAATTCATTTCATATTTCTTAAAAAAAAAATTGGTATAACCCCCCCTAAAGTCAATTAATGAGTTGCTATGCTTCATTATGAACACGCCTACATCACATAATGAATCATTACTATGAATTTATTAGGATGAGCTCTCTTGCTTATTTAGAGAGATTAGTCGAGTAGCACAAAAGTACCAAAAACGAAGTGAATTAAGCATCATCCATAACGCTGATATTTACACTGTTAGGGAAAACTATTGCTAAAAATCAAAAAAATTTGGAAGCATGAGTCCATTCGACGCCCTTTAAATCATAGAAAACAGCCTCATCTTGAATGTTTCTTCCTAATCCATATCCTTGCGACGTAACCTCTTGAATTGAATCCCATATGTTTGCTCCCAATGACTTGTAGGCACAGCAATGTGATATTGATTTAATTAATATCCTGACGCTTTGATGACTGATATTCACTTCTACTTGCCGAACTGAGCCTGCTTGTCTCGGTAATGGGCTCGGAACTAAGTCCACGTCATCTGGAAAAAAGACTTCCTCTCGGGCCGCCTCTGCAAAGTCTCCATCTTTAATGAGTAGCTGTCCAAGGCCAGTTTTTTCCACCATACACTTTTTAAAATAATAGGCCATTGAAAGTCCATCTGAGGAAAAATATTGCAATTGAATAAAATCCCTTGCAGCAGGGATCTCCCGTAACACTATTCCAGAGCTTAAATCTAAAAGTACAAACACAGACTCTGCTTTCGAAAACGAAGAATTTTGTACCATCGTGATAGCCAAAATTCCTCTGGTTTGGCAATATGCCATTGCGTTAAGCTTTAGTGACGAATATTTTGGAAGCATAATCTTTCTTTTCTGTGCTGGAGAACAAATATCTAGAATACTCACTCCAGGCCCTGCAGGTTTAAGATTATTGTTCGGAAGCACGATAACCCCTTGCTCTTGGATAATGCATTGACAGTTTATTGGTGATTCGTTGTAAATATCCACGGTGTGTTCCAAACTGCGTCTAATATTGAAAAAACTCACAATGCGATCGTGAAAAACAAGGATTCTTTTGTGACCAGAGCCGGCAAAGATATCGAAATAAAAGTTTTCAGATGTTAAGTTAAGCGTTTTTCTTGAGGTTATCGCTAAGACCTTTAATGGAGTATGATTTGCTGATGCTATGAAGATTAATGGCACGATTTGGTCGACGGATTGATATCCCAGAACGATTAATAGCGATTTCAATTGCTTTAATTCAATGATTGAGGGTGTGCCTTTTACCCGCGAGCCAAACTTGAATGTCTTGACAGGCTTTAATCTTAAATCCGTCATGATAGAAGAATTTTGCGAAATTAAATTCTGAAAAGAAATTAGTTGTTATTAAGGCTATACTTGGTTAATTCATGCACTTAGTAACTTGATCCGTGAGTTCAACAAATTACAATATGTCAAAATAATACGAAAACACCTCAAATTTTTCGGCTTGCTCATTTTTCGAGCCCTACTCAATTAAAATAAATATACTCTTTATGTGTAGCATGGCTCAGACTATCGTATGAGAAGAGCGAGCAACGAAGGGTCCTGTAGAGGATGATGCGCCGAATTACACAAGAGGACAACACGCTTCAGTTAATCTTAAATCTTCCATGTTAGAATTATTTTGTGATTGTTGATTCGAAAATGAATTTTATTGCTAATAAGGCTTGGTGCGGTTAATTTAAAGATACACTCGGCTACCGCTATTTGTGAGAAATTAGCATTAGTAGAATAAATTTATTCCTGATACAGAATGCTTTAGTGTTAGGACGAAGGCCTAGTAGTCAGACATACGCTTAATGCAGTAAAAAGTGGTTTATGAGACCATAGATTGCTAATTAAGTACAAAAATATATAAAAATTGATAACATTATGACTTATGGATGATGCCATTTATGCTCTCTATGAACCTTCGGAAAGCTTTTTGGTTCTATTTTTATTGGAGGGATTTCAATTTTCTCCTCCTCTGGACCGCTTTTGCAGGCTACATAAAGGTAAAAAATTGTCCAGCGCAATTTTTCAAGAAAACATACGTGATAGGTCCAGATCGTTCAAACGTAACCTGTTCATTCTATCGCTTCTAAAGGTATTCGCGAGCAGCTCATCAAAAGGTAAAAACGGAAGTTGGGAGTGAAGAGGCGGTCTTAACGCGGATTGAAGCGTTGCCTTTTGCAGCAACGAGAATGGGTCCATATCACACACACTTTTCATCAGTTCACATCCTTGACTAGAAATGTAATTATTAGCTTAAAGTACTTTTACTCAAACTTACATATGATTTTCAATGTAGGACGTAAGCATGGAGACCTGCGCCTGGAGTTTTCGTACATCATGCGACATTTCTTCTAATTGTGTCTTCAATTTCTCATCTTCTGCCTAAAACGAACGTTAGGATCTTTAGGAACAATATCAATTACAGAAGAGCTTTCAGAGGTATTCTTTTGCATATTCTTCACTGGGATTTTGTTATGAGCTCTCTCTATTTTTCTTATCAGATCCCTAACGAAGCCATATAAGAGCCATATAACGTAAGTGGATTTTACATTCTTCCTCGAAGGAAGTTCGGGTGGAAGTAGACTCGGCTTTCCATCTTTTTTGTTGTTTTCTTAAACCCATAAAAACACAACTAATTAGAGATAGTTTTTGAGTCATTCAGAGCAGCCAGTAAAGTGTAAACCTGTCTAAGGAACGAGGCGTACTTCGTGTTATCAAAATGTTTGCTTAATACTTTCTGTTGAAGCAATGCTGGATCCTTAAGTATTATCATTTCTCCAGCGGTATCCCAACAGATAATGTCTTCGTATTCTTTGATCTAAGCACATTAATTTGAAATTTTCTTCCATTGATTACTTCAAGTATCTGAGCGAGTTTAAATAAGAAAATATTTCGGCGTTTAGGTCCGCCATGAGCGTCGAATTTCTCTTGGAGTGTGGGATTGTCATTTGGTGAGTCCATTGTGTCAGAAATATGGGAATTTCCCGAATGTGTTCTTTCTTTGATTCTAAGTTTTATTATAGATTTTATTCATCTTCCGAATTAAATATTTGAAGGTAAGGCATTTTAGATTAATTAAATCGAACAATAGGAATGTTTCTAATTTCTTGCTGATATCAAGAATCGTTTCTAATCTCGCAATTTACGAATGCGTTCTCAAGAACTTAATAATTGATTCTTGAACGCTTAGGAGCTTGGGCCTCAGCCGTCATCTTTGATTCGACTTGTACCTTAAGAGCATGCGAGGTTGAGTGGGTTAGCAGGCGGAGGTTATCACATTCAAGAAAATGACTTGCGGGTGTTTTTTTTGAGAAGTTCCCAAAAGAAATTTAGAATTAATATCGAAGCATAGAACTTGAACTCGGAGTAATCATAGATTCTAAATAGAAAAAATTAATTAGTTCTGTGGAACACTCGCTAGTAAGCAGAAGAAAGGAGAAAAAGCACTCGGTCTGAGGAGAGAACACTGTTTTTAATTCAAAGCTAATGATGTATGGTGCTGCGTCCCATATATTGCTATATCATAACGAAAAGCAGGTGGAAGAAGAAAAAGAGAATTTTCTGTTTACCGACAGCGTTTGATGAGAGTTTTGAGGAATTAGAATGGTTCTTAAAATGGCGCGCACGCCCGTTTAAGTATTCTAGGTCATTTAGTTGGCGCAGATTTGAGGAGCTTTTGCTCGCTATCAATTATTGAGTTGAAAAAACGCTTAGCGCACTGCTGCAGAACAAATTTCATATATTTCTTCTAAAGTTAAACGGTTCTATCGAATCTAGGTTCAATACCAGCATATGGTTTTAAAAGCATTGTTCGATGTTGTTTCGATAAATTTTTCGGATGACGTCTGAGGACATCAAGCAAAAGAAGAAAAAGATATTTCTATAATCACGATTTGCACAAAAGAATATGTTTACTCCCATCGTTGACGACCTTTGCGACTTCCAGCCCACTTTTCTCCTCCTTTATGCGCAATCATTCTTATTGGGCCATCATTGAGAATTTTTTTCAGCTAGGTGTTAGAATGCTCAAAGAGAGCAAGTATCTTTGATTTCTCTACCATGCTACATTAATAGTAAATTTTTTTCAATGTAAAAATTTTTACAAACTTAATTTCAGAATAAGGCCAAGATCGCGAGAGACTTTTTAAATAGTAAGGAGGTCGTATGTAAGCTCGGAACTTCTAAACAGATTGATCTATGTGATTTGGATTCTTGTCAACTCGTCTGTAATTTGAAATCTGCTCTTATTCTGGCAAGAGATCGTGATGTACTTTGGATTTGCTTAGCAAAAAAATACAAATTGGATTATGAATTCAAATCGTAAAGTCTTCACTCGGAGAACAATCGAATCACCCTAAATTTTATTAATCAGAAATACTGTTTGTTGTCAGAGCCAATCCATTAACGATTTTTCTCTTAAGCAGGATTACTGCATTTCTCACTGGAAGGTAGTTACTGTTCTATGGAAGAAGCAGACTCTCCAAAAAATTTTTTTTCCCGCCAATTGTCTCTGGAAGTTCAATAAGGAGAAAATATCGTTCATCAAATTGAAACATTTGCCTGTCTCAATATATTCATATTAAGTCCACCCCAATGATTCTGATATTGCCGAATTTTATGTCGATTTTACAAATTTAACGAAACTAGTTATATGATAGATATTATTCGTGATTTGCTTCTTCATTCAGGCCTGATCTTTTAGGATCGCCAAATAAGTCATGCTTAAACTCGAAATAATTCTTATTTTGTCGGGCCATAGTGATAGTCTAAGATCCAAACGCCATCAAGTACATTAGGCAAATAATTGAGAAAAATTTTTTTTCCCAACTTAAAATTTATTCATTTAAGCTAAACACTCAGGACGCAAGACACAGATTTGCTTAAATAGCATCTCCCACTTTAGCTATTATAAAGGCCAGCTCTCTCATAGAGCAAAGATAAACCTAACTACTGTTGAGAATCCTTTTCGGTTAGGGAACTCAAGAGCAGCCTCTTAAAATATGCGTTATAACCTTCCACAAAACCCCTATTTATAAGTTGTTGCTGTTTTTGTTTTTTTAAATAATAACTCTTTTATACTGATTACTTCGATGGGGATCATTTGCGTTGAGGATAGGAAGAGAAATAGTATTGGTGGTATCGAAGCTATGGTTGCGGATAATGGCAAGAAGTTAATCCCTGGTTATTCTGACATGAAAGAGAAATACCTCATAATCAAAGACATTATTGGTAATATCTTCCTTCAAATACAGATTCTTCAGCAGTATCATTACAGGTCACGGGCAGTTTGGAGTTGTCCGTAAAGCGTATCTCAGAAGCGAGCCCGATAAGGTCTTTGCCATCAAGAGCATCCCCAAAAAAAAGCTAGGAAAGAACCTAAACAATATTCATGAACATCACGAGCTATTAAGCTCGGTTAACCATCCAAACGTTCTGAAAGTTTACGAAACGTACGAAGACGCGACCCATTTCCATAGTATCATGGAGTATTTGTCTGGAGATGAACTCGTGAATCGTTCTGTCCCTCGTGGCAACCTTTCCGAGATTGACGTCTCTCGAATCATGCGAAAAGCGCTCTCTGCGGTTGATGCCTTGCATGCAAAAGGCATTATCCATAGAGATATCAAACCTCAAAACTTCCTCTATGCAAGCAAAGAAGCCGATGCTGAGATAGTTTTGATAGACTTTGGCTTTTCAAGAGTTATGAAAAAGTTCGAAACGTTAGAAACGAAGATCGGAACACCTTACTACATCGCTCCTGAGATCATCGAAGGCGAATATGACCATCGAGCTGATTACTGGAGTTTGGGAGTAATGATGCATGAGTTATTGGTCGGAAAATTCCCGTTTGGTGGAGAAACAACCCCTGTTGTATTAAAATCGATAATGAAAGCGAAGAAAGTCGATTTGGACGGTAACGAGTGGCTGACTATTTCGTCAGATGCTAAAGACTTAGTAGAAAAGCTCTTGGAAAAAGACCCAGATAGCAGAATATCAGCTGCTGATGCGTTAAATCACCCTTGGATTACAATGGGACAGGATCCAGAGCTCATCGAGGAATTTATATTAAAGAAACGCAAAGAATTGGTCGAGAGATTCGGGCCTAATACTACTTTCGATACAGAGTCGACTGACCCTAGAAACGCGATTACTCAACCAGATGAGAGCCCCGTGCTTATAGAGCGGCAACCAAGAGCTACTGTCGACACTGCGAAAACAATGCAAGGTTTTTATAAATACCCTGTGAAGGACTCTGTGTCTTTCATGTCAAACAGCTCAAAGGATGATGGCAGTCCGAAAGTTGATCCAAATTTTGTGAAGCTGCCAAAGGAATTTCTTATGATGGGTGGACGTGACGAGAGGAGAACCGTGGTCTAAGGAATCAATCATTTTCGATTTTATTAACAGATGAATAAACGTATCAAAAAACTGTATCAAATATTTCGAATTTTTTTGGAGGAGCTACATTCGTAATAGTCTGAAACCGAGCTAGGTGTATCAGCTATGGAATGCAGCATTCATTTGAGTTGTGATATGGAGTGATATGGAAATAGACCCATAAGAGAGGATTAGTTTTACATCTTATTCACATCATATACAGTTTATATAAAACCAGAACAAGGACTGCAATATTTGAGATTTCTTAGAAACAGTGAAATTTCACCTCCCATTATAGCCAAGGCTTTGGAACTGATATTTTATTTCTTTGACTTAGCACGTAGAGTTTATTCATATGCTCAGGAAGGACGGATTCATTTGTCAGAAAATATCGAATAAAGAAAAAAAATAAACAGATTTGAATAATCGAAATAAAAGAGGATGGATAGCTTAAAAAACTTGCTGATCACTGACAGTGAAGAAGTGCGACCTAATTGGGGCACATCAGCAGAGTACTGGCTGTGCGTTCTCGGTACATTCTCTTGGAGCGATGGCGATAACAGTATTATTTTTAAGGCTACGCCGTTGGATTTGGAAGTCTATGGCGATTTCCATTTCTTATTTTTGAAAACGGGTAACAATATTTACTTCTCTATTCCTAAAACTAACATAAGAGGAGGAGCTTTCCTGATTCCTTATCTTATATGCTTCGTATGTGTTGCCATCCCTCTTTTTTACTGGGAGGCTGCAATCGGCCAAATGATTCAAAAGGTAATCATGGAGCTTATGATCCTGAAAACATCCGAATTAATTAGGGACCTGTGTCTGCTTTTGGGGCGATTTCTTCACGGCTTCGGGGTATGGGATATGCAGGCGTCACAGTTTCTTTTTTTGTGTCCATATTTTATAACGTCCTGTTGGCATATTCTTGGATTTACCTGATATATTCATTTCAATATCCGCTCCCATGGAGCGGAGAGGATGATACAGACCTGCTCTCCAAAAAGGTAGGGCTTCAGCATATGTTATCAGTCTACACATATTTAATTACCTCAGAAATTTTTTTATGAAGATGTTTTGGAACTGAGCAGTTCGATAGAGGAGCTTGGGGGGCTCAACCACAAGGTTTTTTGGGCGTACCTCTTGTCGATGGGTATCTGCTACATCTGCATAGCCAAAGGAATCGCCGTGAGTGGGAAATTAGCCTATTTTACCGCGACGAGCCCTTACTTCCTCCTCGTTATTTTGATGCTAAGGTATTTACAAAATCCACAACTAATGAGGTTTAATAACAAACACATACAAAAAAATTTAGAGGATTTTTCTTGGAAGGTGCGGGGGATGGACTCTTGTATATCTTCAAATTTGAATGGAAGAATTTGCTGAGTATTTCAGTCTGGTATAAGGCGGCTGCTCAGACACTTTTTCAACTCTCTTTGGGTATATTTCTTTGAGCTATGACTTCCGAACCTAATGGAAAACGAAACATAGTGTCAGGCGCATTAGTAACTCTCTCAAGCTATAGAAATAAGCATGATAGCATTAAAACATCGTCATATGGGTATCAATAAGTGGCTTTTTCATTGACTTAATTACCAAAGAATACCAATTATGACTGTTCTTACAGGGATTCTCTGCACTTTTACAGTCTTTCCTTACATGGGGTACTTATATGCTCATTCTAAGCCTACAACTCACAATCCGCTTGCAGGCACATGTCGCATATCTTGAAAATCCCTATTGAACAATTGCCGCTCCAAGGACCAGGTAACGCAATCTCACTAAGCATCTATTGATGTGATTTGCCGCAGATTTGGTGTTTATTGCGTATCCCATGGCACTTTCACTTATGCCTCTGCCTAACCTTTGGGCAATATTATTTTTTTCCTGCCTCGTGCTTCTTGGAGTTGACACTCAAGTATCGTTAAATCATTTATAGAATTAACAGCCTTCCGCCGTTAGTTTACAGTGCTTGAATGTATATCAGCATTTCTTGCTGACGAAGATATACGTCCTTTTGGACTACGCTTAAAGGCACCCATTCTCCGGTTTGTGCCTATAATTGGTTGTCTGATTTGCGGCTTTTGTTTATTAACAAAAGCTGGGCTATACTATTTGGCGTTCTTTGATAATTACTGCGCAACTGGACCAATGCTCGTGATGTGTGTGCTTGAAAGCATCATATTCGCGTTTCACCCTGGGATGAGTGAATTCAAGCAGCAGATACCTCAACTGACCCACGAGGAAGTCCCTGAATATTTTGGAACATCTCTAAAATACATTTCAACGCCTATCAGCACATTTCTATTTGTTTACTCAGCATTTTCATTGGTATACAAATTTTGCTCTCTGACAACATGCATCTAATCTTGCTTCGATCTGGTCAGATCAAAAACCTTTTCACGTTGCCACTTTGGGCAATGATTCTTGGAGTGATGCTCATGTTCTTGCCGCTCGGACAGATTTTTTATTTGTATCGCAAAGCTGAAACAGGTAAAAATCTAACAATTCGTTATTTACACAAGTTTATTAGATCTACCCTCCACAAAATCAGACTTATCAGAAATAAAACCTATATATATTGAATTAGAAGGAATCAGTCCAAGGGAAAAGCAATAACCCTTAAGACTTACGCGAGAGAGAAAGAGAGAAGACTCAATTCGCTGACCTGTTAATTTGATTTTATTTTTTTGCCATACTCAAAGAGCGTCTGTTTTGCAACCATGATCAATCTCTAATTTACTTAAACAATTTGAATTAATTTGTAAGCCCACTCATCATCACCATCAAACATTCAATTTGGCTCGCCTAATCTTTTTTTTTTTGGATTTAACATTTGGAATGTGGCTTCTCGTCAGCCATAGGTTATTACGAACTGCTATTCGATAAATTCATGAATAATTTTTTTTCTCAAGCAAGCGTCATTTTTCTTTTTGAGCAACAATTATGTATCTTAACAAATTTGTGCTTGAATTCAACAAATTAAAAGAGAGTTTATTCTTTCAATTGTACATATTTTTGCATAGTGCTAGTAATCATAAACTCCATCTCTTTGTTGACTTCTGACCTTAGTCTTCTCTTGTAGCAGATGAATATAGTTACAAACAGGATAGCTAGAACAACTACCACAAGAGCAATAATTAATCCAGGATAGTGCTTTTCATAGCGCACCAGTGGCGGAACCACTCCGATGTCGTCATAGATGCATTCTCTTGGTGGATTCGCAAACCCGTCGCATATTGCCTCAAAAATACTATCTGAAGGGAAGAGATTTCCTCTATACATCTGTTTGTTTATCAGCAAAGTTGGCCATAGTCTGATCATATTCGCTTTCATGGCTTCAGATTCCTTCGCAAAAATCTTATTCTCTGCTTTCGCGATATCCCCACCACCGAAGCTATCAGTAACACAGTCATTGATGGTACTGACACTGACGCCGATGTTTTTAATCGCTTCATGCGAGCATTGTTGGAGGTAAGCGGTATTTAAGCAACTCTTGTTAAACGAGGCGAAATATGCCCACCATGCGTCTTGGTTATGGTTAAAAAGGCAGAGTTGCCTTAGATCTTCTAAAAGCACTTGCGATCCATTTAACGGGCCACCGGCATCAGGGTCAGGAGAGCAATGTCGTCCTGAGCTCACACAGTTTGGATCGGTATCTGTCCCAACGAATCCGCGTCGCTCGCATTGTAGGCAGTACCATAGCACTGGATGCGGGGTGAATTCTATAGAATCCTTCAATTTCTTTCTTATTTCCTGCAATGAGTTAACAAACTCGAAGCCTCTGGGATCAGAGCTCGTAAGCCACAGGTCAACTTTGGTCTTATTAAGCGCTTTCGGTAGTTCAAAGCTGATAGAAAGAGAGACAGCAACCGGTGGTGTTTTCTCCAGTTCTTTTTTTATCAGTTCTCCAGAGCGTTTATCTAAGAGAACAGTTGGGATGTAAACGCTATCGCCAAGCTTGTCTTGGATAGGTATGAGGTAGTTCAAGTTTTCTCCTTCGACATTATCGATGATGAATATGGTCTTAGCGCCAATCATTTGCGCGTTGAGAGCCTTGGTATCGAAGGTGCAATCGCCTCTGGTTGCAAAAATTATGGGGTGATCTGGGTCCTCAGCATCGGGGTTTTCGTTATCGTGCTGCGCGACTGGTGGTTTCAGTTTCGAGCAAGCATTCAATGGATTCGCAAGATAAGCATGCCCGATGAGCGTGCGACCCCAAGGCACCTGGCCGAAGTTTGCGATGCTGAGAGATTTGCCGATAAGGTTGTCGTACGCGGTTGACAGAGAACGTGGCTCGATAATATTGATTTCAGTGGTTTCGAAAACATCGGAGGCAGCAGGTGCTTTAGAGGGTGTGTCTGCAGTTACATGAGGGAAGAAGAAATGGGAAATGACAGCGAAAATGATGAGAATCCGATTGTGAATCATCTATGTTTCGAAATGTTTTTGTATTTATTCGAATGTTTTTTAATTCTGAATCTAAGACCGTATTCTATGACGGTAGAAACAGAATGACTCTTATTCGGTATAAAAAAATGACGGAACTTTTCTAATCGATTTGAAATGAATTGGATATCATTCAACACGAATGCGTTAATCTTTTAGAAAATGGAATAATTTTCCTATAATCGCAATAGGTCTGATCTTAGCCAAGAGAAGGAGCATCAGAAATTGAAACCTGAACGCTTATTGGACTCGAAAGCCCCCAAAAAAAAAATGTGAACTAAACATTGCTGGAAATTCAATAAATAAAATGAAGAAGAAATATTTATTATCTGTTCATTGATCACCCACATATCGGGAAATGTCTTAAGGATATATACACTATCCTAAAAGTCCATTAAGTTGGAAGTGATCGTAGCAGTAGTCCTCTTTTGAAAGCATCTAAACTGAAATTTGAAATCCTCAAAGTTAGAGCTTCATCATATTATTCATTATCTCTAAAGTTTTGAATTAACTTTCAAAAGTGACTGATCACAGTATCAGCAAAAAACAGGAACAATCTTAAATTATTAGATTATTTCAAGAAGTTAACATGGCGGACTCTGACCATCCGAAGACCTCAAAGAGCACAGCACCTCAAAATTCGAAGCTACTGGAGACTCAAACCAGCACGCATCAGAACCACCACACCAGAGAGGAACTGCTAAAAGAAAATGAAAAACTAAATTTCATCATCGCTCAGCTCAGAACTGAAAATCAGAGACTGCATAAAATGCTTGATGAGGAGCGAGAAATGTAACCAAACACCCGAGTTATTAACATTAAAAATGATTTTACAGGCATCATCAAGTTATCCATGAGCGCAACACTTATATTGCTCAGCTTACATCAGAGTTAGACCAGCTAAAAAACGCTTATAAGCAAGACCATCAATGGTTAGAAACAACCGTTTGAATTAGCTAGAAAATTTACTTAGGATGATGACGCAAGAAGCAGAGTTACAGCAAAAAGAGAAAGAAATAGAGAAAAAGCAAGAGTCTCTAGCCGAGAAAGAAAACCAATTGGCAGCGAAAGAAGAAGGACTCAAGAACCAAATGCGAAAAAAATTGATGGCTTCATCGGATCTGGACTTTGACGAGTCTCGAAGCCAAATCTCAGAGTTCACCGATCCGAAATTTGACCAAAACTTCCAAGATTTGCATCAAGGATTTGATGGACCACTCACGCCTCAGAGCATCAGGCAAGATCAGAGTCTTGGAAATGATATAGTCCTTCAACAGACGAATACGGCGGAGGTTATTCAGTTTGAACAGAAGAGCGAGCAGCAAATCACATTCAATACAAAAGGCAATAATTCACAAAGAAGAGGCGATTCAGATTTCGTTGAAGATGATTCAGAGTGTAGTAGCCAAAAGCCTTCAAGCAAAAGAAAGGCGTTGTATAATAACCAGGAGCAGCAACAACAGCCTGATGATTCTAATGTAGTATCCATCGAAAGCCTACAGAGTGATAGGAAGAATAACGAGAGTACGAAACAAGGTCGTGAAGAGTTCGAATTGATTGACTAAATACGAAATGTTTCGGGAAACTAATGAAGAATGTAAAATTAAAATATAATAATCATAGTCACCAGAGCTATTCTTACTTATTAATTACTGCAAATAATAGCTAACTATCCGAAATTTTCTATTTCTCACACTCAGAGCATTTAGAAAAGCTATGCGTATTGTCGCTTGCAAATATTAATGTATCAGACCTCCATAGAATTACTCTTGAACTTAATCATAAACTGTTGAATTTATATACTCCTAATGTAATGCTTTCAAAACGGATTTTATCGAAGCTTATTAAGATATGTAAAAATGTTGTTCATTTGAAATCACTTGTTAACAAACATTTGTAATCTCTCCTCTCGCTCGCATAAGAATAAATGGAGATATAGAACATTAAAAAATTATCAATTATGAAAAAGAAAACTTGAATTTTTTCCCAATTAACTTTTAGATTGTTTTAAAAAAATCAATGAATTTCAATGCTTGAGGCTTGCATTTGCTCTCTTGTAGACGTTTTGCTTTGGCCGAATTGCTCTCCGCTGTAGTTCACTCTCTCTCCGCTCAGCTCTAATGAGCTAACGAGGCTACCAATAAGGTCATTATGACTCTTTTTTTTGGAAGGGATATTGTCAAGGCAGTATAGCTCTCGCGTGATATTAATATTCCTTGTAATAATAATAGGTGTTAAATTCTGTTGAAAGATTATCCGAGGCGGACATCCATTAAATATGACATGCGTTTTTGACCTTTCTTTGAATGATGGATCTTGTTTAAAACTGAACGGGTCCAGGTTTTATGCTTAGTTGCGACAACTGATGTCATTAACTTTTTAGGACTGTGATCAGGGAGTTGGTTAGCATGAGTCTGTGTGTCTTCTTCGTCATCAACATTTCCATCATTTTCTTTTTTTATCTTGAGAAAATCATTTCGTTTGATTTGTATCGGAGGGATTTCAGTCTGTTTCGACAAATAAGACAAGAACTCACTCAGCTCAATGAGAGCAGAGTCGTTTTTATCGCCACAGAACGGTTTGATTTGTAAACTGTTTTCTGGATATCGAGCGATGTTCGAGGCCGTATCCTGAGATCCAAACGGTTAAACAATTGGAACGTAGAGCTAGCTTACATCAACGAAAACAATTCGCTCAATTTGAAGTCCTAAACTCGTGATATCCTTCACAAGCCTTTTTCGACTATCTTGGATGCAATGGTCCTTGCAAAATATCTTTTGGAAGTATTTTCGAATGCCTACAGCCTCTAGGATAGCCTCCGCATACTTTTCAATAAGAGTTTAATACTGATAGAGCATTAATAATTACCTCATCGTCTCCATTGGTAAACAAAAACAGAGAAAAACGACTGTCCATATCTCTAATAAAGTTCAACAGCCCTGGCCTTGGTAACACATAATACACCATCTGCTTTGTATTTTGAGAGATCTATCAAAATTGTCATCGTTGTTTTCAGGTGAGTGGTTACCTTTATTTTTATATGATCGGGACTGAGATTGTTGAGGCAAGAGTAGATAAGCGTTTCATCGAGGTCCAAAACAAGAAAATATTTTTTAAGGCTGGGTTGCGAGTTTTCGAGACTATCTTCCTTGAAGTATGATCCTCTCGAGCCAATAGTGCCATTCATGCTGTTAAGAAGCTCTCAGCACTCAAACTTTCAATAGTATTTTACCTTGAGCTTCCGAATCCTTGTTTTTGGAGACTTGCTTGAGATTGCACCATCATTACGTTTCAAAATTTTAGAATTTTTTTTAGAATGCGAATCTTTGAGAATCCTATTTCTGACAAAGCAGATTTTGTGCGACTGCTTAATTTTATTGAAGTCGGCAATGAATTCTAGAAGCAATTAAACAATTATTGAGCTACCGATACAGGGACTCAGGAACATTGAAAGTACCCATAATATAAAATGAAGTTGTTTGAGAAAGCTTCAATAATTGAAGCTTGCTATTTCAAATAAATGAAGCGAGATTTTGAAATTTATTGAAATTTCCTTTGCTTGAAGTGGTATAAGGAGAATGCAATATTAGAGTTTGGATGTGAGTTTGGACTCTAAATTTGGCTCCTTTTAAAAAAAAGCAAGGTCTGACAAAATCAATTGATTGTTGCTTCTCGTTATTAAGTCTGAAAAGACAACTTCTTAGAGTGGTAGACCATATAAGGAAAGAAGACTCTCGCCAAGTTACTGTGCTATCGATATAAATGAATCTATAAACGAAACTGAGGTCCACATGTAGCTCTTCATGAACTACCAGCTTTATTTGAACGAAATTGTACATGTACCTTTAGCAATCTCATTTTAGGTTAAACAAATTAGTTTTTAAATAGACTAGCAGCTTCTGGTAAGCGATTACTATCTTCTTGTACTCAAGACATCGAAGCTGACAAATCCTATTATGAATTCACAAATATCTCAAACAGAATGGTATCATTAAATCGATTAAATAATAACGATTGTTGGGGGAAATATGCTTCTAAAGGAATACTCACTGCTGCTTTCCTATCTATAAAATATCACTCTATCACTCAAAAAATAACATTATTATTTCACAAATCCACCACTTTTATAGCTATTGAAGAAAACTTTTCAACTTCAACCATTAAAAAAAACTCGCTTTCATGTCAACCTTGACAGTTATGCAATAAAAGAATAGTAAATTCTTTATCTATAAAAATATTAGCGTTCAACATTCCAATAAACCATTGCATTACTATCACATAACAATATTAATAGTAAATAACTTAAATATTATATTAACTCGCGTTTCTTGCTTCGATGAGAGTATTATTTTCTCATCATGAATTAATAATTTTCCTTTTCATGCATAGTTTAATGCCTTTTTGATATACTTCAGATTTTAAATCGACACAATTTTGGTCCTTCTGCTCTTGCCAATCGTAAGCGGCAGAAGCCTCTTTTGAAAGTTTGTCATTTTTTGCTTTTGGCTGTGCTTTGTCCATTTTTGTTCTTCGATTTGCTGCTTATCTTGAATATTATTACAGTTTTTTGGACGATTTTCACTGTTTTTCCTCATGAAAACCTTGGGGCTGGACTCTGGGATCGTATTAGCAACAATTCTTGCCCTTGGTAGGACAAGTGGGCGAGATAAAGGAGCTTCTTTTTCTTGCTGAAACTTTTTCATTTTCGCAGCCACTGGTCTGACATCACTCTCGTTTGAGAGCTGTATCAGGAAAGGAATTAGATTCTCGAGCTCTTTATCTCCTTCGTCTCCGAGAAAAGGAGGAATTTGAAGTCCATTCATCGTATTTTGCATTATATGCTTAGCAGAATCCTGTTTGAAAATAAACACATTAGAGTCCTTCAACGTGAATTATTTTTCTTACATCAATAAAGACCAAATTCTTTGCGGAAATTTGCAAAACATCAAGATGCTTCTCGAAGTTGTTATTGAAAGTCGGTTTACAGTGACCTCGATGATAAACTTTTCGGAAATAGTCAGAAACTCCTAGTTCTTGAAGGATCTTTTCAGCATACTGCAAAAAAGCAAGGTTTAATATAAAAGTCATGATGAAGATGGCTGGTTACCTGTTGATTGCTCGCTGTATAGATACATAATGTGAAGTATTTGTTCATTGTTTGGAGGAAATTGATTAATCCAGGCCGAGGCATGACATAAAAGAAAACCGAGTTTCCATTGTTTGAGATCTTAGTATCAAAAAAGAAATTAGTATTTAGAATTAATAATGAGTTGTTACAGGTATATAAACGCAGGATTCATGGAATTTGAAGTTTCGAGCATGGATTAACGTCTCGTCAAGATCGAGAACTAAGTAATTTTGTTTTTCATCGCAGATCGCAGGTGCTTCTAAACTCAGCACTTGTGAGTCCAAATTCGCACGGCTTCCCACAGCAGCTCCCATGTTGAAGGTCTGATGTAGTTGAACTTTCTTTTTTCTGAGGAAATGAAGATTATAATCAGCGTAAGTTTCGGGTTGGTTTAATACATGTTAGAATTAGACAACGGCTAAATAGAATTTTGGGACTGGAATTGAAGAATGATTCTGATTATTCTGAGCTGATTTATTCCAAATAAATCTTTTTTCGAATGCCTCAACAACATTTAGAATCGTTCTTCGTATTAGGATTCTTTGATTCCACAGAAGTTCTGGACAAGAAAATAATTTCGAATCAAAGGTGTAAATTCATTTCGAATAGAAAAAATGCCTCGCTGTCTAAAAAGTCATTACATTAACTATAGAATGAGCCCAGTACTTGAGCCAATAACTTAAAGAATTCTTTATTTCTGTTTTTCATGATGTCCACATACAAATCATGAATTGGTGCTCTCATTATATCTGGACTTGGCCATACATAACTCATCGTTCTGACTTTCCAAACTTAAAAAAACCAGAGTTGAGAAACAAATTCATTAGAGACCAGATGCAATTCAACCAAGAATTGCGCAAAGTCCAAGTTCTCAGACTGCTCATGAAGGAAAAGGTTCGCTCATCAACTCCCTTTTTCCAACTTTTCTTTTTCAATAACGTTCAGTTTCTCATTTCTGTTAATCTCGCGCAAAGTTTTCGTATGTTACACGAGCTATCCGAAGAGGTAAACATCATACCCAGGCTCTGTTAACACCCTTTCATGCCTTAACCCATGCCACATCGAAGACAAATAAAATAAAACAAACTAGCAGTAAGAAACGGTCTAATTCTGGAAAATAGAAAAATTATAATTATTCCAAATTGACTTCAAAAAATAAACATATTTATTTTAAGAATTACTTGGAAGATGATGATATTCATGAGATAATGGCCACTGTGCAGATGAGTTTGAGAATCTCACTTCATTTGTACCGTTATCAGCCGAAGTCCATTGTGCTGAATGCCTAAACTGGCTTCCCTTTCCGAACAATTCAATAGAAATTATGCTTCATAACAGATAACACACATGCGAAGTGAGGTGATGTTATAGTAACTTTTTTGTAGTTGCTGAGTGGTTAAATAGTTAGGTCCCTATAAGCAACGATAACTCTTTTTCCGTCAAGTGTTCTTTTGCTATTTGAATTAAGATTGATATTCTCGACTCTTGCTAGGATACTTTTAGAAATTCAGAGCTTAGGCATCAATGATAAAATACATAGAATAAAACCCCCAAAGGAATTGTGCAAATTTACAATGTTGAGATTTTCGTAAATCTACAGTACACTCCACAAGAAGAATAAATTGGTGGCTTTGAATTGTTTTATTCGCTTTGTCTAACAACAGTTTCAACAAAAAAAAAAGCATTGAGCTACAATTCCATTTTATTTAGAAAAAAAGAGTAAAAAAACCTATGAAAACAAATAAAAAACAAAGGACAAACCTATATCATGACTATTATACTATCTTGACGATTGTCTCAAGTCTTGTGACCAAAGCCTCACCTTCATTTATACAGTATAACATTTTCCGAGTTATTTCAGAGGGTGGCTGAGGGATCATGATGACTGGATATAAGTTTTGAAAATAAATTCCTCACCTAATGTAAAGATGGCTAGAACGAAGCAAAGGAATTTGGATAGCTGTTTTATGAAGCATTTCTTTAGCTCTGTAATCTGTAATTTATGCCAAAATAGATATCGACTCATACGTGCCTCGCACAATAAATTAGCTGTAGCAGACTGATAGGAAGTTTTTACTAAATCTTTCAAAAATAAAAAATAAATCTGTGATCATCAATATGTTGAAAATCGGACAATTTCTCTGCAAATTCTCGATAAAACCTCTCTCGAAAGCCTCCACCAAAACCAAATTCTCATTGACCTCGACATCCGACAACTATTTTTCCTTATTTACGACACAATATTATTTTTTTAGCTCTCCAGGCATTAAACTCAGGGTAATTCCTACACTTTCTCTACTTATTTCCTAATTACTTCCTGTTATACTCCAATAGGACATCTGCCAGACGCCTCAAGGTATTTTCATAGTTTATCGCCATCTTCTGAAATATCCTTTCATTTCATAGAAGCCATAGATTATACCAATGTCGGAATAATGCATCTACAGCATGGAAACTATATGGATGCCTGCGAGAGCCTGAAAATTGCCTATGAATATTTCCGAAAGACAAAGGGCGAGAAGAGTCCGGCTACTTTGATATCGTTGAAATCATTGGCCGAGGCTCTATACGAGACTGGAAGGCATAAGGAGGGCATTGATTTACTGAGACTTGGTTTGTCGCAATCTGAAACTATTCCAGACACCGAAAAAACTGACGACGATTTTGAAGCATATAAGCATCTGTTATTCATTCAAGCGGTCGGATACCTGCAAATCCAAGATTTTGAGGCGGCCCTCAAAACTTCTGAAAGAGGATTACAATTACATCCAAGAGAAAAACCAGCTTTTAAGGTTTCTACGGGAGATACCAGACCCAAAGTTCTAATGTTTACTTTGCAAATCGGTACTATCCACTGTCTGAAAGGCAACAAGAGGGAAGGTCAAGAGTATCTTAAAAATGCGATGGAGTATTTCGATGACCTTCCTGAAAATGCGTCTTCTGTGATAGAAACAGTGGTTGGATTTGCGGAGGAAATCATTAAAAAAGAGGATTTGGAGTCAGCAGATATTTTATTGAAGCCGGCTATGAGAAAAATCAAAGCGGTCGCGAAAACTCCTGAAGGACTGGCCCAGGTTTATCCGAGTGCTGATGTTGTGACTGAGATATATAGAAAAACAAATCGAAAGGCTATCGCAAGAGACTTCTTGAATGAATTCCTTGAAGCTCTGCCAAAAAACTCTCCTATCACTTTCGCTTATAGGGCTCCAGTTGAACGCAAACTGAGGTCTCTCAACGATTAGATAGATTATTTTTGCTGTTGAATTTATGTAACAATACCTTAGACTCATCGTTCGAAAAAAAAAATTATGTATTTTGGAGGGATAAATTTGTGGAAAGCACATTAAGTATTAAGAAAAAAGCTGCTAAAGTACACCGGATTTCATAAAAAATTTCTCAAAGTAATTAGAGAGAAACTCCTCTTCAAGAGCGAATCCATTTAGAAATTCCGATTTATCTAATTTATTACTATTCGGATAAAAAATCTTCTAAAACAAAGATATAAAATATCCTGGAACGATATGTCATTATCAAAATATACAAAGTATTTTACCGCAAAATCATTCAAAGAGTACTATGACATCTTGCGTGAGCACGCGACTAAGGACCAAAGCACTCCTCGCACTATTTTAGCAGCGCTAGGCACGGTTGTTCTCATCCGCCAGTCTTTCCGTTTCCTGGGATTCGTGTACCGCAATTTCCTTAGAGGTGGATATGATCTCGCTAAGAGATATGGAGCTCCATCCTGGGTAGTTGTAACAGGGGCTTCTGACGGTATTGGAAAGGCTTTTGCATTTGAATTTGCCTCGCTCGGATTCAATGTCGTGATTATCGGAAGAAATAAAGCGAAATGCGAGAAAGTTATCGAAGAAATCAAAGGCTTCAATCCTAAGGCGGAATTAAAGCTCATTGTGGCAGATTTCGCTAATTCATTTAAGCCTGGCTTTTATGATGACATTTACAGCGAATTGAAAGACCTCGACATTTCTGTTCTGGTTAATAACGTCGGAGACAATCAGCGAGGCCTCTTCGCGACAAAAACTCCAAAATCTCTCTGGGATTTAGTGACAGTTGACACGCTCCCACAAAGCGCTCTAACGCATATGTTGATCAGAAAGCTGTCAACTAGAGGGAAGAATAGAGCAGCGATTATCAATATGTCTTCGATTGTAAGCGATTATAACTTTGTCTATAATTGCGTGTACGCAGCTGCAAAGCGATTTGATGAAATTCAGACTCGAGCTCTTATCGAAGAGTATGGAGACAAAGTCGATTTTCTCTGTTTAAAGCCAGGATGGGTGTTGACTCAGTTAGCGATCGGGATAAGGGAGGCGTGGAATGCGACAACAGCGCAGAAATTTGTGAAGCATTCATTAAAGCAGTTAGCACATGAGAACGTGGTGAAAGGACATTGGAAACATGAAGTAGTGGCGTTACATTTGGATTATTTCCTTTGGTCTTAGATCGCGCCAAGGGAAGTGGTGAAGAAGAGATTGGAAGCGAGTGAAAAAGCGTATAATGAAAGAAAGCAAGAGGAGAACAAAGCGACTACAAGCTCTTAAATCACACCACAAGGTCGTAATCACATTTCATATTTCGATTTGGAGGAGTTTCTTGTGGCAAGCATTGTAAGATTTCGTATCAATAGTATGAAATTTAAAATGAATCAAATAGATTAAAAGAAAGAAAATGAATCTACTATTACAAATGAATGAATGATTTTTGAGGTTTGCGGATTACCTCAACAGCCTAGAGGATTGGCAATAGATGATAGTCATTTGTAAATTTCCAAAGAATATATCAAACTTTACTATGTAGAAGTAATTTCATTAATTGAACTATTACTGGAGTATATTGAGGTTAAGTACTGTATATTCTGCTATACTTGATATTACTGATTTGTCATTGTATTCGTTGTTAGCAATAACGCTCATATTAAGTTAGAAAGACTATCTCTTACTATTTTTTTGCTTCATCAGAGAGTGAAAGAATTATTTTATTTTATTTGATATAGGAGCAAATGATAGTTCATCAGCATTTTAACAATTTCTTGTTATTTAATATTTCTTATTCTCTCTAGTTGGACAATTTTTTAAATTTACACAAGTTTTTCTTTTACGTCAATGTAATACCACCAAACCATATTCTGTTCTAATGTCAAGAAATCCAGTGATTACTATTTTTGTTATGTCAAATTCAATTACTCTGTACTTTTCTTTGAGATTACCAGCATTGACAGGAGAGCATTTGAGGAATAAGCAAAATTGAAAATTTTTAATCCTATTATTAAATCAGTTAGTATATCGAAACTTAGCATAAAGGTGGAGACTATTACATATCCATGAATTATATTAATCTTACCGTTCTTTGTTAAATTTATTTTTCGCTTTCCAACGCAGCTGCCTATTAGCAGAAATTATCTGCCTTTCCTTTTTAACATCTATTTTGAAATACTTTACGTAGCGGTCAGAAGCCAACGCCGATTATTTTCTTTTTTCTCATCTTAATTTGTTTCATTCTTACAAAAAAATTCAACATGAAGAATTCAAAGTTTATTTATCATCATTGCTATCACTACATGACTGGAAATCTTTGTTGAGCTCTGCCGACTGTGATAGTAAAAACCTCCAATGTTCTCTCGAAATTTTCACATTGAAAAAAACTTATCGACTTAACACAGAAGTAAGTTTTATTTTAGCTTAACTTATTGGTTTCTTAAAATCAAGAGCTAACTACAGACCTTCAATCATCATGGATGGAACCATCCAGCCTTCAGCCGGGCAAACGAAAAACGTCTCACTTATGAGTACGCAAGAAGATAAAGAAAATATCACTCCACTCAAGCATCGATCTTACAAATCCGTGAAATTTAATCTGTCCAACGCGTTTTCCACAACAACAAAACAACACATTGCAGAACGAAAGATACCTCGACTGCGTCGAAAGAGGCTTGTGGATCTAGAATTCTATGAATTGTAAAACATTTTTTATGCATTGGTCCTTACTCCTTCTTAATTATCAGCATAGAGAAAGAAAATTTGGATATGGTAATGGATTATCAAACTCTTGAGCATAAAGCAATTTTACTTGGTTATAAAATGGACGATCCTCCTCTGAGTGATGAATCTCGCTATCATTATACAGACCTCGACATTATTACCTGTGGATTAGATAACAAACCAGATTCCTCACAAGCAAATTTAGATGAAGATCTGACCAAACGATTTCTACTTCAGCCAAAAGAAGATCAACAAACTCAGCTCGAAGACACTAAACTCACAGAAAATGCAGAACAAAGAGAGCAAATCAACAAAACTTTCATTACTTCACAAGGTGTCCAGGAAAACGAACCTGAAGCTGAGGACTTGTTACTTGTGCAACCCGAATCCCCTAAAGTGTCGTTGATGCCATGCCATAGAAATGCATTGAATCATAAAAAGTTCAGAAGTGGGTTAGCAGATTCCTCTCGGGAGATTACCCCTAGAAGTATTGACCGGCCTCAGGGCCCAAGCTTTCCGAGACCCGAGAACTCTCGATCAAGTCTGAATAGCATCAAGAGAAACAGCTTAAGGAGTATGATTCCCTTAGCAACTGAAAGAACGCCTTCAAATTTAATCCCTCGTAATCTCGATGAAACGATTGCTCGCGATATAATAAACGATCAAAACAGAAAATTGTTTGAAGATGAGGTTCCACTAACCTCGTGGGACTCAGGCGCTTCTCCTGATGCTGGGAAGGGATTTTTTGTAACAGAAATTGAGGACGCACCCATCAAACAGGTCAAGTCGAGACCTCCATTGTATTTCCCAAAACGTTCTGAACCTGGCAAAAGGGAATATTATGAGCACACAAGATCGGTGTCTTCTTCAACTGATAGCAAGCAGAAAAACAATGAATCCTATGTGAAAAATAGATCAGCGAAAAATGTACTGAAAACTATCAAAGAGAACGCGAAGTCAAAAATAAGTACTAACATAAACCAGGCAAAGCAATATGCTCGGATGGATAAGCAGAGATTGCTTGAGAGAAAGAAAGTGGCTGAAGAACAGGCGAAAAAAGGACCAATGCGATATAATCTAAGGAAAGACGATTACAGCAGGAATTCTCAGAGCCGGAGTCCGATTTCTATGCCTTCTAAAGGATCCAATTCTCGATCACCGATATCGATTTCTCGGTCGCCAATTTCTCGATCCCCTATTTCTAGGTCTCCTAATATCCCGACCAATCAAAATAGGACCAGAGAAAGGCCGAGTCAAGTGAATGCAATTCCTAAGTTAAATTATTCCGTAAATAACCCTGTTCGAAAGCCCGCGTCAACATCGAGAAACACTAGTAACAGCTCGAAAGGTTCAAGGAATCTTTCAACAGAACGAAGCATTGCACTTAGCACGCCTGAAGGACGAATCCCCGCCCTGAGAAAGTATGAAGCTCCTCGAGCGAGACCGGGTCTTCGAACACAAAATCGCTCTCCTATTGGAGTCGTTCCTAACAAATTTGAAAAGAAATTCTCTCCGCCGCATTTGAGAGTAGAACAAGATAGATCACGTAGGGAAATGGGGCAGGGAAGAGCGCTTACAGAGAGAAATACTGAGTCAAAGCCCATGCATAATCCAAATGTCATCGTCATGAATCAACAATTTACACCTATAAGAGCAAGAGCATCAAATAGTTACATGCAGCCGCTGCTGAGAGGGAGAGCAGATAAATTAAGGGAATCTGCAAATCAGTAATTCATTTCAAACAACAGCTCAATTAACTATTTTTCTTCTGTGAACATCAGAGGTAGGCCCCCTCTAAATAACTCAGTGAACGGAATACTTAAAGCTCCTACACACATCGGAAGAGTGGAAGAAACTTACCAGGAGAACGCTTCCCGAAAGAGAAGGTAAGATTAATTTATTGTCTAACGACGGAATTAATATGTTGTTAAGACCTCCACTGCCAGATGAGAAACGAGATCTAGGAGAAATTTTAACTCAAGTCGCTATTGGTGTCAAACTACCGCAGAATAAAAACCCGGCTGCTTTTAAGTATTGAGGGAACTCCTAAGAACGATCATTTTTCTACTTCTGTCATTCAATAGAGACTGACTGTCTCAAGGAGGCAGTGGTAATTGTTGAAAAAGACGCCTATTTTATTAATTTTGATCAGACCTGTGATATCAGTTAAATATCATAGTTTTTGGTGCAAATATCAAACTTTTTGAGATTATTGTAATTATATATACTGGCATTTCCATATTCTAACTTATTGTAATAATTTTGAAATGCCCTTGATTTCAACAAATCATTTTGTTTCTGGTTTTGATAATTTGGCTTTTGTTTTTGTGTGTGTGTATGAAAAGATCTATGGGTATTGACTATCAAAAGGTGGTTGACTACAAACTTCGAATGGAAGATACAATTCTGACTTGTTATGAATTTTAAAAGCAAGGTCCGATATTAAATGAAGAATCTGTTCGGATACTTGGATTAAAAAGGCAGATGTGACATCACTCGAAAGAATATAAAGTTATGAAAAAAGGCTTATTCAATGAGATTACATCAATGGGAATTTATGCACGAAAAATAGCTAAACCAAGAAATTATCGAGGAGTTCTGCAGGGATCGCTGACGAACGCAAGGAGCTACGTGAAGAAAGGCAGCAGGCGTAATCTCCAGAAGGACAGCAGCCTCCGTTCGCGCAGCAGATGGCATTCTTGTAAGAGCAGCAGTACCAGGATCCACTTCTGGAGCAGCAAGTGTTGTCATTATAGCAGTACCATCCAGAGTTTCCGCACTCTATGATTCCGCTCACCAAGGTTAAAACGAAGAAGAGGAGTAGTCCGAAAGTGAGTCTCTTCATAGGTGTACAAAAAATTTTATTTTAAATTCCTTAATTGGATTACTTTTATACGTATGCTTTGCTAAATCTTTACGAAGAGTTAATTCGTTCAAGACTAAATTTTCCTTTCAAAAGAAAAGGGAAATCAGATACTCTTTCTTTGAATTCCTGAAGATATCTCTGCCTTTTGAGTCCTCATCGCAGACAACACCTAAGGATTGCTTTCTGAGAGTGTCTTTTTCAAATTGTTAGGCTACATGCTTATTCTAATCAATGAGTTCCATTAAAAAAAAATCAACTGGATTTCATGATTGCTGTCGATATTATTGTCCTGTAACGAGAAACAAAAGATTACAATATCCTCCAACTGTTCTTCGAAATATCGAATTTGCAAATGACAAAATTTCCAACTTTAAAATGACTATTGGTACTTAAAATTTTTTATTCTTTTTCGAAAAAACTTTTGAGAGTGCATGATTCGGATACAGATAAATAGGACATCACCGAAAGGTTGCTTAAATTAGTTGAATTTGTCATCCGATTCTCCAAATAAAGGTGCAAGATGCGAATCTGATTCAGTGCGAACCCTGAAAGGAGCCTCCAGGTGCTATTGGCTGTCCGGCAGAAGAAATTTAATCACAACCAAAGCCTAGCGTTCCAACAAAGAGTGAGACGCAGCGTCACCAAGTCAGTTTTTGAACCAAGTTTGATTTGGAGGTATTAGATCAATTAACAGAATTTATTCGCTGGTACTCAGATGACCCCAAGAAGGTGACATGAAAAAGAATAAAATCTTCCAGTGGCTCCGTTTAGTTCCCCTTTAGGATTTGCTTGATCGGGTTAGGAAGTTAAGGAGCTAACTATATCGATACTTATCATGCCTCAATCATTTCAGCTTCAGCTCTCGAAAAGTCCAACTGCTTATCTGATGTTGTGGAGGCTGATTCAGAAAAGAAGTTGAAAGCCTTCGTTCAAAACGACGGCTAAAGGCTCAAGGAACTGCTTCTTTTTTTTTTTGATTAATTTAAGCCCTAAAAATTTGAATTAGGACACTACCCGCGATCGAACCTGAGGAAACTTCTGTTAGCCAAGATAACCTTAGAGGACGCCATTCTTGTTGTCCGTAGAAACTTGTTTCATAATTCAAGGAGTTTGGATGGCTGTAAGTCTCATGGCAACCATGATGAACTATTTACATTCCATTTAGCGGTTTACTATCGTGGGACTACATGTACCCTTAGAGCTAGCTACACAAAAAACACTCATCAATATAATCGCTCTCAACTAATCAGCTTATAAAGCATCAATTCATAAGCAATGCCATCACTTTTTTTTTTTAAAGTTTACGAGCCGTAACGCTAAAGAATTTGGTGAATACAAAATACCCAGGAAAAGCATTTATATGAGTAGATAGGAATTCATAATTGAACAAGATCAACTCGATTAGCTGATCCTTGATTTCCCATTTCTACCAAGCTGTTCATAAACTGCTCACATCATGTCATTGCTGTTCTGCTTCGCCTATGAGCTTAAAATCATAAAACATTATTAATACTCTTATATCGTAGCAATCAACTTCGCATCTCAGCGGATGCTGGATACTTACGTATCGTTCATCTCCTTATTTTCAAAAAAATAGCACAACATCAATACAATTTAAGAGATCACTAAGTATCAGTGTGTGTAATTTAAGAGACCATCGACTGGGGTGGTTCTAAGGATGACTGAGAGGATGACCTGAATGCTTGCTTTCTTAATTAATGCATTACTACAACGTCAAGCCATATTTAATCGATCATTTTCATTCATTTACAAAAAAAAAATCAGCAAAATAGCCAACATACGTATTTATAGTCTAAAGTGGCTGTTTCAAGCGATTAGAATGAGCAATGAGTAAGACCCACATGCTACATTTCCTTGTGTACGCTATTTCAAACGCTTTCACAAAATAATAGATTAGTGCGGTGCTAGCGAACAAAAATTTTTCAGTTCCTATTCAGAAATATCTAAGACGAAGTTTTAAATTTTATCAAAATTAATATCCAAGCAATAGAACTGACGATAAGTAGATCGAATCTTTTCGTGCTAAATCTCTATTAATTCGAGAGTGATACTACTGAAGAATTAAAATTTTTCAAACTTTTCTCAGGAATCACATTCATCTTCATCATGACCAGCTTACTTGCATTTTCCCACCACTTTGCATAAGTGTCCATGCATCCCTTCACGAGTAGATAATATTTGAGTCATCCTTGTTGGTACTGTTTTCTATAGAAATGGCACCTCAGTCACCTTTGAATCCTTCTTAGCAGCCTCTCTTTAGGTGGCAAAGAGGATTAGAACTTCAATCAGCGTGGAATTTATTCCATAATTTACGAAAAATTTTAAGCTCCGCGTCAAATGACTAATTCAATGGTAATTAAATATTGCTTCGAAGATCGATTTTCGATTAGTATTCAGTGCGAAAACGTTGCAAGTGTAAACCGGGTGAATTTTCTTAACTGTATATATAATACGCTTTTATTAATTAAAAACCATCAGTGACAATTAAACTGCAGTTCGTTGATATGACTAGTTTTACTAAAGGGCAGCGCCATTGATCTTTAAAAGCAATCCGCTACCTTTCGAGATAATTAATTAATTTTCTCATAATTTGACCATCCTTCTCTGCATATTTCATCCTCAAGACCATTCCAAGAAAATGACAACACCATTAAGCCATTCAAGTTCACCAACTGTGCCGAAAAAGCTACCAAATCAATTTATCTTATCATTGTATTCCATCATAGCAGTAAGCACACATACCAAAGCTCATATCTTATTCTAATTTCTTCGAAACTAGAGTCAGCAATATGCCGATATGGTAAATTGGGGACCAGAGGCTGACAGATCGTTTACGATCTATAAACCCCATATCTTCTCGCAGGTCGTGCTTCCTCAACTCTGTAAGCATGCGAATTTATCTTCATTTATCCGACAGGTAACTCTTTCTCTCTCTCTTAAAATATTTATGCTAATCTTACTTTACAAACAGTTGAACATGTATTGTTTCAAGAAATTTAAAACAAAACATGAACCTCAAGCTATTTCCTACTTCCACCCATATTTTATCCAGGGCAAGCCGTAAGTTCACTTCTTTGAATTACATTGTATTAATTATTTCGTTTTAGTGATCTTTTGAAGCTTATTGTCAGAAAGAACCCAAGACAAACTCAAAAAAAGGCTGGCGCCCAAGGAGATTCAGGAGTTTCGCCGACTTCAGATTCCTCACCATTAGATGATTATTTCTCTATGGTAAATATGAATTTGAATTGTGCCAATACTCACGGTTTCCAGACTAGCGGCTTCAGCGAAAACAACTCAAAAAGTGATTCAATCCAAGACAATCAAATTCCTCAGGCAGCAAATTCCATAACAGGGAGTTTGGACGATATCCTAAATCACGTTTGCTCGAAGTACCAGAACGAAGCCCTGGAGATGATTCGTGCGTACTTGAATGACGAAGGAGATGGCAGCGAGGAGACATTTGAACACACGATCAGCAAAAAAGTTAAAATTTCAACCGAATATGATCTTCCACAAGAAGAAATTAAAAACTATGTTACTTTCGATCTGGAGACCTTGGAACCTCTACCTCTGAGAAGCTCGCAAAATAAAGATAGCTTGAAGGCTACTTTACCACAAAGCCTACTGCTATTTAATCAAAACGACTATGTCAAATGCGTAATTCATCATCTTAGTCTTTTTGAAATCTAATTATTTTCTAAATTAGCAATCACTCGTCTCCAACCTCTTTGAAGTGACCGATAGAGCTAGGCGGGAGGACAATGTCCAGATGCCATTCCAAAATTTTGTTTCTTACATCAATGAAGATTTCCTCGATGAATTCAATAGTTTCAGAAACGATTTCTTTTAGAGCACCAGCTCAGCTGAAGAAATCTTATTATTAAATAGTCAGTCATGGTGTGTTTTGTATTTGCTCAAAATTTTGCTTTCATTCATATTATTTCTTCTTTTTTTGAATTAGATACTTTCTTTATTGATCTTTTGGAGTAAATCTGGATAAAAATAAAAGATTTTTTCCAAAAACAAGTTTCTTTATTCATCATGTAGATTCTGTAAATCGTTAATATCCTCAATATCTTGTATTCAATGCTGCAAATATATATTTCTGTGAATAAGCAAATGAATTTACGTTCTCAGTGAAACCAAACAAAAAATATCAAAGGGCAAATTCAATCGGTGTTCATGACCTGTCGGATATCCTGTAAAAATTATATGTATCCGAGTCAATTTTCAAATAAAAGGCTGAGAGGCCACTTCTTGCTAAAATAATTAAAGATGCATAATATAATAAATCTTCCACTCTTTTATAGAAAGTAAATGAATGAGAATAAAAATCGGCAGTTCGCTGGATAACGTTCTTGGTTCAAGCCTTTCATCAACCAACTGATAGTTTAATTTGGACATTGGTTTCCGAAGCAGCAGACGTAAACTCCTTTATGCCATCTGTCACGCTCTTTTCATCAATTTCCATCATCTCGCAAAACTCTTCAAAGGAAATTTTCCCATCTTGAGAGAGATCCACTTCTTTGATCATCTCTCGTATTTCGGCATCGGTTAAAATTTTTCCTGCTCTTTTCATAACTTCTTTTATGTTTTCTAAGGTAATGAAATTTGAATTATCCAGGTCGAAGTATTTAAACGCATGCCACACCTTCTCCTTCGTGAGATAAAGCTTTGAATCCATGGTCGCGGCTAGAAACTCCGAGTACCTTATCGTGTCTTTGTCATCGAGTTGCAGGCTTTCAAGAAGTTTATTCATCTCTTCTTTAGTCGCAACCGAGCCCGTCTCTTTCATTACTTCCCTCAGATCATCTACGGTGATCTCTCCTGTATCGCCTTTATCGCAATAACGGAAAGCTGAACGTAAAGCTTTGATTTCGTTCTCTGAAAGAAGACTGACCAACACATTAAGGGCTTGCTTTTTGAATTTCTTCTTGATGCTGAACTTCTTCAAATTTTCGATACTTCTGTACGTAGAGACCATATCATGCTCAATCTCCCTCTGATTTTTAATCCAAGGGTGATTGAGCGCTTGCTGGGCATCATACCTCTTATTCACATCGACTACAAGGAGCTTTGAGATTAAATCCTTCGCGCTTTTAGAAATCGGCTTCCATTCCTCCCCTTCAAAAGAATACAAACCAGTCGTAATCTTTTTATACAACAGCGCATTCGTTTCAGCAGTAAAAGGGTGTCTGCCACTGAGGAGGACGTACATAGTAACCCCAGCTGACCAGTAGTCGCAACGGTAGTCGTATGAGCCTTTTAGGACCTCTGGAGAGACGTATAGAGGCGTTCCTGCTTTCGTCTGTAATTTGACGTCGAGATCGTCGATCTTGCGAGATAGTCCGAAATCTATAAGTTTAATTTCCGCATCTGTGTCATAATTAGCGAATAAGAAATTTTCTGGCTTGATGTCTCTATGTACTATGCCTCGTTCATGTAAATACTTTAGCGCGGAGAATATTTTTTGCATGATGAAGGAACACTGCCGCTCGTCAAGATGACCTTTCTCAACGACCCGATCAAAAAGCTCGCCTCCGCTACAATACTCCATGACGACGTGGAAAAATTTCTTGTCTTCGTAGCTCTCATAGAATTTTACGATGTTTGGATGGTCTAACTCACGAAAAATATCTTTTTCTCGCTTGAACAGGTGCATTTCTCTTTTAATTTTTTCTTTTGGGATAGTCTTCACTGCAAATTGTTTGTCAGGATTTGAGATAGGCCTAGCAACTCGGATGTGGCCGTAATGTCCGTGACCTGAGGAAAGAAAAAAATGATTATTAGACAATTTCGATGGAGTAAGTTACCTATTATTTTGCTGTCTAAATAGTAAACGCGATTAATGTCTTCTTCCGAAGAGATACTGGTTGATGTGTTATTAGTGGACGAAGGGCCTCCGATCGATCTTCGTCGCATTCTGACTCTATTATGAGAAGAAGCTCGGGTTTTGTTCACTGTGAAGCAACTACCCATTTTCAGAATAAAATTCTATTGAAAGCTTGAAACCGAGTGATTCTCGAAATTAGCACTAACCATAAAATAAAAAAAAACAAGTAATATCACCAGAAATTATGGTTAATGTGCTGAGCATAGATTTACCGAATTAATGCAAAGACGTATAGAGAACGAAGATTCGACAATCCATGTCGAAGAGATATAGCTGAGTGACAGTCAAACGCCTAGTATGGAAGATGCTTTCTTCTTCTTACTTTCTCTTCTGTTATTTGACCTCAAATCATGGCTGTAGCTTAGTTCTTATTTAAGTTCATGCCTTGATGAGGGTTCGATCTCAAAATAAAGAGTCCTAAGGGTCGAAGAAGGCCGATTCATTTGCAGAAAGTAGCAACCCGCAAAATTCTCTGGAGATGTCTTTGATCTCGGCATTCTTTTTCCGAAGAGCTAGATCCTCTTTTTTTTTCTTCCTCTATCTCTCCATCTCTCATTAAGTATTTGGAGGAAAGAGTATTGTCCGATGTATGACAAAGATATTTGCTTGTTCTTCCCTCAATATTTTTCATCACACATAATATTTAAAAGAGACAGAATCGACGAACTTCCAGTGAGAAACACAATTCACCTATGTAAGAGCTACAGAAGTGCACCGTTAGTTCTCTCTAATTATTTCACATACACCAAGATATCATCACGTCTAAACTTCAACAATGTTTTTCTGGCTTAGTTTTAGTTCAGTGGAGCTGTTCTAACTCATGCTATTGACAACTAAGTTCTAACGATGATCATCCCATAAATTAATTAGTTTTCAAGAGCTATCCACTCCTCCAAAAGATCTTGCGAATTAAAGCTAAATAAAAAAAACTGTCGAGCGAAATATTATTGTGAATCAATGCTAAACTCGATCGAGAGCCGCACTCTCCTCAAACGCTACATCAACCTCGAGAAGATTAGCGAAAGCAGCACTGTTGTCATTTATAAGGCAGAATCCATCAGCAACGGCAAGCACTACATCATCAAATCTTTCCGCGGAATCGATAAAAAAACTTTCGAGCTTCACACGGAGAGAATCAACAATCAAATCAAAATTCAAGAAAACAGAAACGTCCTTCCCATCACAGATTTCTACGCTGATGAAAATACCCGAAGTTTATACTTCGCTACCCAAGTTTGCACTCCTGTAAGCAAACAGATCGAAGAGGGAGTCACAATGACTGACGATAACATGCTTAAATTCATCAGAGAAATGGCTGAATGCTTGGACTACGCCAAAGAGCATATACAGCAAACACACAACAATATCCACACAGGAAATGTGATGTTCATTGACGGCGCTTATAAACTCACAGACTGGGATTTCCCAACGGGATACTCCCGCCCCGATGATTCGATCTATAGTCATTATTGCAGGATGATTTTCACTGCGCCGGAAGTACTATTGAAGCTTCAGCAAGATAATTTAAAAACAACGAAAAAAGACACTATTCCAGAGGAAGAGAAAGAAGAATTTCTAGACGAGGACTATGAGACGTATTATGAGAAAGCAGACATCTATTCGATAGGTATTGTGTGTCTGCGGCTGTTCGGAGTTCCAGAGAAGAAGCTGTTTAATATCAAAAGAGACCAGGTGAAGCAAGGGAAAAAGCTCGTACGAGATGAAATACTGTCGAATATTCCTTCAGGGCTGAGTCAGAAGTTGAGTGATCTGCTCCATGGCATGTTACAGTTCGAATCATCGAAGAGGTTTGATCTTCCAGCTATTCTAGAAAAGTTCGCGAAAGAGAGTAAAACAATTTTAACTAGCGTATTGTTTTATGATTTGGCGTGTAGAGGAAAAACCGGTGCAGAAAGAGAAGGACGATGGAAGGATTTTGAGGGAGTACAAAGATTATAATGATTTCATGGTGAGGAAATTACAAATGTTTTGTGCGATTGAGCTTAACTCGTAGAGAAATAATAAACTGATCGCAATAACGGAGGCTCAAGTTGACAGTAACAAGGTGAATCTAAATGCAGCGGATCCTGTAGGAGTACAAAAGACTATCAGTGGATTGCGGCAAAAATCGTATCAGATTTTGGAGCTAAGGTATGAGTTTGTTTCTCTTAAACAGATGAAGTATACGTTGATAGCTGCTCTGGGCTTGACTCGCAAGCTATTCAGGACCTTTGTTCTGAGCTCCCTTATCAACATAACCTTAAATCGCTGACTTTGACATTTGCAAAGTAATTATATATACGATCGATTTACTGTTGCTGAACTCGTTTTTACTAACGAACTCAAGTTCGCCTCGACTGGGAGATAGGGACCTGGAAGCTCTCTCGGATGCGTTACAGAAAATGAAGCTGCTCAATTCATTGTCATTTTTTTTCATTGGGTAAATGCTTTTATTAGTGTATTAACTCTCTCCATATATTATAGCTGCAAGGAAATTACGGATAGAGGCCTGGATTACTTAGCAGACGCAATTGCGAGCTTGAACTATGTTATTGTGGTCGGGCTGACCTTCAAAGAGTAAACTTCCTCCTATTCAAAAAACCAAATCAAATAACAAATTATAATTTATTCAGAGGAATTATCACTGATCAAAGCTTGGGTGTTCTTTCTCAGGCATTATCAAGGTGTTTTTCTTTAACCTCTCTTTACTTGGATTTCGAAGAGTAAGCATCCAATGAGGAAGAAGAATTTATAATCCATATCCTTCTTTCAGATGCTATAAAATCACAGACAGCGGACTTGGATATCTGTCACAGGCCCTCACTCGTCTTAACTCTCTCAAAACACTGTCGATCAAATTAGACTGGTAATTCTAGATGATTGGGGGTGTGTGATTAAGTGTCAATAATCAATTTACAACAGGTCCAAAAGTATTACTGATCAGGGCTTTAATATGCTCTGTCAAGGAATATATAAGATCGGCATGCTTACTACTCTCGAATTGAGCTTATACACGTAACTTTCCAAAGACTTATTCCTTTTTATCAGCTTCTTCTTATTATAATTCACTAGTTGTCGAAACCTCACCGACCAGAGTTTGAATTTAATCCCTCAATGCTTAGCGAAGTCTCTCTCCTTGCAGAACTTAACCCTTAATTTCAGCTGGTATGCTCCGCTTGTTTGATTTGTTTGGTTAATTCTTCCACCAATATTACAGGCTTGAAGCAATCACAGACTCGGGAATAGAGCAAGTGAGTCTCTTGATTTCAAGATTGAATTCGATTCAAACTCTCTCCCTCAAATTCGATGGGTAAATCATATTGCTTGCTCATTATCCATTAAAACCCTTGCATAGATGCACGAATCTTACAGATCATTCGCTTGCTCAGTTGAGTGTAGCAATAGCGCGGTCTGGTGTGAATAATTTGAAAGACTTAGCTGTTAGTTTTGATGGGTAAATCTTTGTTGAGTTCAAGTGGTTTCTTAATCACAAACTTGTAGATGTAAGCAGCTAAGTGACACAGGAATTACCATTCTCGCCCAAAACCTCCAAAAATTGGGACAACTGAAGCGATTAAATATAAGTTTCAAAGAGTAAATTATCATCGTTTTCGGTGGAGTTGTAAAAAGTAAATTCAGGTGCTGGAAACTGACCAAATCTTCTTTGCAACAGATATACTTGCAGCTCTCTAAAGCTGCTTCTAATCTCTCGCTAAAAGTAAATCATGGATGGTAAGTTTTTCAAATTTGATCTGTTCACAGTAAAACCAACGCTCATTTATGAACTTTTAGGAAATCTGCTGGGTCCTATAGTGAATTGGCTGACTTGTTTAAAGATGAAATTTCTTTCAGCACAGCGTTACTATCTAAGCAAGTGTGAAGCTATTCTCTTCGTTGTGAGTAGGAAACTTAGGAAATTTTTTTGTAATGAGAAGTAATATTCGATAGTAATCATTGTAATACATTTCTGAGAAATCTCAACTCTTCAACGAATTCGGTGCCTCCTTACAAAACAGCAAAACAGCAACATATATCACAAGATCAAGAAATCAGCGAAAATATGATATTAATCTATTAGTAGTGAGAGTTTGAATCACTTAAATTATTTGCTTATGATAATAAATGTTTGAAGTTAAGCTATCAATCGATGATTTCTCTTTTTGTTCTGAATTAACAACAGCATGCCGAAAATTGTAAACATTATAAATCCCACAGATTTCAGATAGATTTTAAATTTAAGAATTTTTTCTCAACGCTCGTCTAACCGTTTTAATTTCTGCCAGGAAATTTCCGTAATTAGAACTACTCCACATACGTATTCAGTAGCTTTTTGCATTGAACCAGGCTCTTTTTGGTAAGAAGTGACTGTGAAATAGAGGCTCTTGAGAAAAAGGAAGCGAACGTCAGAGTGTATTTTAACGCGCATCGAAAATATAGTGTTCTGAAGATATATTTTCAAGCAAGGCATCAGAAAGTAAAATCCGTCAGAAAGTTAACGGTGATTGTAGAATTTCTAATCAAGCATTTTTTTTATCCAATTTGAGCTAAGTCTTCCCATTCCTTTCTTTTATTAAGTACATTAAGGATGCTTCCTCTTAAAAAGAGCTCCAACACAGAAGACAACCCTTTTTTAAAGCAAGAATTGAAAAGTAATTTTTCTTTTTATGGGTTTAACCTACAAAGTGCTCAATTTGAGCCGGTAAGGGCGAGTTTTTGCATAATCTGCCATTCGATCCAAGCTATTTCTTAGCAAACAAGGAGACACATTTTTCAAACTTTTCAGTGTAATACCAATAAACTTTTTCCGTCTTTATAGTTCAAACAGCTTAAAAACGATTACAATTATTGATCTAAATTAAATCATTCAAATCTAATGGGAGTTTGCCATAGCGGAAAACACGACGATGTCGCTGTCTCTCAAGAGTACTCACTGTTCAAGTCCCAAATTAACGTTTTTCAAATAGATTGAATATCAAATGCCTTACATGGAACAAAGAATCAACTTATCTCTATGATTTTATGGAGATTAACCAAATCGAACAGGAATCCTTCAAAATAACCGACCCAAGTAACCTCAGTACGTTGTGCATTAATATAACAGAGCAACAGGCTACATAGTAAGAAGAGAAAAACATAAAATTCTCCTTCAACAGAAACAGCGCAACGATGTAAGAGAATTTGACGAACTCAACCACTATTAATGACTCTTTCGCATTAGGAGGCGTTGCCTACGAATACCGATATATTGTTGAATGTTAATAAAGAGAAAGGCAACTTGTCGCTGGGTCCAATTTGTGAATTTTCAGAGGATGATAACCTCGCAATTGACAACGAAAAAGCCCTGATTCAAATGCCTTGGCTCGTAGCTAGGTCTCATCCTTCAGCGAAAGGATTTGAAGTACTCTTGATCATCACATTCAAAGTTTATTGAGTGCTTAGGGTTATCAATTGCGAGAAAATGATATCATTCGAATAGGAAAAGTCAAGTTTCGTCTTAAAACTTTGTTTCCAAAACAACCGACTGACAATATTTTCCTTCAAGCATTCGAACCCAAAGTAAAGAGGAAGCCTTCAAGCATCCTCACATATTTTTAATAGGGTACTCTACAGCGGAACAGCCCGGGTGAAAGAGAAGCCAAAACAGAAAATGTTATGCGAATTCCAGACTTCACAGAGCTGAACCAAGGTGGTGGGTCGCTTCAAACCCTCGAAAACACTCCGAGGACAAAAAATCCCTACTTCTCTCCAATACATCGTCAATTTATGCTCAAGAACCGCACGGGTGCCTCAACACCGCCGAGTAATGGCCAGACAATGGGATTGAAAATGCACGGTGACTTTTCAAGCATGGCTGAGGTTGCCTCATCGCAAGAGTTGGGGCCGATGCAACCCAAACTCACTGAAAAGATTAGCCTCGATTTTGAACCCAAAGAAGATCTGATATTCTGCGAAAAGGCAGATACTGATAATAGTGCGTGCAGAATTTGCCTTGATGAAGAGGAAACTAGCGATAATCCAATCGTCCACCCTTGCAATTGCACAGGGACAATGAAAAACGTTCATCTTAACTGCTTTAGAGAGTGGATAACAAAACAAGTGACTCAGAAAAAATCCTCACATTTGCTCTCGATGGCTTGGAAAAACCTCCACTGCGAGCTCTGCAAAACAGACTGTGACCGTAAATCGCATCGATCTGTAATATCTTTTTAATTTATTGGTCCAGAGGTTCTAGTGAAAGACGGAAAAGAATACGACTTAATTCAGTTACCTCGAATAGACACCCCACATTTGATTCTAGAGTATTTTGTGAACACGAAATCTTTGGGTTATCACATCCTGAAATTTTCTAAAGAAAAGACTCAAATGACCTTTGTATTTGAATATTTCGTTGGAATAATTACTTAAAGCTACCTAGGGTAAAGGGACTACGTGCGACGTTAAGGTGAACGACAGTAGCGTCTCGAGATTCCATTGCTCAATTGAATTCAAGCATGGGGCGTTTTATCTGCAGGACCTGGGATCGAGGTTCGGAAGTTCGATTCTACTTGATAATCCCGCTGAGGTGCTTCAGAGACACAATCAGTTTATCATACAGGTCGGGAGATCGATATTAGAGTGTCAATTGACGAAGGTTAGAACACCAATTCGCAAAATCGGAGAGAAGTAATGACTTAAAAAAACAAGATTTTGTGAGCTGACATTTTTGAAAACAATCAGAAAAGCGAAAAAGAAAGCTGATGAGTCGTTAAAAAACTGCAAAGTCACGATTACGGAGCTTAACAATAATAATCCTGTACCTGGAGGGAGAGACCCACTTGCAATAAATGCAAGCTTGGTGGGGATACAAGTATTGCTGAATTTCATTTGTATTTTATAAATGCAACTTTAGGTCTTGACGACGAATCCAATAGAGGAAGAGAAAGTATCCCATTAGTGAGACCTCAATTAATGCACAAATCCTAAACGAATATTTGGCTCTTTGGAAATCATTTTTTGAGAGAAAGAAAATCAACCAGAGCACATCGAAAAAAAAAATGTTTACATTATTTCTTTTGTCATTGTGAAAAAGTGTTATCAAATTTTTTATGACCAGCCTGCTTTTTTAATTAACACCATAGAAAATGTCCTTATAAATATATATAACTTTCATGATATCCCAGTAAAAATCATCTTTCGTTGTGTTTGGGTTGTTCTATGTGGATTTTTGTCCAATTAGCGCCAGAAAGTCTTATCATTACTTTGTAGAAACCAAATTATCTTTCATAAAGTGAAAGTATTCTTAATTGTCTCGAATTTTGATAAATATCCTCAATGCTTTCATGAGCTCTATGAAGAATTAGAAGAAAAAAACATAATATGGAAGATAGATATGCCTCGAATTAATAAATAATTGTTAAGAATATTGGGCGTATCCATATCTTTCCAGTGCCAAAAAGAACGTAAAAAACAGTATAGTATTAGCAAAAAAATATATTTTCGTAGTCTCTCGAACTGTTTCTTTAATTTTACTCCATATATTTGTCCCTTTTAAATTTCCAACCAATTTCCAGATCACTCCAACTAATAGCCAGAACACAATTTCGAGGCTTATCTCTACCGGACTTGAGACTTTGATGGCATCAAAGACTCCAACCGAGAGTAAATTAAAAGAATTGACCACGACATCTCTATACCCGTAAAAACACATTAGAACTATCCAAAACGCGAAGATTTGGGATATGTCACAGATCTGAAGCACCTCAAATCTCATCGCTAGGGCTTCGAAATGCTGAAGTTTTTGATTTTGATTGTCCGAACTTATTCCCATGCGAAATAAGAATCTTTGCATATTTGCAATTTGGCTTGGTCTTTGGAATAGACTCGAGCGTCTTCTTTGTGGCGTTCTACTCTTCTTTTGACATTTCTCCTTCAGTTTTTCACCTAACTTTTTCGCTGTACTTCTCAACGATTTCCATAAAATCCCATAAATCACATATACTAGCACCTTGTACCCTATGCTTATTAGAATCATGTAGATTGCTTGCTCCAAAGCCTGTGCTCTGAAAAAGAAGACTCGGAAAGGAAGCGTCCCAAAGGCGGTGGCAATGTAAAGAACGCTATTTCCAAAATTGACTCTTGATGCAGTGTCAATCCAGATCACAATCGATCTAATTGTCCAGCTCAGCACAGGGTACACTGCTATGGCGATATAGCAAAGATTTGATGTGTATGAATCTCTGAGTGTTGCGAATAGACTATCAATGGCAAACGCAACTAATAGCTGTATAAACGGAATGAAGATTATCGCTGTTAGGCCGCATATTTGAATGAAATCTATCACGAGCACCTTGTCGCTAGGAGTTTTTTCCACAGTGTGGCGAGCCCATTGCGCGCTGCGGTTGGCAATGATGTCAGAGATCGATTTATGCCGCTTTGCGCCTCTCTTCTGGCTATCTTTGATGTCATTAGCTGTTTCCATTGCCTGAGGGATAGGAGTTTGGAGTCTCACTCCAGATCCATGTAACTCATCGAGAAAGTTCTTGTAGATTCTGGTGAAAAAGAAGCTCTTTTTGCTCCCTCGATTCGTTCGTTCCTCTATTTTTTTCACCTGAAGCATCTTCTTTCTGAAATATTTGCAATAAATTAGCATTGCTGCAAGGACAGCAATTCCTTTATAGAATCCGTACCAATAAATACTCTTCTGTGAGCCTCTTTCGAACGCGATGGTCAAGCCAAATGTGATTGCAACTGTTTGAAACAGCACCCAAGTATGGTACCAGGGAAGATTTGAATAAGGAACCAAATGATCCTTCGTTCTCGAGGGACTCATGAACTCTCTCATGATCATTATAATGTAGACACCTAAAAAAACCCCATCGATTACTGCCGTTCCATAGAGCTGAAAGTTAAGACTATTGTACGAATAGCTCGTAACTGCTCCGAATATCGCTATCAGGACGGAACTTCCGATTATCAAGAGACTCAATAAGAGAATCCTCGCTATTATAATGAATAATTGACTATATCCGCTTCTCTGATCAGTATTAGCAGGTAATTCTGTTATAGTCTTTAAGGAAAACACGTTTTTGAGCGCTGAAAACGAAAATTTTTGACCACCAGAGGGCTTCTGTTCTGGATCTGGTTCGCTTACATGAGAAGAACTTTTTACAACCGGCACGCAAGCTACCTTATGCTCACTTTTTTCTGGTTCCACCGTCTCTGTCTTCTTAAATTTGCTCTGGATTGCTATCGACTGCGCTGGTGTTCTGATTTGAACTGTAATGGTGTCAGAACTCAAACTGTGATCTATACCAGCTCCAAATGTCTGTTCTAGAGGAACTGAACTTAGATCGTTTGATATATCGTGACGATGCTTTATTCTGGAGTTAAAATTGTTGACATTCCTTCGAAGAAGAATAGAGATATCACCTTGTGAAATATCTGCTTTAGCAAAGCGGCTAGCGTCGTCGATGGCTGATGAAGGAATGGTAATATTTCCAGCTCGTTCTGAAGGAATCGATTCCTCGTCGTTTGTCGAAGGAAGCGCATAGCTAAGAAATCTTTCTAGTGTTGCGGCTAAAAATCCAGGTTTCTGAGGGTTCTTCGTTGTTTGACGATCTTCTGAGACCGCGAGCTTTAGCGAGTCATTTGCTCCATTGTAGTTGCCTCGCATGATGTCATCTTGGCTTGAATGAGATTGGGATTGTAGATTTGGTGAAGTGGTCGGAGTGGGTTTAGTTTCTGGGTTCATGATGAACTTGAG